>OFMT01000402.1_pt1 | contig 40042 bp, 35 predicted proteins | sample 1541891 | NCBI WGS metagenome assembly OFMT01 (sample SAMN04209230, study PRJEB22552) | human gut metagenome | biome: gut; material: feces | host: Homo sapiens | place: USA: Oklahoma | reverse complement strand
CGGGAGTAAACGAACAGGTTCGTGTACATATTGCCCAGAAACGTAAGATTTCCGAGGGCGATAAGATGGCAGGCCGTCACGGTAACAAAGGTGTCGTTTCCCGTATTATGGCACGTGAGGACATGCCTTTCCTGCCGACCGGCGAACCGGTACATATCGTACTGAACCCTCTGGGCGTACCTTCCCGTATGAACATCGGACAGGTACTGGAGAACCATCTGGGATGGGCAGCACGTGCGCTGGGTATGGAAATTGATACTACCAACCTGGCAGCTAAGCTGAATGCCGTTGAAAAAACCGGAGCAGCAGAAGGTACTCCGGAATTTGAAGCAGCCTTCAAGGAAGAGCTGGCTAATTCCGAAACCGCTAAGAAATTAGAGCATTACGGCTACGATTATGAAAAATATGGTATGCCGGAAACTGTTGAAATTGATAAATTCGGTGGCAAGAGCGTAAAAGCAGTACAGATTTCCGTACCTGTATTCGACGGTGCGCATGAGCAGGATATTGCTGATGCATTGGAGCTTGCAGGCATTGATAAAACTGCTAAGACCACTTTGTATGACGGTCGTACCGGTGAACCATTCGATAACCCTGTTACCGTTGGTCTGACCTATTACCTCAAGCTTCACCATTTGGTTGATGATAAGATCCATGCCCGCAGCACCGGCCCGTACTCTTTGGTTACCCAGCAGCCGTTGGGTGGTAAAGCACAGTTCGGCGGCCAGAGATTTGGTGAGATGGAAGTTTGGGCGCTGGAAGCATACGGCGCTGCTTACACCCTGCAGGAAATCCTGACTGTTAAGTCCGATGACGTTGTTGGCCGTGTTAAGACCTACGAAGCAATTGTTAAGGGCGAAAATGTACCTGATCCTGGTATTCCTGAATCCTTCAAGGTACTGGTTAAGGAATTGCAATCCATCGGTCTGGATATCAAGGTTCTCAACGAGGACGAGGAAGAGGTTTCCTTGCGCGACGATGAGGATGACGATATTGCAACCACCGCTCGCGAGGTTGATTTAGACATCAATGGCCAGGTTGTTGAAAACGCACCTGAAAAGCCTGTTGATGATTATGCTGATAATGACGCTACCGAGGATGATAGTGATTCTGGGGACATCATTGCCGATATGGGTAATTTCACTATTACCGATAATCCCGATGGTGACTTAGATGATCCGACTAATATGTAAGAGAAGGGAGCGAATGATTCTTGATCGACGTAAATAATTTTGTGTCTATGCGTATCGGTTTGGCTTCTCCGGACCAGATTAGAGCCTGGTCCTACGGCGAGGTAAAAAAACCCGAAACCATCAATTACAGAACCCTGAAGCCGGAACGGGATGGCCTGTTCTGCGAAAGAATCTTTGGCCCTACTAAGGATTGGGAATGTCATTGCGGCAAATATAAACGCATCCGTTATAAGGGTATTATCTGCGACAAGTGCGGCGTTGAAGTTACCCGCAGCAAGGTTCGTCGTGACCGTATGGGTCACATCGAACTGGCTGCGCCGGTTTCCCATATCTGGTACTTTAAGGGTATCCCCAGCCGTATGGGCTTGATTCTGGATATTTCTCCGCGTAGCCTGGAAAAGGTTTTGTATTTTGCCAGCTTCATCGTACTTGACCCGGGTGAAGGCACCGACCTGGTTAAAGGCCAGCTGCTGACCGAGCCTGAGTACATGGAAAAACGTGATAAATATCCTGAAGCAGGCATCCGTGTAGGTATGGGTGCACAGGCTATTAAAGAGCTGCTGGAAGCTATTGATCTGGAAGCTTTGACAGAGCAGCTGCGTCATGAAATGAAGGAGCTGAGCGGTCAGCGCCGTGTACGTGCTATCCGCCGTCTGGAAGTAGCCGAAGCATTCCTGAAATCCGGCAACCGTCCTGAATGGATGATTATGGATGTAGTTCCGGTTATTCCGCCTGAACTGCGTCCTATGGTACAGCTGGATGGCGGTCGTTTCGCAACCTCCGACCTGAACGATCTGTATCGCCGTGTTATTAACCGTAACAACCGTTTGAAACGTCTGCTGGAGCTGCATGCGCCTGATATCATTGTCCGCAATGAAAAACGTATGCTGCAGGAAGCAGTAGATGCTTTGATTGATAACGGCCGTCGCGGCCGTCCGGTTACCGGCCCCGGTAACCGTCCTCTGAAATCCTTGTCCGACATGCTCAAGGGTAAACAAGGCCGTTTCCGTCAGAACCTGTTAGGTAAACGTGTTGACTATTCCGGCCGTTCCGTAATCGTTGTAGGTCCTGAGCTGAAAATGCATCAGTGCGGCCTGCCGAAGGAAATGGCTCTGGAGCTGTTCAAACCCTTCGTTATGAAGCGTTTGGTAAACAGCGGTGAAGCAACTAACATTAAGAGTGCTAAGCGCATGGTAGAGCGTGCTACCAACGCTGTATGGGACGTTCTGGAAGAGGTAATCAAAGAACATCCTGTACTGCTGAACCGTGCACCGACTCTGCACAGACTGGGCATTCAGGCTTTCGAGCCTATCCTGTCTGAAGGCCGTGCTATTAAGTTGCATCCTTTGGTATGTACCGCTTATAACGCTGACTTTGACGGTGACCAGATGGCTGTCCATCTGCCGCTTTCTGTTGAGGCTCAGGCTGAAGCACGTATGCTGATGATGTCTGTAAACAACATCCTGGCACCGAAAGACGGCAAGCCTGTTGCTGTTCCTACACAGGATATGGTTTTGGGTTCCTACTATCTGACTATTGAAAAGACCAGCAAGGATGACCCGAACGTTAAGGGGGAAGGAACCCGCTACAGCAGCGTGGACGAAGCTCAACTGGCTTACTTCCACCATGCGGTAGACCTGCAGGTACCTATCGAGGTTTATATTCCCAACAGCGAAATCTATGATGAGGAAAAGGGTGCAGCTGTCGGTGAAACCGGTATGTCCCTGGTAGTTACAACTGTAGGTAATACTATTTTCAATGGCGAGCTGCCTCTGGAAATGCGTTACTATCATAAAGAAAAAGATCAGGTTGTTGAGAAGCACCTGGATGCTTCCGGTAATGTTGTTGAAACAACCGTTGAAGTTGAACGTTGGCATCTCGGCAAGCTGATTGACAAGAAGGAATTAGGCAGACTCGTTGCTAAGGCTCACAAGCTGTACGGCAACCTGCGTACTGCCGAGATTCTGGATATTGTTAAGAAAATGGGTTACGATAATGCTTGTAAATCCGGTATTTCTATCGCAACCTCCGATATTCAGATTCCTGCTGAAAAAGAAGTTATTCTGGAAGCAACAGAGCATGAGGTTGATAAGGTTGAGCGCCTCTTCCGCCGTGGTTTGATGAGCGATGACGAACGTTATCGTAAGGTAATTGACCTGTGGAACGAAGCAACCGATAAGGTTACCGATAAGCTGATGAAATCCACCATGAACAAGTTCAATCCTGTTTCCATGATGGCTGACTCCGGTGCCCGCGGTAACAAACAGCAGATTCGTCAGCTGGCCGGTATGCGTGGTTTGATGGCCGATCCTTCCGGTCGTATCATTGACCGTCCTATCAAATCTAACTTCCGTGAAGGCCTGACCATTTTGGAATACTTCATTTCTTCTCATGGTGCTCGTAAAGGCTTGGCCGATACCGCACTGCGTACCGCTGACTCCGGTTACCTGACTCGTCGTCTGGTTGACGTTGCACAGGACGTAATTGTCCGTGAGGATGATTGCGATATCGTTGGTATGAACCTGGTTAAAGAACGCAGCCGTCTGAGCAAGGCTGTTCTTGGTGCAAGCCAGAACAAAATTCGCGAAAAGGTTATGGGCCGTACCCTGGCTTCCGGCGTACTTGATGAAGAAGGCAACCTGATTGCTGAAGCAGATACCAACATCACCGAAGAGCTTTTTGCTAAGCTCAATGATGCAGGTGTTGAAGAAATTAATCTCTATTCCGACGAAGATATGAATGGTGAGGATATCGAAAATGTCCGCATCAACATCAGCGATACCTTTGCTCATAATGTGCTGAAGGAAGCAATGATGCATAACTTCAACGGCAAAGAGATAGCAGCAGATATTGTTAACGGTGCAGGCGAGGTGCTGGCACATACCGGCGAAACTATGACCGAAGACATTATCAACGCTGTTCTGGCTGACGGTACCGTTAAGGAGCTGCGTATCCGCAATAACGAAATTGCCGGCATTGAGGTTGAGGCAATTACCGAAGGCAAAAAAGAGAAAACCATCATTGAAACCCTGCATGACCGTATCATTGGCCGTAACCTGGCTGAGGATATTCTGGATGAAAATGGTGAAATTCTTTATCATATCAATGAATATGTTACCGAGCCTATGGCAGAACGTATCTGCCAGCTGCGTGAAAAGGTTAAAATCCGCAGCGTACTTACCTGTAAGGCTAAGTTCGGCGTTTGCCGCAAGTGCTATGGCCGCAACCTGGCAACTGGCAAGAACGTTGACGTAGGTGAGGCAGTCGGCACTATCGCCGCACAGTCCATCGGCGAACCTGGTACTCAGCTGACCATGCGTACGTTCCATACCGGCGGCGTTGCAGGTGCAGATGATATTACCCAAGGTCTGCCTCGTGTCGAGGAGCTGTTCGAAGCACGTAAACCGAAACATCCTGGCATTCTGTCCGAGGTTGCAGGTCACGTACATATTACCCAGGAAGGCAACAGCCGCAAGGTAACCGTAATGGCACTGGATGGCGAAAACCAGGAATACCAGATTCCTTATGGCGCTAAGCTGTCTGTTGTTGAGGGTGAGGAAATCGCTAAGGGCGACCGTCTGACCGAAGGTTCTCTTAACCCGCATGACGTACTGCGTATCAGCGGCGTGAAGGCTACCCAGAACTATCTGGTATCTCAGGTAGTAGGCGTTTATAAGTCTCAGGGCGTAGATATCAACAGTAAGCACATCGAGGTTATGGTTCGTCAGATGATGCGTAAAATCCGCATCGAGGAATCCGGTGACACTACAATGCTGCCGGGTGAAGACGTTGATGTGGCAGAATTTGAAGAGCAGAATACCGAGATGCTGGAAGCAGGCAAGACTCCTGCAGAAGGCCGTGCTATCCTGCTGGGTATCACCAAAGCTTCTTTGGCTACCGACTCCTTCCTGTCCGCTGCTTCCTTCCAGGAAACCACCCGCGTACTCACCGATGCCGCTATCAAGGGCAAGGTTGACCCGCTGCTGGGCCTGAAAGAAAACGTTATCATCGGTAAGCTGATTCCGGCAGGTACCGGTATGAGCCGTTATCGTGATATCAAAGTTAAATATAATGTTCCGATGCCCGAAGTTGCAACTGCTGAAACCGCAGCAGAAGAAACTCCCGATAAGGAATAACGTATAAGCAAGCGCGCCTCAAAGCCTCAAGCTCTGAGGCGCTTTGCTCTCTAAGGAGAACTATTTTATGCTGATAAAAAAATTCCCTGTTCCCTGCCGCGTTGATTATGTTCCTTCTCCCTATGAGCCGGATGAGGATGGCGTGCAGGATGTCGGCTATTATAACGGCAAGCTGAGCGATGGCCGTGCCTATCGCCTGGAATGCTGGCGTATGGACGATATGCTGATGCTGACAGTAATGTTTTCCGACCGCTGTCTTGAGGGCTACAGACGTGAGGATATGGCGCTTTTGCTGGAGCTGGAAGATATCGTATGCTTTACAGGTACCAGCCGTAAGCTGCAGGCTACACGCACGGAGGATGACCGCGGACAGACTGTATGGGCCATTAATATAATGCTGGCCAATAAAAAAGGCACCTATGCAGAAATTGTGCCGTCATTGAACAGATATATCATGTAAGACAATCGCTGCTGCAGGCAAAGCCTCGGCAGCGATTTTTCAGTTAAAATTAATTTTACATGCCTATACTGCATTATGATACAATAGCAGTAACGGAGGCGGAAGCAATGAAAATTTTATTAGCTGAGGATGATATAAATTTAGGCAAGCTTTTGAGCATGCTGCTGAAAAAACAAAATATAACTGTGAACTGGGTGCAGGATGGCGAGGCTGCCTACGATGCTGTGTATGCCGACGGCTATGATGTGCTGGTGTTGGACTGGATGATGCCGCTTCTGAGCGGACTTGATCTGTGCAAGCGTCTGCGTGAGGAGGATTATCAGGGAAAAATATTGCTGCTGACGGCCAAGGATACGTTGGCGGATAAGGTAGAGGGCTTAAACAGCGGTGCCGATGACTATCTGGTAAAGCCTTTCGAGCTGGAGGAGCTGGTGGCGCGTTTGAACGCTCTTTGCCGCCGCCAGGGACAGTACAGTGCGGAAAAGCTGCGTTACGGCGCTTATACGTTGGAAAGCTCTACTTATTGCCTGGCATACGGCGAGCGTCGTGTAGAGCTGCGTCCGCGTGAATTTAAGCTGCTGGAGCTGCTTTTGCGTAACCGTGGGCAGGTTATGCCGCGTGCGGTGCTGCAGGACCGCATCTGGGGCATTGACAGCGATGTGACGGAGAACAATCTTGATGTGCATATCCGTCTGCTGCGTAAAAAAATTATGGAGCTGAACGGAGAAGAACTGATTAAAACGATGCGGGGCGTGGGCTATTATGTGGAATAAGCCTTTTGAAAAGCTGCGCCGGCGTATGACCTGCTTATATGCAGCCATCTTCGGTGCTTTGATTTTAGTTATTGTAGCTGCTGCCTATACCTTTATCTGGTGGGAAATATTGGCGCACGAAAAGGAAAATCTTGTAGCGCAAATTTACCATGAGGGCGAAGAATGGGTAGAATCGGAGGAGGCTCCCTGCTCCGAAGCAGCTATTCGCAGCGGGAAGATGCTTGCATACTTTGTGAATGCAGATGGCTCGAAGGTAATTTTAAACCAGCTTGGAACAGGTGAGGCAGGTCAGGAGCTGATGAGTCATAAAGATGATTGGCCGAAGAAGCTGAATACATCGCGTCTTTTGCGGATGCAGAGTGCAAATGGCGTACGCTATCGCTACCTTGCCGCAGTTGCTCCTGTTATTGACGGTGATAAGCAGGTTGGCAGGCTGTATATGTTCAAAAATATGGAGTTTTATTATCATGCGGCCTATAAAACACTGTTTTTGCTTTTGTGTATGGCATTGATACTCTATTTTGCTGCCTGTTATTTCGGTTATTGGCTGGCAGAACGCAATATCCGTCCTATAAGCAACATGTATGCCAAGCAGCAGCAGTTCACAGCGGATGCTTCGCATGAAATGCGCACGCCGCTTGCCGTTATGAAGCTGGCTGTGCAGGGACTGCAGGAGGATGAGGACAGCAGGCTGAGCGATTTTGCCAAAGAGTCGGTAAACATGCTGCAAAGCGAGTCGGAAAGACTTAGCCGTCTTACGGAAAATCTTATGACGCTGGCGCGCAGCGATGAGAATATTCTTCCCGTTTATACGGCGCAGGTGGATATAACGGCGCTGTGTAAAAAGGTTGCATCGCAGATGTCGCTTTTGGCAGCAGAAAAAAAGCTGCAGCTGAAGCAGGAAATCCAGGATAACTTGGTAATGCAGGGGGATGAAATGGCTTTATCGCGCTTGCTGATTATTCTGCTGGATAATGCTATGAAGTATTCATCGGAGCAGACGCAAATTACTCTGCGTGTAGCCAAGGTGAAAACGCATCTGGTGCTGGAGGTACGTGATGAAGGCTGTGGCATCAGTGACGATGATAAGCAGAAGATTTTTGACCGCTTCTTCCGCGTGGACAAGGCGCGCAGCCGTAGTCAGGGAGGCCTTGGCTTAGGCTTGTCGCTGGCGTTGGCTATTGTGCGGCAGCATGGCGGCAGCATAAAGGTTCTCGACAACAAGCCGCGGGGAACTATCATGTATGTGAAGCTGCCGACGACTGTAAAGTAATCCTTAAGCTTTCTTACAAGCTGAAATTAAGATGAATACCCCTTTCAGTAATCATTAAGTGAAGGTGTTTATACTGTGCTTAATGAAAAGCGGAGTATAGAAGCTCTGCTGCCGAAGGGGGATTTTTTATGCCACGAAAATATTGGCTGCTGCTTTTTGCAGCTGCCGCAGCATTGCTTTTTGCGGGTAATGGCAGCCTGCTGATTACAGACAGCGTAGAATCTAATTATGCTTTGACGGCAAAGGAGATGGTATTGAGCGGCGATTGGCTGTCACCGCAGATTTACGGTCATTACTGGTATGATAAGCCGATTTTCTTTTATTGGCTGACGGCGTTGGCTTATAAAATGTTTGGCTTTACGGAATTTGCTTCGCGCTTCTTTCCGGCGTTGTTCGGTTTGGGCAGCGTGGCATTATTGGCGTGGGGTGGCAGCAAGCTCGAAAATGCGCGCAGCGGCTTTTTCAGTGCGTTGGTGCTGCTGAGCAGTGTAGAATTTTTTCTGATCAGCAAGTCGGTGATTACCGATGCGGTGCTGTTCTTTTTCTTCAGTGCGACATTGCTGTTTTTCTATCTTGGCTATCGAGACGGCAGGGCGCACTATTGGTATATTATGTATGCTGCAGCAGGCTTTGCGGTTTTGACCAAGGGCCCGATTGGCGTGCTGCTGCCGGGATTGATTATTACGTTATTCCTGTTGTGGCAGTGTGATTGGCGCGTACTGAAGCGCATGCATCTTGTAAGCGGCACTCTGCTGTGTGCGGCGGTTGCCGTGCCCTGGTATGCTGTTATGTACAGCCTGCACGGCAGTGATTTCATCAATACCTTCTTCGGCACGCACAACTTCCTGCGCGCAACGGTATCGGAGCATCCGCGTGACGATGTGTTTTATTATTATACGCTGGTAAATCTGCTGGCGCTGTTTCCGTGGAGCGGACTTGTCCCCTGGGCTGCCTATAAATGGTGGCATAAGGGACACCGTAAGCTGGGGGAGCAGCAAAAATTTTTACTGTTGTGGGCGTTAGTTGTTTTCGTTTTCTTCCAATGCATGGCAACGAAATATATTACTTATACCTATCCGCTGCTCTTTCCGGCCAGCCTTTTGCTGGGAAGCATGCTGGCAAAATATACAGACTGCGTGAACGGAGGCTATATGTATTTTGTTGGCGGAGGCTTTGGCCTGCTGCTTGTGGGAGCATGGTTTGCGGTAAGTCGTCAGCTGATAGCATCTGAGCTGCTGTTCTTGCTGCCGTTGGCACTGATTGTTTGCGTGATGCTGGACTATATATTGCGATTGGTGACAAGTGAGCGTGCCTGCAGTATTGCAACAATGTCAGTAGTATTTTACATTGCGCTTATTTTCAGCATTGCAGTCCCGTTCAGTGAGCAACGCAGTGCGAAGGACTTAGGAGAGATGCTGGCGGCGCAGGATGTGCAGGAGGTTGGCTTATATGGCAAATATCCTACTTCTGCGGTGTTTTACAGCAGCAGTAAAATTGTCATGCTGATGCATGAGCGTGAGGTTGCAGGCTATGTTCCCAAGGATTTTTCCTGGACCGGCAAGAATGTTATGCCTTATGCAACGCTGGAGCAGAATCCTTATCGTATTGTTGTGGTTACGCCCAAAAGCTATGATAGATTTATTGCTCAGCAGAATAAAAAATGGCAGGTTATTGATGCCGACAGCAGCTGGATTATGCTGAGAATGCAAAACAGCTGAGCCGGAATATAAATATCTCGATAATAAGTGCCTGTGACGAAGCGTTGCAGGCACTTTTTATAATCTGCAGATATTCTGCAAAATAAAGAATAATTAAGTTTAAGATATTATGCTATAATAAGAAAATGATAATTGAACAGGAGGCGTAATTATGCACAATAAAAATTCCGCGATGGCGTTTATCGTTCTGCTTGGTATCGTCAGCTTGTTCAGCGATATGACGCATGAAGCGGCGACAAGTATTAAGGGAGCGTATTTATTAATTTTAGGAGCAAGTGCTTCTACCATCGGTTTTATCTCCGGCGTAGGCGAGCTTTTGGGCTATGGCCTGCGTTATCTTTTTGGGCGCCTGGTAGATAAAACGCACAATTATTGGGGCTTTATGATTTTAGGCTATGCCGTTGACGTTTTTGCGGTGCCGGCATTGGCGCTTGTCCATCGTGACGGCTGGATAGCAGCCTGTGTGCTGCTCGTTGTTGAGCGCATCGGTAAGGCTATTAAAAAGCCTGCCAAGAATACAATTCTTTCCTTTGCGGCTTCGCAGGAGGGTGTCGGCAAAAGCTTTGCTATTCAGGAAGCCTTGGATCAGCTTGGCGCTTTTATCGGCCCGTTGCTGCTTTATGTGATTATGCTGTATAAGCATGGTGACGAATACGAGGTATATAATACGGCCTTTGCTTTTCTGGCCTTGCCTGCTGTCTGCACAATTGCTTTTTTACTGTTTGCTAAAAGCCGTTTCCCGAATCCGGAAGCCTTTGAGCCGGAAGCTAAGACAGAGAAGAAGGATAGCTTTGTAGGCAAGAAAAGCTTTTATTTGTATCTTGCAGGTATCAGCTGTTTTGCTTTCGGCTTTGTAGATTTTCCGCTGGTGACTATGCATTTGGCAAAAAATAAGCTTTTTGATGACAGTATTTTGCCGTTGCTTTATTCCGGTGCGATGCTTGTGGATGCGGTGGCAGCGCTTTTCTTTGGCTGGCTGTTTGACAAAATGCGCACGAAGGCATTGGTTATTTCTACTGCGATTTCCGCGTTCTTTGCTGTGTTTGCTTTTGGCGCGACTTCGCCGGGAATGATTATGCTGGGCGTTGCTTTGTGGGGCGTAGGCATGGGCGCTCAGGAATCTGTTATGAAGGCTGCGGTTGCCACCATGACGAGCAAGAAGCATCGTGCCAGCAGCTACGGTGCGTTCGAATTTTTCTTTGGCTTAGCGTGGTTTTTGGGCAGCTGGCTGTTGGGAGCTGTTTATGATTATTCATTGAATACCTTCATCATTGTTTCTGTTGCGGCACAGCTTATTGCTGTACCCTGTTATCTTTTAAGTGAGCGTAGCTTTGCTGATGAAAACGGCAGGTGATTTGCTTCAAAAGTTACACTCCCTTATGTATTCGTGTATACATAAAAAAATTTTGAAAAAAGGCTTGCGTTCTTCAAAAAGTGTGTTATAATAGCGTACATAAGTAAATAACGAGTGGATGATGTATATGGGAGAAGGCACTGCCTACCGAAGGAGCAAAACTCTCAGGTGCTTAATTTTAAGCAGGAACCGTATGCTGACACAACTCTGGAGAGTCCCTTAAATGGGCGCCGAAGGTGCAAAGATGTCTTCTGAAATTCAGAAACGTCCTTATCTCTCAGGCCAGTGGACAGAGCAAAGCTTATGTGATGGCGCTATTGCCTATCATATGTCATTGACTTTTACCGGAGTATTTTTTGTATACTCCGGTTTTTTATTTGCTTATAAGTAATTAATGGGAATTTAAAGGGAGATGTTTGAATCATGTTGGAAATTTTGAATGAAATTGATGCGTTTGTCTGGGGTCCGCCGCTTCTGGTACTTTTGGTTGGTACCGGTATTCTGCTGACCTTCCGTCTGAAGCTGCTGCAGGTTTTCAAGCTGCCGCAGGCTTTGGGCCTGATCTTCAGTGCCAAGAACGATGGCAGTGGTGACGTAAACAGCTTTAAAGCATTGTGTACTGCACTGGCTGCAACTGTCGGTACCGGTAACATCGTTGGTGTTGCAACCGCAATTAAAGCCGGTGGCCCCGGTGCTTTGTTCTGGATGTGGATGGCGGCCTTCTTCGGTATGGCAACCAAATATTCCGAATGTCTGCTGGCTGTAAAATATCGTACTGTCGATGCTAACGGCAATATTTCCGGTGGCCCGATGTACTACATTGAAAATGGTCTTGGCAAAAAATACAAACCTTTGGCTGTTATGTTTGCCGTATTCGGTGTTCTGTGCGCATACTTTGGTATCGGTACCTTTGCTCAGGTAAACTCCATTGTTGAAATTACCCAGATTTCTGCAGGTATTCCTGTTGTTTACACCGGTATTGCTCTGACTGTTGTTGTTGCTGCTGTAACCATCGGCGGTTTGAAATCCATCGCAACTGTTGCTGCAAAGGTAGTTCCTGCTATGGCTCTGCTGTACTTCCTGACTACTGTCGGTATCATGATTGTTTTTGCAGACCAGGTTCCTGCTGCAATCGCAACTGTACTGAATTCTGCTTTCACTCCGACTGCTGCTCAAGGCGGTTTCCTTGGTGCAACCGTTATGCTGGCAATGCGCAGTGGTGTTGCCCGCGGCGTATTCTCCAACGAATCCGGCTTAGGTTCTGCTCCTATCGTAGCTGCTGCTGCTAAAACTAAATGGGCTGCAGAGCAAGGCTTGATTTCTATGACCGGTACTTTTATTGATACTATCATCATTTGTACTCTGACCGGCTTGTCCCTGGTTGTCAGCGGTGTATGGTGCGGACCTCTGAACGGTGCTGCAATGACTGAATCTGCCTTCACCATGGCGTTCCCTGCATTTGGCAGCATTCTGCTGTTGGTTGGCCTTGTACTCTTTGCTTTCACCACTATCCTTGGCTGGAACTACTACGGTGAACGTTGTGTAGAATATCTGATGGGCGTAAAGGCAATTCTGCCGTACCGCATTATTTTCATCTGCCTGATTGCCTGCGGTCCTTTCCTGAAGCTGGAAGAGATTTGGGTATTGGCGGATATTGTTAATGGCTTGATGGCTATTCCTAACTTAATTGCGCTGATTGCTTTGTCCGGCGTAGTTGTTGCCGAAACCAAGGCTTATCAGAAGCATCTGGCTGAAGAAAAGAATAAATAAGTAAGCCTAGTATTTCATCTTTATATAGCAAAGCGGCGTTGTGCGACTCTCCCCAGAGTTCCCACAGCGCCGTTTTGTTATTAAAAAAAATCAATAAACATACTTTAGTTTACAGTTTTGCATGTATGCGTGTATACATTGCTGCAAACTCTTGAATTTTGTTTAATATGTGTTATAATCAGATACATAAGTAAATAATGAGTGGATGAAGTACATAGGAGAAGGCAATGCCTACCGAAGGAGCAAAACTCTCAGGTGCTTATAAAAAGCAAGAACCGTGTACAGACACAACTCTGGAGAGTCCCTTGAATGGGCGCCGAAGGTGCAAAGATGTGCGTATACACATCCTTATCTCTCAGGCCAGTGGACGGAGCAAAACAACAATTATAGCATAGCTATTAGGGCCGCTGACAAACCGGAGTATCAGATAATCATACTCCGGCTTTTTATTTACTTAGGGAACTTTGAAAATGAGAGGGGAAATCATCATGTTGGAAACATTGAATGCAATTGATTCGTTTGTCTGGGGTCCGCCGCTACTGGTGCTGCTTGTAGGTACCGGCATTATGCTGACTATTCGTTTAGGCTTGCTGCAGGTATTGAAGCTGCCGCAGGCATTGAAGCTGATCTTCTGTGCCAAGAATGATGGTCACGGTGATGTAAACAGCTTTAAAGCTCTGTGTACTGCTCTTGCTGCAACTGTTGGTACCGGTAACATTGTCGGTGTTGCTACCGCAATTAAGGCCGGTGGCCCCGGTGCATTGTTCTGGATGTGGCTGGCTGCTTTCTTCGGTATGGCAACCAAATATGCAGAATGCCTGCTGGCTGTAAAATATCGTACTGTCGATGCTAATGGCAATATCTCCGGCGGTCCGATGTATTACATCCAAAACGGCCTCGGCAAGCAATATAAACCATTGGCAATTATGTTCTGTGTCTTCGGTATCATGTGCGCATACTTCGGCGTAGGTACCTTTGCTCAGGTAAACTCCATTGTTGAGATTACCAAAATCTCTGTTGGTATCCCGGTTATCTACACCGGTATTGCTCTTACCGTATTGGTTGCTGCTGTAACCATCGGCGGTCTGAAATCTATCTCTAATGTTTCTTCTAAGGTTGTTCCCGGCATGGCAGTAATTTACTTCTTTACTACCTTGGGCATTTTAGTTAGCTTTGCGGACCAGGTTCCGGGCGCTATCGCATTGGTTATTGAAAGTGCCTTCACTACTACTGCTGCACAGGGCGGCTTCCTTGGTGCAACTGTTATGCTGGCGATGCGTAATGGTGTTGCCCGCGGCGTATTCTCCAACGAATCCGGCTTAGGCTCTGCTCCTATCGTAGCAGCTGCAGCAAAAACTCATTGGCCTGCTGAACAAGGTCTGGTTTCCATGACCGGTACCTTCATTGATACTATCATCATCTGCACCATGACCGGTTTGTCCTTGATTGTTACCGGCGTTTGGAACGGCGATCTCAACGGTGCTGCCATGACTAATGCAGCCTTCAGCTCTGCATTCCCTGCCTTTGGTACTTGGTTACTGTTGGTTGGCCTGGTGCTCTTCGCCTTCACTACTATCCTTGGCTGGAACTACTACGGCGAACGTTGTGTAGAATACCTGATGGGTGTTAAAGCAATTCTTCCGTACCGCATCGGCTTCATCATTCTTGTTGCCTGCGGCCCGTTCCTGAAACTGGAAGAAATCTGGGTTATGTCCGATATCGTTAACGGTCTGATGGCTCTGCCTAACCTGATTGCTCTGGTTGCTCTTTCCGGCGTAGTTGTTGCTGAAACTAAAGCATATCAACAACATCTCAAGGAAGAATCTGAGCTGGTTCCGGCAAAATTAGCCGAAGAAACCAATCATTAAGTTTTCCCAATTAATTTTATATAGGCAGCGGCACTGTGAGACTCTCCCCAGAGTTCCCACAGTGCCGCTTGCCTTTGCGCTTGCACAAAAGTTAGCGGTATGCTAAACTAGCCTTAGAGAGATTACTTACAATCTTTTAAATCAAATGTATCAGTAACCAACTACGTGTATATTTTTCGGTGTGCCGGTTGGTTTGTCAGTATCAGTAGATGAAAGGAAGTGCGCAATGAGCATTATCGGTAATATTATCTGGTTTTTATTTGGCGGTATTTTAGCAGGCATTATCTGGTATCTGGTAGGTCTGTTATGGTGTTTGACGATTATCGGTATTCCTGTCGGGCTGCAGTGCTTTAAGCTGGGACGCTTGAGCTTCTTCCCATTTGGCAAGGATGTAGCCTTGAGCGGTGAAACAACTTCGTTGCTGTTAAATATTTTCTGGCTGATTTTTGGCGGTATCGAGCTGGCAATTACGCATGCGGTTTTTGCTGTAATTTTGTGCTGTACGATTATTGGCATTCCCTTCGGAATGCAGCATTTTAAGCTGGCTAAGCTGGCACTGCTGCCGTTTGGAGCACAGATTACGGATAAATAAGCATTAAACTTAAATGCAAGAATAGTTCATGCAGGAATTTTATTCACGATTTCTTCAAAACTTTGCCCTTGCTATGTCACAGCAATATAGTATACTATGAGTGTAGCAAGAAGTTGCTACACCCTTCCCATCAAATTCATCATAAACAGCTTTCCTAAGAGAAACAGCCTGCAATATCCCCTGCAGGCTGTTTTCTCGTTTTCTAAAGCTCGTGTTGCTTTGTTGGCATTAAAATTGAACGTTTTGATTTATAAAAATAAGCCGTAAACGTGCCTGAGCGTTTATGGTTTACTTTTTTAGCATTATGGTTAACCTTGCAATAAAAGAAGGTTGACTAATCTTTTTATCACGTATATAATTAGTAAGTACACGAATTTATGATGGAGGCACTGTTGTGATTAGTATAAAGAATTTGAAGCATTACTATACAGATGCTGATGGCAATGAGGTAAGGGCACTGGACGGCGTAAGCCTGGAGATTAAGCAGGGCGAATTTGTTGCTGTTATCGGCGCTAACGGCAGCGGTAAATCTACGCTGGCACGTCATTTGAACGCTTTGCTGCTGCCGACTGACGGCACTGTGCTGGTAGATGGCATGGATACTGAAGATGAAAATAAAATGTGGGATATCCGCCAAAAGGTGGGCATGGTGTTCCAAAATCCCGATAACCAGATAGTTGCTGCAATTGTCGAAGAGGATGTGGCCTTCGGTCCGGAAAATATCGGCGTACCGGGATCGGAAATACCGCAGCGTGTAGCAGATTCATTAGCTGCTGTAGGCATGACGGAATATGCCAAGCATGCACCGCATCTTTTGAGCGGCGGCCAGAAGCAGCGTGTGGCTATAGCAGGTATTCTGGCGCTGCAGCCGGAATGCATTGTGCTGGATGAGCCGACAGCGATGCTTGACCCGCAGGGACGCAAGGAAATCGTGGGCACTGTACGCAAACTTAATGAAGAGAAAAAGATGACTATAGTTTATATTACGCACTACATGGTGGAAGCACTGGCTGCTGACCGCGTAGTTGTTATGGAAAAAGGTCATATCAGATTTATGGGTACTCCGCGTGAGGTTTTCAGCAGAGTGGATGAGCTGGAGGCCTTGGGACTGGAGGCTCCGCTGGCAGCGAAGGTAGCCAGTGAGCTGCGCAAAAGCGGTGTAAAGCTGCCGCAGGATATTATTACAGATGAGGAGCTGGCGCAGGCATTATGTCAATAAAACTTTCTAATATATATCATACATATTCCAAGGGCACGCCGTTTGAACGCCTGGCGCTCAATGATGTGTCGTTGGAGATTTCCAAGGGCGAAATAGTTGCCATTATAGGACACACCGGTAGCGGCAAGTCTACCTTAGTACAGCATTTAAACGGCTTGCTGAAGCCGGATAAGGGAAGCGCAAGCATTGATGGCATTGATATTACTGCCAAGGGTGCGGAGGCCAAGGCTGCACGCCAGCAGGTTGGCATGGTATTTCAGTATCCCGAGCATCAGCTGTTTGCGGAAACTGTTTTTGAGGATATCGCCTTCGGTCCGCGCAATAAGGGCTTTGCCGAGGATGAGGTAGAAAAGCAGGTGCGTGAGGCTATGGCCTTCGTCGGCTTGGATTATGATACCTATACGCAGCGCTCTCCGTTTCAGCTGAGCGGCGGCCAGATGCGCCGTGTAGCTATTGCCGGCGTGGTTGCGATGAATCCTGATTATCTGGTATTGGACGAGCCTTCCGCAGGCCTGGACCCACGCAGTCGTAATGCAGTATTTAAGGAAATTATGTCACTGCACAAAAGCCGTGGCATTGCCATTGTGCTGGTAACGCACAGCATGGAGGAGGCAGTAAAATATGCTGACCGTCTGCTGGTTATCAACACCGGCAAGGTGCTGTTCGACGGCACTCCCGCAGATATTTTCAAGCAGCATGCCGATGAGCTGGTCAAGGTTGGCGTAGATGTGCCGCAGGTTTACAAGTTGGCGGATTTGCTACGCAAAAACGGCCTGGCAGTGAAAGAGAACATTAAAGACGATATGAGCCTGGTTAAGGCGATTAAACAAGCAAAGGGGTGGAAATAATGCTGACAGATATAACCTTAGGACAATATTTCCCAGGTAACTCCTTTATCCATAAGCTTGATCCTCGTACTAAGCTGTTGGCTACCTTGATTTATATCATTGCTATTTTCTTTGCGGTAACGCCGCTGGCTTATGGCATTCTGACCGCCTTTGCAGCTGTGGTAATTCTTATCTCGAGAGTTCCCTGGATGCTGGTATTTAAGTCCTTGAAGCCTATCTGGATTATCGTTATTCTTACGATGCTGATTCATATGTTTACCGCTCCCGGTGAGCATATTGTTTTTACCTGGAAGTTTTTGAGCGTAACTGCCGAAGGTATCGACATGGGCGTAAAGATGGCAGTTCGCCTGATTCTGCTGCTGCTGTTTTCTTCGGTGCTGACCTTTACGACATCACCGATTGTATTGACTGACGGTATTGAAAATCTGCTGCGTCCGTTCAAAAAGCTGGGTGTTCCGGCGCATGAGCTGGCTATGATGATGACCATTGCTTTGCGCTTTATTCCTACATTATTGGATGAAACAGACCGCATTATGAAGGCGCAGACATCTCGTGGCGCTGATTTTGCCAGCGGTAATATCTTCCAGAGAATGAAAAATATGCTGCCTTTGCTGGTACCGCTGTTTATCAGTGCCTTCCGCCGTGCCGATGAACTGGCAGTGGCTATGGAAGCACGCTGCTATCGCGGCGGTGAAGGACGTACACGCATGCACGAGCTGGTATATGCCGGCCGCGATTATCTGGCCTTTGCTTTGATTATTATACTGGCGGTTGGCCTCGCAGTACTGCGCTGGGGGAATGTATGCGTACAATAAAGCTGGTTGTAGCCTATGACGGCAGTGCCTATCACGGCTTTCAGAAGCAGAAAAACGTGCAGACTGTGCAAAATATGCTGGAAGATGCATTGACTATGCTGTGTGGCGAGCCTGTAGTAACCGCAGGCAGCGGGCGCACGGATGCCGGGGTACATGCTTTGGCACAAACGGTGACCTTTACTACGAATGGTCGCATTCCCTGTGCTAATCTGGTGCGTGCGGCGGCAAGCCTGCTGCCGGAGGATATCGTGGCAGTGAGCGCCGAGGAGATGCCGGAAGGCTTCCACGCGCGCTTCAGCGCACAGTGGAAGACGTATCAGTACAAGCTGCTTGTCAATGAGCACGTCAATCCCTTTATGGTGCGGTATGCCTGGCAGCTGCGTCAGCAGCTTGAGGTGAAGGCCATGAGCGAAGCGGCGGAGCTGCTGCTGGGAACGCATGATTTCAGTGCCTTCCGCAGCAGCGGCAGTGTTGATACTTCGCCGATAAAAACAATTTATGCTGCCAAGTGGCAGCAGCAGGGAGAAGAGATTCTTTTCCGCATCAGCGGTGACGGCTTTTTGTATCACATGGTACGCAACATAGTCTGGTCCCTGGTACAGGTGGGAATGGGCAAGCGCACGGTGCAGGATTTTGCCGCCGAGCTGACGGCACAGCGCTGCGAATTTTTAAACGAGCCTGCTCCGGCACAGGGTTTATACCTGGCGGAGGTCGGTTATCGGGAGTATCCGCAGCTTTAAGGGAAAAACTCTTGGAAAATGCTAAAATTTTAACAAAAATACTTGACTTAAACTCTTAAGTTGCGTATAATATATCTACGTGATTTTCCGCTTGATTTCACTAGCCCCGAAATACGGTGAGAAGATCGCAACGAACTGTATATTTGGAAAATATCTAGGAGGGACACAAGCGATGAAATCTTTTATGGCTAATCCGTCTAACATCGAACACAAATGGTACGTTGTTGACGCAGCTGATAAAACTCTGGGCCGCCTGGCTGCAGAGGTTGCAAAAGTCCTGCGCGGTAAACACAAACCGACCTTTACCCCGCACATGGACACCGGTGATCACGTAATCATTATCAATGCAGATAAGGTTGTTCTGACCGGCAAAAAACTGACTCACAAAATTTATTTCCGTCATTCCGGTTATCTCGGCGGCGACAGCTATGTAAAAGCTGGCGACATGCTGAAGAAAAACCCTGTAAAAATGGTAGAGCTCGCTGTTAAAGGCATGATTCCGCACAACAGCCTCGGCGCTCAAATTTTCTCCAAACTTCATGTATATGCTGGTAGCGAACATCCGCATGCAGCTCAAAAACCTGAAGTAATGGAAATCAACGTTAGATAATATCCGGGAGGGAACAAATAAATGGCAGTAGTTACTTATAACGCAACTGGTCGTCGTAAATCTTCTGTTGCTCGCGTTCGCCTGGTTCCGGGTGAAGGCAACATCGTTATCAACGACCGTGAATTGAACAAATACTTTGGTCTGAAAACCTTAGAGCTGATTGTTAACCAACCGCTCGAAGTTACCGAAACCAAAGGCAAATATGACGTACTCGTTAACGTAAACGGCGGCGGCATTTCCGGCCAAGCTGGTGCTATCCGTCACGGCATTGCTCGCGCTCTGCTGAAAGTTGACGCTGAATTCCGTCCTGCACTGAAAAAAGCAGGCTTCCTGACTCGCGACCCGCGCGAAAAAGAACGTCGTAAATACGGCTTGAAGAAAGCTCGTAAAGCTAGCCAGTTCTCCAAACGTTAATTTTTGGTTTACTGTCAAGCACCAATCACAAACACAAATCGCACAAATTACTCCGCAACTGTTTCGGTTGCGGAGTTTTTGTATTTCCGGGCTAAGCTGATTCGGATTGAAAATGTAATTTTAACTAAGCGCTTTGTTTCAGTAGTCGTAGTAAACGAAAATAGCACACCTCATAATGCTTTCGGTATTTCAAAGGAATTTACGGTTTATGAATATAAGTTGCCTCATCAAACAGTATAGTCAGATATTTTGGAATTGTGCTTTGCTCAAATGTTAATAAGTTTACATAAAGAAATGCTCGTGGTTAAAATTATATAAAAATGTAATTTTCGCTTGTCAAAAACCTATGAAACATATATACTAAAACAAATCGGTCTATTTTCGGACTGAAATAGTATATATGTTTTGAAAGGGGTATTGTTTTGTTTACAAGTATGTTTTTTTATTTATTCATCTGCCTGTTGCTTTTTGGCATTGGTGATGTGTTGGGTGTTGCAACAAAGGCAAAGGTATCTGCTGTATTTGTCAGCCTGATGCTTTTCCTTGTTGGTTTTATGACAGGTGTTCTGCCGCCGGATATTATTAAGCTTGCCGGTCTTACTGACGTAGGTAAATGGTCTTTGATTTTCGTAGTATTCAGCATGGGTACCAGCCTGAATATTAAGCAGCTGATTGCTGAATGGCGCACAGTTGCAGTTGCTGTTTTATCCATGATTGTTTTGATTGCCGGCAGCGTTGTGCTGATTCCCGTAATTGGCTATCAGGAAACCATTGTCAGCATTCCTATTATCAACGGCGGTATCGTTGCTACTCAGATTATGACCAGCGCTGCTATGGATAAGGGCTTTGCTATGGCTGCTGCTTTGGGTACTGTTTTGTACGCTGTGCAAAAATTCTTTGGTACTCCTGTTGCTTCTTACTTTGGCCTGCGTGCGGCCAAGGAAGCTTTGGCGGAATTCCGTCGTACCGGTGTTAATCCTTATGCACCGAAGGAAGATGTGCATGGCGGTGCAGCTCCTAAAGAAACCTTCTTTGAAAAACACAAAAAATTCTATGGTCCTTTTGCTTCTCTGACTATCGCAGCCTTCTTCAGTTGGCTGGCATTCGTTATCGGAAAATATACCGGTCTGAGCGCTACTATATGGTCTTTGATTTTAGGTGCAGTAATTGGCAGCACCGGCCTTGTTCCGCCGAAAATCCTGGATCATGCAAAATCCTCCGGTATCTTTAACGTTGGTGTATTTGCGGTAATTATTCCTTCTCTGGCAAAAATTAAAGTCAGTGATTTGCTTGTATTGAGCTTTAATACCATTATGGTATTTATCGTGGTATTTGCTGTACTTTTCCTGTTCTTCTATATTCTGCCGCTGTGGAAAATCCTGGGCAACAGAAACCTGGCTATGGGCGTAGCCGTAATGCAGCTTTTGGGCTTCCCGGCAACCTATCTGGTAGCAAACGAAATTGCTATCGCTACAGGTGAAACGGAAGAGGAAAGGCAGGTTGTCAACGATGCCATTATGCCGAAATATCTTGTAGGCGGTTTTGCTACCGTTACTACCTTCTCGGTAATTACTGCCGGTATTTTAGAGAAATTCCTGTAAGTTGGTAAAGGAGAATAGCAATGAAATTTGATGCACAAAATTATCCGTATGCTTCTAAACGTAGTGTTGTTTATGCTAAAAACGGTATGGTATGCGTAGGTAATCCTACCGCTGCTTCCGCAGGTCTGCAAACTTTGCTTAAAGGCGGTAACGCAATTGATGCTGCTATTACCGTTGCAACATGTCAGCCTGTAGTTGAACCTACCGGCAATGGTCTGGGCAGTGACTGCTTTGCACTTATCTGGTATAAGGGTAAGCTGTATGGCATTAACGGCAGCGGTCCGGCTCCGATGGCTGCTTCTATCGCAGCCCTGAAGGAACGTGGCTTTGATAAAATTCCTCCCTATGGTGTTGAGCCGATTAATGTTCCTGGTGCTGTAGGCGCATGGATGGAAATTCATAAAAAGTTTGGCAAGCTGCCTATCAAAACTGTTATGGAACCCTCCATCAACTATGCGGAAAACGGCTATCCTGTTTCTCCGAATATGAGCCGTCTGTGGGAAGAGGCTGACGGTTTCTATACCAAATATAAAGACAGACCGGAATTCAAAGGCTGGTTTGATACATTTGAGCCTAACGGTCATTGGCTGCAGCCGGGCGAAGTATTCAAGAATCCCGATATGGCTAAAAGCCTGCGCCTGATTGCCGAAACCTATGGCGATGCTTTCTATAAAGGTGAACTGGCAGATAAGATTGACGCTTTTATGCAAGAACATAACGGCTTCCTGCGCAAGAGCGACCTTGAAGCCTATAAGCCGGAATGGGTTGAACCGCTGAGCGTTAACTATCGCGGCTACGATATCTGGGAGCTGCCTCCTAACGGTCATGGTATTACCGTACTTATGGCTCTGAATATTCTTAAGGGCTATAACTTTACTGAACGCGATACTGTAGAAACAATGCACAAGCAAATCGAAGCTATGAAGCTGAGCTTTGTTGATACTAAAGAGTATGTTGCAGAACCTTCCTACATGAAGGTTACTGCCGAGCAGCTTTTGAGCGAGCGCTATGCAGCAGACCGCCGTGCGCTGATTAATGATAAAGCACTGGAGCCGGTTGTAGGTGACCCGCGCTACAGCAGCACTGTTTACTTCTGCACCGCTGATGCCGAAGGTAATATGGTCAGCATGATTCAGAGCAACTATCGTGGCTTCGGTAGCGGTATCGTTGTACCCGGTACTTCTATTTCCTTTAATGACCGTGCCGAGAACTTCTCCTTTGATGAAAATCATCCGAATGCACTGCAGGGTGGCAAGCGTCCGTACCACACAATTATTCCTGCCTTCATGACTAAGGATGGTCAGGCTGTGAGTGCCTTTGGTATTATGGGCGGCTTTATGCAGCCGCAGGCTCATGTTCAGGTTGCTATGAATATGATTGATTTCGGCCTGAATCCGCAGCAGGCACTGGATGCGCCGAGATGGCAGTGGATTGGCGGTAAAACTGTAGAAGTTGAGCAGGATACTCCTAATCACATTATCCGTCAGCTGCAGCGTATGGGCCATAACGTTGTGGTTCAGCCTGATCCGTATCATATGGGCCGCGGACAGATTATTATCCGCGATGAGGATGGCGTGCTGTGCGGTGCAACCGAAAAACGTACTGACGGTCAGATTGCCTGCTTCTGATTTTAGTGCAAGGATAACTTAATACAAAGTAAATTAGTAACTCCCTGGTGTTATGCGAAAGCGTAATGCCAGGGAGTTTTTTTGTGCAAACTTTACTAAAGATACACCTAGTCTTTACTTTATTTAAATTTATTCTAACCTAAAATGCAAAATCTCTTCAACTAAATGTAACAAATGCAACGTATTCAAGTCTCTGTAAAAATTTTTACGCCGAATGTAGCGTGTTCATGGATAAGAGTTTGACTGGGGGGACAATGTGCTATAATTCTTGCTAAGAAAGCAAGAGAATTATAATGTTTGGTTCAATTATAATTAAAAAGAGTTAAACTCTCAGGACAAGTGTGTAAAAAGCTTTTGTTGATTGCGGCATTGACCGTAATATATAAATCTTCACGGCGAAGGCCGTGGTTTTCACTCAAGGTTTTAGGTGTAAAAATTTTTATGAAAGGTTGGAGTTGACGATGAAAAGAAAATTTTTAGCAAAGGCGATTACGCTGGGGTTGATGTTGGCTGTGCCGTTTTCGGCGTATGCTGAAGAGATACCACCATATGCACAAGGTGTTATTATAAACAATGTAGATGGCAAAACAGCTGCTGATGTGAGTGGGGATATGAAGGTTTCATTAGATATTCCTACTAAAAATTTTGCTAACATCAATAATGGTATTGATTATATAACTGGTCTTGGTACTGTTACAAATAATCAAGAAATAACAATGAATTCAGCGAATATTACTAATAGTAACTTTGTTAATAGTGCTGGAGATACAGAAATTGCAGGCATTTTTAATTTGCAAGGTAGCGTTAATATAGTAAATAATGTTAATATTAAATTATCTGGTGAAAATAAAAAAGATGATACTGCATTTTGTATATTTGGTATAAGAAGTTTTTGGCACACTAAATACAACGCAGAAACAGGAAAATATGAGCCTGATAAAGATTATGATGATACAACGGCCAATATAAGTATAGGTGGTGATACTAATATTGATATTTCTGGTCAGGCAGACTATTTAGCTGGTATTTTATTACAAAAAGATGATGGAACTGAACTTACTCTTAAGGGTAACACTACTATAAAAGTAACTGATACAAGTAAAAATGGTAGCGAAAATTTATATGGTATCTTTACTCCATATAAGTCAATTTTAAGAGCCCAGAGTGTTAATATTGAAATAAATGGTGGCCAAAAACAAATTGGCTTGCGTGCTTCTAATGGTAACACTCAAAAAGATACAAATGTTCAAATAGATGATTTGGATATTATTTTAAAAGATGCAAGTACTAGTGCAATAGGAGTAGAAAGTTATGATTCTATTCCAAGTCAAGACAAGGCTATGTCTACTAGAATTAATAACTTAAAAATTAGTATTTCTAGTGACTTAGTTGATAAAAAAGAAAATTTAGTTGGATTAAAGCTTTATAGCAATAATAGTTTGTCTATTGATGGTAATGTAGATATTGATGTTGCAAATGGTTATGCAATAACAACCAATAAATACAACGATATACCTTACCAAAATAAGAGCTTGATTTTAGGTAGTGATGATGGTAGCAAAACAGTAAAAATTAAAGGTGATATTTTGTCTAGTGAACGTGGTTCTGGTGTAATTAAATTAAATCTGACAAATTCTGATTCCTATTTTACTGGTACTAATACTGGCAAAACCGATATTACACTTAAAGACGGTGCAACTTGGACGAACACTGGTGAAAGCACAGTAAGCAGTTTGGATGTTAAAGGTGCGACATTAGTACAAGGTTCTGCTGACGCTACTATTAAAAAGTCTAGTTCTAATGATATGCGTGGTAGTGATCAAAAATTTACTATTTCTGGCAACAATACCATCGCCCTCAATACTACTAGCGATGGCTCTGCTATGAAAGCAAGCAAGCAATTCTTAGCTGACGATTTGTTTAATACGGGTGCTTACGATACAGAAATCAACCTAACTTCTGCTAACCAAAACGCTGCTGATGTAAGTAAAGAAAATTCTCTGGCAAGTTTTGATAAACTGGCAGAAGCTTTGGGTACTCAGCTAAAAGACAAAGTAAAAACTGCGCACTTAGATGGCAGTTATACAAAAAACGCTATTGATGCAGAAGTTGGTAGTAATGGCAAGTTTGCAAGTGGTGTTGCAACTCAAAGTGATGCGGATACTGATACCGTTGCTGCCATTAAAAAACTCCCATCCATCAATCTCGTAAGTTGGCGTACAGAAAACAACGAACTCAGCAAGCGTCTAGGCGAAGTGCGTGATTATGATGGCGAAGAAGGCATCTGGGTACGTATGAACCATGGTGAGAGCAAGTATCTGGACAGCTTTGAGACGAAAGGTCACTTGTATCAGATGGGTTATGACAAGAAGGTTGGCGAGTGGCGTCTAGGTGGCGCAGTAAGCTACAACAAAGGCACTACTACTTACGAAAACGGCAATGGCAAGAACCGTAGCACGAGCCTCGCACTGTATGGCGCATGGCTTGGCGACAAAGGTCATTATGCAGACATCATCGTCAAAGAAGGCAAGCAAAAGAGCGAGCTGACGATTGGACAGGCTGGCCTTGCAGCAAGTAATCTGGATTACGATCTGTGGGCAACCAGCATTAGTGCGGAATATGGTCGCAATATTGCGCTCAAGAGCGATTGGTTTGTAGAACCGCAGGCAGAGCTGACTTACGGACGTTTAGGCAGTGCGGATTATGGCGATAATGGCTTTACTGTACACCAAGACAGCATGGATTCTTTGGTAGGCCGTATGGGCTTCCGTCTGGGTAAGAACCTTAGCGATACATCTAATATCTACATGAAGGCATCTGTATTGCATGAGTTCTGTGGTGATGTAGATTACAGCTTCACTGAGGGAACCAACTCTAAAGTTAGCAGTGTAGACCTAGGCGATACCTGGTACGAAGTGGGCGTAGGTGGCAGCGCGCAAATTGGCAAAGCAACTTATGCTTATGCAGGTATTGAAAAAACCTTTGGCGGCGACTTCAGCACCCCGTGGCAGTGGAACGCCGGCGTTCGCTGGAGCTTCTGATAATTTTAACGACAACTTTATACTGAAATGATGAAAGGCAGCGCATGGCGCTGCCTTTCTTTGCAGTAAATTTGGGTTTAAAAGATGAATAAAGCTAAGGCAATCTGCTAGCTAGCATGCTAACGTAAATTATTATGCTAACAAAAAACACCCCTACAAACCACAATTTGCAATCTTTTTGTGAAAAACAAAAATAAAAAAAGGGTTTTAGATATACTTGCAAGAATTAATAATAGTTAAGTTTAAAAGCTGCGTGAAGGAGTGAAAGCAGATGATTGTAGGCATTGGCTGTGATATTATAGAAATAGAACGTATTGCCCGGGCAATAAAACGCGAGTCTTTCATTCAGCGTGTATTTACAGCAAAGGAGGCTGCTTATTGCCAAAGCCGTGGCCAGCAGGCAGCAGCAAGCTTTGCAGCGCGTTTTGCAGCTAAGGAAGCAGTGCTGAAGGCTTTGGGAACAGGCCTGCGCGAAGGCTCACTGCAGGAAATAGCTGTAGCTAATGATGCATTGGGTAAGCCATTAGTGCAGCTTAGCGGGCATTTTGCAGCGCTGTCCAGACAGCTTGGCGTAAAAAATATACAAATCAGCCTGAGTCATAGCAGAGATTTTGCTGTGGCCTATGTGATAATGGAGGATGACAAATGAAATTAGTAAATGTACAGGAAATGCAACAGCTTGATCAACTGGCGACAGCAGAATATGCTGTACCGGGAATTTTATTGATGGATAATGCAGCGCAGGCTGTGGCTGATGCTGTAAATGATAGCTTGGACGAGCTGGATGGTGAAAGCGTAGTTGTTTTTTGCGGTGGTGGCAATAATGGCGGCGATGGCTTTGGCGCTGCCCGCTGGCTGCAAAATTATGGTGCCAAAGTGCGCGTTTTTGTTGTGGGCAAGGCATTGGAGGCTGTGACCGGTGATGCTGCAGCAGAGCTTGCGATGCTGCAAAAAACTGATGCTAAGGTAGAGGCTATTGCCAGCGAGGATGATTGGCTGCTGGCGGAGCTGGCTGCTGCCAAGGCAGATTTGTTGGTTGATGCGTTAGCAGGAACTGGTTTCCATGGCGAGCTGGAGAGAGAATTTCTGCGTGCCTGCAAGCTGTTAAATGAAAGCGAAAAATATATTGTTGCTGTTGATGTGCCTACGGGTGTAAATGCAGATAATGGTGCTGTTGCTGAAAATGCAGTGCGTGCAGATAAAACTGTAACGATGGCTTTGCTGAAAACCGGTATTTTACTTTATCCAGGACGCGAATATTGCGGTGATATTGAGCTGGCAGATATTGGTATGCCTGCAAAAATGGTTGACGAATGTGCGAGCAAAAAATATCGTCTGACAGACGATATTGTGCGCGAGCTGCTGCCGCTGCGTAAGGCAGATGCGCATAAGGGCGATGCAGGACGTGCTGTTATCTGTGCCGGCAGCCCCGGATTTACAGGTGCAGCTGCTTTGAGCAGCTATGCCACAGTTAAGGCTGGTGCAGGCCTTGTAGCGCTTTATACTCCGCTCAGCAGCCGTGATGTGCTTGCAGGCAAGCTCACGGAGGTTATGGTGCACGGCTTGCTGGAGCGTATGCCCGGTATCCTTGGCGGCGGCGCAACAGGCGATGTAGTTAAAAATGCTAATGCTGCCGATGTACTGGCAATCGGCCCCGGCTTAGGCACAAGCGAAAGCACACAGCAGGTGGTGCGTGATATTCTGCTGCAGGTGCAGACACCTGTTGTTATTGACGCGGATGCATTGACAGCATTACAGGGACATACGGAAATTCTGACACAGATGCAGGCAGCAAAGGTGCTGACTCCGCATCCCGGTGAGATGGCACGTCTTATCGGCAAGGAAATCAGTGAAATTAATGCTGACCGTATCAATATTGCCGCACAATATGCTCAGGAATGGAATGCTGTGCTGGTGCTCAAGGGAGCACCTACCGTTATTGCCTGCCCAGATGGCACTGTTTATGTCAACAGCACAGGCTCCAGTGCTTTGGCTACAGGTGGCAGTGGTGATGTGCTGACAGGTATTATTGCCGGTCTGGCAGCGCAGGAGATTACTTTGCAGGAGGCTGCTGTGTGCGGTGTTTATCTGCATGGAAAGGCTGCGGATATCAGTGGTATTGATATTGGTCTGGCAGCAGGTGAACTGGCGCAATATTTGCCGGAAGCGCGACATGAGGTTCTGAAAGGCAATTAATGCTTTAATACTAATTTTGTTTACAGACTTCTGCAATTAGTGTTAAAATAAATTGTTGAAGTAAAATCTTTAGTAAGGGTATATAAGTTTGCGAGGTGGAACTATTGCGCAAGATTTTCCTGCTGACGCTGCTGGCCTGCTGTATGCTTTTAGGCGCGGTTGCTCAGGCGGCGCAGATAACAGATGTAAAATGGGGTGTCAATAAAGCAGACGTTCTGCGTATTGTTGTTGATGTAACGGATACTGCAGGCTATGCTGTTGATATGGAAGGCGATACGCTGAATCTGACGGTGAATGCTGATAAGGGAGCGCAGGTGCCGCATAGTAAGGCTGTAAAAAGTTCTTTGGCTGATTCCTTGAAAATTGTGGATAAAGGCAGCTATACGGTGGTGCGTGTACCGCTGAAACAGCGCCTGCTGGAAAAAAGCTATAAGGCTTTCGTTTTAAAGAAGGATCCTGCAACAGGGCGTCCCTTCCGTGTAGTGCTTGATGTTACGCCGCGCCAGGCTTCCTATAGCGGTTCCGGTGCAGCAACCACCGTTGTAAGCAACAGACCGGTAGTAAGCAACCGTCCGACAAAAAATAACAGCAGTATCAAGAAAAATACCGTTATAAAAACAAGTACCGCAGCGGATAAGAAAGCGGATAAAAAGAAGAGCAGCAGTAAAAAGAAAAACGATAATAAGAAAAATACTGCTGCTGCCAAAACAGAAACAACAGTAAATAAACCGGTTAATAAATCTGATACTGATAAGCTTGCTGTAATCAAAGGAAACGGCAGGTTCAGTACAAGCGGCGGTCTTGACGGTAAAATTATTACCTTAGATGCAGGTCATGGCGGCAGCGATCCGGGCGCTATCGGCAGTGATGGCACCAAAGAAAAAAATATCACCCTGGCTATTACAAAAATAGTTAAGGAAATTCTGGAAGATAAGGGTGCCAAGGTTTATATGACGCGTACTACCGATGTTGATGTGTTCGGACCTAATGCAAGTGATGCAGAGGAACTGCAGGCACGTGTAAACGTAGGCGAAAAATATAATTCTGATATGTTCGTCAGCCTGCATATTAATTCTTCGGTCAATAAAAATGTTGGTGGTTTTTCTACATACTACTATCCGAAAACCGATAATGATCTGCGCTTAGCTAAAAATATCCAAAATAAGCTGGCAGCTAATTTCGGTGTAGATGATTTGGGTGTACGTCAGGCAAACTTTTATGTTATCAAGCGTATCAGTATGCCGGCAGTTTTGGTAGAAATGTGCTTCATCAGCAATGAAAAAGAGCTGACCTTGATGAAGGGACAATGGTTCCAAAAGAAGACGGCTCGTCTGATTGCTGAAGGCATTGAAAAATATTTTGCATAATACGGAGGCGGCAAGAATGAGAAAGCTAATTTTATTGATGCTGCTTTTGTGTGCAGTAATAGCAAGCGGTTGCAGTGAAAATGTTCCGCCGAAAGAGGATGCTAAGAATGCGGCAACTGCTGCAGTGCAGGAAAAAAAGGATATCAGCTTTATTGTTTATCGTGCAGCTTCCGATGGCAGCGAAAAGCTGTTACCGGAAAAAATTACGATGAAGGATAACGGCAAAAGTTTGCCGGAAAATGCTTTGATTGCCTTGGTAACTACTAAGCCGCAGGACGCGAAGATGGATGATGTTGTACCTATCGGTACTAAGGTGCGCAGTCTTAAAATTGAGCAGGACGGCACTGCCTATGCTGATTTTACGCGCGAGCTGGCAAAGAAGGGACAAGGATCCTATGGTGAGATGATGCTTTGCTACGCTATTACCAATACCTTGACAGAGTTTCCGGAAATTAAACGGGTACAGATTCTGATAGAAGGTAAAAAGGCTATTACCTTGAGTGGTCATATGGATATTGAGGATCCGCTGACGCGTAATACAACTTTATTGTAAAAAACAAAGAAGCGGTACTGGTAAGTCTGGTGCCGCTTTTTCAAATTATTGATTACTATGGCAAGTGTTTTTGCCAAATGTGAGGAGAGTTGGTTATGGAAATTTATTTGAAGGACAGCGCTGCAACAGAAGCTTTGGGAAGACTTTTGGGCAAGCATGCAGCAAGCGGTGACGTTTTCTGCCTGAGCGGTGACCTGGGCGCAGGCAAAACACTGCTCAGCCGCGGTGTTGCTGTGGCCTTGGGAGCAGCTGCGGAGGATGTCAACAGTCCTACCTTTGCTATCATGAATGTTTATCAGGGGCGTGAGCTGGAAATAAGACATTTTGATTTATATCGCCTCAACCGTCCGGAGGAGCTGGAGGACATCGGCTTTGAGGAATATGCCGGAGGCGATGGTGTAACATTGATTGAATGGGCTGAGCTGTTTAAGGAGGAGCTGCCGGAGGAATATCTGCAGATTACTTTGCTGCATGATGGTGAAGGCCGGCGTGCCGTGCTGCAGGCTCAGGGTGAAAGATATGAAAAACTGCTGCGGGAGGTAGAAGAAGATGCTGACTTTGGCAATTGATACGGCCACTAAGGTGTGCACGATTGCATTATGCCGTGATAAGGAAATTTTAGCTGAATATACGATAAATATGGGGATGACACATAGTGAAGGCTTGCTGCCGCAATTAGACCAGCTGTTGCAGCGTACCGGTGTACAAAAGCAGGATATTGAGCTTTTGGCTGTCAGTATGGGACCAGGTTCTTTTACCGGTTTGCGTATCGGTCTGGCAACGGCAGAGGCTATGGCTTACAGCTGGCAGTGTTGCCTGCACGGAGTTGATACTTTAAAGGCTATGGCTTATAATATCCAGCTTGAAGGCAGGGTGCTGTCACCGGTGCTGGATGCGCAAAAGGGCAATTTTTATCAGGCCTTATATGAATGGCGCAACGGTGAGCTTGTAGAGCTTGCACCTGTTGAGGTTGTCAGTGCGGAAAAAGCATTAGAAAGAATTGCGTTGCAGGGAACCCCTGCGTTGCTTTTGGGAGAGTGCACCAAGCTTGCGAAAAACGGTCTGCCTGATTTTATCAGCGTGGCACCCGAAGCATTGCGTATGCCTAAAGGCAGCTCTGTTGCTTTGGCTGCCTTGGCAGAATTTGATGCAGAAAACGATAAGAAAATTTTTGGCCTGGAGCCATACTATATCAGAAGATCGGAGGCTGAGGAATTGTGGGAGAAGAAGCACAAGCAACAATAAGCTTCAGAGCAATGACGGAAGCGGATATTCCGGCTTTGGTTGCCATAGAGGCACAATCATTTTATGATGCCTGGAATGAAAATATGCTGCGTAATGAAATAGCCAACGAGCTGACTACCTATCTGGTAATGGAATGTGCCGGCAAGCTTGTCGGTTATGCAGGCTTCTGGCTGGTGGCAGGCGAAGCGCAGATTACCCGTGTGGCTGTTGCCGATGAAGAACGTGGCCAGGGCTATGGTACGCGCCTGACGGCAGCCTTAGTAAACAAGGCCTGGGAGCTTGGCGCTACGGCTATGACGCTGGAGGTGCGCGAGGGAAATATTGCCGCGCAGAAGGTTTATCTGACCTGTGGCTTTGCCAGCGAAGGCATTCGTCCGAATTATTACGAAGACAATCATGAAAATGCAGTTATAATGTGGCTGTATAAAGAAGGAGCAGGCCATGAATAAAGAGCAGAAGGATGTATATATTTTAGGTATTGAAAGCAGCTGTGATGAAACTGCGGCTGCCGTAGTAAAGAACGGGCGTGAGGTACTGAGCAACATTATCTCCTCCCAAATCGTTATTCACCGCAAATTCGGCGGCGTTGTGCCGGAAATTGCTTCGCGTAAGCATATCGAGAATGTTATGCCTGTTATTGACGAGGCTTTATCTCAGGCTGGCGTCGGCATGGAGCAGATAGATGCTGTTGCCGTTACCTACGGACCTGGTCTGGTCGGCGCGCTGCTGGTCGGTCTTTCGGCTGCCAAGGCGCTGGCCTGGGCAACGGATAAACCGTTGATAGGTGTCAACCATCTTGAAGGCCACGTATTTGCCAACTTTTTGGCAGACAGTGAGCTGAAGCCGCCGTTCATGGCGCTGGTTGTCAGCGGCGGACACACGGCATTGCTGAAGGTTACCGGCTATAATAGCTTTGAGCTTTTGGGACAGACACGTGATGATGCGGCAGGCGAAGCCTTCGATAAGATTGCACGCGTTATGGGTCTGCCTTATCCCGGCGGTCCGGAAATAGAGCGTCTGGCATTGGGCGGCAATGACCATGCTATTGATTTTCCGGTAGCACGTCTGGATAAGCCTTATGAATTCAGCTTCAGCGGTCTGAAATCCGCCGTAATCAATTATCTGCATAACCAGCAGCAAGCAGGCCGTGAGGTGAACCGCAGCGATGTTGCGGCCTCCTTCCAGCGTGCGGTTGTTGATGCATTGGTTAAGGAAGCGGTGCATGCAATGCAGCATACAGGCTACAATAAAATTGTGCTGGCCGGCGGCGTTTCTGCCAATAAAACTTTGCAAAACACACTGGCAAAGGCTATGGAGGAGATTGGTTCCCAGCTGGTGCATCCGACGCCGATTTTGTGTACCGATAATGCTGTAATGATTGCCTGCCGCGGTTATTTTATGTATCAGGCCGGTAGCTTCAGTCCATTGGACTTGAACGCTAATCCATCATTGAAATTAGGCTAAACAAGTGTCTTTTATAGTGCATAAGCCTGTGGATATTGTGGATAAACGGGCAATATCCACATATAAGCGCATTACTGTTGTGGAAAAGCCTGTGGATATAGTGGATAAAATAGTGGATTAATCAGATAAAGCTGTGGAAAGGACAACAGCAGGAAGAAGAGGGGAAACATGCTGAGCAATTTAACAGCAGAACAAAGAAACAGTTTACAAGCTATGCCACAGGTGCTCGGCTTGGCAGCAGATATAGCGCATGCTGCTGTGACGATTTATCTGCCGGGAGAGAATAAAAAGTTTTTTAATGTTTATAAGCAGGAGCAGCCGATGACACAGGTCGGAAATGTGCGCCCGGATATGACTGGCCGACGTGTACGTGCGGTTGAAGAGCCGCTCGTTGCGCGTGTGCTGCAGAAAAACGTGCCTGTTAACGGCAAGCGTGAATGGGCTTTGGGCATGTTCAACAGTCTGAAGGTTTTTCCGTTGCGTGACAGCCGTGGCCATTGCTACGGTGCCGTCAGCTTTGAAAGTGCTGCTCCCGATGATATTATTATTGCGCAGTCGCTGGAGCTTTTGTGCAATCTGCGCCAGGATGTGAGCAATAACAGCAACTATCGGCGACTGCTGCCTTCCGACGGCATTATGGTGGTGGATGCTAACAGAGTGATTGTTGCTGCCAACAACCGTGCGCGTCATATGTTTGATGTTATGGATATTTCCCATCTTGTCGGCTGTCGTACAAATGATGTTGCTATTAACTGGCCGTTGGTCGGGATGGTTATGGAAACAGGCACGGCGGAAAGCAAGGAATTTACGATGCATGGCATTTTGCTTTCCATACGTATTCTGCCGGTAATTCCCAGGCCTAAGGCCGGTTGTGCTATTGTCATTTTGCAGGATATTACCGAGCTGCGCAAAAAGGATGAGGAGCTGCTGATAAAATCTGTGGTAATTAAAGAGATTCATCATCGTGTAAAGAACAATTTGCAGACCATCGCCAGTCTGCTGCGCCTGCAGGAGCGTCGCGCGCAGTGTGACGAAACCAAAATAGTTTTGCGTGACTGCGTCAACAGAGTCAACAGCATTGCTATTGTGCATGAGTATCTTTCGCAGCAGGATACCGGTCTGATTGATGTCGGTAAGGTGGCCAAGGGAATTTATCAGGCAATTATCAGCAGTATGCTGCATCCGGAATTTATCCTGCATGCCGATTTCAAAGCAGATCCTGTACAGCTGCCGTCTGATAAGGCAACAAGCATCGCTTTGATTCTCAACGAATTATTGCAGAATACTATAGAACATGCTTACGAAGGGCGGATGAGCGGCAGCCTTAAGGTGCGCTTTGCGGAAGAAAGCAAGCGTTATGTTTTGTCAATTGCCGATGACGGTGTAGGTCTTCCGGAAGGATTTTCTTTAAACAGCAGCCGTCAAAGCTTAGGATTGAAAATTATCAAGACTATGGCGGAAGCAGACCTGCAGGGAAGCTTTAGCTTGACGAATCGTGATGATGGCGGTACACTTGCTTTAGTAACAATTCCAAAGGGGGGATTGGAAGATGTTAAATAAACTAAGAATATTATTGGCAGATGACGAAGCTATTTTGCGTCTTGATTTACGCGAAATGCTGGCAGATGCCGGTCATGACATAGTAGGCGAGGCAGCCAACGGACAGGAGGCGGTAAAGCTTGCTGCGGAATTGAAGCCTGATTTTATTATTATGGATGTTAAAATGCCGATTATGGACGGCATTACGGCGGCAAAAATTATTGCTGCCGATAATATTGCGCCGGTATTGCTGCTTACAGCTTACAGTCAGCAGGATATTGTTGAGCAGGCATCGGATGCAGGCGTTATCGCTTATCTGGTTAAGCCTGTACGTGAGGAACAGCTTTTCCCGGCGATGGAGATTGCGGTCAAACGCTTTCAGGAAATGCATAAGCTTAATTTGGAGCTTGATAAGCTGAAGGAAAGCCTGGAGAACCGTAAGCTGTTGGATCGTGCCAAGGGTATTCTGATGGCAGCGCACGGAATGACGGAGCAGGAAGCATACCGTAAGATGCAGCAGTTCAGTATGGCTAAACGCATCAGCTTAAAGGAGCTGGCGGAAAGCATTATTGCAGCAGCGGCAAAAAGACAACAATGAGCTGAAAGGGCAGTGGAAACTGCTCTTTTTTTGTGCCCAAGCAAAAAAATGGGCCTGCGAAGCAAAAAAACAAGGCGCTGAAGCGGAATTTTGAGGGCGTGAAGCAGAATTTGCGACAAATTTGTAAAAAACAGTGAAAAAGTACTTGCAATTTTTCCTAATATGGATATAATAAGAATTGTGGTTAGCACTCAGAGTAAATGAGTGCTAATAACCAAGAAGCAAATTACTCTCACGTAAGTAAGAATACTCGAAAGGGGTTATAAAAATGTTAAAACCATTAGCTGATCACGTAATTGTAGAGGTTGTAGAAGTAGAAGAAAAAACTGCCAGCGGCATTTTCCTGCCGGATACTGCAGTAAAAGAAAAACCGCAACAGGGCAAGGTTCTGGCTGTAGGCAGAGGCAAATACAGCGACAACGGCACTCTGATTAAACCCGAAGTAAATGTTGGCGACGAAGTTATCTTCGCAAAATATAGCGGAACTCCTGTAAAACATCAAGGTAAGGATTACCTGATTCTCAGCGAACGCGATATCTTAGCAACTATCGAGAAATAATTTTTTGGTGTCGTATAAAGCACCATCTGCGTCGTCGGTGGCGCTGCACAAAGCAAAAAATCAATATTTAGTGTAATAAAAATGTAACTGAAGGAGCGATATAAAATGGCTAAACAAATTCTGTTTAATGAAGAAGCTCGTCGTAGCCTGGAGCGTGGCGTAAATGCTCTGGCTGACGCTGTAAAAGTAACCCTCGGTCCTAAAGGCCGTAACGTTGTACTGGAAAAGAAATTCGGCGCACCGACCATCACCAATGACGGTGTAACCATTGCCCGCGACATCGAACTGGAAGATCCGTTTGAAAACATGGGCGCACAGCTGGTTAAAGAAGTATCCATCAAAACCAACGATGTTGCTGGTGACGGCACCACCACTGCTACCGTTCTGGCACAGGCTATGATTAACGAAGGTATGCGCAACGTTGCTGCCGGCGCTAATCCGATGGTTCTGAAAAAAGGTATCAAAAAAGCAGTTGACGTACTGGTTGACGAACTGAAAAATGTTTCCCAAAAGGTTGAAACCAAGGCTGCAAAAGCACAAGTTGCTTCCATCTCCGCAGCTGATGATGAAATCGGTAACCTGATTGCCGACGCTATGGAAAAAGTTGGCGACGACGGTGTTATCACTGTTGAAGAATCCAAGACCATGGAAACTCATCTGGAAACCGTTGAAGGCATGCAGTTCGACCGTGGCTACATTTCCCCGTATATGGCAACCGATGCTGATAAAATGGAAGCTGTACTGAGCAATCCGTATGTATTCATTACTGATAGAAAAATCACCATGATTGCCGACATTATGCCGGTTCTGGAAAAAGTTGTTCAAAACGGCGGCGAACTCTTAATCATCGCTGAAGATGTTGAAGGCGAAGCACTGGCAACCCTGGTTGTTAACAAACTGCGTGGCACCTTCAAGGCTGTTGCTGTTAAAGCTCCTGGCTTCGGCGACCGTCGTAAAGCAATGCTGCAGGATATCGCTACTCTGACCGGTGCAACCGTTATCAGTGAAGAAGTTGGCCGTAAACTGGACAGCGCAAGCATGGCAGACCTTGGCCGCGCAGGTCAGGTTCGTGTAACCAAAGAATTGACTACTATCGTTGACGGCCTGGGTGATAAAGATGCTATTGCTGCACGTGTTGCTCAAATCCGTGCACAAATTCCGGAAACCACTTCTGATTTCGATAAAGAAAAACTGCAAGAACGTCTGGCTAAACTGGCCGGTGGCGTAGCTGTTATCAAAGTCGGCGCTGCTACCGAAGTTGAGCTGAAAGATAAAAAACTGCGCATTGAAGATGCTCTGAACGCTACCCGCGCTGCTGTTGCCGAAGGTATTGTTGCCGGCGGCGGTACTGCTCTGCTGCAAGTACAGCCTGCTCTGGCAAAAATCAAAGCTACCGGCGATGAGAAGACCGGTGTAGAAATCGTTAAACGCGCTATTGAAGAGCCTGTTCGTCAAATCGCTTACAACGCTGGCCTGGAAGGCGCTGTTATCGTTGATACCATTAAACGCAGCCGCAAAGGCTATGGCTTCAACGCTCTGACCGAAGAGTATGTTGACATGATCGAAGCAGGTATCGTTGACCCGACTAAGGTTACCAGAAGCGCACTGCAAAATGCTGCAAGCATCGCTTCTATGGTTCTGACCACTGAATCCATCGTAGCTGACAAACCTGCTAAGGAAGGCGCTGCTATGCCGGCAATGCCTCCGATGGGCGGCGGCATGCCCGGTATGATGTAAGCTGCAGACCGGATGTCAAAACTGTATAATATAGCTTGAGTAGGCTATAGATAGCACACCCTGTTACTGATTTGGTAGCAGGGTGTGCTTTTTTGTTACAAAAAAGCTGATGTGAAAAATTTTCTAGGTATTAGTGTAGTCTAATTATGTTTTTTTGCTGGCAAATATGCTATAATAATTTCATTCTATAGACAGAAGGAGCTGTTGATAATGGGGGAAGCTGCAGCCGAAAAAGATTTTTACTGGAAGCTGTTTAAATCGACCTTTATAATTAGTGCCTTTACTATCGGCGGTGGTTTTGTAATCATTCCGCTGTTGAAGGCCAAATTTGTTGATGAGTATAAATGGATGGATGATAAGGAAGCACTGAACCTTGTGGCGATTGCGCAGTCTGCGCCGGGTGTTGTGGCAGCCAATGCGGCAATCAGCATGGGCTACAAGCTTGGCGGTATCCGCGGTACGCTTACTGCTTTGCTGGCAACTATTCTGCCGCCACTGATTACCCTGAGCGTTATTTCCTATGCTTATGATGCCTTTGCGCATAACCAGTATATTCAGCTGGTTTTGAAGGGCATGCAGTGCGGTGCGACGGCTATTATTATTAACGTGGCGATCGACCTGCTCAAAAAAGAGCTGAAGAAAAAATTTGCACTGCCGCTTTTGATTATTGTCGGTACCTTTATTGCCAATTATTTCTTTAATGTAAATCTGATGTATGCAGTAATTGTGGATGCTGTTATCGGCTTCTTCCTGCTGCGTGACAAAAAGTACGCGTAAGGAGGTAGCGAGATGTATATTTATTGGGAGCTTTTCTGGAGCTTTGTCAAGGTTGGTGCCTTTTGCGTCGGCGGCGGTTATGCTTCTATGCCGTTGATTCAGGCGGAGGTTATTGAAAATCATGCATGGATGACTATGCCGCAGTTTATTGATATTTTTACGATTTCGCAGATGACACCGGGTCCTATCGGTATCAATGCAGCGACGTTCGTCGGTACAAAGGTTGCAGGCTTGCCCGGTGCTATTGCTGCGACTGTGGGTTTTGTTTTTCCGTCGGTGTTCATTGTACTGGCACTCGCAAAATTATTCTTTAAATATGGCGATATCGGTCCGATTCGCGGTATTCTGAACGGCCTGCGTCCTGCGGTTGTGGCACTCATCTGCTCTGCCGGATTGAGCTTTGTAATGCTGGCGCTGTGGAATACTGAAACACTGCCGAAGGATTTTACCAAGGTGGATTTGCTTGGCTGCATTGTGCTGCCGATTTCCCTGTGGTGTATCCGTCATAAGGTAAGCGTTATCCGTACCCTGTGCATGAGCGGTGTTTTGGGCTTGCTTTTGGGTATAGCCGGTATCCGCTGATATTTGCTTTAGTAGCGCGCTGCGCTGTGAGCTTCGGCTTGCGGCATGGCGTGCTTTTTGTTACACTCATGTTAACTTAAGTAAATTAACGATTGACGCAAGCGGAATTCTGCTATATAATAGATACAGTTAACCAATGAATAGTGTCGGTTAACTACTAAGGTTAGGGATGTGAATTACAATGCAAAAGATTATTGCACTGGCCGAGAAGGTTTTGAACGGTCAGGATATTACTAAAGAAGAAGCTGAATTTTTGATTAACGTGAGCGATGATGACACCATGCTGCTTTTGTCCATGGCTGACAAGATTCGCCAAAAATATGCCGGCGATGCTGTTGATTGCTGTGCAATCATCAACGGCCGCAGCGGTAAATGCAGCGAGAACTGCAAGTTCTGCGCACAATCCGCACATTATCATACCGGTGTTAAGGAATACGGTCTGCTGAGCGAAGAGGAAATCTTCAATGCAGCTAAAAAAGCTAAGGAAGCAGGCGCTGTACGCTTCTCCATCGTTACTAGCGGTCGCGGACAGAGCAAGGCCGATGACTTTGAAAATATCTGCCGTACCCTGAAACGTATAAAAGAAGAACTGCATATTGAAGTTTGCGCTTCTTTGGGCATTTTGACTGTAGAGCAGGCAAAAGAGCTGCGCAAAGCCGGTGTAACCCGCTATCATTCCAATCTGGAAACCGCAGGCAGCAATTTCCCGAATATCTGTAGCACTCATACCTATGCTGATAAATTTGTTACCATCAAAAATGCACAGGTTGCCGGCCTGCGGGTTTGCAGCGGTGGCATTTTAGGACTTGGCGAAACACGTGAGCAGCGTGTAGAATGGGCATTCACTCTGAAGGAGCTTGGTATTGACAGTGTACCTCTGAATATGCTGACTCCGATTCCGGGCACTCCGTTTGAAAACAACAAACCGCTGCCGCCGCTGGAAATTCTGCGTGCGTTCGCTGTTTTCCGTTTTGTTCTGCCGAAGGCACAAATCCGTACCGCAGGCGGTCGCGAAGTAAACCTGCGTGACCTGCAGGCACTAGCACTCAATGGCGGTGCAAGCGGCATTATGATCGGCGGTTATCTGACTACTGCCGGCCGCGGTACTGACCGCGATATGCAGATGCTCAAGGATCTTGACCGTCCGCGCAGCATGCCGAATCTTGATTAATTAGTTTTCCATGAATTTTTAATACAATCTTACACCTTAAAATCTCAAAAAGATAAGCAGGCTGGAGTTGCGAACAGTCTGCTTATTTTTTTATGCGTGCGTGATAACGCACCGTCTTCCGCATCATCAATCCCTCGACGTATGAAAAATACGCCGTCGGGATTGCTTCTTTGAATCCGGCACGTTCTGACGCACGCATTT
>OFMT01000393.1_pt1 | contig 40434 bp, 32 predicted proteins | sample 1541891 | NCBI WGS metagenome assembly OFMT01 (sample SAMN04209230, study PRJEB22552) | human gut metagenome | biome: gut; material: feces | host: Homo sapiens | place: USA: Oklahoma | reverse complement strand
TGCACAACTAGTGCCCGGGAGAAAAAATAATTTACACACAAATTAGGACTTGACTGAGATTCAAGGTGGATTACGGGCAAAAAGCTGTTTTTTAAGATTTGCCCGTAATCGAAAGGATGACAGCAGGATTTTGCTGAGCCAAATGGACTAATGGATCTGAATGAATTCTGAATGAGGCTGACGGCACTGGATTTCTCATGGAAAAATGCTTTATGAAAAAGTCACGCTATTTCAACAGCTTTTGTCTGTCGTCACGTCTGCTCCCGTCGCTCGCACCCCCGAAAGCAGACCAAAAAATTGAAAAAATAGTCTGCCTCCCAATCCCAAAAGAGCACAAAAAATGGCGTCGATAACAAGCAACGCCAGATAAAATCAATCCAGCATCAATTCTTCGTAATAGTGTGCAATTATCCAAGGCGATAAGCAAGCAGAACGCTTGTTTAAGCATCAAAATGATGATAAGATTGAGATTAATTGATAGTGACAAAGGGATGATTTTAAGATGACAAAAGATTTAACAAATGCAGATTTGGAAAATTTCCAAAGTGCCTATGAAAAAACTCCGTGTGCCGACGTAATCGCACGGGCGGTTCAGGAAAACGGCGTGACGGCAGCAAGCAAGAATTTTGCTGCCAAAGCCAATCACGATCACGTTTTTTCTGTTGAAGTCGAAACCGGAAAAATTACGAATCAAAAGAAGAGCGGACGCTGCTGGCTGTTTTCAACGCTCAATACGCTTCGTCAGCAGGTGGCAAAAGATTTGAAGGTTAAGGACTTCGAATTTTCGCAAAATTACGATTCCTTTTATGATCGTCTGGAAAAGGCCAACATGTTCTACGAAAAGATGATCAGACTCGCTGAAAGAGACGACGATGATCGCGAATATTTGTTTGAGCTTGACTGGGGCGATGAAGACGGCGGCCAGTTTGCCAATGCAGCGACTTTGATCAACAAGTACGGCCTTGTGCCGAAGAGCGTGATGCCCGAAACGTTCGTCAGCGAAAATACGAGCGAATTGAATGATGTTTTGAATCTTAAAATCAAAAAAGATGCGCTTGAGATCCGCAAGATGAAAAAAGCCGGCAAGACTGAAGAAGAAATGCGTGCTTTCAAGCTTGAGAAGATGAAGGAAGTTTACCGCATGCTGGTTTACGCATTCGGCAAGCCACCGGTTAAGTTCGACTTCGAATATCGTGATGACGACAATCAGTATCACATTGACAGAAATCTGACTCCAAAAGAATTCTTCGACAAGTATGTGCACGTCGATTTCAGCGATTACATCGATTTGACGAATGCGCCTGATCACGAAATGTACAAGCATTACAGTCTTTCAAATCAGGATTATCTTTTTGAAGGCGAGCACGTCACGTACGTCAACGTTCCGATTGAAGAACTCAAAGCTGCCGTTATTGCCCAACTCAAGAGCGGCAGGGCTGTATGGTTCGGATGCGACGTCTCAAAAGACATGGACAGAGAAAACGGCGTGCTTGACACGGACTTGTTCAAGAAGGGCGAGTTGTTCGATATCGATCTGAACCTCGACAAGGCCGGTCGTCTGGCCACGCGCGTCGGCGAATGCTCGCATGCGATGGCGATTACCGGAGTTGACCTTGTAGACGACAAGCCGGTCAAGTGGAAGGTCGAAAACTCATGGGGCGAAAAGAACGGCAACAAGGGCTACTTCATCATGACGGATGCCTGGTTTGATGCTTACGTCTATCAAGCCGTCGTTTTAAAGCAATTTGCAACCGACAGGCAAAAAGAAATTGCTCAAACGAAGCCGGAGCCGCTTAAGCCGTGGGATTCGTTGGGCTAAAAGATGCTCTTAGCTTAAAATTGGCAACGTTCTTGCTGATTTTAAGCTTTTTTTGCTTTAAAATGCAGAGCTTGAATCGACTTTGCCAATTTAAACGAATTTTGAGCAACGTTGACGGCAAGGCATTATTGATTGGCAAAACGAGCGGGTTCTTTTGATATTTGAACAGTGTTTTTCCCAAAAAAAAGCAGCATGCCTTTTAATTTTAAAACTTTTGATTTAGCCGCATCCGGAATAATCGAAAGCAAATTTCAACATTGTCTCGCTCAAACAAAGGCAGCGTGAATTTTAAGCCGAGGAATTTCATTGTCGGCTCAGTTTAGGCTATAATGTAGTTACCATTAAATTGAATCGGGGGGATCAAGTTGGGTTTAGGATTTATTTTAGGCAATGCCTCAAAGGATCATCAGCAAAAAGATTTTGAACAGCTTGCCAAGTGGCGAAAAGAAAACCCGAACCGGATGGTTTATTATATTGTTCCAAACCACATCAAATTTGAATCTGAAGTCAATGCGTTAAAGTACATGCGGCAAATTTTTTCTCAAGATGAAAAAATATTTGCGGCGCATGATTTGCAGGTCTTTTCGTTTACGCGTCTGGCTTGGTATTTTATGAAAGATATGCCTGCATATCAGATTCCAAGAATTTCTTCCGCGGGATCAAACATGATTATTTACAGAATTTTGCGTGATTTGAAAGATGAATTGCAGGTTTTCTCCGGTGAAGAGTCACAGCCCGGATTCATTACCCAGCTTGCCAAACAGATGACGGAGCTTCAAAACGGATGCATCATGCCGGAAGACGTCATGCAGATGGCCGAAAAGCTTCCGAAAGAATCTTTGGGATCCAAAGCATTATTGAGGTCCAAACTGCATGATCTGGCGCTTGTCTATACACGTTTTATCGAAATGACTTCCGGCCGCTACCTGGACAATACGGAAATTTTGACCAAACTTACGCAATATCTGGAGAAGATCGACCTTCAAAACAGCTGTTTTTTGATCAGCGGCTTTAACCAAATGACCGCAAGAGAAATGCTGTTGGTTGAAAAGCTGATTAAAAATGCAGAAAGCGTCGTCGTCGATCTGGTTTTGAATCATCCTTACGTTGACGAACCGCCAAAGTCAGGCGACTTGTTTTATCGTGCCGGAAATTTGTATTATCAGCTTTATGCCCATGCTCACAAGTCCAAAAGCCCCGTCATGCTTGATACCTATGCCAAAAAAACAAGGGTTTCGCAAGATTTGTGCAATCTTGAAGACTACTGGATCGATTCCGTTGCCGGATTCTCGGCAAAAGAAAAAGCAACGTTTGAAAATGATTCGGTCAAAATCTATGGTGCCAAAACGCGGACGGAAGAAATCAGGTTTGCTGCGGCAAAAATTCGCCAAATGGTTGCCGTTGAAGGCTATCGATACAAGGATTTTTTAATTTTAACGAGACACTTGGATTTGTATAAAAACGTGTTGGAACCGATTTTTGCCAAAGCCAAAGTGCCGATTTTCGTTGATTTGCAAAAAAAGGTTTCTGATCATCCCCTGGTCGAACTGCTGAATGCGTTATTTGCGGTCAAGCGACGTCATTATCGCTATAATGACATGATGCGACTGCTTAAGACCGAATTGTTGATTCCAAAAGATTTAAAGGTTGAAACCTATCGCAGGATGCTCGATCAAACCGAAAATCTGATTTTGAAATTCGGCTACGAAGGAAGTGCCTGGCTGAAAGAAAAAGATTGGATCTACTATCGTTTTGGCGAAAGCGACTTTGGAACGAGAACCGATGCCGAAGATCGCATTACAAAAGAAGTAAACGTTATCAGGCGCTATGTCAAAGAAATTTTGCCGCCGTTTTTCAAGCAGATTGACGAAGCCGAAAACGGGCGAAAAGCCGCATTTTGCCTGGTAAATTTTCTGGTTGACAACGGAGTCAAGAAAAGACTTGAGGCTTGGCGGCAAAATCTGATGGAACAAGGTCTTTTGCAGGAATCGGAACGTCCGGAGCAGGTTTGGAATCTCTTTTGTCAGATGATGGATGAATTTGTCGAAAATCTCGGTGATCTGCCGTTTGAAGAAGAAGATTTCCTGAACCTGCTTCAGACCGGATTTGATGCTGGCGAATACAGAAGGGTGCCGGCCTCGCTTGATGAAGTGTCGATTTCTGAAACCGGGATGGTTCAGCCGACTGACCGCAAAGTCGTTTTCATGATCGGCTCAACCGATCTGGTCATGCCGGACAGAATTCAAAACAAGTCGCTGCTTTCTGACGGCGATCGCAGTCTGATGCTTGAAAATGCGCTTCTTTCTGAGAATCAGGTGCTTGATGAGACTTCGGAGAAAAGCATGCTGTCGGAACCGTTTCTGAATTATCTGGCATTCCTTTCTCCGACTGAAAAACTGATTTTCACGTATCCTCACGGAAACGATGCGGACGGCGGAATAAAAATGTCGCCTTACGTTGAGCGAATCAAGCAGCATTTTTTGCTCGAAGAGCTTGAAATCTCTGAATTTGACAAACTCAGCACGCCGAAGGGCACGATTGAAGATTTGATTTGCGAAATCAGACGTCATGCCGATGAAAAGAATTCCGTGCCGTCTTTTTGGAAGCAGGTTTATGCGAAAATGAAGACGGTTGACGCCGAAATGACTGAAAAAGTCATGAGCAGCTTGCGTTATCGCAATATTCCGGAACAGCTGACCGCACAAAATGCACGCAAGCTTTATGGCAAAGAATTGAACACGTCGATTTCAAAACTTGAGACTTTCTACAAAAATCCGTATGAATACTTCTTGAGATACGGATTGGGGCTGATGGAACGCGACGTGTTTGAGATGTCCGCAGCCAATACGGGGAGCTACTTTCATGCCGTGCTTGACGCGTTTTTCCGGCTTCTTTTTAAAAACAACCTGACTCTGAAGAATTTGTCATCAGAGCAGTTTAACGAGATTTTTGAAGAAACGACCAGTCTGGTTTCAAAGGATCCGCAGTTCATGATTTTAAAAAGCTCCAATCGCATGGGCTTTATCGAGCGGCTTTTGAACGACACGCTGTCACAAACGCTTTGGGCCGTGCGCAATCAAAGAAACTATGGTCACGTCAGGACGCTCAGAACCGAGGCTTTGTTTGGCCACGTCGGCGTCGAAGAAGGACTCAAAGGGCTTTTGATCAAGACGCCTAAAGGCAATCAGGTCAACGTTCGCGGCAAGATTGACCGAATCGACGAAACGATCGGTGCGGGAGATAAGTATTTGGGCGTCATCGATTACAAATCGGGGGCAAGGAAATTCAATTATGCTCAGGCATATTATGGAATCGCGCTGCAGCTTTTGACGTATTTGGATGCGTTGGAACAAAACGCTGAGCTGGTTTTGCCAAACGAACAGTCCAAATTGGCCGGGGCCTTGTATCTTCACCTTCAAAATCCGCGGCTGAAGCCTTCCGAGGTAAAAGCAGATGAGCAAAAAACGCTCATTGCCAGCCACGGATATCAGGGCCTGTTGGTGTCTGATCCTGATTTGTTGAGCACGCTTGACGAAACGGTCGAAGAAAAAAGCTCATCGCTGTTTTTGCCTTTCAAGCGTCTGTCCGGCGGAACCTATCGAACGACCAATTATGCGCAGGAAACTTTGATTGAGCCGGATAATCTGGAACTTTTGCTCAAGCATAATCGCAAGATGATTGCCAATGCCTGCGACATGATTTTTGACGGCAGAATTGATCTTTATCCTGCCAAATGGTCTTCAAGCGTTACGGCTTTGCAGTATTCTCCGTTCAAATCGATCATGCAGTTTGACGCAATGCTTCCGGAAAATCGTTATTTCGTGATTCCTTCCGTTGGCGCAACGGAAATTTTGAAATCAATCAAAGAGGGGGATTAAGATGGCTTTTAAATTCACTCAAGGGCAATCGCAGGCGATTCATGAAAGCGGACATGACATTTTGGTTTCGGCTTCTGCCGGTTCCGGGAAAACCAGGGTTTTGGTTGAACGGGTGGTTGACAAGATCAAGCATGGCATCGACGTTGATCGTCTGTTGATTTTGACTTTCACCGAAGCGGCCGCCAAGGAAATGAAGGAACGAATTCAAAAGGCATTGAGGGAAGCTTGCAATCAAACGGAAGATGAGCATCAAAAAGGTTTTTTGATCAATCAGCTCGTTAAGCTCAATACGGCAGACATCAGCACGATCGATGCCTTTTGCCTCAAATTCATCCAAAATTACTACTACAAAGCATCCTTGGATCCGTCTTTTCGACTTTTGACCGATCAGACCGAAAAAAGACTGCTGAGAGAAGACGTCTTAAACGATCTGCTTGAAAAGTTATACGGCCAGGATGACGCAGACTTCATCGAACTGGCAGAAAACTTCTCAAACGATCGCAGCGATGACGGCTTGACGGAACTCATCATGAGGGTTTTTGATTTCGCAAACGTCAATCCTGATCCGGAAAATTGGATCAAAAGCCTGCCTCAAACGTATCAGATTGGCACGAAAGACTTTACCGAGAGTGCATTTTTCAAGGAAAATCTTTTGCCGATGCTTGTTGAAAAATTGAGGATGCTTGCGATCAACATGGAAAAAGCACGCGTCACGATGCAGGAACAAGACGAAAGTTTTTTTGCAAAGCAGATCGCGCTTTTTGAAGATGAAGGCAACCGGTACGAAAATTATGCGAAAATGCTGGAAGACGGCGCAGACTATGCCACGCTGCAGAAAACTTTTGCTGAAATGAGCTATGCGCGTTTTCCGAGCACGAAAAGAACCGACGATTCGCTGCTTACGGAAACAAAAGCAAATGTCAAGCTGATTCGCGATGAAGCCAAAAAAATCTTTACGGAAAAAATCGTTCCGGAATATTTCGCCGTTTCAAGCACCGATTTGGAACAGGCCTTGAAGCAGGCATACAGGCTCGTCAAAAAGCTCAGCGAAGTTGTTTTGAAGTTTGCCGCTGCCTATCAAACGGAAAAAAGAAGCAGACGGGTGCTTGAATTCAGTGATCTGGAGCACTATACGCTTTCAATTCTGCAAAAAAACGATGACATCAGGCAGGATTTGGAAGAGCGCTATGCAGAAATCATGGTTGACGAATACCAGGATACAAATCAGCTGCAGGAAACGATTTTAACGACGATTGCAAGAAAATCTCCCGGCAACATGTTCATGGTGGGCGACGTCAAACAGTCGATTTATGGTTTCCGTCTGGCCGATCCGGGATTGTTCCTTGAAAAATACAGGCGCTACGCAAATGACGATTCGGATGGGCAACGCATTATTCTGGCGGAAAATTTCCGCTCCGTCAAAAACGTGGCGTCAATTACCAACCTGATTTTCAGTCAGATCATGAGTCGAGAAGTCGGCGAAATGGATTATGACGACAATGCGCAGCTCGTATACGGTTCGAGCGATTATCCGGAAAAACAACCGACGGCGGAAATTTTGCTGTATTTTGACAAAAGGAACGAAACCGCGGAAAAGACAACCGGAAAGATGCGCTGGGACATGACGTCAGAAAATCACGAGTCGATGGATGCGGACTTCACGATCGAAAGCGCAGCGCAAGGACAAATGCTGGCGACGGCCGAAAAAATCAAGCAGTTGGTTGATTCCGGGTTTGAAATCTATGATCGCAAGCAGAAGAAAATGAGAAAAATCAGCTACGGCGACATCGCCGTGCTGTCCGGAACTCACGGCAATCATTTGATTTTGTCGGAAGAATTCAAACGTTTGGGAATCCCTTACAAGGTCCAGAAATCCGAAAACTATTTTCAGACGACGGAGCTTCGAATCATGCTGGCATTGCTCAACGTGATCGACAATCCGCGCCAGGACATTCCGCTTGTTGCCGTGCTTCGCTCACCGATCGTCGGGCTGAATGAAAATGAGCTGGCGCTTCTTCGAATCAATGACCGCTCAGGCGACTATTACCAGGCATTATTGAAATTTTACGAAGAATCTCCCGGTCAAAACCAGGAATTGCATGATAAAGTCAAAAAGTTCATGGAAATGCTTGAAAGATTCCGAACGTTGGCTCGTCAAAACGAGCTTGCGACTTTGATCTGGAAAATTTACGATGAAACGCATTTTTTGGAATACGTTTCCGGAATGCCCGGGGGAAGCCAGCGTGCGGCCAATCTTCATGCGTTGTACGAGCGTGCTGCAGCATACGAAAAGACGAGTTTCAAAGGACTGTTTCAGTTCATTCGCTTCATCAACAAGATGCAGGATCAAAACGAAGATCTGGCGTCCGCGTTAAACGAAGCAAGTGATGACGTCGTCAGCGTCATGACGATTCACGGCAGCAAGGGCCTGGAGTTTCCGGTGGTCTTTTTGGTTGATGCGACAAAGCGTTTCAACACTGACAGTCTGAAAGGCAAGTATCTGCTGAATGAAAAGGACGGCGTGTCGATCACGTGCCTCAATCGCAAAACGCGTGTCGAAACCGTCACTCCAATGCAGTCGTACGCAAAGGAAAAAGCGGCAAGAAAGCTTTGCGCAGAGCAGATGCGCCTGCTTTACGTCGCTTTGACGCGTGCCGAACAAAAACTCTTCATCGTGGCCGGATACAAAGATGAAGATGATGCCTTGAGCAAGTGGAAACAGGCGAAAAAAAGCGAGGAGCTGCTTTTGAGTGCTGACGTGCGCGAAAATGCCGTCTGCTTTATGGACTGGATCGGTGCTGCCCTTTATCGCGAACGGAATTTTTGCAAGAGGTTTGATTGTGCTGATGACGTCAGACCATGTCATTATCTTGACAAATTCAGTGCCGAGTACGAATTTGAAAAAATCAGCTTCGATGAGCTGTCGAAAAATGCCGACAATCAGCCGCTTGATTTAAGGAAATGGCTGAAAGATCAGGCTAAAGAAGAATTGGATGCGGATGATGCCGACTTCATCAACAAAGTGCTGACGTATCGCTATGAGCATGAGGGCCTTGTCAAAACTGCGGCATACCAGTCGGTTTCTGAAATCAAATCGGCATTTGCAGATCCTGACGAAAAGGTGATGAGCAAGCTTGACCCAAGCGAAAATGAGGAAGAAAAGGCCAATCGATTCGTTTCAAAGATGGAATTGCCGAAATTCATGGTGCATGAAGAAAAAATCAGCGGCGCAGCGATCGGGTCTGCTGTTCACTTGGTGATGGAAAAACTGGATCTGACAAAAAAGCCGAGCGAATCTTCAGTCAAAGAAGAAATTTCCGAATTGGTCGAGGACGGAATTTTGAATGAGGAGGTCGCAAAAAGAATCCGAATCAGCGATATCTGCCGCTTTTTTGAAACCGATCTTGGCAAGACGATTCTTGAAAAACATGAATTCGTCAAAAGAGAAGTTCCGTTTTCCTTGCTGATTCCTGCAAATGAGATTTTTGTCGGCTTGAGCGAATCGGATCCGGTGCTTGTGCACGGAATCATCGACGGCTATGTCGATGACGGGAAGAAGGTCATCTTGTTTGACTACAAGACGGATCATGCTGATGAAGAAAACGTTCCCGAAGTCAAAAAACGCTATGCTGGACAAATTGAGCTTTATTCAATGGCGCTGAAGAGCATCTTGAACAAGCCTGTTGATGAAAAATATCTGTATTTGACGCAACTGGGCAAAGCAGTGGACTTGTAAAGAGGTGAAGAAATGAAAAAACTTAAAATTACGGGCGCAGTCATCTTGCTTCTGGCAGGTCTCGTGATGATTTTTAATGAGCAGATCAAGTGCGTAATCGTTGACTGGATGACGAATTCGTCGCTTAAACAGCCCGTAAAAGATGATGATTCAAAAGGAAACTTTGATTTCGAAAAGGTAAAGGCCGTTGACAACAAGATGGTTGCCAAGGCGGCTTTTTCAAAAAATCAGGATGCGATCGGCAAGTTGTCAGTTCCAAGCGTCAAGGTCAAGCTCCCGATTTTCAAGGGATTAGACAACTATAATCTTGTTCGCGGTGCCGGAACCATGAAAGAAACCGAGCGGATGGGAATCGGTAATTATGCTTTGGCGGGTCATCACATGAAAGACGGTTCGCTTTTGTTTGGGCCGTTGGAAAACGTGAAGAAAGGCGACAAGATTTATCTGGCCGACAAGCATCACGTCTACGTTTACGAAACGACGCTGAAGACCGTCGTTGACAAGCATGATACCAACTATATCGACGACGTTCAAGGGCAAAACCTCGTTACGCTGATTACCTGTGCTTCCGGGATGACCGGTGAAAGCAGGCGCGTCATCGTTCAGGGCGAGCTGCTTTGCAAAAAGCCGGCAAACAAGGAAAATCTCAAAGTTTTCAATAAATAGAATTTTTTGGTGGAGGCTGGGAAAAAATCTGCCTCAAATTGAAAAACCGGATGGTTTGCCATCAATTGCAAATCTGATCCGGTTTTTTTGCGTATGCATGACGATTCTCATGCTGTGATGGAAATAAGCAAAAATAGTTTGGAGGTAAATTTGACTGAGAGCTTGGCGCGCTGATTTATCAGGCGCTGCATTTGGCAAAAACTCTGCCGTTTACGGACACATCGATGAAAATTGAGCCTTTGTCCGTAAAACAAGACGGGCGCTTACGGGCATAACCTTGCGCAAACCTGAAAGTAGACAAAAACCGAGAGAAATGTGTGATTTTTGTCTACCGGCCTCTTTTTTTGCGGTCAAATGCAGCATCCGCAGCATCAAAAACGGTTCAAGCTGCTGCCGCTCTGTATTTCAGAATATAAAAAACTCTTTGCAGCCAGTCAAAACTGCATTTTTCAAAAAAATCACGAAGAGCGCAGCGGATCGGCTTGACAGTCGTTGGAAAACGCTTTATACTAAAATTGTTTTCATGAGTATTAGACGAAAGAAAATAATTTTCACAATGGAAGCGAGGTTTCGACATGCTGCAGGAAGCAATGAAGATGATCAAGCCTGAGATGACCGTGAGTTTTGGCGGCGGCAGCACGGTTGCCAGGCTTGCAAAATACTTGTGCGATGAAGATGAAACTTTAAGGAAAACGCTGAAGGTAACGACTCCTTCGCTTGAAACGATGGAAGTTTTGAATAAGCTGAACTACCAGATAGTGGCGTTGGACGATGTTGAAAAAATTGACGTGGCGTTTGACGGTTGCGACTACGCGACGCAAAATTTGAATGCCCAAAAGTGCATGGGCGGCATCCACGTTGATGAAAAGAAAGCGGCCAAAAAAGCCTTGCGGTACGTCTTGCTGACAAAGCCTGAGCGTATCGGAAAAACGTACAATGCCAAACTGCCGATTTGTGCAGAGGTTGAACAAGACGAGGCGGATCTTTTTTTGAAAATGGCAGATCAAGCGGGTTTTGAGGCTAAAAAGCGTCCTGGAATCAAGACGAGTCGCGGCAATCTGTTGTTTGATCTGCATAATGAAAAATGCACTCAAGCAGACGCCGAAGATGTTGAAACATGGCCGGGAGTCGTTGGCACGTCATCTTTTTTTGATCTGTGCACGGACGTGATTTATGAGGAAAAAGGCAAAACGATTCACTTAAGAAAGGAAGATCTCAAATGACAAAATATAATTGGGGAATTATCGGAACCGGTTGGATTGCGCACGACATGGCAGATGCCTTGAATAAGACAAATGGCGAAATTTATGCGGCTGCAAATCCGAATGAGGCGCATTTGACGGAATTTGTCAAAGAAAAAAACGTCAAGCATGCCTACGTCAATCCTTACGACATGATCGCAGACGAAAACATCGACATCATCTACGTGGCATCACCCAACAACACGCATTACGGATTCGTCAAGAAAGCGCTTGAAGCGGGCAAGAACGTTTTTTGCGAAAAATCGCTGACGGTCAATGCCAAGGAATTTGATGAACTGGAAGCATTGGCAAAAGAAAAAGGAGTCATCCTGACGGAAGGCTTTACGCTTTATCACATGCCGATTTATGACAAAGTCAAAGAATTGATCAGTTCGGGAAAACTTGGCGAGATCAAGCTCGTTCAAGTCAACTTCGGAAGCCTGAAGGATCCCGATCCGACCAAGCGCTATTTTTCAAAAGAGCTTGCCGGTGGGGCATTGCTTGACATTGGTTGTTACGCAACCGCATTTGCCAGAATGTTCCTTGATGAACAGCCGAATTCGATTACGACGTCCGTCAAATTTTATGAAACGGGCGTTGATGAGCAGTCGGGCATTATTTTGAAAACCCCGTCTGAGCAGATGGTCGTCATGGCGCTGTCGTTTCGGGCCAAGCAGCCGAAGCGCGGCGTGATTTCCGGTACGAAAGGATATGTTGAAATTTCGAACTATCCGCGTGCGGAAGAGGCAATCGTCACTTACACGGAGGATGCGCACACGCAGACTTCTGAAACGATTGCTGCAGGAGATACGAGGCAGGCGCTTGAATACGAGATTTTGGACATGCAGCGTTACGTTGAACAGGGAAACGATGAAGGACGTCTTGGCTGGAGTCGAGACGTGGCCCATATTTTGGACGGGGTCCGCAGTTCATGGGGAATGAAATTTCCGTTTGAGAAATAAGGTGTCGCGATGACGATTGTCGATAAAATTTACGATAAGCAGCCAGAGTTGTCCACATGTGATCAAAAAATTGCGCACGTGATTTTGAAAAATCCAATCGAGGTTGTGGATAAGACGATTTCTGAATTGGCGGAAGAAGCGGATGTCAGTTTGGCCTCAATTTCGCGCTTTTGCAAGACGCTTGGGTTGGCGGGATTCCACCAGCTGAAAATTGAGCTGGCGAGAGTCAGTGAGGAAAATACGACGCAGGCTGTGGAAAAGGAAAACTTCGGCGGTCAGTTGAGTGAATTTGTCAAAGACAAGGAAATTGAGCTTGAAAAGACTTTTTCACAGATTTCACAAGAAACGTGTGAAAAAATTTGTGGAAAACTGCTGCATGCTCGGGCGATTCAGGTGATTGCAGAAGGAAATACCTATGCCAACGCCGAAGATGCCGTGTATAAATTCAGTCAGATCGGCCTCTTCGCTTTTAGTTCAGCGTCGTGGGAGACGGCATTGGCACAGACGATGAACCTGCAAAAAGAAGACGTGCTGCTTGTTTTCAGCAATTCCGGCGAAGCGAAAAGCCTGCTGGTTCAGATTGATGAGGCCAAAAAGAGGGGGATAACGGTGATTTCGCTCACCAACCATGAGAATTCGCCGATTGCGCAAAAGTCAGATCTCCACTGGCGTACCGTTGCTCGGCCGAAAGTTTTAATGTCCGAGTACTATTATTCGCGGCTTGCGCTTGTTTCCGCAATTGAGGCGATGTTTATTCTGATTTTGAAGAAAGAGCCAAAAAGACTTGAACGAATCAAGTTTCATGAATTGCTGATGGCGGATAAGAAGATTTAAAAAAACGACCAAGGTTTCCGATTTTAGGATCCTTGGTCGTTTTTAGCTCATTTTGAGATTGCAAAATTTTGGGGGTTACGGGCAAATCCTCGTTTTTTCAAATCTGCCCTTAAAAATCATTTGCTTCCTTCATCAGAGCTGACTGACATTTTTTGTCGCGTGAACAATTTGACCGTTTCGACGATGACAATCATCAAAACTCCGGCCATCAAAACGATGCTCCATTGCATCCATGAAAGAGAAGAGACGTGGAAAATCGAGTTCAATCCCGGAATAAAAATCGTTGAAGCAAGCAAAACTGCCGAAACGAGGACGGCGAGATTGAAAAATTTATTTTCGAACGTTTTCTTGGTAAAAATCGTTTCGTGAATCGATTTTGAATTGAACGCATGGAACAGCTGAATCATCCCAAGCGTCGCATAAGCCATCGTCAACGCATCGGCATGAATTGCGACGGAACCTGAATGGACCGGGAACGTGACGGCCCAAAGGTAGACGCCAAGCGTCAGCAGGCCTTCAAGAAGTCCCTGGTAGATAATGGCGAATCCAACGCCGTTTGACAAAAAGTTTGATTTTGATCCGCGTGGTTTTTGAGTCATGACGTTTTTTTCAGACTTTTCAATGCCAAGGGCGATTGCCGGAAAAGTATCGGTCACGAGATTGATCCAAAGAATCTGGACCGGCGCAAAAATCGACCAGTTGAGCATCGTCATCATAAACAGCGTCAGCACCTCGCCCAGATTGGCAGACAAAAGGTACTGAACGGCTTTTTGAATGTTGGCAAAAACTTTGCGACCTTCTTTGACAGCAACGATGATGGTTGCAAAATTGTCATCCGCAAGAACGATGTCCGCCGCATTTTTGGAAGCCTCTGTTCCGGTGATGCCCATGCCGACGCCGATATCTGCCTGTTTCAATGCTGGTGCGTCATTGACGCCGTCGCCCGTCATGGCCACGATTTTTCCGCGTGCCTGCCAAGCTTTGACGATGCGGACTTTGTGTTCCGGGGCAACGCGGGCGTAAACCGAGTACTTTTCAATGTTTTTTTGCAACTCTGAATCGCTCAATTCGTCAAGTTCGCTTCCGGTAATCACGCCGTTCAAGTCGCTTTCTGCGATAATTCCGAGCCTGATTGCGATTGCTCTTGCCGTATCCTTGTGATCACCGGTAATCATGATTGTTTTGATGCCGGCATTTTTGGCTTCAAACACTGCATTTTCGACTTCGGGACGCTGCGGATCGATCATTCCGGTCATTCCGGTAAAAATCAGGTCTTTTTCATAGTTCTCAGACGTCAGTTCGGAAAGTTCGTCAAGCGGTCTGTAGGCGTATCCGAGGACGCGCAGTGCCTGAAAGGCCAGTTGTTTGTTCATTTCAAGAATTTGCTGTTTGTCGCTTGCGTTAATCGGGCGAACGTTCCCGTTTTCTTCAATTTTGGTGACGCGTTTGAGCAATTCGTCAACAGCGCCTTTGGTGAAAAGAATTTTTTGCCCTTTGTGTTCAACAACGGCCGACATCAGTTTTCGGTTTGAGTCAAAAGGAAGCGATGCAAGACGCGGATAGTCGTGCTGAACCGTTCGGATTTTTGCTGAAGCCCCGTTTTCAGCAAAGAAATCAAGGAGCGCCGTTTCGGTCGGATCACCGATCGGTCCGTTTTCAGATTCTTTGGCATCATTTGCAAGAATCATGGCTAATTGAAGGTTGGGGGCATTTTTTTTGTCAAAATCCAGAGCCTTTTGCAGCGTCTGATCTGCATAGAATTGTTCAACTCTCATCTTGTTTTGAGTCAGTGTGCCCGTTTTGTCTGAGCAGATGATTTCACAAGTTCCAAGCGTTTCGACGGCCGGAAGCTTTCTGACGAGGGCATTTTTCCTGGACATTGCCTGCGTTCCGAGCGCAAGCGTAATGGTGACGATTGCTGGAAGACCTTCGGGAATTGCGGCAACGGCTAGAGAAATTGATGTCAAAAGCATGTCGAGGATTGATTCTCGTTTCGTCAAAGCACCGAAAACAAAGATGACGACTGCGATAATCAAGATCAAAACGGTTAAAACCTTGCTCAGGTGGGCGATGTTTTTTTGAAGCGGAGTGACTGAATCTTCCGCAGAATCAAGCATTTTGGCGACGTGTCCGACCTCAGTCCTCATGCCGGTTGCGACCACGACCGCTTCTGCAGTTCCGTTGGCGATGACAGTATTCATGAAAAGCATGTTGCTTCGTTCTCCAAGCGGCGGATTTTCGTCAGTCAGGGGACGAATGTCTTTTGAAACGGGAACTGATTCGCCAGTCAGGGCTGCTTCTTCTGCTCTGAGCGCATTTTGTGAGATGATTCTGGCATCGGCAGGAACGATATCGCCTGCTTCAAGCAGGATAATGTCTCCGGAAACGAGTTCCGTGCTTTTGATCTGTGAAATGATGCCGTCTCTTTTCACCCTTGAAAACGGCGTGGTCATTTCCTTAAGCGAATCGATTGCGTTTTCGGCTTTTGTTTCCTGAAAGACGCCAAAAACGGCGTTCAGGAACACGACGATGAAAATGATGATGGAATCTGAAACCTCGCCTGCCAGCATGGAAATCAGCGCCGCAATCATCAAGATGATGATCATCAGGTCTTTGAACTGTGCAACAAATTTTTCAAGCAGGGTGGAATGCTTTTTCGTTTCCAAAACATTTGCTCCATCTTTTTCTCGTCTTGTCAAAACTTCCTTGCTGCTTAGACCATTTGTGGATGAATGAAGCTTGCGGAGCGTTTCTTCGACCGTCAAATTAAAGAATTTTGTTTCCATGTAAAAGCCCCCTTTTTGTAAATTTGTGATTTACTTAACAAAAGCATTGTATCACGGAAACAAGGATAATTTCAAAAGATAAGCGTGACGATAGAATCATTATAATTGTTGTTTGATTCATTGAAAATGCAGAGCTAAAAAAGAAATTGCAAAAATATGTACAAAAAAATTGTTACAAATTTATGAAATTTGACTGTAAACCGTTTTCTTTTCGAGATAATATGCTAAAATATCACTTGTAATTTCAATTGGTATATGAAAGCGAGGTTTTTTAATGGAAGGGCTGAAAAAATTTGCCTGGGGCATGGCATTGATTATGCCATTTTGGTTAATATTAGGTGGATGCGTGCTTCTTTTGAATTTAGTATGATGAATAAAATAAGCAATGAATGGGGCATCAAATATTGCTAAGTGCTAAGAGAAGTTGACCTGTCGCGATTGACAGGTCTTTTTTATTTTTTTCTCAGCATATGCATCGAATGTATATAACACTTTTTTGGAGAAAGTAGTTTACTGGTTTTTAAAAAGAATATTCATTAAAATAATGTACAAAAAAATATTTTTAAAATTAAAATAAAAGTGTAATTTTACAGAAAAGATGGCTTGATGTGTAATTGGTATAGATGAAGATGCTGAAAAAAAACATGTCTCAAATTGCAAATCATCCTGCTTTTTTGCGTATGCATGACAATCGCCTTCCATGATGGAAATAACCCGAAGCAAAACGTATCGGTAATTTTGACTGATGGCTTGGCGTGCTGACTGAATGAGCGCTGTATTTTGAAAAATCACTGTCGTTTACGGACATATCGATGAAAATGGGTCGTCTGTCCGTAAATGGCTCAATCAAAAAATGGCGATTACGGACAAAATGGTCAAAAATGGCTATTTGTCTGTAAAATACGTTTTGCTTACGGACAAATCATCAAAAATGAAGGTTTTGTCCGTAAATCCGGATTAAATTTTGGCTGAATGGTTGAACAACATTATTTTAAAAAAGATGGTTTTTATGTAAAAAATCAAAGGAACGTCTTGAAAAGTCAATCAAAAACAGACCGCCTTCGTTCAACATTTCATTTAATTCGAGCAAGAAACGGGACTTTTTCCCCAGTCTTTTCGTGGGGACAAATCAAGTGAACGATTTCGTGAAAAACGACACGCAATTTTAAGCTTTGGCTGAAATTTTGAGCAAAATAAATCCACATGTGCGCACTTGAAAGCGGCTCATGTGGAGCTATCTTTATCCAATTATAATTGAACTTTCCCGTTGCAGTGCTCTCGAGTCAGCATGATTGAAACGGTCGAGCTCCACGCATGTGCGCTTCGCTCAATTATTTTGCAGCCTTGTCAGCTTCTTCGCGTTCCTTCAAGAATGACAAAACAGCTTGGTGTTGTGCACGACGCTTTTTGATATTCTTTTGGTTTACGGGGCGGCGATCGTTAGCAACGCCTACGTGTACGTTTTGTGACATGTTTTTCACTCCTTTCATCATTCATGCATTTATCCATTGTAGCCGAAAATGACGAAGAATGCAAGTTTTTCTGAATTTAACCGCCATAACCAAGGCTTTGGGCGACCAAAATAATCAACGGCAGCGTGAAAATCGTGCAAAGCGTTGAAAGGCAAAGGTAGCTTGTCGGAACTTCCGTATCAAAATTGTTCAGCAATGAAAATAAAACAACAACGGCAGGAACCGGACAGGAAGCCATGATAAGAATCGCCCAGGCAGCCTGACCGGAAATCGGCACGCTGAGCAAAATAAACAGGCAGATCAGCGGAATCAGGATGTTTCTGGCAAAAGTTCCGAACACGACCGTCTTGAGATTTTTTTTGCTTGAAAAAGAAATCGCGCCGAGATTTGTTCCGACGACGACCATGCTGAGCGGGGTGTTGACCGAAACGAGCGACTTGATCGGCGTCAAAACGAGTTCGGGCAGTTTGATGCCTGAAACGAAGATGACAAAACCGATAAATGCGGCAATGACGTTGGGATTTTTCAAAGCATCCAGGAATCTGAGACGCAAGGAACGCTTGTGTTCGATTGAAAACAAAGCAACGCCGTGCGTCCACATGAAAAAGTTGCAAACAACAAGGTAAGGCACTGAAAAAAAGACTGCGCTTTCGCCAAGAATGGCAGAAACGAGCGGGATGCCCATAAACCCTGCATTTGAATAGGCCGAACCATAAAGCAGCACTGAGCGCGTTTCCTGGTCTTTGAAAAATTTTTTGTTGATTATCAGGTGAGAAACGATGATGCTGACGCTATAGACCAGCGTGACTGCCACGATTGCCTGAAAGAATTCAATCAGCCTTTTCATGGAAAAGCCGACGAGATACGCATTGACGATCAGGCACGGCGAAATTATGTACAACAGGAAATTGGTCAGATCCTTAGCCGTTTCTTTATGAATCATGCCAAGTCTGCCGGTTAGAAAGCCAAGCAGCATCAAGAGGAACATGATCACGATTTGTTTTGCGGAAACTATGAAAGTCATATGAAAGTCACTCCCTTACATTATATTATGAAGCCTTTGCTTTCAGAAAATCAAGCATTGATGATATAATCTAATTGACGAAAAGGGAAGGACGCTAGAGAGATGAGTATTTTAGAAGTTGAGGGACTGTCGATGTCGTTTGACGACAAGCAGCTTTATAAGGATGCCTCGTTCAGACTGAATAAGGAAGATCACATGGGAATCATCGGTCAAAACGGTGCCGGCAAATCCACCTTGATCAAAATTCTGACGGGTTCCAGGCTGCCTGACGAGGGCCGGATTAAATGGCAAAGGGGCGTCAGAATCGGCTATCTCGACCAGTATGCCGAGTCGGCGCACGACCTGACGATCGGAGCTTTTTTGCAAAGTGCTTTCAAAGAACTGTTTGAAGTTCAGGAAAGACAAACGAGGTATTATGAAGAATATGCCGAAAAAATAGACGATTCTCTGCTTGAAAAGGCCGGACGCTGTCAGGAAATTCTTGAAGCAAACGACTTTTACGGGATTCAGACGAAAATCGATCAGGTCATGAGCGGACTTGGAATCAATGCGTTGGGAAGCAATCGGCAAGTCAGCGAATGTTCCGGCGGACAGCGTTCAAAAATCATTTTGGCCAAACTCTTGCTTGAAAAGCCGGATGTCCTGCTGTTGGACGAACCGACGAACTACCTTGATACGGAGCATATAGAGTGGCTGATCGATTATCTGAACGGTTTTGAAGGATGTTTCATGGTCATTTCGCACGACTATGATTTTTTAGAGAGAATCACCAACACGATCGTCGACGTTGCATTTGGCAAGATCACAAAATACACTGGCAGCTTCAGGAAAGCAATCAGGCAAAAAGAAGAAAAAAAGGCCGTGCAGCTCAAAGCCTATGAGAAACAGCGACGCCAGATCGAAAAGGACGAGGCCTATATCAGAAAGAACAAGGCCGGAACGCGGTCGACGATGGCCAAATCGCGCCAGAAACGTTTGGATAAGCTTGAACGCATCGATCCTCCGTCCGACAATCTGCAGGCACATTTCAAATTCCCGTATATTGAGCTTTTGTCCGCATCGACTCTGACCGTCAGCGGACTTTCGGTCGGATACGAGACGCCGTTGCTTTCTCCCGTGACGTTTTCGATGAGTCACGGGCAAAAAGTTGTTCTGAAGGGGTTCAATGGTGTCGGCAAATCCACTCTGATCAAGTCGATTCTGGGAATCATTCCGAGTTTTTCCGGATCCGTTCACTTTGTCGATTCCTGCATCGTCAATTATTTCGATCAGAATCTCGAATGGGACGAACCGACGAAGACACCGCTCCAAACGCTGCAGGACATTTATCCGAAACTTGAGCCGAAAACGATCAGGCAGCGCCTTGCCCGTGCCGGAATAAACGCCTCGAATACGATGAAGCCGATGAATCTCTTGAGCGGCGGCGAGCAGACGAAGGCCAAGCTCTGCATCATAGAATTGAAGCCAAGCAACTTTCTGATTCTGGATGAACCGACGAATCACCTCGATGACGAAACGAAAAACGCCTTGCGGGATGCGCTGATCAGTTATCCCGGCAACGTTTTGCTGGTTACGCACGAAGCATCGTTTTACGACGGCTGGGCAGACAGGATCTTTGATGTCGAGCAGATTCGTCTCAACAAGTAAGGGTTCGGCGCATCCGTGTTCTTGACATTCGCTGATTCGACACGTATATTTGAATTGTACGCAATTGTAAAGGGGTTGCAACCTTAAAATGAAAAAGAAGAATATCATCTACTGGGCCGTTGCGCTCGTTTTGGTTCTGGTGACGGCATACAGCACGATTCATGTCCGCAACGCAAGACAGGTAAATGACGTCAAAATGCAGTCCGAATCACGAAAACAAGCCGAAGAAGATGCACAGCAAAAGCGCCTTTTGGCCGATCAAAAGAAACGCCTGATCAAACCGGCATCCTGGGACAAGCCGACTTTAAGCGGCGGTTATCCTGATATCAGCAAATATGCCCATGCCAAAAAGAAGGAAGAACGTATCTGGATCGAAGTCAACTTGCGCAAGCAGCGTGTTTATATCAGAAGAGGGCCGTACACGCTCTATACGATGTACGCATCCGTTGGTAAAAATTACAGGAAAACCAAAAATTATCAGTGCACGCCGATCGGACATTTCAAAATTGAAAAGCGGCGCGGGGTTTCGTATTATGATCCAACGCGCGGTTATGGTGCCAGATATTGGACGGCATTCAAGGATGAAGGACTCTATCGGTTTGAATCGGTTCCTTTTGACGAAAACGGCAAGGTAATCAAAGCAGAGGCCGAAAAACTCGGGCAAAAGGTAACTAAAAAGCACAACATCAAAGCCTATGGCTCAATTCGCCTGTCGGTTCCGGATGCTCAGTGGATCGAAGAAAACATTCCGGCAAAAACGCTCGTCGTGATTGATTCGCAAGATGACAAGCGGGATGCATGGGAATATCTCAAAGTAGACTAAATCAAGGGCAGGTTAGAAAACCAGGCCTCGAACTAAAACCCGGATGATTTGCATTAAATGTAAATCTCATCCGGGTTTTTGCGTATGCGGGACAAATTCCCCGTTATGATGGGAATAAGCAAAAATTTACGGGCAAATCTTAAAAATCGCCGTTTTGCCCGTAACGGGGGTCTGGCTTTTACGGGCAAATCTCAAAAATCGCCGTTTTGCCCGTAACGGGGATCTGGATTTTACGGACAAATCTCAAAAATCGCCGTTTTGCCCGTAACCGTGGGCTACATTTTACGGGCAAATCTTTAAAATCACCGTTTTGCCCGTAACGGGGGTCTGGCTTTTACGGGCAAATCTCAAGAATCACCGTTTTGCCCGTAACGGGTGACTGGCTTTTACGGGCAAATTTGAAAAAACGAGGATTTGCCCGTAATCATGGCTTGTGTACTGATTGAGCAGACGATGCGCAGCACTGCATTTGATAGCGCTGTAAAAAAATGTTACTATACTATTGTGATTAACGCTAGAAAGGGTTTTAGAAATGATATTTTTAGCTATATTGTTTGCATTATCAATTTTGGTTATTGAATATACAATTGCACAAAAATTTCTCGAAAAAGATGCCTCGATTCTGGTTTATGCGGGCGGAATCGTTGTCGTTTTATTCATTGCAATCATTGATGGACTGTTGTTTACGATGGGACTGACTGAAAAAGTCGACGTTACGGCAACCTATCTTGGTCTTTGTCTGCCAAGCGGTCTTTTGCTTCTGGCCTTTGCCAGGATGCTTTTTGGCGTCATCAAGAAGATGGCGCAGGAAAACCCGAAGAAAATCATCGAAATCGGCAATGAAAAGAAGCCGCGCATGCTGCCGACGAATATCTGGGGCGTTTCCATGGTGGCGATTTTTTACGGATTCTTTGCGACCGCGGCCGGAATCTGCATGCTTTTGGCCGTTGCCTTGAAGTTCAATGGCGGAATATCATCACTGGTCGGTGCCGCCGCAGCTTTGATTGCGGTTTTGCTGATCAATTCGCAGTATCCGAAAAGACTGCGTTCCGAACTGATCGAAGGCAACGTGATTTCTGAAGATACGCAGACTTATCAAGGAGAAGAACGAAGAAAAGGCTCGATCAGCGCCAAGGACAAGGGCGATATTTTGTGCTATGGCGGCGTGCTGTTGGCGTTTTTGATCTATTGCTTTTCAAGAAACACGACGATTGCTGCGGTAGTGCTCTTTTTGGGCGTGATGGCCAGTCTGCCGTATTATCGAAAGGATACGAAAGAAAGAAACAATCGTTCATAGGAACGTGATTCTCGCTCGTTTTCGGGCGAGTTTTTTTATTCATGAAAATGCAGTGCAGTTGGCTGCGTTTGTGTCATGAAGTCTCAAATTGCAAATCTGATCCGGTTTTTTTCGTATGCATGACAATCGCTTGCTATGACGGAAATAACAGAAAATAGTCTGGCGGTAAATTTGACTGAGAACTTGACGCACTGATTTAGCGCGCGCTGCATTTGGCAAAATGACTGCCGTTTACGGACAAATCAGCAAAAATGGCACTTTGCCCGTAAAGTTGAATGAGATCTTGGCTGGAACAGTTGTGCATTACTGCTGCTAAAAATAGTTTTTATGTATTAAAAATACCGGACAAAAGCAGTCGCAAATCGACCGCCATTGTTCGGCATTTCGTTCAATTCAAGCTATAACAGGGACTTTTTCCAGTCTTCTGTGATTATTTGTCGTTGATGACGACTTTCGTGCCGACTGGCAGATTATTGTAAAGCCAGATCGCATCGGGAACGGAAAGCCTGATGCAGCCGTGGGATGCGGGCTGTTTGCCAAGCTTTTTGCACTCTTCGACGTCATACTCTCCCTGGGCGTTCGTCGGGACGGTGTGGAAAAGATACTCGCCATGGTTGAGCCATGAAATGTAGTATCTGGCGCCTTCATTGAGGCTGTTGTTGAAGAAGCTTTCTCCGCGCTCGTTTTCGATGTAATACGTGCCCGTCGGAGTGTAGCTGACCTGCTTGCCGTCAACATTGTGGTACTCTCCGCCCGATGAATACATGGTATAGATTGTTTTGTCGCCGTCTTTTAAAAGCGTTCGGTTTGATCTGAGTCGGACTTCGATCCATAGGTTTTCGACCTTGTTTAAATCGGGATAATCGACCGTCTCGGATGATTTTTGCCAATCAATCGGAGTACGCATGACTGATTTTTCAGTTGTGGAGCTGCTTTTGATTTTTGAAGTCGAACTGCTTTTCTTTTTGACGAACAAGTTTTGATGAGAAGAACTTGTCGATTTCTTTTTTGACGAAGCTTTGGATTCGAGTTTCTGCCGGTTTGCATCGTCTAAGTGCTGAACATAGGCAATGCCCGCTGCCCCAATGACAAGAACCAGTGCAAGAAATGCGAAGAAATTCCTGTTTGAGTTCTTGCCATGCTTGGGGAGTTGTTTGTTATTCATGCTGAATGCTTCCTTTGTTCCATATAATCTCTAAAATCAATCATACATAATTTTGAAGGGAGAGTGCAATAAATAATTGAAAAATTATAAAATATTTGCTAATTTTTAGAAATGGCGTAAACTGTAAAATGTAGAAAATATTGAGGTGATTCAAATGATGGAACAGGCATGCACGACGATCTTGGTCGGCAAGAAGGCAACAATTGACGGTTCGACCATGATTGCGCGCAATGACGATACGTTTTTGCCGCTTACCCCGCAGCGCTTTGAAATGCAACAGGCATATTCTGGCAAAAAAGAAATTTGGAAATCAAACAAGAACGGCTTTCAGGCCCCGTTGCCTGAGAACGGTTATAAAACGACGATGACGCCGAATGCCGACGTGGACAAGTGCGGCGTGTTCGGCGAAAGCTCGATCAATGAAAAAAACGTTGCGATGTCTGCAACTGAATCAGTCTACGGAAACGAGCACGCATTGGCATATGATCCGTGGGTCAAGGACGGCTTGGCTGAAGACTCGCTCCAAAACATGGTGGCTCCGTACATCAACTCCGCAAAAGAAGGCGTCGAATATCTTGGACGTTTGATTAAAAAGTACGGTTCTCCTGAGGGAAACGGAGTCCTGTTTTCTGACAGAGACGATGTCTGGTACATGGAAATCGTCACCGGACATCATTGGGCAGCAACGAGAATTCCGGACGATTCTTATGCGATAGCCGCAAACCAGGTGGCACAGGATTTCATCGATTTTGACGATCCGAAAAACTACATGTGGTCTGATGGTCTGCAGGAATTCGTAGAAGAGCATCACTTGAATCCGCATCCTGAAACGTTCAATTTCAGAAAAATTTTTGGCACCGACAACGAAAAAGATCGCCATTACAACACGCCGCGTGTTTGGTATGGTCAAAAATGCTTTACGCCTGACGTTTTGCAGGATCCGCAGTCAAGCGACCTGCCGTTTATCTGCAAGGCCAATCGTCTGCTTTCGGTTGAAGATTTGGAATACGTGCTTGCATCGCATTATAACGAAACGAAGTATGATCCGTTGGGACACGGTTCGGATGAGGATAAATTAAAGTTCAGACCGATTTCACTCAACAGAACGCAAAATTCTCACGTTCTTCAGATCAGAAACGACGTGCCGGAAGAAGTTTCCGCACTCATGTGGATCTGCTTTGGCATCCCGTCGTTTACGCCGTACGTGCCGTTCTTTACAAATGCAGAGGATACGGACGACAGCTACAGTCAAACGCCGCTTGAGTATGACATCAACAGCGCATACTGGATGTATCGCACGTTATCAATGCTGACGGAATCCCACTATAGTAAATTTGTCCAGGAATGTCGCGATTATTTGACTCAGGCAAGAGAACAGCAGCACCGCTTGGTAGAAGAAACGATTCAGGATGCCAGGAATTACTCCGGAGCTGAACTCACTGCATTTTTAACGAAGAGAAATCACGAAATGGTTGCCGACATGAAGGCACGCACGATGAGTCAAATCGGCAATTTCATTACTGAAGGCTTGACGCTTTCCAAATTGACATTTAATATGGATATTAATCTTTGATGTTATTAGGAAGTGAAGTCATGCAGATTAAAGTCAAGGACTTTATTGAAAAAATTGAAAATCAGGCTTATCGGCACGAAACGATTCTGGCCGATAAGGAAGAAGACGTGCTCCAAAACGTCGATCAGGCGGTTTTCCCGCTGATTGACAAGATGGTTGATGCGATCAGCAAAGAAGAGCTTGCCGAAACGGAATTGGTGATCGGAGATGGTGAAGATCGCATCAGCATCATGCTTGAGACCGGAATTATCAACTTGCCGTTTGAAAATATCAAGCGCGTGGACAATTTCTTCGATGATCTTGAAGCAGAAGTGCCTGTCATCGTGTATTTTATCGCAAAGGGACGTTTGCTGAACGAGTCCGACTTCAAGATCATGCGCGTCTCTCCTGCTTCCGAGTTCATCAAAGACCACGGCCAAAAAACGGTGGCTTTGGCCGCAAGCGACGCATTGAACCGGATTCTTGCCAATCGTGAATCCGCAAAAGAGGAATAGGCATGTATACGATAAATGATCTTATTTTGCTGTTTTTTATCTATTCGTTCGTTGGTTGGCTTTGGGAAACGTTATATTGTTCAAGTAAAGAAGGTCATTTTGTCTATCGCGGCTTTTTGTTTGGGCCGTATTGCCCGGTATACGGCTTTGCAGTCAGTTCGGTGCTTCTTTTTACGCAGAAATTTGCCGACAATTTCGTGCTGCTGTTTTTGGTCGGCACTGTTGTTTCAACCGTGTTCGAGTATCTTGCCGGTGCTTTTTTGGAAAACATCTTTCATCTCAAGCTTTGGGACTATTCTAAACATCCCGGCAACGTCAAAGGACGCATCGCCCCGTTCATCTCATTGTTTTGGGGCATCAGCACGGTTGTCTTGACTGCTTTCGTTCAGCCGCACGTTATGCGCTTCGTTGCTTTTCTGGAGGCTAAGACGGGCATGCTCGCTGATTTGTTCGTAATCGTCGTCATGGGAAGCGATGCGGCAATTACTGTTTTCAATATGCAAAAATTCAGAGCCCATGCCCTCGTGCTTGAGCAAATGATTCAGATTGAGCGCTTGCGTTTGAAAAATGAAGCTGAGCACATCATTGAAGAACGCCCATACTTCAAACTTGCCAGTTTTGAAAGCAAGAGTCTGGCCATTCAAAATCATATTGAAAAATGGCACGAAACGATTTTGCATCGACTCGATGCTTCATTTAATTTCAATGAGCGCCGGATGCTCAAAAGCTTCCCTGAGATGAAACTTCTGGAAGCACCGCACCTGGATGAAATCAGAGAAAAACTTTTGAAAAAATAACCCGTTTGATTGCGGGATGATCAAGCAGAAACGCAGAACTTTTGGGGAAGTTTGAATGCTCCAAAAGTTCTGTTTTTGCGTTTGCGGATGAAAATTCGGGGGATTGTCGTGATGAGCTTAAATGGCTGCCGCGGATTACGGGCAAAACTTCGATTCTTGAGATTTGCCCGTAAAATGCAGATCCCCGTTACGGGCAAAACGTCGATTTCTGGGATATGCCCGTAAAATGCAGATTCCCGTTACGGGCAAAACGGCGATTTTTGAGATTTGCCCGTAAAATGCAGATCCCCGTTACGGGCAAAACGGCGATTTCTTAAATTTGCCCGTAAAATCCAGCTCCCCGTTACGGGCAAAACTTCGATTTTTAAGATTTGCCCGTAAAATGCAGATCCCCGTTACGGGCAAAATGTCGATTTCTGGGATTTGCCCATAAAATGCAGATCCCCGTTACGGGCAAAACGTCGATTTTTGAGATTTGCCCGTAATCGAAAGGATGACGGCAGAATTTTGCTGAGTCAAAAGAATTGCTGGATCCGAATGAGGCTGACGATACTGGATTTTTCAAGGAAAAAGAGCCAATGAAGAATCGTAGACAAAATTTCCGCTGTTTCACCAATTTTTGTCTACCGTCACGTTGCGCGCCTTCGAAAGTAGAAAAAATCTCAAAAAATGAAAAAATGTTCTACCGCGTGCAACCAAATCACGTCGCGTACCTCCGAAAGTAGATCAAACCGGAGCATTTGCTAACCATTGCTCCCCCTCAGAAGCCCCTCACTGCCAAGAGACTTCAAGCTCTGCATTTTGCTGGAAGATTCTTACGGATTAAGAATTGTAGAATGGAAAATTAGAAAAGGTGTTGACAAATTTCATAAATAATTGTAATATCTAAGACAACAGTATAATGACGTTGAAGAGAAGAGTAGGCATGGTGAGTACTTCTACAGAGAACTTCCGGGAGTTGAGAAGGAAGGTCGGAAAGCCATGCTGAAGATGAACTCCGAGTTAGATCGTCGGTGCAAGCTTGCGGTCCGCAGAAATGCGATAAAGTTTAAGGCTATGTCAGTAGTCAGTGAGGTCTGAATCGAAAGGTTCGGGCAAAGTAAGGTGGTACCGCGAGTTTTCGTCCTTTTTCGGATGAGAGCTTTTTTTTTACGTTTTTTAGGAAGTGGTAACGGAATGATTGAATTTAAGAATATCTCAAAGACGTTTGAAACAGATGACGGACCCGTGCGAGCGGTTCAAAACGTCAACTTAAAAATTAATGACGGCGAAGTTTTCGGAATTGTCGGTTTTTCAGGCGCCGGGAAGAGTACCTTGGTCAGAATGCTGAATGGACTTGAAACGCCGACTTCAGGCGAAGTCGTCATCAACGGCAAAAAGATTAACGGACTCAAGGGAGCCGAACTTCGCGAGCAGCGCAAAAAAATCGGCATGATTTTTCAACATTTCAATTTGTTGTGGTCGCGAACCGTTCTGCAAAACATCGAATTTCCGTTGGAACTTGCGGGCGTCGATAAAAAAACGCGCGAAAAGAAGGCTAAGCATCTGGCAGAAGTCGTTGGGTTGGGCGATCGCATTCATGCTTATCCCGCACAGCTTTCCGGAGGTCAAAAGCAGCGCGTCGGAATTGCCAGAGCATTGGCGAATGATCCCGATATTTTGATTTCTGACGAAGCAACGAGCGCCCTTGATCCGCAAACAACGGACGAAGTGCTTGATCTGCTTGAACGGATCAACGAGAAACTCAACTTGACGATCGTGATCATCACGCATGAGATGCACGTCATTCGTAAACTTGCCGACACGGTTGCCGTGATGGAAAACGGACAGGTAATCGAAGAAGGACCGGTTGCAGAAGTCTTTACGCATCCGAAGGAAGATTTGACGAAACGCTTCGTAAATGCAGAGGTTGACGCCAACCAGACCAAGGATACGCAAAGCGTTGTCAAAGATCTGCTTGAGCGCTACCCGAACGGACAGCTGATTCAGCTCAGATTTCACGGCGACCAGGTGGAAACGCCGGTTGTCGGGAGCGTCATCAGGCAGTTCCCGGGACTTGAACTGAGCATTTTGGAAGGATCGATTCATCAGCTGGCCGATTCCAATTCGACGATCGGGACGCTGTTCATTCAGCTTTTGGGGACAAAAGAAGACATTGACGGAGCGATTCGGCTGTTCTATGAATTGCGCGTAGAAACGAAGGTGATTGATCATGAATAACAACGGTTTGGCATCATATTTTCAATTTAAGAACGTCAATTGGCCTAATCTTTGGTCTGCAGCATTTGAAACGATTTGGATGACGATTGTTTCGATTCTGATCGTTGCCGTTTTCGGACTTTTGCTTGGCCTGCTGCTGTATGAAACTTCAGGTTCAAACAGCAAGGCCGTCAAAGCGCTGAACTGGGTCGTTGCCTTGTTCGTCAACGTGTTTCGGTCGATTCCGTTCATTATCCTGATCGTGCTGCTTTTGCCCGTAACACAGGTGCTTGTCGGTGCAATTACCGGAGCAAAGGCAGCAATTCCGTCGCTTGTTTTCTCAGCTGCGCCGTTTTACGCCAGACTGGTCGAAATCGCATTTCACGAAGTCGACGGCGGAGTGCTTGAAGCAGCCGAATCAATGGGGGCCACCAAATGGCAGCTCGTTTTTAAAGTGCTGATTCCTGAAAGTCTGCCGGCGCTTGTTTCGGGAATTACCGTCACGGCGATTTCCCTGATAGGGTATACCGCAATGGCCGGTGCAATCGGTGCCGGTGGTCTCGGGCAGTTGGCATACACGGACGGTTTTCAGTCCTACAACAACGCGATTACGCTGACGGCAACGGTCGTTATCGTCATTATCGTGTTTGCTTTCCAGTATCTTGGCGATTTTGCCGTTAAACGAATTGATAAACGTTAATAAAAATCTTATGAGGTGAGAAATTATGAAAAAACTTACAGGTATTTTGACTGCGACAATCGCAGCAGCAGCACTTTTTCTTGGTGCAAATACAGTAGCGAATGCCGATACGACGATTACTGTCGGTGCTTCGGCAGCACCGCACGCTGAAATCTTGCGTCACGTTCAGCCGCAATTGAAAAAAGAAGGCATCAACCTTAAAATCAAGGTTTTCGATGATTACATCATGCCAAACAAGGCGCTTGCAAACGGCGAAATCGATGCCAATTACTTCCAGCATATTCCGTTTTTGAAAGACTGGAACAAAAAGAATCACGGTACTTTGGTCGATGCCGGCGACATCCACTTGGAACCAATCGGTGTTTACTCCAAGAAGTACAAGAGTCTGAAGAAACTGCCAAAGAATGCCAAGGTCTACGTTTCAAGCAACGTTTCCGATTACGGTCGCGTTCTCAAACTGTTCAAGGATGCCGGTCTGATTACGCTTAAGAAGGGTACGAAACTTGAAACGGCAACGTTCAATGACATCAAGACGAATAAGAAAAACATCACGTTCAAGCATACGTTTGAAGCAAAATTGATGCCTAAGCTTTACGAATCAAACGAAGCCGACGCAACGGTCATCAACTCCAACTATGCCGTTCAAGCAGGCCTCAAGCCAACCAAAGACGCAATTGCTCTTGAAAAGAAGTCTTCGCCGTATGCAAATCTGATTGCCGTTCAAAAGGGCGACCAAAAGAAGCCTGCAATCAAGAAGCTTGTCAAGGTCTTGAAGTCCAAGTCGACTCAAAAGTGGATCAACAACAAGTATAATGGTGCAGTTCTTCCTGTCGGCAGCCAAAAATAACTTTTAAAAAGAAAGTCTCTGCTGTTTTTTTGAATCATGCAGGGGCTTTTTGTTTAAACAACTTTTATATATCAACTCTTCTAAAATATGATAAGATATTAATAGAGATAAATTAACTAAAGAAATGAGGAATGTGATATATGTCTAATGGTCAGGCGTTAACCAATCTGATCATAATTCTCGTTGTTTTTTATTTTGCTGCATTTTTCGTTGCGGCAGAATTTGCAATTGTTTCAGTCCGCAAGAGTGCGCTCGAAAGCGCGCTTGAAGCCGGTGAAGGGAACAAGCGCAAGCTGAAACTCGCACTCAACATGGTGTCGAATATGAACGAGTATCTTTCTACAACGCAGGTTGGTGTCACGACAACTGGGATTATTTTGGGGTGGCTCGGCGCCGATACGCTGGCTACGCTGTTGACCGATCTGCTTGGCTTCATGCCGCTGAACAAGACGAGCATCGTGGCAATCAGTGCCGTTTTGGGCGTCGTTATTTTGACGTACCTTGAAGTCGTCATTACTGAAATCGTGCCGAAAAACATCAGCATCGACATGCCGATGAAGGTCATGATGTTCATTGTGACGCCGCTGCACTATTTTCACGTCGTCTTTTACCCGTTCGTATGGCTTTTGAATGTTTCGGCATCAGGAATCGTCAAGCTTGTCGGACTGAAGCCGGCAGGAGAAGAAGAAGACGTTTTGTCGCAAAATGAAATTCTTAATATTTCGAAAAATGCAGTGCACGGCGGCGCAATCGACAAGGACGATTTCGTTTATATGCAGCGCGCATTTGATTTCAATGACAAAGTTGCCAAAGATATCATGATTGACCGCACGAGCCTTGAAGTCGTCGACGTGACCGACACGGTTCGCGGCGTAATCAACAAATATCTGCAAAAGAAGTTTACGCGTTTTCCGGTGGTTGCCAACAACGACAAGGACAAGATTTTAGGCTATGTCTACATTTACGACATGATTCGTCAGGCTCAGGTTGATGACTCCGTTCGGGTAAGCAAGGTCATGCGGACGATTATTACGGTGCCTGAAGTGACGCCGATTCAAAAACTGCTGCAGAGCATGGTCCAAAAGCAAACGCCGATCGTGGTTGTTTTGGATGAGTATGGCGGCACGAGCGGAATCGTGACGGATCGCGATATCTATGAAGAACTTTTTGGAACCGTCAAGGATGAGGCCGACGATGTTTCGCTTGAAGACATTATCGCCAACGGAGACGGAACTTACAAAGTTTCAGGCAAAACGACTCTTTACGATTTTGAGCGCTACTTCAAGTTCCGCGATAAGGATTTCCAGGAGTCGGAAAGCGTTACGATTGCAGGCTATTTGCTTGAAAATTACAAGGTTAAGCTCGGTTCGGTCATTACAATCGGCCAGTTTGACATTAAAATCACTGAATTTAACCGCAATTATATCGAATGGTTGGAAGTTTCGCATCATCAAGAAGAAAAAGAGTAATCAAAACGGGGCAGTCTGCCCCGTTTTTTTGCAAGGAAGGTGAAATTTTTGGAACGTTTTTTAAATTTGGAAAGCGGCGTTAATTTCCGCGAGCTGGGCGGCTATCAAACGCTTGACGGCCATACGACGAAGTGGCACAAGGCATTGCGGTGCGGCAGCATGTCTTATTTGAGCACATCCGATCTCAGAAAACTTGCTGAATATGGGCTGAGCTGCGTCGTTGATCTGCGGTCTGAGAGCGAGCGCAGTTATGGCCCGGATAAGCTTCCTGAAGGGACCAGGCATGTTTTGGCATCGGTCTATCCGCTTGAGCATTCGCTTCTGGAAGACGTTGGTATTGCCAAATACAGTGCGTTGTCCAAAAACGGTCTCGGGTTTGCCGAAGAAACGTACGTCAAAATGCTGGTCGATCCGCATGCAAGAGAAGCTTACGGCAAAATGTTTCAAGCGCTTGTCGAAAATGATGAAGAAGGAAAAAGCCTGGCCTTTCACTGTGTTGCCGGTAAGGATCGAACCGGAATCGGTGCCTTTTTGTTTTTGGGGCTGCTTGGCGTGAAGAGGCAGACCGTGCTTGAAGATTTTATGCTGACCAACCTGGCTTTTTCAGAAAAAACCGCCAAAGAGCAAAATGCCATTGTGCAAAATGCTCAGGGCGACGAGCTGGCTGAACGGCTCAATTCGTATTTGGGCGTGAGAAAAGAACATTTTTTGATTTTGGAGAAGACGGTTGAGATACTTTCGGGCAGCGTCCGTGATTTTTGTTTCGAATATCTGAACGTCAGCAAAGATGATTATGAAAAAATGCGATTGAATTATTTGGAATGATTGCATATAACGAATGATTGAGTGTATTTTCGGATAGTTTAAGCCGTTAAAGAGAGTAAATTACGAACTATTCCCAAAGCAAATGATGTAATTCTGATGATAATACTAAGAATTCACTAAGATTCCTTGCAATTCTTAGAAATTTTTTGTACATTATAAGACAAACAAAAAATAACTATATTAAAGGAGAGTTCTTAAAATGTCCAATTGGGATACCAAATTTGTCAAAAAAGGTCTGACCTTTGACGATGTCTTATTAATTCCGGCTGAAAGCCATGTTTTACCAAATGATGTTGACCTCAGCGTTCAACTTGCAGATAATTTGAAGCTCAATATCCCAATCATCAGTGCCGGCATGGATACGGTCACGGAATCGGCCATGGCAATCGCAATGGCGCGTCAGGGCGGTCTTGGCGTTATCCATAAGAACATGTCGATTGAACAGCAGGCTGATGAAGTGCGCAAAGTAAAACGTTCCGAAAGCGGCGTTATCATCGATCCGTTCTACCTTACGCCGGAAAACTCCGTGCTTGAAGCAGACGGTTTGATGCGCAAATACAGAATCAGTGGTGTTCCAATCGTTGAAACTCTCGAAAATCGCAAATTCTGCGGCATTATTACGAACCGCGACATCCGCTTTGTTGAAGATCATACCGTTGAAATCGGCAAGGTCATGACAAAGGAAAACTTGATTACTGCGCCAGAAGGCACTTCATTGGAAAAGGCAGAAGAAATCTTGCAGCAGAACAAGATCGAAAAGCTTCCTTTGGTCAATGCCGAAGGTCAGCTTGTTGGTCTTATCACGATCAAGGATATCGAAAAGGTCGTTGAATTCCCGAATGCTGCAAAAGACAAGCATGGTCGCCTTTTGGCTGCAGCTGCAGTCGGCGTTACGAGCGACACGTTTGAACGTGCGGCCGCATTGCTTGATGCAGGCGCTGATGCGCTCGTAATCGATACGGCACATGGACATTCCGCAGGCGTTTTGCGCAAAATCAAAGAAATCAGAGAACATTTCCCGGATGCGACATTGATTGCCGGAAACGTCGCAACGGCCGAAGCAACTCGCGCTTTGTATGAAGCAGGCGTTGACGTTGTCAAAGTCGGCATCGGACCTGGTTCGATCTGCACGACCCGCATCATCGCGGGCGTTGGCGTTCCGCAGCTTACGGCCGTTTACGATGCAGCAAGCGTTGCGCGCGAATATGGCAAGACGATCATTGCCGATGGCGGCATCAAGTACTCCGGCGATATCGTCAAAGCACTTGCAGCCGGTGGCTATGCAGTCATGCTTGGTTCAATGCTGGCCGGCACGGACGAAGCTCCTGGCGAAACGATCATTTATGAAGGACGTCGTTTCAAGACATATCGTGGCATGGGCAGTCTTGGCGCCATGGATTCGACACACGGTTCTGCAGACCGCTACTTCCAAAGCGGTGTCAACGAAGCAAACAAGCTTGTTCCTGAAGGAATCGAAGGTCGCGTTGCTTACAAGGGCAGCGTAGCCGACATCGTTTACCAAATGGACGGCGGTCTTCGCTCCGGCATGGGCTATGTTGGCGCACCAGATTTGAAGGCTCTTCGCGAAAATGCTCAATTCGTTCAGATTACGGGAGCTGGCTTGCGTGAATCGCACCCGCACGACGTTCAAATCACAAAAGAAGCACCTAACTATTCAGCAAAGGCTTAGTAGCAAACAAAAAATCCTCGTTTCGTTTGGAACGAGGATTTTTTTGTCGAATCAGTTTTAGGAAAATGCAGCGCAGACGGCAGCAATTGGCTTCGTGAATCACTTTCTTTGATTAGATTTGCAGCAGATCTTCCGATTACGGGCAGATCCCAGAAAATTGCCGTTTTGCCCGTAACGGGTGACTGGATTTTACGGTCAAATCTCAAGAAACGCCGTTTTGCCCGTAACGGGTGACTGGATTTTACGGGCAAATCTTAAAAATCGCCGTTTTGCCCGTAACGGGTGACTGGATTTTACGGGCAAATCCCAAGAAAACGCCGTTTTGCCCGTAACGGGTGACTGGATTTTACGGGCAAATCTCAAGAAACGCCATTTTGCCCGTAACGGGTGACTGGATTTTACGGGCAAATCCCAGAAAATTGCCGTTTTGCCCGTAAATGGCATTATTCATGAGCCTTGTCATAGATTTTTTGAATCTCTTCCGGCAAATTGTCCGGCAGCATCTGGCGCAATTCATCCTCGTTCCCGTCTTGAAGAGCCTTGTCATAGTACCAGCACTTGAATTCGAGCATGGCCATTGTTTTTTCAAGTGATTCGATTTCTTGTTGAATGACTTTTTTTTGATTAGCGAAAAGTTCGCGCCGCTTTTCATAGGTGTTGCTGCCTTCGGAAACCCACTGGAAAAATTGACGAATATCTTTGATTTCAAGCCCTGATCTTTTAAGGCATTCGATAATCTTGACTTCTTCCAGTTCCGTATCGCTGAATTTTCTGACGTAGCCTTTTCTCTCCAAGTGAGGAAAGAGACCTTCTTTATCATAATAGCGCAAGGTTGAAACGGGCAGGCCGGTTGCTTTCGAAACTTGTCCAATCGTGTACATGCAAAAATCCTCCGAAAAATTATTGACTTAAAGTTAGCTTTAGGTTGTATGATAATCTCAAGTATAAGACTGTGCACAATAAAACTCAAGAATCCAAGGCGAGTTTTAGAAGAAAACATGTAACAGGAGGAATTTTATCATGTCAAAAATAGTTCAAACAGCAGGCAGAAACGCACTTGGCAAATTCGCCCCTGAATTTGCCCATTATAATGACGACGTTCTTTTTGGTGAAAACTGGAACAATCAAGATATCGACGTCAAGACGAGAAGCATTATCACGGTTGTTGCTTTGATGGCTTCCGGCATCACGGACTCTTCGCTGAAGTTCCACCTTGAAAATGCCAAGGCACACGGCGTGACGCAAAAGGAGATTGCCGCAATCATCACGCACGTTGCATTTTACGCAGGATGGCCAAAAGGCTGGGCAGTGTTCAACTTGGCTAAGGAAGTCTGGAATGACGGTGAAGGCGACCTTCCTTATGAGGATCCGGCGATGAGAGCACATGCCAAAGAGATGGTTTTCCCGATTGGCGAACCAAATGTTGGTTTTGCGAAGTATTTTGTCGGCAAAAGCTATCTTGCTCCGGTTTCGACGAGTCAGGTCGGCGTTTACAACGTCACATTTGAACCAGGATGCCGCAACAATTGGCACATTCATCATGCCAAAAACGGTGGCGGTCAAATCATTATTTGCATTGCCGGTCGCGGTTATTATCAAGAAGAAGGCAAGCCTGCGATCGAAATGAAACCGGGCGATTGCATCAATATTCCGGCCGAAGTCAAGCATTGGCACGGTGCGGCTTCGGACAGCTGGTTCAGCCATTTGGCAATCGAAGTTCCGGGCGAGCAGACTTCAAACGAGTGGTGTGAACCAGTAACGGACGCATGGTATGATGCGGTCCAAAAGCAGTAGCACAAAGAGGCTTTGAAAAAACGATGCCTCAAATTTAAAAACCGGATGATTTGCAATCAATTGCAAATCTGATCCGGTTTTTTTGTATGCAGGACGATCGCCTTCCATAATGAAAATAACCAAAAATAGTTTGGCGGTAAATTTGACTGAAAGCTTGGCGCGCTGATTTATCAGGCACTGCATTTGGCAAAATCACTGCCGTTTACGGACACATCGGGTAAAATGGGCCTTCTGTCCGTAAATGGCTTGCTCGAAAAAAGTCGATTACGGACAAAATGGTCAGAAACAGCCGTTTGTCCGTAAAAATTCAGACGTTTCGGACTCGGTTTTACGGACAAATGCTCCAAAAAGAGGCTTCTGTCCGTAAATCCTCAGCATAATGGCCAAAAATTTACGGACAAATCGCTGGAAAATGTCGGTTTGTCCGTAAAATGCGTTTTGCTTACGGACAAACTAGCAAAAATGGACACTTTGTCCGTAAATTTGAGTGAATTGGTTGAGCAGCACTGTATTTAAAAAAATCGTCTACCTTTTCCATTTTAGATGCCAAACGTTCCACCGTGGACCTTGACGACGTTTGAGGCAACTATAAAAGCGTTCGGGTCGATATCGTGGATTCTGCTTAAAAGTTTGCCATACGAATCATTGTCGACGACAGCCATGATCAGCTTTTTGTCGTTGAGTGAGTATCCGCCGCGAACGTCAAAAATCGTCAGGGAATTGTCCGCGTCCTCAAGCATTTTGCGGATTTCCGGCAGCTTGTCGTTGCTCATGACCTGAATCTGATATTTGTGATCGAGACCTGATTCCATGTAGCGCATGACGAACAGGGAAACGAACAATGAAAAAGCGGCCATAAAGAAAGCATCAATGCCTGAAACGGGAATATTGAACAGCGTCACGATCATGTCGATGACGAGCAAGGAAACGGCCGGATTGACGTGGAAGCAGCGTTCAATGATGAGCGGAGGAACGGTCGTCCCGCCGCTGGCCGCATTGATGCGGTACAGCGCAGCCACGCCGATTGCTGAGAAAACACCTCCCAAGATGACGGCCAAAAGCTTGTCCGAAACAATCTCGAAGCTTGGCGTGACATAAATCAAAACGGGCAGGAGATAGCTTCCGATGATGAACTTTTTGACGGTCTTCCAATCGATAAAGATCCAGGCCAAAATCAGCATGAGGGTATTGATGACGAGCACGCAAAGCGAACGGTTGAACCCAAAGGCTGCTTCGAGCAGGACGGCCATGCCCGTTGCGCCGCCGGCAGCGATATTGATCGGCGCATAGAAAAAATTGATTGAGATTGCGACGAGCTCAAGGGCGAACAGGAAGATGAAGGCCCTGAAAAACGGATTTTTGACAAGTCTTTTTTTCATAAAAAATTCCCCCTGAATAAAAAAGTATGGAAAATTAATACCAATCAATATAAACTAGTAGTTGGTTCACTAATTTTTGAAAGGATTTTTATTATAACCATGAAATACAGTGCTAAAAAACTGACTGCTCAATATGCCTTGACGCAAGCCGCATATTGGATGGTTTTTTGCGGTCTTTATACTTTTGCGACGGTCTATTTATTGAGCAAGGGATTGACAAGTTCTAAAATCGGCATCATCGTTGCTTGCGGCAACTTGCTTGGTTTCGTGCTGCAGCCTTATATCAGCGGGCTGGCCGATCGCTTTCAAAATCTGACGCTGCACTATCTTGTCGAGGTGCTGATCGGTGTCATGGTTTTGGCAATTCTTTTGTTGCTGCTTTTGCCGGACGTGTTCGTTTTGATTTTTTTGCTTTACGTGATAGCGGATGCGCTTTTGCAGGTCTTGCAGCCGTTGCTTAATTCGCTCAGCATCTATTATGTAAATGCAGGGATCAACGTCGACTTCGGAATTGCTCGCGGCATGGGCTCGCTTTCGTTTGCAATCATGTCGTCCGTTTTGGGCGTCATGTGCGACAAATTCGGCGCGAACGTTTCGATGATTTCAGCCACCCTGCTTTTGCTCGCGGTCTTTTGCCTGGTTCTTTCGATGCCGGTCATCAAAGCCTGCGATGAGCAAAAACGGGATAAGTCTTCAAATCAAAGCAGCAAGCAAAAGATGGGCATCGTTTCTTTTCTGATGCACTACAAACGTTTCTCGATGGTACTTTTTGCTTCCGTTTTGGTGTTTATTTTCCATAACATGTACAACACTTACCTGATTCAGGTCGTGAAGGGAATCGGCGGAACGTCGACCCAAATGGGAACGGCGCTGACGATTGCTGCTGTTTGCGAGCTTCCGGCCATGTTTGGCTTTTCGCTGATTGCCAGAAAGTTTTCAAGTGCCAAACTGATGATTTTTGCGACGATCGTTTTTTCGATCAAGGCTTTTGCGACTTATTTTGCAGGCAATGTCTTCGAACTCTATGCTTCAATGGTGCTGCAGATGTTTTCATTTGCAATCATCACGCCCGCTTCGGTTTATTACGTGAACGAAGTCATGAACGAAGAGCATCGTTATACCGGGCAGGCATTGATGGTCGGAACGACGACCGTCAGCGGCGTGATCGGCAGTCTTTTGGGCGGCTTCATTCTGGAAGCAACGAATTTTCACGTGATGCTGCTCGTCGGATGTTTCATTTCCGTTTTAGGAACGATTTTGATGATGACGTTTGCACGAAATGAAAAAGAAGATTAAAATGAAATTGGAACCGGATTAGTCGTTTGCTGATCCGGTTTTTTTGCTTCTTTTGTAGACAAAATCGTCAAATTCGTTTGATTAAAGTTTCTTGATGTTTGAAAATAAAGAGCTGCAAAACTAAAAAAATGATTGTTTAAAAATAAATCACAAAAATAAATACTGCAAAATTAAAAAGATGACGAGATGAAACTTGATTTCATTAACATTCTTAGTTTACAATAAAAAACGTCGAATAGCAAACCTCACACAACATGGAAGGATGGATGTTAATGTCTTATGTAGATGACGTTTTAACCAGAGTCGCAAATCAGAATCCGGATCAGCCGGAATTCAATCAGGCCGTTACCGAGGTTTTGGAGTCCTTGCGCCCGGCAATCGAGCAAAATGAAGAGCGCTATCGGAAGGAAGCGCTGCTTGAACGTTTGACGACGCCGGACCGTCAGATTTTGTTCCGTGTCTCCTGGGTCGATGACAAAGGCCAGACTCAGGTCAACAACGCATACCGCGTTCAGTTCAACAATGCGATCGGACCGTATAAGGGCGGGCTTCGCTTACACCCTTCGGTCACGTTGAGCATCATTAAGTTTTTAGGTTTTGAACAAATTTTTAAAAATTCGCTGACCGGACTTCCAATCGGCGGAGGCAAAGGCGGATCCGACTTTGATCCAAAGGGCAAGTCCGATCGCGAAATCATGGCCTTTTGCCAAGCATTCATGACGGAACTTTACAAGCATATCGGTGCAGACGTCGACGTGCCGGCCGGAGACATCGGAACCGGCGGTCGTGAAATCGGCTATTTGTACGGACAGTACAAACGTCTGACCGGCAGATACGAAGGCGTTTTAACCGGCAAGGGGCTGACGTTTGGCGGTTCTTTGGCCAGAACTGAAGCGACCGGATACGGATTGCTGTATTTGACGGACGAACTGTTGAAGGCTCATGGAAAGAGTCTCGAAGGCAAAACGGTCACCGTTTCGGGAGCAGGAAACGTTGCGATTTATGCGATCGAAAAAGCCGAACAGCTTGGCGGCAAAGTCGTAACGTGTTCTGATTCAACGGGCTGGATTTATGACCCGGACGGAATCGACGTTGAACTTTTGAAAGAAGTCAAAGAAGTCAAGCGTGCGCGCTTGACTGAATATAAAAAAGCACGTCCAAATGCCGAATATAATGAAGGAAGAGGCGTTTGGAGCGTCAAGTCAGACGTTGCATTGCCATGCGCAACGCAAAACGAGCTCGACCTGGACGATGCCAAAAAGCTCGTTTCAAACGGCGTCATCGCGGTTTGCGAAGGCGCCAACATGCCGACAACGCTCGAAGCAACGAATTATCTGCAAGAACAAGGCGTGCTCTTCGTTCCCGGCAAAGCATCAAATGCTGGCGGCGTGGCCGTTTCAGCACTTGAGATGAGTCAAAATTCGGAAAGACTCAGCTGGACGTTTGAAGAAGTCGATCAAAAATTAAAAGACATAATGACAAATATCTATCAAAACATCAGCCAGGCCGCAAAAGAATACGGTCACGAAGATGATTTTGTGCTTGGCGCAAACGTTGCTGGCTTTAAGAAAGTCGCAGAGGCGATGGAAGCGCAAGGGATTTATTAATAAAGATTGTAAAAAGAAATTTTTGAACAGAAGAAGAGACTGGGGAAAAAGTCCCGGTTCTCGCTTGAATTAAACGAAATGCCGAATGAAGGCGGTCTTGTTGCGACTGTACTATGTCCTGTCAAGTATACAGTTCAAATATAAATTTTAACTAACAAGATACGGCTTGATTGCGGAACTGTTCTGCGGTCAGGCCGTTTTTTGACGCATAGGCACGTTTCCTGTTGAAATAGTCTATTGCGCCCTGAACTAATGTTTCAAGCTCTTCAAGGTTGGCAGGCCGCGGATGATGATCCATCCAGATGTGCTTGAAATCGTTCCACCAGCGTTCCATAGGTGAATTCTCCCATGGATGCCCTGGATGAGACATGCTGTGAACACATTTATTCTCTGTCAGATAATTATTGAAATCCA
>OFMT01000375.1_pt1 | contig 41052 bp, 40 predicted proteins | sample 1541891 | NCBI WGS metagenome assembly OFMT01 (sample SAMN04209230, study PRJEB22552) | human gut metagenome | biome: gut; material: feces | host: Homo sapiens | place: USA: Oklahoma | reverse complement strand
TTCTTTTTTCATATCTCCTATTATATCACTTTTTCGCTATGAACACAAGCTCTAATGAATGTTATGGACAGGCTTTCAAGGCTTGCACAGCAGAAGCGTGACAGTCAGAGGATGCTTGCCCGATATATGCAGAACGAACAGTCTGCCAAAAGAAAGGTCATCTTGAATAAAAAAATATGGCAGGGAGAGATTGGTTCTCCTTGCCGTAGTAAGGTGTATAGTTACTAAGAAGAATCAGAATTTATATATTAAACACTTCATTTGCGTATGATGTCCACCCACCATGCGTAAGCATTACGCAAATTACAGCAAGTGCTATATACAATATGATAGGGATAAGCAGGTATGTCTTACCTTTACCCATTGTTTTCCGGAACACATAGATATTTGAGGGCAATGCTAAGGCAAGCCAAATCAGTAGCTCAATACAACCAAGCATAATAGAAACATCTTTCTCCGAGCCTAAATCATAGCTGTAGCCTTTTGAATATCCAGTTATATCAAGAAAAATCCAGCCAAAACATATTGGAAATGTAAATGCAACAAAACTCGTCCAGAGAAAATTCAGACAATAGATAATTTTACTTTTTATGACTATCTCCTGTAAATTACAATTATACGAGCAAACCAAGCGCCTGCCCTTATCTGTAATTATACATCGTAACCCCGAAAAAGTCAACCATACATCAACATAAAAGAAAGGAAACAACAGCTATGAGCAAAATCGGATATATCATAGTTTCAACGGAACATCAGGAGACAGCGAAACAGCAGGAAATCATGTGCGACTATCAGGTTGACTGCATCTTCTCCGAGAAGTTGTCAGGAGCAAACGGAGACCGCCCTCAGCTCAGGGCTATGCTTGAATATGTGCGTGAGGGTGACACCCTCTACATTGAGAGTATCAGCCGTTTAGGACGCTCCACAAAGGGCTTGCTGAACATTATCGACACACTCACCGCCAAAGGGGTAACGCTCATCAGCCATAAGGAGAAAATCGACACCGACACGCCTGCGGGCAATTTCATGTTGACCGTGTTTGTTGCCCTCTCTCAGTTGGAGCGTAAACAGCTCAAACAGCGACAGCGTGAGGGCATCGAGATCGCTAAAGCACAGGGCAAATACACAGGACGGAAGCCCATTGAGATTGACTGGACGAGGTTCGGTCAGCTTTATGGGGAATGGAAGTCCAAGAGCATCACAGGCAGGGACTTGTGCGGAACGGTTTGCAGGTGTTCCAATAGACTACGGGCAAGTAGCACACATCAATATTGTGCCTTAACGAAATCTTAACACCGTAACCGTAATCTTAACAACACTTTAACCGCTCATGTGATATAATAAAGCTATCATTTGAACGAGAGGTGTACGATGTTACATAAAAATAGAGTAAAAAACAGAACTCATATGACTTCATTTCAGGTCATCATTATCAGTTTCTTTTGCCTAATTCTGGTAGGTACGCTACTTCTGATGCTGCCGATCTCATCAAGGCAGCGGTGTGTGACTTCATTCCCTGATGCAATGTTCACAGCCGTTTCAGCTACCTGTGTGACTGGGCTTGTTGTAAAGGATACTGCTACATACTGGTCTCTGTTCGGGCAGGCGGTCATTCTGATGCTAATTCAGATCGGAGGTATGGGCGTTATCACCATCGGGCTTGCGATCATTAGAGCATCAGGGCGGAAAATCGGTCTGCGGCAGCGCAGTACGATGCAGGAATCCATCTCCGCACCGCAGGTAGGCGGTATTGTGAAGCTGACAGGCTTTATCCTTAAAACATCACTTATCATAGAGATGATCGGTGCGGCTTTGCTTGCACCCGTTTTCTGCAATGATCTTGGTATCGCTAAGGGACTGTGGTATTCCTTGTTTCACAGCATATCGGCTTTTTGCAATGCAGGTTTTGATCTGTTCGGCATAAGAGAACCGTTCTCATCGCTGACCTTTTACCACAGCAACATCTATCTCAATATCATCATTATGATGCTAATTATTACGGGAGGCATCGGCTTTCTCGTCTGGGGCGATATCAGAATACACAAGAACAGGATCAGGCGCTTCTCTCTGCAAAGCAAGGTCGTACTGATGACATCTGCTGTCTTGATCGTTCTGCCTGCACTGTATTTCTTTTTTTATGAATATGACCATGAGACTATCCATGACCGGACGATCCATTCACTGTTTCAGTCTGTCACAACACGAACCGCAGGCTTTAACACAACTGATCTCGCTGCTATGGATGAATCAGGTACAGCCATTATGATCATTCTTATGCTTATAGGCGGTTCTCCCGGTTCCACCGCAGGCGGTATGAAAACAGCGACTTTTGCTGTTCTGTTCCTTTCTGCGATCACAGTGTTAAGGCGCAGAAATGATGTGCAATGCTTCAAAAGAAGAATATCAAACGAAGCTGTCTGCAGTGCAGGTGCTGTTTTGTTTATGTATCTTGTATTGTTCTTTACAAGCGGTATCATTATCAGCAAAGTGGAAAATCTACCGCTGCTGACCTGTCTGTTTGAAACAAGCTCAGCTATCGGTACTGTAGGGCTGACACTCGGCATTACAAGCGGTCTGTCTGCTGTATCCCGTGTGATACTGATGATACTGATGTTTTTCGGGAGAGTAGGCGGACTGACACTCATTTATGCAGCTCTGCCATCGGCAGACAGTCAGAATTCACGCTTACCGCTTGAAAAAATATCCATAGGATAAGGAGTCTTATATATGAAAACAGTTTTAATTATCGGAGTAGATCAATTCGGCAGTCATATTGCCAAACGCATGGAGGAGCTTCGGTGTGAGGTCATGGCAGTAGATGAAAATGAGGAGCGTATCAACAATATCCTGCCCTATGTGACCAACGCAAGGATTGGTGACAGCACCAATGAGGAATTTCTCCGTTCGCTTGGTGTAGGAAACTATGATGTTTGTATCGTTGCCATCGGCGGCCAGTTTCAGTCCTCTCTGCAAACAACGTCTTTGCTCAAGGAGCTGGGGGCAAAGAAAGTCATATCCCGTGCGACAAATGATGTACAAATGAAATTCCTGCTTAAAAACGGAGCCGATGAGGTTGTCTATCCTGAGATGCAGATGGCACTTCGCATCGCTACAAAATATGCATCAGACAGCATACTCGACTTTATTCATCTGGATAACAATTACTCGATCTACGAACTGAAAGTACCGAAGGACTGGTTCGGAAAGTCGCTTTCACAGATCGATATACGAAAGAAATTCAAGATCAATATTCTGACGATCAAACGCGGAGAAGAGGTATTTATCCCTGCATCGGACACTGTAATTAAAACTGATGACATCGCATTTGTCATAGGTGAGATTCGGGATATCCAGAAATGTTTCAGAATTTAGGAGATGATCGTGTGAGAGATGTTCTGCTTGCACTGTCTGTAGGAGCAATGTTTCTCTACGGCTTTTATATTATGAGAAAAGAGATGAATTCATCGAGGAGATACAAAAGAGCAGCCGTGGACACAACCTGTCAGAAGATGATGTTGACGAACACAAAAGTGATATGTTATAATAACAAGGGTGATTCTTATGACTGCTAATTCTATAAAAAGCTCTAAAGCATTTTCTGTGTTCAAAGACTCCGCTATATGTCTTGTGATGCTGACAGCCGCAACACTTGCCGGATACGCATTCAAAGCCTTTCAACTTGCCGATGCGGACATTATCATGCTGTATATTATTGCTGTGCTTGTGATATCCATTTTTACATCCAAGATGTATTTCTGCCTGATATCATCATTCGTAGGAGTAGTGCTTTTCAACTGCTTCTTCACCTATCCTGAGTTTTCTCTTTCAGTTCACGATGCAGGCTATCCTGTCACATTTGTGACGATGTTTATTACAGCGTTCATTGCAGGAACGCTTGCCAATAAGCTGAAACGCAATATCCTGATCGCCGAGCAGAATGCCCGTGAAAAGGAGGAGGCGGCACTTCTGGCGCAGAATGAACAGCTTAGAGCTAATATGCTCCGTTCCATATCCCATGATCTCAGAACACCACTGACCTCCATATCAGGCAATGCCAGTACGCTCATTTCCGGCGGCGATACGCTTGATGAATCAACACGTCAGCAGATATACACGGATATTTATTCCGAATCAATGTGGCTTATCGAAATGGTGGAAAATCTTTTATACGCTACACGAATTGAGGACGGCAGAATGCAGCTCAATATCTCGGTAGAGATACTTGATGACATTGTTCAGGAGGCTGTCAGACACACCAAACGCACTTACCCAAAGCGAAATATCATCGTTGATATGTATGACGAGATAATCCCCGTTATGGCAGATGCAAACCTTATCGTACAGGTCATAGTCAATCTTATGGATAATGCTGTCAAGTACAGTGATGAGGATTCTGATGTTACCGTCAGTGTGCGCCGAGAAAATGCGTATGCTGTTGTGATATCCGTGTCCGATCACGGTACTGGTATCTCCGATGAAGAAAAAGAAAAGGTATTTGATATGTTCTATACGGGCGGCAGCCGTTCCTCAGACAGCAGAAGAAGTCTGGGGCTGGGGCTTGCACTGTGCAGGTCAATTATTACTTCACACGGCGGTACTATATCTGTCAGCGACAACATACCAAACGGTACAGTTGTTAGCTTTACTCTGCCAATAGGGGAGGTCGATCTAAATGAATGAATATCTTGTTCTGGTGGTGGAGGACGACAAGCCTATCAGAAATCTTATTACAACTACTCTTAAAATGAACGACTATCGTTTTATTACTGCTGTCAGGGGCAATGAAGCGATCATGCTCAGTGCTTCGCATAAGCCTGATATTATCATACTTGACCTTGGACTGCCTGATATTGACGGCGTTGAGGTGATAGAGCATATACGCACTTGGAGCGATGTTCCTATCATCATAGTCAGTGCAAGGAGCGAGGACAGGGACAAGATAACAGCCCTTGACAAAGGTGCAGATGATTACTTGACAAAGCCTTTCTCTGTTGACGAACTTCTCGCAAGGCTCAGGGTGATACAAAGGCGGCTTATGAAGTCCGAAAACATCTCGGTCACGGAATTTGTCAATGGCAGATTACGGATAGACTATGTTTCGGGCTGTGTTCACCTTGATGATGAAGAACTTCACCTGACACCGATAGAATACAAGCTGCTTTGCCTGCTTGCCAAGAATGTCGGCAAGGTGCTGACGCATAAGTACATTATCCAAAGTGTATGGGGAACTCCTGCGGATAACAGCGAAGCCTCCCTGCGTGTATTTATGGCTACCCTGCGAAAAAAGCTGAGTGACAGCAGTCAGGCGCTGATACAAACACATATCGGTATTGGGTATCGTATGATGAAATTATAGTTTTAGGGAGCAGTACAAAGCAGACACTTTATTTGATGATCTGTATCGCCTTCAATGGCTGCAAAAACAATTGAACTGATTTTTTCTAAAGGAAAAAAGGGCAATGCCTTCCACTCACGGAGGACATTGCCCTTTTCCTTATGCTGTGATTATATCAGTCCTGAATCTCCTACATCATAGTTGCACCGTCCTTGAAGCCGACTTTGTAGGCTGCTCTCATCTCAGCAGCGGCAGTATCGCTCACGCGGTCAAGTATCTGGTGGAATATATCAATCTGCTCCTCGCTGAGTGAGTTTTCAAACGGTATGCAAAGAGCATTGAACTCATCTGAGAACTCAGCGGAGTGAATTTCACCCTGTCTATAATTATACATCGCATCGATCATTTGTATCTGTCCTTTCGGTTTTATTGTGTAAAACCAACCGTCCAAATTTTACCGAATAATCGTTGCTAAGGTGTTGCTTATGGCACACCACTCAGTAACTCTGTAACCGAATTACATACTATGATGCGTTTTTTGGAATACGACTTTTTGAAAGATCCTGGACTAAGCAGTTTCGACAACTGGGTAACGGTTGTCACCCACCTAAAAGGACGACCATTTTATGATTGATGAATTTCCACGCAATTCTGTGGAAGTAAAAGGTTTCTGCTGTCTGCAAGGGGCTTGCTGATGAACTTGTAGTAGATGTCAATTTTACGAGGCGTATCTGACTTTTCGGGACGTGCATAGACTACAATAAACTCGATCAGGTCAAGACACAGCTCACGGGTAAGGCACTCCACGTTGCTCCACTTCTTCAAACGCTGAATGAACTGCTCAACGTCCTGACTGTCCTGCTCTGCCTGTCTGCTCGATTTACGCCACTGTTCAGCCTTTTCGGAAAGCTCCCTCTGTTCGGCAGTATACTTTTCAAGCATCTTTGCACTCAGATCTTCGGGCAGCTTACCGAGCATTCTTTCCTCATAGGTTTTGCTGATAATCGTGTCAAGCTCCGCAAGCCTTGTCTCAGCCTGTTTCAGCAAACGCAGCTCATCATTAGACTGCTGTTTACGTTCGTCGGCTTTAATTGCAAGATAACGCTGTCTCTCGCCGTCCTCATCCTCAATGACACGCTTTGCTCTTGCACGAATATCCTCAAGCACAAGTCCCTCTATGATACGCTGTAAAATCGAATGCGAGGAGCATATCTCTTTGCCGTGATTGGCGTAGGTATTGCAGATATAGGTGACGAGCTTGTATTTGCCGCGCTTTTTTGATTCATGGAACGTAGTGTTGTTTTTCAGCTTTGCCCCACAGTCGGCACAGTACATCAAACCACCAAGCGGAAGTATCACTCCGCTTTTTGTGACCTTGCCGTGACTGCACGAATCATTGACCTCCTGCACCTTATCCCATAACTCCTTGTCAACGATAGGTTCAAAGGCATCTTCAATCACAACCCATTCATCGGAATCCCTGATAAATTTCTTGTGGTTTTTGTAGGAAACGGTAGTGTATTTCTGGCTGACAACAGAACCCTTGTAAATAGGATTTTCAAGAATATCACGCACCATTGAGGCATTCCACAGATGATTTGAAATGTAGGGATTCGGCTTGCCCAAACGCTGATAGGTGTAATCGGACGGAGTGATAACTCTCTGAGCGTTCAGAGCCTTAGCGATTTGCGGAGAACTTGCACCCTCGGAACGCATTTTATACATCATACGGACGTAAGAAGCATTCGGCTCATCTACGACAGGCAAACGTTCTTCTGTATCTCCTACGAGATAGCCGAAAGGTGCAACAGGAGCGTGATATTTTCCCTGTTTTGCGTTTGATGCCATTACGGCTCGGATTTTCTTGGAAGTTGATGCTGCGTGCCATTCATTGAAAATGTTAATCATTGGCATCATATCCATACTTGCACTGTTTGAATTTGCCGTATCAACGTTATCGTTAAGTGCGATAAAACGGATATTGAATGACGGGAAAATGTAATCTATGTACTGTCCTACCTCGATGTAATTACGACCGAAACGAGAGAGATCTTTGCAGATGATAAGATTTATCTTTCCTGTCTTTGCATCGTCAAGCATTTTCTGTACGCCCGGTCTGTCGAACGTTGTACCGCTGTAACCGTCGTCCTCGTATATTTTTGCAAGACTCCAGTCCGCCTGTTTTCTGACATATTCCGTCAGCATTTTCTTCTGATTTTCTATTGAAATGGATTCTCCTGCACGTTCGTCCTCCTGCGATAAACGCACATAGATACCCACGTTGTAATGTGACTGCTTTGTCATAATGATAAACTCCTTTCTGATAAAACAAAGCAGCCATATTCGGTATATTTCAAAAAGAATAGAATACCGAATATGGCAGTAAGGACTACGCTGTTTCGGAATCTTCCATTGCTCTATGAAAAGCATGATCGTAAATTACCTTGTCAAGATTTTTCTCCCCGACAAAGTGTGCGGTGACAATAAAGATCTGTCCCTCAATCTCATAAGTCGCTGTATCGGTAGGCTTGTCTTTGTATCGCTCTACCTTTTCAGCAAGTGTCTCTCTCTTTTGCAATTATCTCCTTTCCGCCTGCGATTATCTCTCCCGACACGCATAGCTGAATGTTGCAGGGACGTTACTCCTGCACAGTAACATTATAGTGCGTACCGCCGAGGTTTGTCCATAGGTATTGCGCTCAAATTATTTGTATTTATTTTGTGCGCATTGGACAGCATTTCAGGCGGTACGTCTACAATCATTTTGTTGCTGGATTTATGTTAATCCGAATAGGAATGACTGCTTTCAGAAAAGCTCATCCGCTTATTGTACTTGCCGGCAGAGCTATCGTCAGCCAATTCGCCGATCTGCTCATAGGTCATACCGCTGTCGGTCAGTTTTCCGATAAGCGTATGCTCCGCAGTGATCGTATCAATAAGCTCCTGCCCCTCTTTGCCATAAAGATTTGACAGCGTATCATAAGTAATCATCTTGTTTTTCTCAATTAGCTTACGGCGGCGTTCATTGGCTGCCTTGATAGCCCTTTCGAGATTATCAAGTTTGGCATTGTTGTCATTAAGTGTTACACCCATTCTGTTCACCTCACTTTGTTTTAAAATTGCAGGATTTTTTAATCCACGATAATATTATAGCGCGCGGTACAGCCGTTTGTCTATTCGCATTGCGCACGAACATTGAGAGATTTTCCAAGATTCCCCGGTGTAAAATGGCGGCATTCCTGTTGTTGATAATCGAATGAGAATCGCTATTTCCTACAATGCAATGTCTATCAAGAGATATTTTCACCAGACTGCCGCCCAAGTTGCGCAATAACTGCGCTGAGATAAATTAAAATAAATCCATCGGCTGAAATAAGAGTATCACGCATGAGCGTGAGAAAAAATAACCGCCGACAAAGCGGCGGAGAAAAAGGCCTCGCAGAGCGAGGGAATTCGCTGCTGAAACACCAAAAGCCTGCGGATAAAGAAGTTACCGCAGGCGAAAAATGCGCATCAGCGCAGGAAAAATAGCAAGCATTGTATTTTGCGCCGCACACGGACGAAAATACAAAATGCTTGTTGGGGACACCCCAAACCCCGAAATGACTGCACAGCGGTCATAAAAAAATCGGCATACGCCGAAATAAAAACAAAGGAGATGCCATTATGGAAAATACAAAACGCAGGAGGGGCAGACCGCCCAAATGCAAAGTTATGGAGTTCGCAGGAATGACCTACGAGGGAGCAATAAATAACGCCCTTGACCAAGAGGTCAAAACCGACCTTGACAAAAGCCTTGCCGACAAGGACGAGAACCAACTCACATATGATGAACGTAAGTACCTGAAACGTAAGAAAGAAAAGAAGTCCTACACGCTGAATGTACGCTTCACGGAATCGGAAATGCAGGACATTGTTACAAGGTGTGAGCAGTACGGATATAAGAACAAGACAGAGTATATCCGTGATTGTGTTCGTGCAAGGGTTGATCTCACTCCTGATCGCACCGAAATCGCTGAAACCAACGGGCTGATGAAACGCATTGGGAACAACATCAACCAGATACTCATACGCTTGCACAGCACAGGTCATATTTATGCCGAGGATATTGACGAGATAAAGAGAGGGGTTAATGAAATTTGGCATACACTTCTATCCATCCGATCAGGGCAACAGTCAGCGCAGCAATCGCTTACATTACAAGCGGAGATAAGACCGTCAACGGTGTATATGTCAACTCTTATGCTTGCAGAGCCGACAGTGCAGGAGCAAGCGAGGACTTCAGAGTTGTCCGAGACACAGGAACAGGGCGAACGCAAATCCTTGCATATCACCTGATACAAAGCTTTGCACCCGATGAAGTTACACCCGAGCAGGCTATGCAAATCGGAGAGGAACTATGCGACCGTTATCTTAAAGGCGATTATCAGTATGTTATTGCCGTTCATAACGATAGAAACCACCTCCACGCGCATATCATTTTTAATAACACAAACCTCTACAACGGACTCAGCTTTACCACCGAGCATAATCAGGGCAGAAAATCCGAAAGAGCGTGGGCAAAACTCCGTGAGATTTCAGATGAAATTTGTGAGGAACATGGCATATCTGTAATTGAATCGAAAGGCAAAGGTGTTTCGCATTTTGAGCGTGATATGCAGATTGAGGGAAAATCGTGGAAAGACAAGCTTTGTGTTAAGATCGCAGAAGTTATACTTTACAGCCGTGATTTCAAAGATTTCCTTGAAAAATGTGCGGAATGTGGCATCGAATATGTTTACAAGCCAAGCAATAAAGTTAAGCTAAAATTCAGGCTATCAGGTGAGGGACAGCAGAAATTTACAAGAGCTGATACGTTGAGCGAAAATTATACCGCTGAACGCATAGCCGAGCAGATAGCTAAGATACAGAATACTCAGTCGATTGCGGAGAAAAAAGAGGACTTGTGGGAGAATATTCGTGGTATGAGCAATTGCGAGAAAATTATTGCAGACCTTGAATCTGTCGGCATTAAGTCATTCAATGAATTTTCAAGTTTTATGTGGAACAGCCATCATTCCGACGATCACACAGAAGAATTCAGCGTACTGAAAAAGAAAATAACTGCAATTGATAAGCTGCTTGCTATGATGAAACAGCGTTACAAAAATTCAGATACATACAAGGATTATCAGGGACGTTCAGCTTTCACACAAAAGAATTTTCACAAGAAAAATGCTGCCGCTATCGACAGTTATGAAAAAGCTGATAAGTATATCAAGGAGCATATCAAGGCTTATTATATTGACGGCAAAGCACCCAAGCGAAGTGAACTGGAACAACGGCTCATCGAACTGAAAAACGAATACAATGCGCTTGTCCCAGAACATAACGCTTTTCTCAGGCGGAAGGCCGTAGCATCGCAGTACACCCGACAGGTGCGAAATTATCTTCAAGCCAAGCAACAACAGGAGCGTGATAGGCAGTATCGAGAAAAGAAAATCTCTCATCAGAAAAAGAAAGATACACTTGAATGATAACAGGCTCTCTGCCGAACGAAGATGCCCCTCAGAGCCGTCCATTATGATTATGGGGAAAGTTGTACCATGAAACAGAAACCGCTCCCTGATCGTTCAGAGAGCGTTTTGCGATATACGGCATTTTGCACCGGGGATTATTCTTCTGTTACTGTGCCCTGCACAAAGATTATTACAGTTTTCGTGCAGAGCTGGACTCCTGCCGTTTCGTGATATATAATAAAGCTACAATAAATATCACGGAGGTGCGATATGTTACATTATCCCGAATTGGCAATGCCCCGAAGCCGTACCGTCACGACCGTCTGCAACGGCAAGCGTGAGGTCTGGAACGACTACGAAAAAGCCAAGGCATATTTCCTTAAACTCATGATATCCACGGACGGAGAAGAACACGACCGAGCCAAGTGCGTTTATATTCAGCTCATGCACGGGCTGGACAAGTGCAGTGACGAAGCTGAATAACCACAAAACCAGAGCATTGCCGAATAGTGGAAATGCTCTGATTTACTTTATCAAAAGCGTATTCATTTTCAGTATTTTACCATTAAGTATCGTATGCAGAGCAACACACTAAGAGCAAAGTTCTTTTAATCGCATAAGAAGTCTTCCTATATATCCTTCCATAGTAAATACCCCATATATTCCATCAAAGAAACGTTCTTTGTATATCGTACAATAGTGTAAAAATGCAATAATTTCTCTGATGTCAAATTCATCAAGATAACCGATCATTTCATCAGGATCAACATAAGGTTTGCCATTAAAATATTTATCTCTCATTTCTGCCCAAACAGGTTTTCTACCATTAGGGCGGCATCCAAAGCCGTATAACGCAGCGCTCGCTCTTGCCACCTTGTTACGAAACGATTCCATTATATCAGGGTAATTCCAACTTCCAAGATATCCAGTTGGCGTTCCGGCACATTCAGATGGTGGATTTGTAAAGAAGGAAATAAACTCATCAACATAAAGAAATGAAGTATCTTTTTGCTCTTCCTCGGATACTTCTCTGAGTCCCATTTTTTCTGCATATTCCTTTTCCAAGCGCACAAATTCGTCTTTCCCAAACTCATAAACACGATACTCATCCTCAAAACCGGTCATAAAGTTCACTCCTTATTTTTTCAGTTACGAGCTTGTTTTTCAATTATTATTGCTCATAATGCTTTTTCAAACTTATATTTAAAATCAACGACAGAATTTCCATTTTTATAAGAATAACCTTCGAGAAGCGTTTCTGATAATTGCAATTTTTCTATGTGAGATTTTATGGTGTCAGCATCAACAGCATAATAATATCGGTTATTATGGTAGCGTTTATACTTTTCGAGTGCGTCAAATATCTTGTGATATACAACCTGATTCGGGTAGTAATCATAATTTGTAAAAATCGAAATACCGCTGTGATAAAAATGCTCCAGTATTGCAGCGGCAGTAGCCGCACTTCTGCTCTGACCGTATTCGCACTGGCATATGATATCCATACCGCTGTCGTATGCACGATAGATAAATGCGGCAATGTCGGGAGCTTCGGGGAAATAAGTATCGTATGTATATCCCTTGCGTCTCAGGACATCAAGGTCAAGGTCATCCAGTTCGCTGTAAAAAACTGTATTGCAGACACCACTGTAATCTACATGGGTATATTCCTCGTCGATACGCTTTATCGCCGGATCGTAAAAGCTGATAACAGCGGTATTTTCAGGAAACTTACCGTCCGCAATAATGGACTCTATGGCTTTTCTTGAATAAACGGATACGTTCATATATACCTCCGATCATGAATCAAAACGTCAATTTTTCTTATTATTTTTGATAAAAATTCAGAGGTCTTCATATTTCTGATATTCTTCACAAAATTTATTAAATTCCTCATCAAATTCATCAATTTTGATTTCTAAATCACTTGTTCCTGCATGATGCGGCAATGGAATGTAAAGAACGCCTTCACTGTAGAATCCGCCTCTGAATATACGAATATCATATCTTGATATGGTGTATAGCAATGCTTTTGTGAATAAAATACAAGTCCGGCGTTCCCATTCCTCTAAAGGTGTTTCATGTAGCAATAGGTTCAGGATATCATTCAAATCGTTTATTAGCTGAATATCTTTACGATCCACATTAAAAAGTCCGATATATCTGGTGAAGTATTTCCAAACATTTTTAAAATACGTTTTGAAGCTGTCGAGTTCAAAGTCATCAATTAGATATTTGCCGTTTTCTAAGAGAGTGTTACGTATTTCGGAGCGTTCATGATCAGACGGAAACTGCGCATGGATATACGGCTTAGAAATTACTGAAAAATCTCCCCAGAATGAACGACTGACCAGACGTCTGCGCATTCCGCAGTTAGCTTCCTTTTGGGAAGAAGTCATCATGAAACGCTTACCCGACTCATAGAACGAATTGAAAAGCAAAATCAGCTCATTCTGAATCGCTTTCTTGCCGAAAAGCTCCTGAATATCGTCTACCAACAGAACATCTGCATGCATATACTTCTCACGAAACTGCTCCGCTGTACCGCCGTTTTGAAGAGTATTCACCAGCGAAGTTCGCATTTCTGCTGCTGTGGTGAGGATCACCGTCAACTTAGGCTCATTCTGCTCAATCATGTTTTTGACTGCATAGAGCAGATGCGTTTTGCCTGTTGCAGTTCCGCCAAATATAGCTAACGGATTGGAATCGGCATTTTCGGAAAAATTCTTTGATAGCTCAAAGGCTTTACGATTGGCTTTGGTTACTTCAAAGCCATCAAAGGTATACTGTCTGCCTCTGTTTGTATCCTGCATAATACATCCTCCGGCTAATTATCTTTTATTGTGTAAACAGGACTCCCTGCACCGTATCCTTCATAAATCTTGTTATCTTTTATTGTGTAAACGGGAGTGCCCAAACCGTTTCTTTCATAAATCCTGTTATCTTTTATCGTATAAATGGGAGTGCCCAAACCGTTTCTTTCATAAATCCTGTTATCTTTTATCGTATAAACGGGAGTGCCTAAACCGTATCTTTCATAAATCCTGTTATCTTTTATCGTATAAATGGGCGTACCCAAACCATAACCTTCGTATACTCGCATAGCAGACCTCCTTATGAGTTGTCTATCACATATTATCATTATAATACTTCAGTATTAAATTGATGCCAGAAACGATTTCGTCCTTAATGTCCTTTTTCTGTTCTTCGTATCGAGTGCCTTTCAACACTTCTGTCAGCGGCTTATGTAATATTAGCACTCTCCATGGATTATCTGAATCTGTTTGAATATGAAATCCAGTTTCAATTTCTTCTTTGCTTTGCTTATCCTTGGCAATGGATGCAAACCAACCCTCATTCTGATATTTACTTTTCTTACCCTCCATACAATCTATAATCACAGTAAGCTGTGGAGAATCAAAACTCTGCAAGCTATCATCATCGTTATTCATTTGTACTCCGGCAAAAAGACCAGGATTCCAATTACGAGTGAATTCAATTCCGAGCCGACGGATTTCATTCCTGCTGTAGGTTTCTTTAGACACAAACGGATCAAAATCAGTCAGAAAGTCTTTTATTCTTGGGAATTTTTCTTCCCATTTCACATCTGTGCATATATCGTTAAAAATGCTTTTCAAAACCGTTTCCAGTTTCATTGCATCACAATAATACTCCACAGCATTTGCGTTGATAGTTTCTCTCTTTCCCATACCTACCTCCGTAAGATACATTAAAAATTGGTCAATTATAATCTTTTCCTCTGGTTTACAATTATACTCTCCTTTATTGAACTTCTCAGAAAAGTATTTATATACGTCATACCATGTGATTGAGATATCTGCCTTCTCTGTGTGTTGTTCTGTACTCTTTGTCAACAGAACTGTCTTAAATTTATGGTTTGGACTGCCATTAAGCTGTTCCTGACAACTAGCGTATTCTTGAATCTGATTTTCGCGCACCTCACTGTCAACTTTATGCTCACATATAAATCCCATGTCACCGGTTGTGTTGATTACCATGTCTATAAAACGATTTTTAAAGTGATCTTTTTCCTCGTATTTCACATTAACCTGCGTTCTTACACAGACTGAATATGATTTACTTGAATCAAAGTTTGTCTTGTTTTCACATTTCGTCATTAGAAAATTAACATAATCATGCCCGAATTGCTTTAGGTTGCCAATCATCCACGCAAGCATTTCAGTAAGATAGTTTTCTCTCGGAGACAGCTTTTCACTCTCTCTGTAATGGAACAGCCTGCTAAAAAGAGATTCGCTCATTTTTCAACCTCCTTCAAATCAACATCATACGGAAAATCAATCACACATTCCAGATTGTCAGCGTTTTCAATGCTGATATTTTCATCTTTGATATACCACAATACATGGTTACGTATGTTAGAATAAACACCGCCTATTGGCTCTGCATCACCCTCGTGATAATAGTGCAAAATTCCCTCTATCGGCATGTCTTCCTGTTCTTCTTCATCATACTCATACTCAACTGCGTCACGTAAAAAAAGTTTCAGTGCCGGAATATGGACAGTATAATCAAATTCGCAAACCATACTGCGTCCCCAGCCGAGCGACTCCTCAGTTGGATGAACCTCATAAGTCCTTATCGGCTCTTTCCTTGCATAACATGTTTGATCAAATACTAGAGCAAATATTAGATCATCGACCTCTGATAATTTGCATCTGAATTCCATAGACGCACCTCCTTTACTGATTCCATTATAGCATATGTCAAGCGAAATATCGAAGATCCGTGACAAAAGCACAGAATTCTCTCTTCTGCACAAATAATAGACCAATCATTCGGGCAATATGCCAAACAGCTTCTATTGCATTTGTTTTTCATTTTACTAATATACAAAGCATCCCTATCAGAATTAGTTTATTGTATATATAGCGTATTCAATTCTTCGGAGTACAGTACAAGAGTTATTATTATGTCATAATCCACTGATAAGTATTTCAGATGTTGGGTAATCGGTCTTGCAATGATCTCATGGACAAATCCATATTCACCAGTTCCAAGTGACGGCGTGATAATGCTTTTATAATTGGCGGATCGTGCAGATTTGATTATATTTGTGTATGTTTGCTTGAGAAGACGAAATGCTGTTTCATAATCGTCATATTCCCACACTTTTGGACCTTGTGCGAAAATAATATCTTTATTTAATGCGAATCCAGGCGTAATCCTAATCTCTGTCACTTTCATTTCGTTTTTTCCCGGAGGATTAAAATAAGAAATCCCATATTTTTGAGATGTATAATTTTCGAGTGAATCTACTCCTGCCATACGAAATATTTCCCCACTTACTCCGGCTCCTGGACGCATCATCGGATTAGTCGGGTTTACAATAGCATCCACAAGCTTTAATATTTTATCCGATACTATATTGCCGCACATAATATTTAGTTTGCCCATACAAATATCCCCCTTTATCTACGCATAGTTCCAGTAAAATAAAGTGCAAATCGTTTTTTCATAATTTTATACCGACTTCTACGAAAGGCATAAATGATTATATGGAAAGGAACTTTCTGTGTTTACATTATAGTCTTTGTCAAGCGAAATATCGAAGATGTGAGTGACAAAACAAAAAATCTCCCTATCAAGTTGTTGAAAACAGTTTGATAAAGCTGGTTATAGCAGAATATTAAGATACTCTTTTAAATGTTGCATTTCCTTTACAATCTCATCTTTATTATAGCCTGTCAGCTCCTTGCGAAATGCAGTCTCATGATCTGATTCGCAAAGCCATTGTATCAGATTTTCACCGGCAGATGTTCCATTTTCATCTATCCATTTAAATTCGGGATATTCTTCACGTTTTTCTATAATATCGCGTTCATGCTTTTTCAGTTTCAAAACATCTTTATTATTTAAACCAAACCAGATACCAATATACAGCTTATTGTCACATACAAGCAGTTCCAGACAGGACTGGTCATACCAATGATCTATCAGCCAAGCTGTATCTGCTGAACGCCAATAGCGGAGTGTGTAAAAATCACAGCCGTATGTGAAATGTGATATGAGATTCTGAGGTCTTCGATGTGGTTCGAGGTGAATATCAGCCATATTAGCTTTTATATCATTATGTACGCCTTCGAGAAAATAACGATCATACTTCATAAACATATCCTCCATTAATTATTGTATCAGAGTAGCAGTCTGAAACCGAACTTCCACCGCCATAAAGTTTTTATTACAGTTTTCACAGCCAAATTATTTTTATCATTGTAAGTCAGAAACATTGAACCCTGACCTAAACCAATAAAGAAAGATAATAACGGACAACGATAACCTTGAACATGAACAAAGTCATATTCATAAGGAAGCATGAGAACTGTAAACGGAATAAGTCTTAGATATTTATCTCGAATTCAACAGTGCTGTTAACCAGATCAAGCACTGTCTGAGCCTTTGCAAGCGTATCGGAAAGTTCGGCATAATACTTGCTGACTTCTTCGATGTCGTAATTAGCATATTTATAGTCGATGATATTGCCACCGCCGGAATAACCTGAGCTGACACGCACTTTCGGCATTGCATCTCTCATTTTAGAGAGGGTTGCACATTCCGCATTAAGCTGAGGAAGATATACAAGCATCTCGTCGATCGTAATATTAAAATCCGGGATAATCGCTGTTGTGTTGAACACGTTTATTGCGTGTTTTACTTTGCGGATCTTACACTCAACCTCTGCCTGAGCATCACGCATTTCCTTGAAATTGTACTCAGGGCGTACAGATTCGACATCCTCCTGAATTGCGGCTACAAAGCTGCTGGAATTTGACTCCTTGAGCTGTAATGCTCTCAGTTCGTCGTTGAGCTGACGCAGCAGCTTTGCTGCCTGTGATGATGTTACTCGCATATGTTTCCTCCTTAAGATTTGTATTGGAATTCTTCACTTTTAACTTGTGATTATATTATAGCATCAACTAATGTACCAAAAAGCGGCAGTGTGTATGATATTGCACTTCAACTTGCAAACATATTATTTTAATACTCCCCATTTTACAAACGCAGAGCAGCCATTAAATGTATATGGAATTTCTTCATAATTTGTATTATCAGCATTTTACCTTTTCAGTGTGAAAATCTATAAAATCAGAAATATTGAAAGATGGTATCTCTTTATACAAATCAAGCATAAGATGTATGATCGCTACTGATTTAGCCTGAGTGTTAATACTCTTTTTCGGATTGAATTCAATATCTGTAAAATGTGTATAATTTGCAATTTGTTCGATCTCATCGGGAGAAAGCGTATCCTTTACAGCATTAATATAAACATAGTCATAGAATACAGTTTTAGGTTCAAGTGGAAAATCCATACTGTTATAATTAAAACCAACAAGTTTTCCTGAACTAAGGAGTCTTTCATCTTTTTTTGCATCTTTAGGACTTACATTCAGCAAATCGTGGTATGGACCTCCGTTTGAAAAGACTTTTGAACTCTGAAAAATATTTTCTAATGTATATCCGTTCAGTTTCAGGTTGAAAGCACTTAGTTTTCTCCCGAGGTCAATTGTTCCTTTTGTACTGATTTCAAGAGGATTTGCTTCTTGATTTGCAGATATTATTGCATTATGCAATGCTGCGATAGATCTTTGCTTTTGAGCTAAAGAAAATCCTGAAAACCATTGAAATTCATAATCGCTTTTAATGATTTGTCCATTTTTAATGTAATAAGCAGGTCTTATCGCCATTTTCGTACCTCCTGAATAAAAATATATGAATGAACGCGTTTTTCCTTCTATGATTCTATTATACCATACCTGATGTACCAAAAACGCTCTATATATGGCAAGAATTTTTAACGCAGAAACCGGCAAAATTCACCGAAAAGATGCGTGCGAAAAGATGCTAAACAGGCTCTTAGTACTTCAGCTCTTTTTTATCATATTATAGCATAGCCTATGGGATAAAAACATCTGGTGTATTCGATGATATTATATTCTTAGTGTTATCTCAACGCTCCCCATTTAACAAATGCAGAGCATCCTCCGTTTGCTTGTCTTGTCTGCTGCCAAGCGCCTGACTTCTGGTTCATACATTTTCCGGTATCCATAGGGCTGCTGACCTCAAGTCTTGAACCAAAATGGTCGCAGATTTTCCGTTCACCTGACCAACAGGAACAGGTTGCACAATATTTGGAATCGCAAGTATACTGATACATAATCATACCTCCATGAAGTGTTGTTTTTACTATGATTATATTGTAGCACATTCGATGTACCAAAAATGCCCTATGTCATGGTTCATATTTTCGGAGAGCATTCCTCAACGTTTCTGCTATTTGTTCACGCAATCTATTGGGAGAAAGCACCTCTATCGCATCTGCAAACTGTATCGCCCAGTGAAGTATCGAGGATTCGCTTGCGTGAACATGTACTTTTATCATATCATCGGGCAATTTCTCGATACGAAGATTGGTACCGAAGCTGTCCACAACATCATTCATCATATACTGCTTGCACTGAAATGTAATATGTACCGCATTACCGCTCCAAAGATTTGGGTGTTCTTTGACATATTCAGAAAGTCTGATACCGTTTTCAAAGCCTTTCAGCATTCGCAAAGGTGTCAGGGAAGTGGCAGTTACCTGGCTGCCCTTGATACGGTCAATACGGAAATGTGTCAAATCATGATACTTCGGAAGGTTACATATTAAATAAGAGTGTCCATTTCTGGAAATAATCTGATAAGGATTTACGATATATTGTTTTGGTTTGCCGTTATCATCAAGTTTCTCATGCAACTTGCAATCTGTATCACAAGTGCAGTAATGAAACGAAAGTTGTTTCTCATTCGCAATAGCCTCTCCAATATCTTCAAGTGTACTTATTACTTGACAATTGATAGACTGACCATAAATATCCATATCAATTTTTGAAATTTCTGAGTGAAAATATTTGCTCGACAGTCCTTCAAGCCGACGAATCAAATCAATACGGTTATTTTTGGATAGTCCGTCAGTAAGCAAAACATTGTCGATCAACAGACGCAGCTCACCGTTCATGAACTCATGAACATAATACCAATCCGTCAGGATAGTTTCTTCTCCGCTTTTGCCGTTTCTGGTAATAGCATCATCACTATCATACTCGCATCCACGATATTTTATAGGAAAACCAAACTCAATCAGCTTGGAGAGGTTACGTCTGACTGTTTTTCGATCAACTTTCATTTCATACTCTTTTTCTATCAAGTTCTGTATCTGCTGTTGCGAAAGCCTGTGATCCTCGTCAGAGTGCTTTCTCAGGATATTAAGAATATCGAGTATTATCATTTTCTTGGGCTGCATATCGGTCATGGTTGCCCACCTCCCGCACATTAGATTTGTATATATTATACATTATTTTTACGGAAAAAGCAAGCATTTAGCGAAAGTAGATATCCATATCAAGGGTATCCGCATGATATGGCTATATTCTATCATTATTCAGTTGTTCATCGGATTTAGCTCTACTTTTGTCGGTTACTTTCTCAATGTACTTGTGACTTGGTTCAGTTTGCTTTATATTTGACAGAAACAAAAGGGATATGTCCTCTGTCAAAGTACAGAGGATATATCCCTTTCATTGTAATATACCGAAATATAGCTGCTTTGCAATCACTTAAATTCCGTTCTGCCATTTTAGGCGGCGGCAGTATTCGGGGAACAGAAAACAGAATGGGAGCTTACTCCTGCCGGCAACAAATTCAAGGAACGCACCCGAATCGCCAACTATACAGGCTTGCCGGAACTGATGAGTATGTTCAAACAGGTTGCTGACGTACGTACAGCAGACACACTCGATCTTGCTACGCCGGAAATGAAGTATCATATTGAGAACATCGAAGCAACAGAGTTTCAGAAAACGCTTGTACAGGAGTTGTCAGACAGAGCCGATGACGTGCAAAGTGGAAATATAGATCCGTCTGTGATCCTGTATAATAAAACTTGACACATAAGCCACAAGGGAATAAAATAGAAAAAAGGAAAAATGGAGGATACGAAGATGTCAAAGAAGAGAGAATACGACGAGAAATACAAAGTGCAGGCGGTCAAGTTCGCCAAAAATCTTGGATCAGCAAAAGCAGCAGCAGAGGAGCTGCAAATCCGTGTCAACACGCTGTACGGCTGGATACAAAAAGTAAAAACAGCCGAGCTGGACATCGGATGCGGCGAACGCAGCCCGGAAGAAGCGTTGAGCATTGCCAAAGAGAATCAGCAGCTGAAAAAGCGGATCAAGGCGTTGGAAAAAGAAAATCGTCGTCTGAGTGAAATGAATGAATTTCTGGAGGATGCAGCAGCTTTTTTCGCTGCCAGCCGTCAGAAGTCCGGAAAGAGCAGCGATTGAACTATATTGCATATCGAACCGATGACGGCAAAAACGCCGGAAAAATCCGCTTTTACTGTAAAGCTCTGGAGGTCAGCAGACAGGCTTTCTATAATTATCTGAAACGCAAAAAGAAATCATGGAAGTATCAGCTGCTGGCAGATGCGATGCTGAAGATCCATGCTGCAGACGAAGAAAACGTAGATTACGGCAGAATCCGCATGTTTCAGGCACTTCAATATCAAAAAGAAATCGGCGAGCTTGGGGAGGTTGCCATTTCCAGTGAGGGAACAGTTCGCAAAATTATGGAGCAGATACATCTGATCCATAAGCCGAAGCGAAAGCCAAATGGAATCACCAAAGCTGACCGGGAAGCACGCAAATCTGATGATCTTCTGAAACGTGATTTCACAGCAGATGCACCGCTGCAAAAGTGTGTGACAGATATTACAGAAATTCCGGCAAAAGACGGAAAACTGTATGTTTCAGCAATTTTTGACTGCTATGACTTATTGCCAGTGGGTCTGGCAATGGCGGATCATATGCGTGCCGAACTGTGCTGTGAAACGCTGAAACATGCGAATTTGCGAGATGTGAAAGCATTTGGGCAAAGATGAAGGAAGAATTGTTTTATCATCGGGGCAGAAAGACAGAACATTACACAATGGAGGAACTGAAATTCATGGTCTGGCGGTATTTCACTGGAGCAACCGCAGGATCTGCTCGTCCATTGGCGGGCTTTCTCCTACTGTAAAGCGGCAAAGATTCTACGCAGCGGTTGCCGTCGCACGCTTCGCTTCATAATCCTTGTTGGAAATGTGTCAAGTGTTATTGACAATTTCAAAATGAGCTACTGCACATAATGCAACAGCTCATTTTCGTATATTCCAAATCAACCTAATTGTTCTACAAATCTTGCAAATGCTTCTTTTCCTTGTTTATCTCTCTTAAATACTCCGGCATCTTCAAGTACCTGTTCAAAAACTCTGCCGACTTCATAACGAATAATATCCATTGCATTATCAGCGTTAAAATCAGAATATTTTTTTAGAATTTCACTTGCCCAAATTGCATGAGATGCAATTTTATCATCTGTAGCAATCTCTTTGCCGGACAGCATTGCATCTTTTAAAAGTGTCAGTTCATCTGCTAAACGCGCCGGAAGAACAGCAAGTCCCATCACTTCAATCAATCCGATGTTTTCTTTTTTGATATGATGTAAGGTAGGATTCGGATGGAACACACCTAACGGTCTTTCTTTCGTTGTAATATTGTTTCTCAATACCAAGTCGCATTCAAATCCAGAAGAAGTTGCTCTTGCAATTGGAGTAATTGTATTATGCAGAATTCCGTCTGTTTCTGCAAAAATTCCAACCACTTCATCCGTATATGTTCTCCATTTTGATAAAATATCAGCACATGCAGCTGCCAAAGCCGTCCTGTTTTTTGAAGAAAGACGTATCACAGACATCGGCCATTTTACAATGCCGGCACTAACATTCATATAATTTTTCAAAAGAAATGTTCTTTCAATCGGTGCTTTTGCCATTGCAAAATTATAATTGCCGCCTTGAAAGTGTTCATGCGTTAGAATTGAACCGCCTACAATAGGAAGGTCTGCATTTGAACCGATAAAATAGTGTGGAAATTGCTCAACAAAATCAAACAGTTTATTGAATACCTGTGCATTGATTGTCATAGGAATATGCTGTTTATGAAAGACGATGCAGTGTTCATTATAATATCCATAAGGAGAATACTGCATGAACCAATCTTGGCTGTTGATATTCAACTTTACCGGACGAAGATTTTGTCTTGCAGGGTGTGTCTGGTGACCTGCGAATCCCATATTTTCAACACAAAGCTGACATTGAGGATAGGCTGATTTTTTTTGCAATTTAGCAGCAGCAATATCACGAGGATCTTTCTCTGGCTTAGAACGGTTTATAGTAATGTCAAGTGTTCCATATTCTGATTCATATGTCCACTTTAAATCTTTCGCAATTCTTTCAGCACGAACATAGTTCAGGCTTTTACTAAAAGCATAATACCATTCTGTAGCTGCTGATGGCGAAGCAGAATATTTTCTTTGAAATGTGGCATTAACTTCTCTCGGCATAGGTGTGAAAACACCCATAACTCTTGTATCGAATAGATCACGTTGTACAGAAGTGTCTTCAATGATTCCTGCTTTTACTGCATAGTCGATCAGGGGTTCAAGAAGTTCTTCAATATTTCCCGTGAGTGGTTCTTTATCATTTCAGTCAGTCAGTTTTAGTATATCCATGAGCTGATTTCTAACAACGAAAATATCGTCATTTGTAATCAAATCAGCTTCTATTGCATGACGGATCAATCCGTTTATTGCCCTGTATATCATGATAACACCTCTTTTCAAAAACCATCTGGATGATTCTTATGCCAATTCCATGCGTCAGATATAATTTCTTCAAGGCTATCATGTACAGGATTCCAGCCAAGAATTTTTCTTGCCTTTTCACTGGAAGCCACCAGTCGTGCAGGATCTCCGGCACGTTTTGGCGTTTCAATTGCCGGAATCGGGTGTCCTGTCACTTTTCTTGCTTTATCAATTACTTCTTTTACGGAATAGCCGACACCATTTCCAAGATTGAAAATATTGCTTTCGTTTCCGTTTTTTAAGTACTTTACAGCGAGAATATGTGCCTGAGCCAAATCGGTAACATGGATGTAATCTCTGATACAAGTTCCATCAGGCGTATCATAATCTGTTCCATAGATGGAGATACTTTCTCTCTTTCCATTTGGGACTTGAAGAATCAAAGGAATCAAATGACTTTCCGGATTATGAGCCTCGCCGATTTTACCTGATTTGTCTGCTCCGCAAGCATTGAAATAGCGGAGAGAAACGTATCTTAGACCATGAGCTTTTGAAATCCAATAGAACATCTTCTCCATAGCAAGTTTGGTTTCACCATATGGATTGGTTGGCTGTGTTCTGTCTGTTTCAAGAATCGGAATATTTTCCGGTTCACCATAGGTGGCAGCGGTTGAGGAAAATACAATTTTATCAATATGGTGTTCAACCATGGAATCCAAAAGAATTTTTGTTCCGCAGAGATTATTGTCGTAATACTTGAGTGGATTGACAACGCTTTCTCCAACAAGAGAATATGCTGCAAAGTGAATCACTGCATCTATCTGTTCGTTTTCAAAAATATTATCCAGAAATGCCTTGTCATGCAAATCACCCAGATAAAATTTCGCATCTTTCGGAACAGCTTCGATGTGTCCGGTTGCAAGATTGTCTGCAATAATAACGCTTTCTCCGGTGCGAATCAACTCTAAAGCTGTGTGAGAACCGATATATCCTGCACCGCCTAAAACAAGTATACTCATTATTTTTCTCTCCTATTATTTGATTTCAATACCACCAAACGGTCTGATTGTCATAATGTAGCACGAATTTTGTCCAAATATTCTGTCCATTTCCGATCTATATGCATTGACAAGATCATTTGGTGCAAATGCCTGAACAGTCCCTGCGAAACCACCTCCGTGAACTCTTACAGCACCATTGCCTTTTAATATTCGTTTCCCCGCCATAATTGCAAGTGGAATTCCTTGTTCCGTTGGCTTTCTGCATGAGTATAAATTTTGCAGATAGTTCATGGAGGAATCTCCCGATTCGTTTACAAGCGTGAGAAAATCCTCAAATCTGTTGTTTTTGAGTGCTTCCGTTTCTGCCTTTGCACGATCATTGTCGCCAAAAAAGTGAATTGCACGCAAGACAGCTCTGTCAGAAATCTTCTTTTTAATATCAGGGAGATTATCCCAAAATTGATTTTCATCAACTTCACGAAGAACCTTTTTGCCGAAATATTCTGCAACTTCGTCCATTTCTGTACGAACGGCTACATAATCATCTGTCAAATCAGAATGATCTCCTTTGGTGTCTGTGATGATCAATGCATAGCCGGTTTTTGAAAGGTCAAAATCAATTTTTTGGATACTTGGATTTTGAATGTTTTGAAAATCAAGAAAAACAAATCCACCAACGGAGCAAACCATCTGATCCATCAATCCGCTTTTCTTGCCAAAATAAAAGTTTTCTGCATATTGTCCGATTTTTGCGATTTCAACCGCACCAATCTGATTGTGATTGTAATAGCTGTCAATTGCCGTTGCAATCAATGTTTCAAATGCAGCAGAAGAAGAAATACCGCTTCCACCAAGTACATTTGAAGTTGTATACATATCAAATCCGGAAATTTCTACACCGAAATCCTTAAAGCGAGCTGCAATCCCTCTGACAATTTCAGAAGAACCTTTTTCACCGATATGAACATCCAAATCGTCCAGTGAAACTGCAAATTCATCGTATCCCTCTGATTTAATTCTGATGATGTTTTCATCATGAAATGCTGCAACACCGATAACATCTAAGTCAACTGCTCCTGCAATGACACAGCCATGTTGATGATCGGTATGATTACCGCCGATTTCTGTCCTACCCGGAGCAGAATAAACGTGTATATCATTTCTATTCGGATACAGTGCTGTGAATTTCTCCACAGCACTCCTATATCGTGATTTCTGACTTTCTATATCCTGTGGCTTATAAATATTTGCGAAGATATTATCAAATCCACCACAAGTAACATTGTCTTGAAAATCCTGTACTTTCATTGCTTTCCTTTCTTCTTACGATCTTAAGGGCATAATTACAAATTCCAATTTCATCGGCTGATCTGCATGGATTCTGTACGCCTCATGCACCGGTGCACCCCAGGAATCATCGCCGCCGACACCCATTTGCTTTGCAGCGATTCTGACCCATGTGTAGCGAACACTTGGAAGTTCATCCAGATGCATTGCGTTTTCGAGTTCATAGGCACTGTATGGCAGTACACTCATTTCAAACGGAGCAGATGCCTTTTGGAACGTCAGACCATGCTGCATATCATCATGGATTGAGAGCGTTCTTACACCGGTACGGTTGCCGCATTCTTGCGGATTGAGATAACCGGAAAGATTTTCTTTTGCTGTAGATTTCCACAATCCCAGTCTTGCCCCTTTGCATCGGTCACTGTAATTTTCATCAGGACCGAGTCCGTAATACTGGAAATTGCAAAGCTGTTTTTTCATCTTGAAGTCCAATGCAAGAACCGGCATATCGGACATACCGCTTACGCCTGCATAATTTACACTTACGCCCAGCTTTCCGTCAAAGTGTGCAGTATAGGTTACAGTAAACGCAAAAGTCGGAACACAGGCAGCCTGATATGTGAATGTGATTTTCAAAGCATCTTCCTGTTCCAGCCATGAAACGGTTTTATACTTTGCAAATTTGCCTGCGACATACCACTGTGCAAGATTGTACGGCTCGGAAGCACCGGTGTCATTGTCCGTCATTGCTCTCCAGAAGCTGACCTTTGGTGTGCGTGTGATATACTCAAAATCATTGTATTTCAGAGAACTGATGCCGCCCTCTTTTTTGTCGAACATCATGGAGAAGTTTTCTCCATGAACACCAATGATAACATCACCGTATACAATTGTCGGCTTTTGCAATGTGGTTTCCGGAATCTGATTATCTTTTACTTCAAACACTTCCTGTGCAAAGGCAATTTCATGCCCTGCATCTGCCCATAGTGTCTGATCTGCGGTAACGGCGGAAACATGATAAACATATTCTCCTGTACTGTCTATTTTGTGAAGTGTCAGTTTCAGTGTCTTGCTTTCTCCGGCAGGAACATTCAGAGAAAATGTATCGGATTTCAGAACAACGCCGTTCTTTTCCAATCGTACAACAAAGGACAAGTTGTTTGTATCTGCAAAGAGATTTCGGTTTTCTACGGTAAGCATTCCATTTTGAATGGACATTCTGATGTTGGAGTAAAGAGCCTTCATTTCCTGAACCTTTGGAGAATAGGTTCTGTCAGCATAGATCACACCATTGGTGCAGAATCCGTAATCGCTTGGTCTGTCCTCAAAATCTCCGCCATAAGCCAGAACTGTTTCCCCGTCGTCATTTTTGGTTTCGATTGCCTGATCGATGTAGTCCCAGATGAAACCACCCTGATAAGCCTCATATTTGTCCTCAAGGTCCGTGTAAAGGCTCAAACCGCCAAGAGAATTGCCCATAGCGTGCATATACTCACAGCTGATATACGGTCTGCCTGTATTCTGCTTCAGATATTCTTCCACTTCCTGCGGTTTTGCGTACATACGGCTTTCCATATCCGTGATAGAATCATACTGATGATTCGGAACTCTTGTAACGCCCTCATAATGCACCAGTCTTGTCGGGTCTACACTTCTAAAATATTCCGACATTGCAGCAATATCTTCTCCGCAGTAGGATTCGTTTCCGCAAGACCAGATGAGAACACTTGCGTGATTCTTGTCACGTTCATACATTGATTTTGCTCTGTCCAGCACAGCTTCTTTCCATTCCGGAAGTGAACCCGGTACATTCCAAGACGGATCTGTTGCACCAAGCTTCTGCCATGTACCGTGTGTTTCCAGATTGGTTTCATCAATCAGATAAATGCCATATGCATCACAAAGCTGATACCAAAGAGAATTGTTCGGATAATGACAGGTACGAACGGCATTGATATTGTTTTTCTTCATGAACTGGATGTCAAACAGCATATCTTCCTTTGTGATTGCTCTGCCTGTTTTCGCATCAAATTCGTGTCGATTGATGCCCTTGAAAATGATACGTTTTCCGTTTAAACACATGATTCCGTTTTTCAGTTCAAATCGGCGGAATCCGACTTTGGTTCTGCTGACCTCGATTTCATTTCCGCTTTCGTCTGTCAGAATCACTGTAAACGTGTAGAGATTCGGTATTTCGGCACTCCAAGGCTTGCTGTTTTCAATTGTCCAGTTTACAGATTCCTTTTCATTGGATTCTGCGATGACCGTTCCATTTTCATCTGTCAAGATCGATTTCACAGAACACTTGCCCGCAATATCCAGCGTTGCAGAGAAGATACCGTTTGTACCGTCATAATCTGCAATCACTTTCATATCACGAACATGAGCAGACGGTGCCGCATAAAGGAATACGTCACGGAAAATGCCGGAGAATCTCCAGAAATCCTGATCTTCCAGCCAGCTGGCAGAACTTCTCTTGAACACTGCAACAGCAAGTTTGTTGTCCTTTTCACGGATATATGGTGTCAGTTCAAATTCAGACGGTGTAAAAGAATCTTCGCTGTAGCCGATAAATTCGCCGTTCAGCCAGACATACATAGCAGTTTCCACACCCTGAAAAGAAATAAATACACGCTTATTTTTCAGAGCATCGTTCAAGTCAAAATATCTGACGTAGCTGCCGACAGGGTTGTCCTTTTCAGAGATAAACGGCGGACGGAGATGCTCCTGTCCCTCCCAAGGATAAATGGTGTTGACGTACTGCGGTTTGCCGTATCCCTGCAATTCCATGTGTCCCGGAACCTGAATGTTGTCAAAATTGTCAGTGCTGTCGCTTTCTTCATAGAACTTTTGCTGCCATTCAGACGGATTCTTTGCCCACGCAAATTTCCAAGTGCCGTTCAGATTCTGAATCAGAGAGGAATTGTCTGCATTGGCTTCCAAATGGTTTGCATAGATTCTGTGGTCGGAATGTGCTGCGATTCTGTTGACTGCAAACACTTCCGGATTGGTCAGCCAGTCGAGTGTATATTTCATATTGTTCCCTCCATTTTAGTTCTGTGATTCCATCACAACTTCATTTTCGGATATTCCAAGTTTTTCTTTGATTTCCGCATTTGCCTTTTCAACATTCATCTTAGAAAGAATAAATGTGATGATCAGATCCAGTGCAAACGGAATGATCAGATACATAATGTGAAGCATATTGATCGCAGAATCAGGCTGTACTGTCAAAGTGCCCTTGAATCCGCTAAAGTCGAGCAAAAGACCGACAATTGCTGTTCCAAGTCCACCACCAATTTTTACACCAAGTGATGTGCAGGAGTACATGATTCCATCAACGTGCTTGTGTTTGGTAAGCCAGCTATATTCAGAGCAGGATGCGATGACTGCATTCATATCACCTTGCCATGGACCTTGACCGAGTGCTGCAAGTGCTGTAAATGCAAGCATCAGCGGAATGTTTCCCATGTATCCGGCAACTGCTACCAGAAGTCTGCCAACTGTTGCTACCATGTAGCTGTATTTGTTCAGCTTATACATGCCGTTCCATTTTTGTACGATGGTAGGAGTGAAGATCAAGGCGATAATCAAAGGAATATTGATAAACCACGCAAATGTGCCGAACATATTCTCATCTGCGAGAACATATTTTGCATAGTATGTTCCAACACCGATCATCGCACCATAGAACTGCTGCAAAATATAGGTTACTGTGATCATCATATAATATTTGTTGTGTACGAGAATTTTGAATGCTTCTCCAAAACTGTATTTGGTTTCTTCTGTTTTTGTTTCACTGTCTGCAAGTTCCTCATCAGAAAGTTCCTTTACAGAAAGAGCGGAAATTGTATTTACAATAAGACCGATAACCGCATAAATAATTGCGACTGTTCTCCAGCCATTTGCACCACCGCCCATTGCTTCAACAAATTGGAATGTAACAGCCTGAATCAGGAGGCTTGTTCCAAATGCGAAGATAAAGCGATAAGAACCCATCTGAACTCTTTCCTTGCTGTTCCTTGTAACAAGAGCGGTCAGAGCAGAATATGCGATGTTGTTTGCCGTATAAAATACACTGTTAAGAAGTGTGTAGCAGATAAAGAACCATGCGTACTGAGCAAAATTATCCATGTTCATCGGGATTGCAAATACACCAATCAAGGTAATTGCACAGCCGATAAAACCATAAAGCATCCACGGTTTTGCCTTGCCCATTTTCGTATGTGTCTTATCAATCAACGTACCAAAAATGATGTCTGTTACTCCATCAAAAATCTTCGATACAGCAATGAGAACGCCAATAACACCTGCGTTTAATCCAATCGTGTCGGTAAGATAGATCATTACGAATGATGTCAGCAATGCATAGACAACGTTCCCTGCAACATCGCCGGAACCATAACCGACTTTGTTATACCACTTTAAGTATGTTTTTTCTTTGCTCATAATAGAGCTCCTTTCATTGTTTGTATGTCCACATGGACAGAATTTTCCCATAATGAATGATACGAACTGCTTTTCATTTTGCAAAAACGAAATAATGCCATCGTCAGAATAGATGATTATTTTTTTGAGTATAAAGAATTTTTATTGAATTCGACATGGAATTACAATGAAAGACGTCTTTTTTAATTCTTTCTTCTCATTTCTTAACTCTATTATACCACACAAAACGGCTTGAAAAATACACAAAGTTATAAAATATATGCACAAAGTTTAGGTTTTTTCTTGTAATCAGTGATCAGGTGTGATATACTATAGTTATAGAAGCAAGGAGGTGCTTTTTATGTTTATGAATGTTGCCTATTTAAACAACTCTACATCTACTGTAGTGGATAATACGAAACCTTTGATTGTAACAAGTTGTGGAAATTATTGTGTGAAAAATCGCTCTGAAGTAGTAACACATCGTCCGAAGGGAAGAAAAGATTATCAGCTTTTATATATTGCCTCCGGAAAAGGACATTTTTTCATTCACGGAGAAGAAAAAACGGTTTCAGCCGGAAATATTATTATATATTTGCCGGATCAACCACAGGAATATGTTTATTATCGTGCAGATCAAACCGATGTTTATTGGGTGCATTTTACTGGAAATGAAGTAGAAGAAATTTTAAAGTATTACAATATCAACCTGCAAAATAATATTCTCTATATCGGAACATCTCCCGATTATCAGTGGTTATTTAGTCAGATGATTCAGGAATTGCAGCTTTGCAGACCACGGTATGATGAATTGATTTCTTTGCAGCTGCGAAATATTTTTGTTTTGATAAGCCGTGCAATCATGAGTGCAAAGAAATTCAGCAGCACCAGTGAAAAAGAAGTTGCTTTTGCAATGCACCATTTTCGTAAAAATTACAATACAGAAATCAGCATTGAGGAGTACTCCGAATCCAGAGGGCTTAGCAACTGTTGGTTTATTCAGTGCTTTAAAGAAATCACAGGCTCCAGTCCGCTGCAATATATCTTAAAGTTGCGAATCTCCAACGCACAAAGTTTGTTAGAAAATACGGACTACACCATTACTGAAATTGCAAATATGGTTGGATACACCAATTCGCTTTATTTCAGCAGACTGTTTCATAAATACATTGGTATGTCACCAAAAGAATATCGAAAAATAAAACTCAAAGAAAATCTCAGGGAGTAAAAAACAAAACTCGTTTGGCTAAGATTAAACCAAACGAGTTTTGTTGATTTTTGATCAGAAATAAGGAATGGCTACATTACCAAACAGGCCCTGCGAAAAAATCTCTGTAAATTCAACAACAGTGATAAAAAACGATATGTGACTGCAGAAAAATCACTTGTTCGGTTCGTTTCACCAGAAAAAGCACAATTGCTCTCCGCAGAGAGTTCACCAGTATAGACCACTGCCCCGGCATCCGCATTGACAACATCAAAAGTACGCTCCTCAGATGCACCATCAAAGACCGCAGTTTTCAGCGAATTTGTGCGATAGCCGATTTGATTGGTGACAATGGGCGGTTCATAATTTCGAACGCCGGAATAATCTACCTTACTGTCATCCACCAACTCCAATGAAACATTGTCAATATAAATCGTATGTTCTGGGAAATTGTCTTCAAAATTACCGCAATTGAACTGTAACCGTGCCATAATATCAGTGGCATTTTTCATCGTAAATTCGTAATCAACGGTTTGTACTTCCGGTGTCAATGAAAGACGTTTGGAGGTATACGCCTGATAATCACCGCCGTTTTGCTGAATCATGCCGTCCACAGTACGATTAACCGTAGAGGAAATATCATATTTTAACCGATAAACACCGTTTTGATAGAGCGGAATGATGTCATAGTAGACTTGTACTGCCCATGTGACATCACCAGTTGCAGATACTTTCAGAGCAAGTCTGCCGCTGTCTGCTCCAAGACTGCATACACCACCAGTCTGATAATATGTATTCCAGCCGGTTGTATCACGGTCAAAGGTGGCATTGCTGATCAGATTGCTGGCTTCTGCCTGTCCGATTGTGGTCGGAATTGTGGCGGTCAGCATCATGAATGGAAACCGGATGATAAGGAATATTTCCAAATTTCAAGGCTTCTTGTTGTTTGGAACTGACTTGAATAAAGCAGTCTATTCCATATAAGTAGGTGAAAAAGTCCAGCATAAATCCTTGCGTTTCTTCTTTTGAAAGATGCGGCAACGCTTTTTCAACACAGATTGTGAACAAGTGCATGGCTTCATAAGTAACTTGCTGCATTTCGGCAAGCCGTTCTGGTCGGCTGTTTTCTTCAATTTCATAGTGATTCCATGAAATCAGCTTGATAAATTGATTTCGGTCTGCAAGGAATGCTGCGATTGCTTCTGCAAATTGTAATATATTTTTGTTTTCATTCTCCAAAATTTTTTGAAGAGCATCTTTCCATGCTGTAAATTCTCTGATTGTCAGTCCAAGTTGAATTTCTTCCTTTGTTTGAAAATAATTGTAAATGGAACTGCGTGCAAAACTGGTTTTAGCTCCAATTTCTCGCATTGAAATACTCCGTACGCTTTTTTCTTGAAAAAGTTGTTCAAACGCACAAATGATTTCTTCTTTTCTTGCACGCATGAGTTCTATAGAATCTTTTGGCACGAAGCCGTTCCCCCTTTCGCTGACAAGTTGTCAGCTTTAATGTAACACAATATAGCCGATTTATCAAGCGAAAATGTTGAAAAACAGATACAACTCTACGAAATTGCAAAAAATACTGCCCTCTTAAAGAGGACAGTATTTTTTCACTTTGTCGTTTCTCTGCGAATCAGAACGGGGGTAAGCACTTTGTGAATGGGTGCGGAAAGCGGCTTTGGTCTGCGTTTCTTTCGTTCGTTAATTTGCTGTGAAAGCAGTTCTACTGCTTCCTGTGCGATTTTGTCCATCTGCTGACCCACTGTAGTAATTGGAATAACAGCTTCTCTCGAAACAGGGGAATTGTCGAAACCAACAATTTTATATCGTTCCGGCAACATCCCATATTTCCGGATTATACAGTTCAGTAAGATGTTGGCATGCGTGTCGTTGGGCATAAAAATTCCCACTTTTTTCTCTGAATATGCTTCTTCGATCTCTTGCAACAGCTTTGCAATTTCAACATTGTTTTCCTCAAAGCTGGCACCAAAATCCCGAATCATAATGCGATGTTCAAATCCATTTGTCTTACAGAAATCCTGAAATCCTTGGATTCTGCCATAAGCTGGGATGTTACTTGGAAAATCTGCATTGGCATGAATTAGAATATCACAACCGCTTTTGGCGAGAATGGTTGCTGCCTGCATGCCTCCCATGTAGTTATCTGTGTTGACACTGCACACATATTCGTCTTCCCGTTCAATCGTTACAATGGGAATATGGTATTCTGACAATTCTTTAGAAGAAAGCGTATAGCTCAAGATAATCAATCCCTCTGTTTTGTAAGCAAGAAGTTCCTGAATGTACTGCCGTTCGACCTCTGCATCTTCGTTTCCGGCAAATACGATGAACTTATAGCCATACTTTTCATAAGTAGATATGATATGATCCAGCATATCCGAATAATAATGCATGTATAAATTCGGGATGATTACCCCTACCATCTCTGTTTTTCCGTTTGCCATCACTCTTGCCAGTTTATTTTCCTTGTAATTTAATATTTCCAAGGCATTGGCAATCTTCTCTTGATTTTCCACGGTAATAGAATCCGGATTATTAAAATATCTGGAAATCGTTGTTTTTGAAAATCCGGTATATGCTGCAATATCTGCAAATGTCACATTTTTTTTCGCCATTTTTCTGCCTCCTATTTTTATCTTCATTATAACACAGAACCATTCTGGAATCAACAAAAGAATTAGTAAAGTAACTGGTTTTGTAGAATTGCACAAAACATTTTCATTATTTTTAGAAATTGCTACAAAAATCGGGAAAATGCTTGACAATCCCCTGCTCCTATGGTATGATGTAATTAGTAAAGTAACCGGTTACTTAACAAGGAACGGAGGAAAACAGGAATGAAAAAGCTACCAATCTTTTTGACAGCTCTTTCCATACTGACAAGCACAGTTTCATTGACAGGATGCAGTAAAACTGTGAAACCTGGCGATGTGCAGGGCTATGATGAGGGAGAGCAGTACATCAGTATGTGGGTACATACCATTGAGGACACACCAGAGGGAGAAGCCTATAAAGAATCGGTGGAACGTTTCAATGAAAAGTATGATGGCACTTACTTCGCAGACATTGAATTTATTCCGAGAAATGACAGTGGCGGCGGTTATTCGGATAAAATCAACGCCTCAGTTATGTCGGGAGACCTTCCCGATGTCATCACCGTGGACGGACCCAATATTTCTGCTTATGCAGCAAACGGCATCATTCAGCCGCTTGCAGAACTGAGCGAGGAAGAAAAATCGGCTTATTTGGATTCGATTCTGGATCAGGGAACGATAGATGATAAACTATATGCATTAGGTGCAATGGAATCCAGCGTAGGTCTTTATTATAATAAGGCAATCTTAAAAGAAGCTGGCATTGAAGTGCCAGACAAGGATCATCCTTGGACGTTCTCAGAATTTTTGGATATTTTGAAACAGCTGAAACCAATTATGGACAGCAAAAACGGGTATCCCTTGGACATGACTTTTCCAGTCGGTGAATCCAGCATTTATTATTATGCTCCATTCATCTGGTCAAACGGCGGTGACCTTGTCAGCGAGGACGGACTGACCGCAGACGGATATTTCAACTCGGACAAAAACGCAGCTGTATTCCAGTACTTCCGAGGACTGGTGGAAAACAAATATATGTCTGCAACCCCGATTGAAAACTTATTTGAAAGCGGACGTGCAGCATTTAAGTTTGACGGTGCTTGGGAAGTCAATACCATCTATCAAAGCTACAGCGATATTGATCTTGGTGTTGCACCGTATATTGTCAGTGACAACTGGGATGGAGGCAGATATACTCCAACTGGTTCGTGGGCATATGCGGCGACCACAAAAACCGAACACATCGAAGCAGCTACAGAATTGGTAAAATGGATGAGTGGCGTGGATAGTGGTATCCTTCTCTATGAAAATACAAAAAGTATGCCTTCCACTTATGCAGCATATGACCAAATTACAACTTTTGAAGAGGATGAAAATTATAAGGCACTTTACGAACAGCTGAGAGATTATGGTCACCCCAGACCAAAAACCCCTGTTTATCCGCAGGTCAGCACATCATTCCAGCAAGTTTTAGAGGATGTTGGATTGAGCGGCAAAGATGTGCAAACAGAAATGGATCAATCTGTAGAAAGGATTAACGCAAAGCTCGAGCGTTACACAAGATAACATGAAAAAGAAATCAAATTCCATTCTCGGGATGTCTTTTTTTGGACCCGCACTGGTTCTGATGACGGTGTTCCTGTTCATTCCGATGATACTCACTCTGATTTACAGCTTTACCGATTATTTTGCATTGAATCCAAAGCTGACACACTTCATAGGACTGGAAAACTTCAAAAACATCTTCAAAGATGATCTGTTTACTACCGCTTTTGGAAACACCATCAAATTCGTGCTGATCATTGTTCCTCTGCAAACACTGGGAGCATTGGGATTGGCATTGCTCATCAACAAGGTCACAGTTTGTAAGAAATACTTCAAGGTTGCATTTTTCATCCCAGTGGTCATGTCCTTGGCGGTCGTTTCAAACCTCTGGATGCAAATTTATAGCCCAGAAGGCATTCTAAACACCATTCTCTCCCACTTTGGCATTGATGCACAGCCGTTTATTTATGGAGCCAATCAAGCACTCCCCTCCATTGCACTGATGAGTGTCTGGCAAGGTGTTGGCTATCAGATGATTATTTTTCTGGGTGGCTTGCAGGCAATCAATCCGGCACTCTATGAAGCTGCGGAAATGGATCATGCCAGTGCCTGGAGCAAATTTAAGAATATCACACTGCCGGAACTGAAACCGCTCTGTGTATTTGTCTTTATCACGGTGACCATCGGGGCATTCCGTATGATTGTACAGCCAATGGTAATGACTGGCGGCGGACCTTCTCACTCAACCTATACGATTGTCTATGATATTTACGAAACCGGCACAGTAAACTGGGAAATTGGTCTTGCTTCGGCAATGGCAATTGTCTTCACCGTATTTGTTGTCATTCTTACCATCATTCAAACACTTCTGACAAAGGATAAGGAGGAAAAACATGAAAACAAAAAAGCAAAGAATCATTAACGGTATTTTTGTTGCCGTCATGTTGGTGTTATCCCTGTTTTTCCTGTTTCCAGTTATTTGGATGATTGCAAACTCGTTCAAACAGGATGCAGCCATTACCGCAGATATGAACTCTGTTCGTGCATTCGTTCCACCTGCTCCGGGAAAAGGGTTTTTCGATAACTACAAGGAAATCTTATTCAATACCAGCTTTCTCCGCTATATGTTGAATACCCTATTCTATGCTGCCATTTTGATTGTTGCAGGTGTCATTGTCAATGGATTAGCAGGATACGCTCTTGCAAAAATCAAGTTCCCATTTCGTGACAGATGGCTGGCAATTATCATGATGCTGATGATTATTCCAACAGAAACCATTATCACCATCAACTTTATGTTTGTTTCCAAAATGGGACTGCTGAATACCGTTTTTGGCTATGTCCTCCCGATGATCGTCAACCCGTTTAATATTTTCCTGTTCCGACAAGTTTTTGTCAGTCTGCCCGATGATGTCTGGGAGGCTGCACAGTTGGATCACTGCAATCCGGTCAAATATTTCTTTACAATGGTGTTGCCAATGTCCAAAACAGTTGTTGCAACAGTCAGCGTTTTCACATTTTTAAATGTATGGAATGACTACCTCTGGCCATCTCTGGTGTTCACATCCAGCGATCTTTTGACGGCTCAGATCGGTTTAAATTCCATCACATCCAATGACAATACCACGATGGGACAGACACTTGCTGTCATTACCTTGATTACGATTCCGGTTATTATCATCTATGCCCTTTTCTCCAAGCAGATTGTAGAGGGTGTTGTTTCCACAGGTTCCAAGGAGGGTTAACTTATGAGCTTTATTGAAATGAAAAACATCTGCAAGAAATATGCAGGTGCAGAGAAAAATTCCGTAACCGATTTCAACCTTTCCATCGAAGAGGGCGAATTTATTGCCTTTGTTGGCCCTTCCGGCTGCGGAAAATCGACCACACTTCGTATGATTGCCGGATTTGAAGAAATCACCAGCGGCGACTTCTACATTGACGGAAAACGCATGAATACCGTTTTGCCAAGAGATCGTGGAATTTCTATGGTGTTCCAGAATTATGCACTCTATCCGCACATGACCGTGGAAAAGAATATTTCCTATGGCTTGAAAAATATGAAAGTTCCAGCAGATGAAATCAAGAAAAAGGTGGACTGGGCAATCGAGATTCTGGGACTTTCGGAATATCGTTATCGGAAGCCAAAGAATCTTTCCGGCGGACAGCGGCAGAGAGTCGCACTGGGGCGTGCAATTGTCAAAAATCAGAAATTGTTTCTGATGGATGAACCGCTTTCCAACTTGGATGCGAAATTGAGAGTCAGTATGAGAAGCGAAATCAGCAAGCTGCACCGTCAGCTGGGCAGCACTACGATTTATGTGACACATGATCAGGTGGAAGCAATGACAATGGCAGACCGCATTGTTATTATGAAAGACGGCGTGATTCAGCAGGTAGGCAAACCAATGGACTTGTATGAGCATCCGGCAAACAAGTTTGTGGCTGGATTTATCGGTTCGCCGCAGATGAATTTCTATGCAGTAAAAGTGACTGGAACTACCATGACTTTCTCCGATGGGAATAAGATGCACTTGCCGGAATCTGTGGTATCGAAACTGAACGGCAGACAGGGTGCATTCATTCTCGGCATTCGTGGTGAGGACATCAAGCTTGACCCGCAAAATCTGGATCTATACAAGAACAATATCATGTCTGCAACCGTGGACAGTGTAGAAGTTATGGGAAATGAGAATAATCTGTACTTTAACTTTGGTGGCACTGGTTCCGTTGCAAGAGTGTCTAAGTATGAAATCAGCAAACCTGGCGATACCATTGATTTTACCTTTGTTCCGTCCAGAATGCACTTCTTTGATACACAAACCGAAGAAAGCCTTTTCTAATAGGAGGATATGATTATGATGCAGAACATTCATTTTAAAGCTCCAAATTGCTGGATCAATGACCCAAACGGATTTATCTGGTACAAGGGACAATATCACTTGTTTTATCAATGTTTTCCCTATGCTCCGCAATGGGGCAGAATGCACTGGGGACACGCTGTCAGCAAAGATTTGGTAAACTGGGAGGAAAAAGGCATTGCTCTGTATCCGACCAAAACAGATGACCGCAGTGGCTGTTTTTCCGGAAGTGCTGTGGAACAGGATGGGACACTCTACTTATTTTATACAGGTGTCAATTATTTGGAGGAAAATCCAGAAGACATTAATCAGTGCCAAAACGACCAGTTTCTTGCTGCACAACTAATGATTTCTTCCGATGACGGTATGACGTTCGATAATGTCAAAAGAAAAAAGACCGTCATTCCACCCATTGCAGAAGAAGCCATTGGCAGCAAGACCCACACCCGTGACCCAAAGGTATGGCGTGGAAAAGATGCATGGTATCTGGTTCTGGGAAGCTCCATTGACCACAAGGGCAGACTGCTGATTTATAAGAGCAGTGATTTGCAGAATTGGACATATCTCAGTCACGTGGAAAAGAACAACTTTGGCTGGATGTGGGAGTGTCCAGACTATTTCGAGATAGATGGCAAGGGCATTACAGTATTCTCTCCGATGGAGTTTCTGAATGATGGAAAAGCATATGATTCCGCAGCAATTTGTATGTTTTCTACTTTCGAGGAATCGACTGGAACGATGCAGCTTGCAGAAGATTATCAGTTTTTGGACTACGGACTGGATCTCTATGCCCCGCAGAGTACAACGGATGAAGACGGAAACCGTATTGTCATTGCATGGATGAGAATGCCGCAGGCAGTAGACGGTAAATGGAACGGCATGATGTGTATTCCAAGAGTGATTTCTGTGAAGAATCAACAGATTTATTTTCAGCCCCATCCGCATATCCGAAACGCATTTGTGAAAGAGATTTCCTCTCCAGAGCAAGCTGGCAAGTCTGGCTATCTGGTAAAAACAACACTGGAAAATGGCGAATGCATCAATATCGGCGGATACCGGATTTGGAGAAAGCAAAACAAGCTTTTCACTGACCGCTCTGCTGTATTTGTGAAAGATGACAATTATCGGCTGACTGCAGAAACGCCAGTCCTCAAGGACGGCTGTGAACTGGAAATTTATGTGGATTCCAATTTGATTGAAGTCTATGCCAATCAGGGCGAAGCTGTAATCAGCAGCGTGGTATACGGGTTATCAAATCACATTGATGGCGAAGCCTATACGTTGTATACAACAGAGTGAGGAAAATGCAATGAAAAACTATGATGTAACAGCTTTGGGTGAACTGTTGATTGATTTTACTGAAAGTGGAATCAGTTCACAGGGGAATCCCCTACTGGAAGCAAATCCAGGTGGTGCTCCTTGCAATGTGCTTGCCATGCTTTCTAAGCTGGGAAAGCGAACTGCATTCATTGGAAAAGTCGGAGCAGATATGTTCGGCAGACAGCTTGCAGAAACCATAAACGAGGTTGGCATTTGTACAGACGGACTCATGACAGATGCAAGCGTTCCAACGACGCTTGCCTTTGTGCATACCTTTGCAGATGGCGAACGGGAGTTCAGTTTTATTCGCAATCCGGGTGCAGACATGATGCTGAGCAAGCAGGAAGTGCGTACAGATTTGATTCGGGATTCCAAAATTTTTCACTTTGGCACGCTTTCCTCGACCCATGCAGGCGTTCGGGAAGCCACCAGATTTGCCATAGATACTGCAATCGAAAGCGGAGCGATGCTTTCCTTTGACCCGAATTTGCGGGAACCGCTTTGGAAAAATCTTGAAGATGCAAAAACAGAAATTGAATATGGATTTTCAAAATGCAATCTTCTGAAAATCTCAGATAATGAGGTGGAGTTTTTGTTCGGGCATTCGGACTATGACCGGGCAGCAAGGGAACTCTTGGAAAAGTATCCACAGATACAGCTGATTTGTATTACTCTTGGTGGAAATGGAAGCTGTGCTTATACGAGAAATACAATCGCAAAAGCACCGGTCTATGACGTGAAACCAGTGGAGAAAACTGGTGCAGGAGATACATTTTTCGGTTGTGTACTGAACTATGTGCTGGAGCATGAAGCAGACAATCTCACGAAAGAGCAGCTTTTGGAACTGCTGCATTTTGCAAATGCCGGAGCATCACTAATAACGATGAGAAAGGGTGCATTAAAGGTGATGCCGAATCGGCAGGAAATACAGAGCTTGATGAACGCAGAAATCGTTTCAAAAGCATAAGAAGCCTAAAAGCACGTTACTTTTACACCCATCGGTGTGGAAAGTGATGTGCTTTTTGTATTATCATTTTTATTGGAGCTTGTGTTCATAGGCATTTTAAGAGTGTAGCAGCATGAGAAATCATAATCATTGTTTCAGCAGAGCAACAAGAAGTTTCATAATCCTTTGACAACCTGCGTGAACCATTCAGCCATGCAAAAGTACGTTCAACAACCCAACGACCCACCGAAAAAAGTCTGTAAAAACGCAGTCAACTATGGTAAAATATAAATAACACAGGAGG
>OFMT01000368.1_pt1 | contig 41417 bp, 45 predicted proteins | sample 1541891 | NCBI WGS metagenome assembly OFMT01 (sample SAMN04209230, study PRJEB22552) | human gut metagenome | biome: gut; material: feces | host: Homo sapiens | place: USA: Oklahoma | reverse complement strand
CTGCCACTGACGCTAAGACATACGAGACATCCTACTATTCACTTGATGCCATCATTGCCGTTGGTTACCGTGTTTCTTCTCTCAAGGCCACTCGTTTCCGTCAATGGGCCACAAAGATTCTCAACGAATATATCCGCAAAGGCTTTGCAATGGATGATGAGCGCCTGAAGCAAGGCACCGCAATGTTCGGGAAAGACTACTTTCGTGAATTGCTCGAAAGAGTACGCTCCATCCGCGCAAGCGAACGCCGTATCTGGCAACAGATAACCGATATATACGCTGAGTGCAGCATTGACTATGACCGCAGCGCAAAGACAACACGAGATTTCTACGCAATGGTCCAAAACCGCTTCCACTACGCCATAACAGGGCAGACAGCGGCGGAAATCGTCTATACCAAAGCCGACCATACGAAAGAGCATATGGGCTTGACGACTTGGAAGAATGCTCCGGACGGACGAGTCTTGAAATCAGATGTAAGCATTGCAAAGAACTACCTTCAAGAAAAGGAAATCCGGCAGCTGGAACGCACCGTAGCAGGATACTTCGACTATATCGAAGACCTCATTGAGCGCGAGAACACATTCAATATGGAGCAATTCGCTGCCAGCATCAATGAATTCCTGACATTCCGCCGCTATCAGATTCTTCCTGACAAAGGCAAAATTTCTGCGGCTCAGGCGAAGAAAAAGGCCGAAGATGAATATGCGTTGTTTGACCCGATGCAACAGATTGACTCAGACTTCGATAAGGAAGTCAGAAAAACGCTGAAAGACTCGTATTAACCAACCACTCGATCAGATGACAAGTTTCTGCCTTAATCGACAAACTTACCCTAAAAGAAGCCTCTTATCCGACAAAATTGCTCGTTCAGAGCTTTTCATGAGGTTATTATTTTAAAAATTATGAATTATGGAACAATCGGCAATAACAATCAGGTTAGATTCAGACCTAAAAATGCAATTCGACAGTCTTTGCGAAGAATTCGGTATGAGCACCAACACTGCATTCAACATTTATGTGCGCCAAGTGGTCAGAAGCCGTCGTATTCCATTCGCCATTGAAGCTCCTGCTAAAGATGACATAATGAACAAAGGACGTGCATCATTCTATGAAATGAGACAGACTGCTGCGGATGCAGGCATTCAAGATATGTCTCTTGACGAAATCAACGAGGAAATCAGACTTGCCAGGGAGTCAAAGTAATGAAAGCACACGTCGCTAAACTTTCTTGACGGCATCACATTATATGCATATATTTGCATTGCCCATCTCCGTTATGGTGACGACCGCCGGAAATGGTGCGCATTTTTGTGCAACTTCGGCGCCCAAAATAGGCCCAAGAAAATGCTTTATATTGACTTTCAGACGGTTAAGCGTTGTGTATTGCGCATCGTAAATTATGACTTTATCTCTCGATAAATGTATCATAAAACTTGGATGCCACCATTAGGATTTACCTGATGGGGGCTTTTCTCTGAGAGCATATCATCCTTAATATATGTTCTTTTAAAAACATACGACCGCTAAGTTGCTCGTTTACAGATTGACATTTACTTCTTGTTCCTGCAGATTTTAGATCCATCTATTCTGCTTCTCTTATAGCCATGGATAGGTAATGCTTGTCCTTTGCATCATGTTCCTCCTACTGCATACCTCTGCATACAGTTGCTTTTTCTGGCACTCATTGGTATATTCCATCGTTCCGTGTTGCCACATTTTTAAATGAGGTGTGGTTTTCGTGTCTTTCATTGCAAAAAGGTTAAAAAGAATGCAAAAATCAGATTTTCTTCAAGCTAATTGATGGATTTTGAAAAGGAATGAGTATTTTTGCACTTGTAAATATAAGTGGAATATAATATATGGCCGTATTATTTGTCTAACTTATATTATAGTATAAATTAAAATAATGAATTATGATTGATTATTACGAGTATTCTATACCAGAATTGGTAAAACTTCTTGGTGCAAGATTCAAGGATTACCGCCTGCGTAGCAATATGACGCAGAAAGAGGTATCTGAACAATCGGGTATTACAATCACTACCATTCATAAGTTTGAGAATGGCACATCGGGCAATGTGTCGCTCGGCACCTTCCTTTTGCTGCTGAAGGCAATCGGTCAGATAGATGCACTTGACGAACTGATGCCGGATTTACCGCCATCTGCATACCTCGTGAAGGAAGAAAAGAAAGTCCAACGAATTAGGCATAAGAAGTCATGATAGCAAGTTCATTGAAAATAATGCTTTGGGACAAGGAAATCGGTCGCTTGTCCTGGGATGCAAGGAGAGGCATTTCGTTTTTCGAGTATAATCCAGCTTTCCTTGGTGGAGGACTTGATCCGTTCCCACTTGTGGCTTCTGTCAAGTCACCTGCCAGCCGACGTCCCATCATGGGTGACAAGGGAACTAAGCTTTACCGCAAACTGCCTCCTTTTCTTGCAGACTCTTTGCCCGATGCTTGGGGTAACCAGGTGTTTGAGTGCTGGCGCATACAGAATGGCATTCGCAATCAGGAAATTACTCCGCTTGAAATTCTGTCGTTTATAGGTAAGCGAGGTATGGGAGCTTTGGAGTTTATCCCCGAATCATCAGGCATCAGAAAGTCGGAAAAGCTGAATATGAAAGCATTGACAGATTTGGCCCAGAGAATATTCGCTGAGCGTGAGAATGTAAGACTTATGCCAGACGAATCGCTGACCATGCAGTCGTTGATAGCTGTCGGAACATCAGCTGGCGGTCGCCAACCTAAGGCAATCATAGCGATAAATCCGAAAACGGGAGAAATCAGAAGCGGACAGATTGCCGGTCACAAGGGCTTTGATTATTGCATACTGAAGTTTGGCGATGCAGAACGTTCGTCTGCAGAATTGGAAATGGCTTACTATAAAATGGCCATGGCTGCAGGTATAAACATGATGCCTTGCAAGATTATAGAGGTGGAAGGTCAGAAGCATTTCATTACACATCGTTTTGATCGTGATGAAGAACGCAAATTGCACATGCAAACATTGGCTGCTCTATATCCTGATGCTGACAGCTATGAAAAGCTGCTGATGGTTTGTCGCAAGATGCGCCTACCGGAAAGCACCCAGGAGGAAGTCTTTCGCAGAATGGTATTCAATATTCTTGCCAACAATACTGATGATCACAACAAGAACTTCTCGTTCCTGATGGATGAAAGCGGTCAATGGCAACTTTCTCCGGCATACGATATGACTTATATCTTCAATGTCGGCGGTTTCCTTCCTGAAAAGATGCATTGTCTGATGATGCAGGGTAAATTTCAAGGTCTGACTCTTGAAGATGCTTTGGCTCTTGGCAAAGATAACGGTATCAGAAAGGCAGAAACCATCATAGATGAAGTTGCTTCTGTCATTCGCCAATTCAGACTCTTTGCAGAAAAATGCGAAGTTAGTCAGCGTTGGATAGGTGCTGTAGAAACCACCCTTAACAATCATCTGGCAGAGTGGGGATTGTTAGAACAAAGAAAGAATGTTTCGTTCAGAATTGGTGATACTATTTTTGAGAATGTGCGTGTAGAAAAGGCGTACAAAGGTAACTATCACCTTTTATGTGAAGCGGAAGGAAAAGAACGCAAATAAAACTTATATTTTTTTTGATTTTTTTCTTGCTACGAAAAAAGGTTGCATTCTCCCTCTCTACCTTTGCATCGTCAAAACAAGGAAGTATGGGTGAGCGGCTTAAACCAGCACACTGCTAACGTGCCGAACCGAAAGGTTCCGAAGGTTCGAATCCTTCTGCTTCCGCACTTTGGCTCGTTAGCTCAGTTGGATCAGAGCACGACGCTACGAACGTCGGGGTCGGGAGTTCGAGTCTCTCACGAGTCACAACATTGGAGGTTTGGCAGAGTTGGTCTATTGCACCGGTCTTGAAAACCGGCAGGCGGCAACGTCTCAAAGGTTCGAATCCTTTAGCCTCCGCAAACTTGCCCTATCGCATAACGGTAGTGCGGCAGATTCTGGATCTGCAAGTGGTGGTTCGATTCCATCTGGGGCAACATAAGTAAGGAGCTTTGGCAGACTTGGTGTATGCGCGGGACTGAAAATCCCGAGAACGTGGTTCGACTCCACGAGGCTCCACTTTAAAATTCGGGAGTGCTCCAGTGGCAACGAGGGCGGACTGTAAATCCGCTGTCTGATGACTTCGTAGGTTCGAGTCCTACCTCCCGAACTCAACTTGCCCTATGGTATAATGGTAGCACAACAGGTTTGGGTCTTGTTAGCGAAGGTTCGATTCCTTCTGGGGCGACAAGTTAAAAAACAACTTCATGGTGTAATTGGTAGCATACCTGATTTCAGATCTGGAGGTGGTGGTTCGAATCCATCTGGAGTTTATATGGAGTTTGTAGCTCAGTTGGTAGAGTGCCAGGTTGTGGCTCTGGTGGTCATGGGTTCGATCCCCATCAAACTCCCAAATGCTTCAATAGCACAGTGGTAGTGCAGCTCCCTTGTAATGAGCAGGTCGTAGGTCCGAATCCTACTTGAAGCTCCACATAAGAAAGGCTTCTCTTCAGGCAATTTTGCTTGAAAAGAAACCTTTTAGCTTTCTTGTAAGACGATGGCTCGTTGATGTTCATTCATAATTTTCCTTCTTTATTCTTACACAAAGTTCAGAATAGATTTGAGTCTGTCCTGTACCTTGTTGAGCACCTGGATGGTGTCTTCATTGTTCTTATCCTTCTTGTTTTCAAGAAGAATGATAGCCTTCTTTATCAGCTTGCAGTCCTCTATGGATAAAGGCATTTCAGTGATAGAGTAGTCTGGATCAGCGTATCTGTAGTATATTCTATCATAAACCTCGATAGGAGCATTGTAGCCCAGTTTGTCAGATCTCATAATCTGTATGTCCATCTGAACAGTTCTGGCGCATACTCCTTTGGTGATTCCCTCCATGTCGTAGAGTGCATCGCTACATGCCTCCACGAGATCATCGAGAGTCCATCTTCTGTATCTGTTTCTTAAACAGTTGTCTATAGTTTTGTACCTTATTAAGGCATTCTTATTTGCTGGCATAGTTCTTTCATTTTAAACGTAAAAAATGGTTGGATTTCATCCAGCTTTTCCTCGCCATGTCAGAGCAGATGCAAGCATTTGGCTAAAAAGAAAAAGTTGGATTCTCCCGGCAAGGAAACTCCAACTCTTTCGTATTATCTTTGTTCTCTTTGGGGCACGCTGCTACGATGCCCGATAGAAATAACTATGCGAATAATGATGTGGGAATCCTATACCGGCTGTATCTGTTGTACTTGATATATGTACATAACTATTCCGTTCAAAGCGTCGACAACTCTGAACCAATGATTGCGATGTTATGTGCATATAAAGTCTCATTCCGTATAGGATTTTTCTTGTTTCTTTTATTTCCTTGTCTAATTTGCGTGCAAAGGTACAAAAATGAAACGAAATCTTTTTGCGTAGTCGTTATAAAATGGTATGAACCTGCAATATTTATATAAAATGTATCGACTTACGAAAGAATAACACTCTGCCAAAGGTACGACAATAACATTCCTCCATGCCTTAGTCAGAAGGTGCCAAGCCAATTAATGCCGGTAGTGATCCCACTGTCATCCTTGTCAACTATGACAGCGTCTTCCCCGCGCATGATGGCGATATCCTGCCGCGAGTGAAGATCGAGATCAGTTGCCTGTCGATGTCAGAGCCTTTTGAAGCAAAACCGATAACTACGCTCATACACAACCAGTTTCCGGAACTTGATGAGGCCTTATCTGTGGACATTCGCACAGTTACGCCTTCCAGGACTTTTCTTGAAAAGGCCTTCTTGCTGAACGAGGAATTCCAAATAGAGAAACCTCGCTCCAGACGGATGAGCCGCCATCTTTACGATCTCGAAAAACTGATGGACACAAACTATGGCAAAGCCGCTCTGGAAGACACTGCCCTATACCAGGCCATTGTGGATTCCAAGGGGATCTATCTGCCCCACAAAGAACGGTGTCAAGAAGAGCAGAAAGTCCAACTTGTCGAAACTATCATTGAGAAATAAGTCAATGTCCTCAAATGGTGGCAGAAGGCGTTGATGTGGGCTGGCGCAGCGACAATTGGCATTGTTTTCGGGCGATTTACTATCGGCATATTTTTCAGAAAATCAATTTAATCAGTCATTTTGTCAAATTGTTTACAGTAAAAGCCCAACAATTTTCTGTACAAATCTACTACACTTATCAAATTTTGTGGTACATTTGTACAAAATTATTATATGTATATGCACAACACAGAACACTTCATATCTTCTTCAACTGTCAAAGAACAAGGGAGAAGCAAATATTACAAGATGCTTGACAAGGCGAGACAAGGCGATCTGATTCAGATTTGCCGCGGCATCTATGCCACGTCAGAGCAGCTGAGCGGCAATATGATAGACATTGATGCTGTCGTAAAGGGTGGCATACTTTGCCTGTGGTCAGCTTGGAATATTCATAAACTTACCACGTCAATGCCACAGGCATTCCATATCGCAATCCGGAGAGGCAGAAAAGTGACAGTCCCTGCATTTCCGCAGATTGAAATCCACCACTACACTGAAAAAATCCTCAATGTAGGTGTAATGAAAATGACCATTGATGGCTTTTCCGTCAATGTATATGATGTGGAAAAGTGCGTCTGCGATGCCGTGAAATTCAGGAACAAAATCGGAACTGATGTTTGTTCCGAGATAATCAGCAACTACCTTGAGCGTCCCGAAAGGAACATCTCGAAACTTATTGACTATGCAAAACTCCTCAGAGTACACACGACTCTTGAGAAATACCTGGAGATCAAACTATGAGCAAGGAAATCGTCAATAATTACGGAAAGTCTATCCGAGACCGACTGCTGAACATTGCCAAGAGTGAAAACATCTATTACCAGACTGTTCTGACACGTTACTTTCAGGAGAGATTGATATATAGAATGTCTCAGACTTCCTATCGTCAGAATTTCTACCTGAAAGGAGGGGCACTGATGTATGCCCACGATAGGTTCGCGGCCAGACCGACTTTGGACATCGACTTTCTCGGAAACAACATCAGCAACAACGGCGAAAGAATCGTTGCGGCCTTCCGTGAAATATGTTCTGTCCCATGCAAAGAGGATGGAGTAAAATATGATGTAGAGCACATCACTTCAAAAAACATCACGGAACTCAAGGATTACCTCGGAGTAAGACTCGGCATTCCCGTGTCAATGGACACAGTCGCACAGGTCCTGACGATGGATATAGGGTTCGGAGACGTTGTGACTCCGGCACCGGTTAATCTTGACTATCCAGCATTGTTAGAGCATCTTCCTACGGCAAGTATTCTTGCATACTCACTTGAGACTGTCGTTGCTGAAAAGATGCACGCTGTCATTGACCTCGCAGACCAAAGCAGCAGAATGAAAGATTATTATGACCTGTATCAAATATTGAACAACCAAGAACTCGACACCGAGGTTCTACAAGAGGCAATAGTTCGAACATTCGAGAACAGACATACGCAATATGACCCCGACACGATGTTTTTCAGAAACGACTTCGGGGCTAACCCGGTAATGGAGACTCGCTGGAAGGCATTCATGAAAAAGATAACCGTCAGGCAAAGCATTCTGTTCTCAGACATTGTCGCATATCTGCAAGAAAGACTCCTGCCTTATTGGAACAAACTCAATCATTGATGAATACTCTCCATACACATACATTCCCCGAAACCAAGAACATTGTCATCTGCGGAGACATTCACGGAGAATTCAATTCTCTGATATACAAGTTGTGCATTCAATACCAGCTTACGGACACGCTGCTTATCGTTGCCGGAGACTGCGGATTCGGATTCGAGAAGCCCGGATATTACGAACAAGTGTTTAACCGTAATTCCTCTAGATTGAGCAAATCAAACAATTGGATTGTGATGATGCGCGGCAACCACGATGATCCGTCATATTTCAACGAAGAAAAGATTTCCCACCAAAGGTTCCGCACAACACCCGACTACAGTGTCATTCAAGCCTGTGGACACAACATATTATGCGTGGGTGGAGCCGTCAGCATTGACCGAAACGATAGAATAAAACACGATGCTAAACATCCTGATTCAAGTGTCGTCTCATATTGGGAAAACGAGATGCCGTTTTTTAATGAAGAAGCCCTGAATGATATCGGACAAAATTTCAAGATTGACACGGTCGTCACGCACACTTCCCCGACATTCTGCGAACTGATTTCAAAAGCAGGTCTATCGGAATGGGCTGCACGCGACTCGAACCTCCTTGCCGATTGCGACAGCGAGCGAAGGGCAATGGATCATATTTTCGAATATCTGAAAGCCAATAACCATCCGCTTGAACATTGGTTCTATGGACACTTTCATCAAAACTGGAGTTCGTCTATTGACGGAGTCCAGTTCTCAATGCTTGACATAATGGAGTTCAAGGAGCTGCGTTAAAATTGTCCCCCGAAAACAGAAATTCACTTTTCGTGGACAGTTGGTGGACAATAATGAAATATGAAAAAACAACAACGATTTATATTTCAAATAGATATACATTTTATCTAACTCCTGCATAGGGAAATAACCGCAAAAAGAAAAGTCCCCAGCGGACCATCGCGGCCGGCGGGGACTCGAAACAATGGAAAGCCAAACTTTCCTTTCTCAAAAGCAAGTTCCTTCAAAACCGGCGGACCGGCTAAACTTCGCAGCCGCAGGTTTGGAGATTTTTCTACGGGATGCGCAGCACCGTTGACGGCGGCGACGCGGGCAGGATGCAGGTTATGTTAAAAATCATTATCTTAGCATCCAAACGAATCAAAAAATGACAGAATACGAAAAGATGCTCAGCGGTGAGATTTACAACGCAGTGGATCCTTCTCTTCTGAAGGACCTGTATGCTTGTTCGGAACTATGCTGGGAATACAATCAGATAAGGCCTACAGATTTCAAGGCAAGGAATGAGAAACTGAAGCAGATCCTTGGCGAGGCCGATGACGACACATTCATAAACCCTCCATTCCATTGTGACTACGGGAAGCATATCAAGGTCGGCAGGAGGTTCTTTGCCAACTTCAATTTCGTCGTCCTTGACGAGGCTCCTGTTACAATCGGCGACGATGTCTTCATAGGGCCGAATGTCGGCATCTATACGGCCTGCCACAGCACGGACCCGAAGGAGCGCAACACGAGGGAGGAATGGGCCAAGCCTGTAACCATAGGCGGAAACTGCTGGATAGGCGGCAATGTGACAATTCTTCCCGGAGTGACAATCGGTGAAGGTTGCACCATCGGAGCTGGAAGCGTGGTCGTGAAAGATATTCCTTCCAATTGCATCGCTGTTGGCAATCCGTGTGTCGTCATCAAGGAACTCGAAGATTAACCACCAAAACGGGCCAGATTCAGCGATGAGAAGAATAGAGTGGGAGAAGACCACAGTCCGGCACATGATTGAATTGTGGTGCCTTAAAAAGCACGAAAAACAGAAACTCTGTGAGGAGTGCCGGGAGTTGTTGATATACGCGACCTCTAGGCTTGACAGGTGCAAGTTCGGTGACGGGAAGACCAAGTGCCATAAATGCCATGTCCATTGCTACCGTCCGGACATGAGAGAGAAGATACGCGAAGTGATGCGGTTCAGCGGTCCGAGGATGATGCTATACCATCCATTAGAGGCATTGCGCTATATTTTGTCAAGATAGAAGCAACCAAATAGTCGCATTGTCAGATTATTTTATTACATTTGAAAGAAATCAACCACAAAAAAATGACCGTTATGCGAAAAATTATTTTCACTATCAGTTTTACATTCATTACAGCCATTTCACTGGCTCAGCAGAATAATTTACCAGAAGAATTCTTTGGGCTGAAATTCTGTGAAAAGTATACACCAGAACAGATGAAAGATGCGATGAATAATAATGGAACATATTTCGAGATAGATAATTCAGAACCGTATGAAATAAATGGAATACAATATTTGAGATACGGATTCCAAAATGTTGCTTACGAAGGAAAGACGTATCCTTTTCTTATCCTTATGACCAACACGAGCGGGGCTTTATCTATGGTGTCATTTTGCATACTTAACGATAATACCAATTCCGTTGCAATTGACTCAACATACAATGCGATTAAAAGTGAGTTGTCCAAGGATTACGAACTAACATATTACCCAGTTCAGGAGCATCCTGAAATTGAAAGATTTTTGACCACAAATAATGGTATTATCCTTAAACTTGATAAGATAAGCGAAAATGCGCAAACAAAATCAATAGAAGTTTCGTATGTATCCCCCCCTTGCCAGTTTTATGGGTGCATATAAATCGGAACTTCCAGAGATCCAGGATTCTTTTTTTGGAATGAAAATGGGTTCGACTCAAACGCGTCTGACTATAGAAAGATCTGTCGGATATAAGGGCAAATACCTCGATGAAGAATACATATCCAATGGTAAAGTCATAATTTTTAAAGACGTCTCTTTTGCCGGACAGACTTGGGATTTTGCTTACTTTTATTTAACCGAAGGCGGTGTATTATATGAATTATCATTCAACATAAGCCTTGAAGATTATGGTTCTTATTCAGATGAGTGGAAACAAGCTCAAAGCACATATAATTATTATCGACAAAAACTAAACGATAAGTATGGTGAGAAAGAGGAGACAGACTCGGATGATGGTAAATATACTACATTCATTGGCAAAAATGACATGGCTGTGATAGTATCCAACGCGAGAAACCAATCCAAGGGGGGATCGTATCGTAGATATGTCTCTTTGGATTATATACAAACGGAATACTTCAATCAACAAAACAACAAGAGTGATGACGAGTTACGATTTCTCGCTACAGAAGTTAAGAAAAAACAAGTTCCCGCAGGACGTTGGTCTTGCGGGAACTGTCATATTTGAGTCTTATCCTTGACTACTTGAGTTCGGCTATAGACTGTTTACGGAACTCTTTTCCGAGTTTCTCGAGTTCGAGTGTTGCTTTGCGTGCGCGTGCTGCAGCTGCCTTGTTTCCTTCTGCTGCCTTTGCGAGTTCAGTCTGAAGAGAGGCCATAACCTCGTTAATCTTTGCGATTGTCTCTTTCATGTTCTTTCGTGTTTTTTGATATGATTCGTTAAGGCAAAGATAGTTGTTTTTATCGAACATTACGTTTATCATATGGAACATCATTCTTTTATATGAATGCATGGACAGAATATCCCACAAATCCATACGCATCCAGTTCCTTGGAGAGAGCCTAAGAAAAAAATATTAACTTTGTATAACCATATTGAAACTGTCACCAGAGTGAACGGGTCTCTCCGGAATCACTGAACGGATATCAACCGGAAAACGTAAATACCGCACCGATGACGTAAAACTGTCCCATCGGAAGCGTATCGGATAACTGTCAAGTCCATAAAATTCGCTATCTTTGTATTGAGGCCATACGTATGGTTTCCAAAATGGAAATAACCACTCCGCATGGTGCCATGAACGCCAAGTCCCAAACTCATAATATTGACTTTTATCATCTTGATACGATAATTGTCATTAGCTATGGTATTTTCATCGTTATTGTTCTCCTTTCTTCGATTGTTCAATTTGTTTCTCGATGATTGCCTTCACCTGCGCAAAAGAGACCGGTGTGAAATCATTGTTGTCCACTCCGACATCATATTGTGTCGGAAGAAGCATACTCAGCCTGGGCGCATCCTTTCCGGTATTGTTTCTGCTTGTATGCACGTGCCCGAAAAGCTGCCATGTGCCATTGTATGAGCCGCCATAACAAAGGAACGGACAATGATTCAGATACATCTTCTGTTTATCTACTTCGATATACATCTGCATTGATATATGCTCGAAGTATTTCGTATAATTTTGCCTAAGGTTCTTGATATCGTGGTTGCCGGAAATAAGGTAAATTTTCCCGTTCAGCCTGTTCAGTACATTTATCCATTCGGCAGAACCTCCCAGACAGAAATCTCCCAGGTGGAATACGATATCCTCCGGACCCACCACGCGGTTCCAGTTGGAAATAATTGCTTCATTCATGTGTGACACATCCTTGAAAGGTCTGTTGCAGAACCTGATGATATTGGCGTGGTTGAAGTGAGTGTCGGATGTAAAGAACACCCTGCTTCCATCAAATTTAAAATTCATAATTATTTCATTCATGCGCATCACTGCGCGGTTAATAACATATTACAATTCTACCTGTGGACGGAATTGACGGAGAATATAGCATCGGGCTAACGTCACCAACAGGCACAGAAAATAAAACCGTCGAAAAGTTTGGTAAAGACTCTCCGACGGTTTTCGCATATCGCATCAACGGGATACCTGCATCAATGTATCCTCGATGTTCTGTCAAACGTCAGTCGGAAAATTTCGCAATAAGTATTGAATGTTTCAATGCACGAAGTATGGTAAACTATATATCTTTTGATTCAATCAACTCCACAAAATTATGGTTTTCTTGAGAACCCGCAAATTTCTTTATAAAACACCTGTCGTTCTGGACAATACGAATCTGCTATTTATAGCAATAAAATCAATACATATTAGTTGCACATTGCAATCATTTTGCTATCTTCGTGGAATACATTAAGAATTAAGGCACAATCAGCTCTTACAATTAGATTGGACTCCGATTTGAAAATGCAATTCGACAAGTCTTTGCGAAGAATTCGGTATGAGCACCAACACGACGTTCAACATTTATGTGCGCCAGTGGTCAGATTGATGATAACAGAGTAAAAAAATATAGATAAGCATCAATACATGAACATGAAAAAGACATTGATAACCTTTTTATTGCTGATAGCAGCGATTACTGCACCTGCGCAGGATTTTTCCGTTTTTCAGGGTGGAGCAGGTTCTGATATACGACCGGAGGGATGGCTCAAAGAGTTTCTGTTGAGACAGAAATCCGGTATGACAGGGCATCCTGAAGCTTTATCATATCCTTATAATTCCTGTTTATGGAACGGAGAAATAGGACGTAATACCGGAACTTACGGTAGAGATTGGTGGCGTTATGAGCAAACGGCATATTATACTGACGGGCTCATAAGACTTGGTTACCTGATCGATGATCAAGATATGGTTGACACAGCAGTAGATGGGATAAACTACACATTGGCGCATGCCTCAGACAAAGGCGTACTTGGTAATCCTAAAATCAAATCAATGTGGCCTATGTGCGTGTATTTTCGTGTCCTTGAGGCATATTACGAAAGAACTGGTGACCAGAGAGTCATTGATGCACTCCACAAACATTATCTGAATTTCACGATTGAGGAAATTGGTAACTGGCGAAATATTATCAGCTTGGAGGGAATGCTCTGGGTTTATGGGAAGACTGGTGACCGGAAACTTCTTGAAATGTGTGAGAAAGCATGGAATGCCGGGACTTTTATTGATCTTGTTCCAGAAACATGTAGGAATGATGAAAGATTGGTGATGCATGGTGTAACTTGTGCCGAAGAATTGAAATTGCCGATGTTGTTATATGCATACACAGGAAATGAGACGTACCGTAATCTGGCGTTGAATGCAGAATACAAACTGACCCGCGACCATATGCTTCCTGATGGTGTTCCGGCCGGTGCTGAGGCCCTCGTCGGGAATGAGAACATTATTAACAGTCATGAAACGTGTGATATAACAGACTATACATGGAGCCTGATCAAATTTTTGACGGTAACCGGAGATGCGAAGTGGGCTGATAAGATAGAACGTGCTGTCTTCAATGCTGGACCTGGAGCTATCACAAAAGACTTCAAGTCTCTCCAGTACTTTTCATCTGTCAATCAAGTAATCGCTACTGGAAATAGCAACCACAATGAATTCTTCCACGGTTCTACATGGATGGCTTTCAGACCGACACATGAAACAGAATGCTGTTCAGGAAACGTACATCGTTTTATGCCGGATTTTACAGCATATACTTGGCTGCGTGGCAATCATGATGAGATTACAGCAGCATTATACGCTCCTACAACGTATCGGTTCAAGACAAAAGATGCAGTTGATTGTACGATTGAGGAAAAGACTCTTTATCCATTTGACGGATTGATAGATTTCAAATTCTCTCTATCTGCGGCGACAACTTTATCTTTTTGTCTGAGGATTCCCGAATGGTCAGCAGATTCTCAAATCCGGGTGAATGGAAAGTTGATGGATATGGAAATGGTTCCGGGAACTTTTGTCAAGATAGAGAGAGCGTTCTCTGATGGTGATCACATCACACTGTCTTTGGATATGAGTTCTCGAATTACTGAAGTTCGTAATCAAGGCCTGTTCATCACAAGAGGCCCCCTGCTTTATTCCTTCAGTGTCCCACACTCAAAAGAGGAGGATACTAACGTATATGCGAACATGAATGGCAAAGTCCCAGGAAATCCTGATTTCAAGTGTTGGTCTATGATTCCTACAGGGAAATGGAACTATGCTCTTGATTTAAGTCATGCCTCAGAGATTGTAACAGAGAAGAATGATAGTTACTCTGTTGGTGATTATCCATATGATGAAGGCAATTCGCCATACATCCTGAAGGTTCCAGCAAAAGAAATAGCGTGGCAATTGGATTCCAGCCGATATACCCCTGTTATGCCCAAAGGAGGCTTTGCAGAACCCATAAAGGATAATACTGTATGGCTGGACCTTGTACCATATGGTTCTACCGAGCTCAGACTTACGGTCTTCCCAAGAACCGTTAACCATATTGAAAAATCATCATCCGAACGCATAAAGACTCTTGACCCGCTGGTCAATCCTATCAAAGGTATTTTTCCTGACGGTCAATCATCAGATACAGTCTGTGTTGCCAGAGGTGAACATGCCGTATTCCAATTTATGATTGATTCACTACAGGACGGATCGACCATAGAAGCCAGTAGTGGAAAATTCAAATCCCCATCTGGATCGGTATTGAAAGCCAAGCCTGAAATCGGATGGGTAAAATATGTGTGCTCACGACATAACTATACACCATCAGCACCTGACGCACTTTTACCATCAGATGCCATGTATCCTGACCCGATTGTAATAAGTAACAGAACTGAAGTGGATTCATCTACACCGACAGTGATGTATCTTGACATTTCAATACCAGAGGATACAGAACCCGGATTATATAACGGGCGAATAAATTTGAATATACACAACGGGGCATCATTGACAAAAGAAGTTCACATTGAAGTCTTCCCCGTACAACTTGAAGAACAATCACTACTTATCAGCAATTGGTATTTCCCGGAAGAATTCAAACACATGAACAATGGTAAAGAAGTGATTGAAGGTTCAAGAAAATATAAAAAATGCAAAAAAGAAGTCTTGACAACTGCGGCTGCATACGGGCAGAATGTATGGTTGCTATATGAAAAAGGGGAACCATATATTGATGCGGATGGAAATATTGCCTTTAATTTCCAGAAGATGGACAAGAGCATTAAAGAAATGCTGTCATGCTTACCGGTAAAGTTTATTGAAGGGAATCATATTGCGAAGAGGTCTACCAATCGGTGGACTGATCCATTTTGGGTATTGACCCCGATACAAGACAAAGACGGAAAATTCAATTATGTCAAATTGTCCTTGGATGACCAACGTGCAGTAAACTATGTAAAGGACTATTTCCGCTGCCTGTCATCGCATCTCAAATCACAGGAACTTGGAGATGGAAGAAGCTGGCTTGACATATATGTTCAACATGTGGGCGACGAGCCAATCAAAGAAAACATTGATTCGTGGGAAGCTATTGCCAGAATCATCAAGGAATCTGCTCCGGACTTGAAAATAATTGAGGCGTATCGCACTCCTTATTTTAATCAAGAACTTATTGACATTGTTATTCCACAACTGGATGAATTGGAGTGGCCTGTATATCGGGATATACCGGATCAACACCAATGTTGGTTTTATACATGCATGTATCCCAGAAGCAATTATGCGAATAGATACGTGACTCTTCCTCTTATAAAAACAAGAATCCTGCATTGGATAAATTTCAAATACGAAACAGACGGATATCTCCATTGGGGGTTGAATTCATGGAGTGCGGATGGAGACCCCTGGAAAGATGTATCTGCCCCGGCGAATGATTGGCCAGGAGGCGATTCTCATATAATCTATCCAGCGTATATGAAGGTTTATCCGTCAATCAGATTCAAAGCAATGAGAGATGGGATAAATGATTATACCCTATTGCAGATGGTTGCCAAACGGTCTCCAATTACGGCACAAAACTTTGTCAATAAAATAATATGGGATTATTCAAGCTATGATACTTCAGTCGTGAATTTCCGTTCTATCAGACGTGAAATATTAGAATATCTGTCACTTTATTGACACAATAGGAATTGTCGTCAAATGTTTCCAATCCGAGCGAAGCAGCGACCAATCCCTTCAATTTCTGCGTCCGACTCATCAAAAATTCAATTTATATCTGTTTCCGGTCGTTTCGGCCGGATTTTTTGTCTGTTTTTCATGGCGAGGATACAGTTCCCCCACAAGAGCACCGCATTGACCGCAAGTCTCAGTGTCTGGCAGCTGCGGATGCAGGCATTCAAGATATGTCTCTTGACGAAATTAATGAGGAGATCAGACTTGCACGGGAGTCAAAGTAATTGGTTCATCGGATAATAACCGGATAGAAAGACTGGTTCTGAGCCGTCAGAAGAAGCCACAGAAAATTGGCTCAGCGACGTGCGAAGGATTCGTCCACATAATGAAGTTTCATCTTGATTTCTTCGGAAAAAAGTCCTACCTTGCCGAATCAGCATGCAAAATGCGAACAAACTAAAACTATTTAATATCTAAAAAAAAATGAAAAAGAGTTTATTTATACTTTTGGCGATTTTCGTAGCGTTACTTGCCACACCTTCGTGCAAAAAGGAAAAAGGCACAGAAGGGCCTCCAGCTATTGAAGTGAGCGGTGTTTCAGTGGACAAAACAACTGTGGGACTGAAAGTTGGAGACAAAGTAAAACTAGTCGCGACAGTCATTCCGGATGATGCGACAAATAAAAATGTGTCGTACGAGAGCGATGACAATAACATTGCGACTGTAACACAGGACGGCGAAATCAGTGCCGTAGGAGAAGGATCCATTATAGTCTGGGTAACCACCGAAGACGGTCAATTCAAAGCCGGCTGCAAGGTATACGTAAGCAACACCGCCCATCTCGTGAAAGAAATCGAACTCAACGAGACTGAATTGACACTCGCAGTCGGAGAGACTTTCCAATTGACAGCCGCCATAAAACCGAGTTATGCAAACAACAAGAATGTCGTCTGGAGCAGCAAGAACGAGCAAGTCGCCACAGTGAATGAAACAGGGCTAGTGACAGCAATCCAGGGGGGGGCACCCGAATCTTTGCCAGTTCAGAGGATGGAGGAGCAGTCTCTGTCTGCAACTTGATGGTATCAAATCCTGGTGTAAATGAAATTAGAAAATTCGAATTTTCGCCGAATTATGGCATAATAGGAGTCGGCGAGAAATTGAATCTCAAACCTTACTTATGGAAGGTATATAGATCGTTTTTTAACGTACGCCCCGAATTCCCAAGCCAATTCACATTCAACAGCGACGACCCTGAAGTCGCCACAGTTGACAATGATTTCAACATCATCGGCAATAAAGCCGGCACAGCCTTAATCACCGTGACAATGAACCGTTTCATAGACCCGGAAATCGGCTCATTCACCATCGAAGTCGAAGACACATTCCTAGGCAATGTAAAAGATGTCTATAAGGTTAAAGATAAGGGATTGGTGCTCACGAGTAAGATTTTATCGGGTAAACTCTATCCCAACGACGAAATCAAAGTCCTCCAGAGATCGGATAATAAGAAAAACTATAATATGACCGTCGGTCAACTCTCACTCTTTGGCAAAGTTTTGGAATATGCGGGAAAGGGTGACGAACCGGGAATTTTATTAGCCGAAACCAAGCAAATGTCAACTTCCGACATAGAAAGAGGAGCAGTCATTACATCACCTGAGACTAAAAGAGTCATCGTGACACGGAAAGTCGTCGGAACAATCCACATTACAGGAAAGACAGCCCCTATCACTCCGGGCCACAAGCTACAGTTTTTCGACGGGGCAATAGACGTCAGTGCAGAATTCAGCGAAATTTTCAAAGAGGAAGAAATCAACCCGGACAAAACATACCATCTCGTCACTTTCACAATTGCCGCACCGGACAAACTAGTCTGCTGGTATGGCCAAGTTTTCAAACTCCGTGAAGGCGGCCGCGAAGTCGGAACATTCACAGTATCCGACGCCGACCCGATGGAAGTGGTATTCTGACAGATTGACATAAATAAATTCCCGCAAAGGCCACAAAAATTCTTGTAGAACGATGCGGGTATCAGGTTTGCCTGGCGGTCGGCCCATAAGCTGAGCCGCCAGGTTTTCATTTGCGGATTCCATCCAGAAAACGTAGTGGGTCAGGTCAATATAAAAATATCCAATCGGTAGCACATCGGACAACTGTCGAGTCCATATAATTCACTACCTTTGTATTGAGGCCATACGTGTGGTTTCAGGCAGAAATCTGCACCGAAGCATTGAAACTGATGATCGACTGCTGCACCAATGCCCACGGTTTGCCATACAATATGGGAAACGAGCCTCAAAAACCATTTTAACTAATATTTCAATTTTGAACTTTTATTATTATATTTACCGCATAAAGTATCAGATTTAATATGTTAGACAATATCTACATGCTTACAGACATCGAGATTTGCGACAGGATCGGCGTCAAAATAAAAACGGTACGCCTGAAGCAGAACATGTCACAGGAGGAACTGGCAGACAAGAGCGGTGTTTCCATCTCCACTATAAAGCGTATGGAAGAAGGAAAGGTGAAAACATTAGAGTCTTTGATTCGCATCCTGCGCACATTGGGCAAGCTCGACATCTTCATTCCCCTCGTTAATGAAGAGCAGTTGAGTCCGAATGAATACTACGAGTTGGCCAGCAAAGCAAACAAGCTTGTGCGTAAACGGGCATCCAAAGGATACAAAATAGAGAACAAGGAGGAAACAGAATGGTAGACGTAGCTCGTGTCAATTTATATGGCCATCCCATTGGCTCCGTACGTTGGGATCCGAGATATGAAATCGCACAGTTCGAGTATGATCCGGGCTTTGTGCAACTGGGCATTGAGCCTTCACCGCTGATGATGCCCGTAAGGGAAGGACGTGTATATAGTTTTGGAGAGCTCAACAAAACCACCTTCAAAGGCCTGCCTGGGATGTTGGCGGACTCCCTACCGGACACATACGGCCGCGCCCTTTTCGAGAAATGGCTGGCCCTGACAGGCCGGACCAGCGGCAATGCGATTGAGGCGCTTTGCTTTCTTGGCAAGCGCTGTATGGGAGCCCTTGAGTTCGAACCGGCCATCGAAGCCATTGATACGGATATCAGGATAGAGGTTGATTCTTTGGTGGATGTAGCCAGAGAAGCCCTTGCCGACAAATCAAGCTTTAACGTAAACATCAGCTCCGACAAAAAGTGCACATGCAAACGCTCTGCGCAATTGCACACTTCGACTATAGGCTGCTCAGGGCATATTCTTATGAACAGGCGTTCACTGTGATGCGCGGACTGCGGCTTTCCTACAAGGAAGCGCAGGAGATGTTCCGCAGAATGGTGTTCAATGTTGTGGTGCGGAACCAGGACGATCACACGAAGAACATTTCTTTTCTGATGGACAGAGACGGAAAATGGCGGCTTTCTCCTGCCTACGATATGGGATATGCCTACAATCCAGACGGACAGTGGACCTCAGCTCACCAGATGTCGATAAACGGCAAATTCAGCAGCATCACTAAAGAAGACCTACTCGAATGCGGTGTCAAGAATAACATCAAAAATGCAGCACGAATTATCGACGAAGTCTGCCAAGCGGCATCAAAATGGCCGGAGATTGCCCGAGAGAATGAAGTGCCGCAAAAGATGATTGAAGAGATTCAGTCAAATATGTTTTTCTTCTAATTGATACAAGAAAAACAACAATATCCTATACAGAATATAAAACAATAATCTTATGCGAATTATAGGAAACTTACTTTGGTGGCTTTTCGGAGGTCTCGAAGCTGCCATCGGTTATTTCACTGGCAGTCTGGCCCTTGCATGCACCATCATCGGCATTCCCTTTGCGTTGCAGACTTTCAAGATAGGTCTGCTCTGCCTATGGCCTTTTGGTTCCACATTGAGAGACACGGATTGCCCGACAGGTTGCATTCGCATCCCGTTGAATTTACTCTGGCTGATTTTCGGCGGATTGTGGGCCTGCCTCATGCATTTGTTCTTCGGATTGCTCTTATGTATCACGCTCATCGGCATTCCATGGGGAAAGCAGCATTTCAAGATGGCCGGGCTTTCGCTTGCACCGTTCGGCAAGGATGTGGAGTTAGGATTTTAGTGGAAAAAGATTAAAATCTGATGGAGACCACCCCACTACAAAAAAGGCTGTTCGCCATGCGGGACAAGCAGTATGCCGAATTCCAGTCAAAACTGACGCCTGGCGTACCGCCGGAAAGCGTCATTGGAGTCCGCGTACCTGTGCTGCGCAAGTTCGCAAAGGAGTTCGCGAAAGAGGTTGAGGTCAATGATTTTGTGCATCAGTTGCCCCACAGGTACTATGACGAGAACATGCTGCACAGCTTGCTTATCTCACAGGTCAAGGACTATGAAGAATGCATCAGTTTGACAGATGCGTTTCTTCCTTATGTGGACAACTGGGCGGTCTGCGACATCATGTCTCCGAAAGTCTTCGCAAAACATAAGGCAGCATTGACAGAAAAGATAAACACTTGGTGCAACTCGCGGCACACTTTCACTTGCAGGTTTGGTATAGAGACACTTATGTTGCATTACCTGGATAAAGACTTCAAGGCTGATTATCTTGAAATTCCGGCATCAGTAAGGAGCGAAGAATATTACGTGAAGATGATGGTAGCGTGGTTCTTTGCCACAGCTCTTGCCAAGCAATGGGACGCAACGATTCCCTACATCGAGCAGAAGCGGCTTGCCCCATGGACTCACAACAAGACCATCCAGAAGGCCATCGAGAGTTACAGGATTACACCCGGGCAGAAGGATTATCTGCGGACATTGAAGATAAAATAGAAGCGACCTTTGCGGCACTTTCTGAAGACCTTGTGTTATATGTCAAGACAACAGACAATGAATATCAATCTAAAAAGCAGGCAAGCCGAAAATATTTCCAATGACGGCACAGCTTATTCAATACTGATTACTTGTGGCATCGGTCATTTTCTGAATGATATGATTCAGTCAGTGATTCCGTCCATTTATCCGCTAATAAAGGACACCTATGGATTCTCGTTTGCACAAATAGGCATTATAACGCTAGTCTTCCAGATGACATCATCCATTCTTCAGCCATTCACAGGCTATTACGCTGACAGGAGACCTGCTCCTTACGCCCTTTCCATCGGAATGTGCTTCACATTGGCAGGACTGCTCATGCTCTCCGGCGCCAGCACATTCTTGACAATTCTGATTGCAGTGGGAATCATCGGAATGGGGTCGTCAATATTTCATCCGGAGGCTTCCAGAGTGGCCCAGATGGCATCTGGAGGAAAGAAAAGTCTGGCGCAGTCGATATTCCAAGTAGGAGGCAACGGAGGAAATGCACTCGGGCCGCTGCTGGCAGCCCTCATAGTTCTGCCCTTCGGACAGAGTTCCATCCGGTGGTTCGCATTGATAGCAATCCTGGCTGCAGTAATCCTGCTGTACGTCGCATCGTGGTACAAGGAAAGGATTGCCACCCATACCGACCACCCTGAGATCAATGCAGATATACGTAATGATATCCCACGCCGTCAGGTTCATACGGCAATGCTCATTCTGGTGGCATTGATCTTTTCCAAATACTTTTACCTCTCCTGCATGACAAGCTACTTCACATTCTTCCTGATGGACAAGTTTTCGATGACAGTACAGAATTCCCAGCTATGCCTTTTCGCGTTCCTCGCGGCATCGGCGCTCGGCACCGTAGGCGGGGGACTTTTAGGTGACAAGTACGGGAGGAAATACATAATATGGGGCTCCATCTTGGGAGCAGCGCCTTTTGCCCTGCTGCTGCCACATGTAAACTGTTTCTGGACCATAGCTCTGTCCGTCATCATAGGTCTGGTAATTTCGTCTGCCTTCTCATCGATTGTCGTATATGCAACAGACCTGATGCCAGACAGGATCGGAATGATTTCCGGCGTTTTCTTCGGGCTCATGTTCGGTCTGGGCGGCATCGGTTCGGCATTCTTCGGATGGCTAGCGGACAAGACAAGCATCTGGTTCATTTTCAATGCCAGCGCCTATCTGCCACTTCTCGGCGTCGTGGCCGGATTTCTGCCCGACACGAAGAAAAAGCAATAAAGACAAAAGACGAAGACCTACCTGATGATTCTGCGCTTAAAAAAGTCTTTGAGACTGAAGCCGAATTAAAGTGTCAGAAGTTCAGCATCTTGCACCTATAGGTATATGCTGTAATGTACTGTTTTTTTAGTTCTTCAGACAAGAAAGACTTTCTGACAAGTTCGACTGCCATGGGATTCACCGTCTGGAACATCATAATTTCCTGATGAACAACTTTGTCCGGAAGTCCGATCCTCCTTCCAAATTCCACGAAGTCATCATGACCGATATTGTGAGTATCAGCTTTGTTCATCCCTTCTTTGAACAAACCTTTATCAAGGGCAAATATCCGAGGTTCATAAAGTTGAAGAGAGGTATTTACAAGATCATAAGCTGGTGAAAGATGGTACTCACCATTTCTCTCTATGAGCGAAAAGTTCTTCAAGTGCGCATCATCATTGAGTGACACGAAGTTGAACAATATAATTCTATAAAATCGCCTGATGTCAATCAAAGCAGCCTTCACATACCTGTGAATAACCTCAGCACATTCTTCGTAACTTACTTTGTCATATTTATAGTTAGCGCCACCATTGTCTTTACTCCAGCCGAGCAATGCTGCAAAATCTTCCTGCTTGTATTTACCTCCAGGATAAACATCAAAACGTCTTGTAATATATGCTGGCTTATCATCCTCAAAGAAGCAAAGTGCATTACCTGCTGTCTCAATTCCATAAACCTGTGATGCTATCTGCATTGTAACATGCTCATTAGCTGCACAGTAATCCTTATTGGCAATCTGATAACCAGTTGGACGTGGTTTGAGTATATATGTCCCTTGCTCGCCTTCTCGTGTATATCTCAGTTGTTTGTTCTCGCCTATTATGACCGAAAACTTTGGCTGGGCGCCTGAAAGCGATATTCTACCGATATTTCTTATCGAATCCGCAGAGCCTCCATCTTCAGGGCTTGCGCCCGGAAAAATGTGAGAGACTTTGTTTCCGTCAAAAAGCGATTTGACTGCGGCCGGACAATAAGTACTGAAACCATCCTTCAATGTGGACGGACATATATTCAAATTAATCATAGTTGAATCGGCTTGACTGTTATAGCTCCTATAGTATCCACCTGACAAGTTGCCAGAAGAATTCCAAAATCGTCTTCCGGGTCAATCCGCAACAACACGGACTGAACATGACGGTTCTCTCCTTCAGAAAGCATATTGGCAAAAACCGAAAAAAGATAGGGTGATTTATGCGGTTCCCTCTGAAGAGGAAGAGTAAGACTGACGGGATCCGCATCAGCTCTTTGCAGATATACACTATCATAAGAAAATGTGAAGGACTTGTCATCCCCTTCAGTAAGCAAGCCGCACTTTATTCCGTGCAAATAGATTTCACACTGTCTCATAACTGTACAATCAATTTAAGTCCTAGAACATTGCAAATAGCAAGATATGTAGAAATCTTAGGATCCCCCTGTCCACGCTCTGCAGCAACCACAGTATTGATACTGATTCCCGCCAAATCGGCCAATTCCTTTTGAGTAATATTAAGGGCCTTCCTGCGTTCTTTAATCTGCATTCCTAAAGTCTTCATATTCACAGCGCATTGGTAATTTCGAACAAAAGTAAAATTTTTATCTGAAAAATTCAAGAAATTCACAATGCACTGTGAAATATATCTACAAGTTCCAAATACTTTTGATTAAAGCAGCCCTTTTCAATATGTCAATCAAGTGCAACAAGTTTCCAATCATCTACAGTTGGAAATTTCTTATCCGTCACCTCTGACCTGTTATTCACCTGAATATCTATAGTCTTTCCGTCCGGATTTTCTATTGTAAAATCGTGGCTTATGAGTCCAGTACTGGAAGATGACGCAAGTTCTGTCCATGACGAGGCACCAGAGAATCTGTAATAAAGAGCCGTCTTGCATTCATGAAAAGAAGCATAGTCAATCATACCCGCAGGAAACAATTATCTATCCCATGCGTCGTCTTAACCAGTTACGCACTGGAATGTCGTATAATCTCAAGCAGATAAACGCCACTAAAACACAACTCGCATAGAGAACGAGAACAACTGACCAAGTCTCCATCAATGTGTACTGTTCCGTTTTTATAAGCCAAGAATAGAAAAGATACATAAAAGGATAATGGATGAGATACAGAGGATATGATATGTCACCGAGAAAACCGCAAACCTTGTCAGACACTCCATCAGATGCACGTCCTGATGCGCCGAGCCATACAAGAATCGGAAAGACAATGACGATGCAGAATGACTCGAAAGCCCCGTTTAAGGTCAATGCCAAAGTATCATTGACCTTAAAAGTTTGGGGCAGGTACGGAACGCAGAACAGGGCAAAAAGAACGGCTGAGCATAGCCAGAACGCGCCCCGGACGTTTATCGCACGGAAATTTCTTGCGACAAGCATACCGGCAGTGAACGGAAACAGCATCCGCAGCAGTCCTGGAGTGGCTGGAATCATGAACATGGCACACAGCATGGCCAACATTACAGCTGAAGTCGCAATATGAGTTCCATCCCATTGAACAGAGCCTTGGAGCATAAATGTAATGGCGCCGATGATGGCACCAATTATGACCATTGGGTGAAGCCTGATGATTCTGCGCTTAAAAAAGTCTTTGAGACTGAAGCCTTTAGTCCATCTGTCATCATATGCATACGAGATGACGAATCCCGACAGCATGATGAAGAAATCCACTGCAAGATAACCATGATTAATGCCTGTAATCAGGTTTGGTGTCCGCGACTACCATCTGGCCCGCAAATTCTGCTTTCATGATATTAGTAATAGTTCTCTCCGCAAATACACTATCCCCTTTGGCTTTCTTCGCCATACAGCATTGACACTATCTGCTCAAGATAATCTCTGTCAATTTCATCGAATGTGGCAAGCTCCTTACTGTCAATGTCAAGCACCGCGACAATCTGGCCGAATTTACGGCATGGAACGACTATCTCGCTCCGGCTTTCGCTTGAACACGCGATGTGTCCGGGAAACTGCTCAACATCAGGGACGACAAGTGTGCGGTCCTCTCTCCATGAAGTGCCGCAGACTCCCCTGCCTTTCTTAATTCTGGTGCAGGCTACAGGCCCCTGAAATGGCCCGAGCACCAGTTCATCTGCCGAAACGACGCGATAAAACCCTGTCCACCAGAAGCCGAATTCAAAGTGAAGCAACGCCGCCATATTTGACATCCTTGCAATTTCATCAGTCTCACCCGAAAGGACTGACTGGATCTGCGGAATCAGCGCAACATATTTATCAACCTTCGACATAATCATTTCATTTTGAACAAAGGTAATGAATTTGCCCTGATCCGCCTGCAGATTATTGCTGGAAATGATGTAATACCTTCCTGATTTAAGGGCATTTGCGGCGGGACGCGGCCACGCTTTATTTTCAGAAATGTTGATTGTCAATTAGTTACAAAACACAGCGTGGAAACGCAGCCAAAAAATGCCATCGTTTCCACGTTATCTCCAAAAAGATATCTGATTATCAACGAGTTACAAATTAGCCCGTGGCTGCGTCCCGACAACACCAACACCTATAACGCAGCCAACACCTATAACACATCATTTCATTTCCCGGAATGCGGACCACACTATAGGAATGGTCACCACGAAAGAAATGAGGTCGCTCACTGCCTGGCAGATTTCCACGCCAAAAAGTCCGAAACAGTGAGGTAGGATGATGATCAGAGGGATGAAAAACAGACCCTGCCTCGAAGCGGCAAGTATGTTGGCACGTATGGTCTTCCGGCAGGTCTGCATCATCATGTTTGACATCATCATAAAGCTGCATACAGGAAACATGATCATCTGGTAACGCAATGCGGGAATACCGATGGCAATCACTTCAGGATCATTGCGGAACAACGCGACAGCATCCTTGCTGAAGATGATAAGGACCACAGCCCAGAACAAAAGGAACACCATGCCAATCTTTGTGCTGAACCAGAAGCCTTTCTTTACCCTATCGTAAAGCTTCGCACCATAACAGAAGCCGCACATCGGTTGATATCCTTGTCCGAGGCCAATGATCACGCTGAATATGAACATAGTGATGCGGTTTACGACACTCATGGCGGCAATGGCCGCATCGCCATAATTGCCGGCAACGCTGTTGAGGGCAATGGTGCTGACACTTGCAAGTCCCTGCCGGGAAAGGGATGGTGTGCCTCCGGCAATGATTTCCTTCACAAATCTGCTTTCGAAGGAGATTTTGCGGGGACTGTAACGAATCACACCTTCCTTTCTGCTCATCACGAGCAGGATCATGAATCCGCAAAACTGCCCTATGACTGAGGCCAATGCTGCTCCGCGGACGCCCATGGAGAAGCCGAAGATGAAGAGAGGGTCAAGCAGACAATTGATGATGGAACCGATGACTACTCCATATACGGAATACTTGGCGAACCCCTGGAATCGCATCTGGTTGTTTATACAGAAGGTTCCCATAATAAACGGCGTGCCCAGAAGACTGATGCCAAGATACTGACATGTATATGGAAGAATGGTGGGTGTACTGCCAAGTAGGATGCTGACCGGTTCAAGGAAAAGCAAGCCTGTCAGCATGATCAAGATCGAGAATGCCAATGTGTAAAAGAGACCCGTACTTGCCATCGTCTCTGCATCCTCTACCTTCTGGGCACCAAGCTGTCTGGAGATGTAGTTTCCGGAGCCGTTGCCGAAGAAGAAAGAAAAAGCCTGAATGAAGAACATCACGCTGAACACGATGCCTACTGCCGCTGTTGACTGCGTGTCAATCTGTCCCACGAAAAAAGTGTCGACCAGGTTATATACGCTGGTCAACAACATTGATATGATAGTCGGTATCGCCATTTCGCCTATCACCCGATGGACAGGCGCATGGGTAAGAAACTGATAATTGTCGCTCATATTGGAATGAAGTCTATTCGACCACAAAATGAGTCATGGTTTCTAACGGAACGACGGGCCCTACACCATCTTTACGGCATTGATGTTCCTGCCGGTTTGAGTCCCCTCACGCCTTGCTGAATAAAACCTGTCATCAATATAGGTGTCGATATCAGAGACCTGGATATTATCCGCAGGAACACCGCAGTCAACAAGCGAAATTCTCACACATTCCTTCAGATCAATGTGATGTCCTCCCTCCATTGAGTTCTCTGCCCTTGCTCCCATGAAGGCCCAGATGCGGTCAACCGGAAATCCGGACTCCTTGAAGACAAGGGCCACCTCCTCCCCTACCTGGAAACTGTCGAACCCTATTCCCGGGCCGATCACCGCACGAATATCCGACGGAGAGCATCCGAACAGGCGAATCATCTCCCCTACCGTCTTCTTTGCAATCATGTTCACCGTGCCCCTCCATCCGCTATGAGCAGCTCCGATGGCCCCTCTGACAGGATCATACAGCAGGACGGGGATGCAGTCAGCGGTCCTGACTCCGATGGCGACTCCACGCAGGTTGGTAACCAATGCATCCACACCTTCCAGCTGTTCTCTGGCAATTCCAGGATCATCAATGCAGGCCACCTTGACGGAATGGGTCTGGTGCGGCTGAATGACATGACAGGGAAGGACAGCGTCGCGGCCTGCAGTAAAGGCCTGTGCACCGTCCCCAATATTATATATCAAAAGGTTGTTCTCCATATAGGGCAATTATGCTGCAAAGATAATATAGAAGGACCACAACAACCACAAAAAGCAGGAATAAATTATCGCAGGAATACGCCGATTATTGTATAACTTTGCACAGGATAATAAATAAGGAACAATGATTACACATTATATCGGCCGACCGGACAGCGACGAGGGACGGAGCGAGGTGGAAACAAGGACTTATGATTTTCTGGATTCAATCGGCATCCAATACGAGACGGTTTGTCATGAGGCTGCGTACACCATGGAACAATGCCAGGAAATCGAGAAGACGCTCGGAGTGCCGATCTGCAAGAACCTGTTTCTCTGCAATCGCCAACAGACCCAGTTTTATCTCCTGATGCTTCCGGGCGACAAGCATTTCAAGACCAAATTCCTGTCGTCGGAACTCGGCTGCGCCAGGCTGTCATTCGCGGACGAAAGCAAAATGACCGAACTGCTGGGAATCCACCCCGGCTCGGTTTCGGTAATGGGCCTTATCAATGACAATGAACATAAAGTCATGCTGGTCATTGACAATGACCTGAAGAAATCCGACTATCTGGGATGTCACCCATGCATCAATACGGCAACATTGAAAATCAAGATGACGGACCTCCTGAAGAAGATTGTCCCGGCAACTGGTCATCCTTGTAAAATCGTAACGCTCAAGACTGAAGAATGAATGACATGACCCAATCTGTGATTCCGTCTTTTCGATGATGGCCTCGGGTGGAAGAAAAAACCATAAAATACAAATATGACATTATGAAGACTCTCGGAAACATTCTCGCGGCAATGACGACCGTGGCCGCCATATCATGCACCAGCCAAAGCGGATGGAGCGATGCGGAAAAGGCTCTGATCATGAACGGCGGAGCCACAATGCGTGTGCTTACTGTCAATGACGCCTCGGATTCATTGACACTCAGGAAAAGTTGCGGCAGAATCAATGAAAACGAATTGAAAAGCATTGAATATCAAACCCTGGCAGAAAAGATGGTGGCGACGGTGACATCGCCGGAGCAGGATGGCGTAGGAATCGCCGGTCCGCAGGTCGGGATCTCGCGCCGCATCGTGGCCGTACAGCGTTTCGACAAGTCCGGAGCGCCATTCGAAGTCTATCCGAACATCCTGGTCGCTGCCAGCCGCGGAGAAAAGGTTCTCGGTTCTGAAGGATGCCTCAGCATTCCCGGAAGAAGCGGAAAAGTAGCCCGCTACCGCGACATTGACATCACCTACACGTCCACCAAGACCCTACGCGACACGACCGAAACCATCCAAGGTTTCACTGCCGTCATCTTCCAGCACGAATGCGACCACCTCGACGGCATCCTCTATACTGATTGGCTTTAAACGCCTTTTGTACCGATTAAACGTTTTAAGTTACACCGAATGCATTTTCAGAGGCCTTTTGTTCCGCAAAAACGTTTTATGCGGAACAAAATGCAAATCACAACCACTTAGCCCAAATCGCCTCAATCCTGAACGCAGCGGAGCGAATAGCGGCTGTTGTCCTTGGTGCTGAGTCCTACTCCTACCTGGATATTGTAATCCATTACGCCATAACCGCTTACATTGCCTGAATTCATCACGTTGTCAGACCAATAGTAACCGTACACTCCGATTTCACGGAAGTTGCCGAACCAACATCCACCTGCTGCCGGCAGAAAAATCCGAGGAACATCCTCAGCATATTTTACCATTCCTGAATACCAGCGTCCGTTGACGCCGTTGTGCGAAGTCCATGCTGACCCATAGTAAAACAGCTTTTGCATTTCCTTTGCCGTTGCAGGACGCCAGCCATCAGGACACGCAGTTTCACGCTCCTTCCAATTATAATAGCTTCCGAGAGGGCTCGACGGGTCACCGCAGTTGTTCAATGCCCATTTGATTCCACCGATGAATTCATATTCCTTGACGGCTTTCTGGACAAATGCGAGCGTACGGGTTTCAGCGCCCGCGTAAGTGAAAATGATCTCCGCTGCCCTATCCTCCGCTGTCACATTTTCCGGAATTTGCAGCCTGATGCCTCCCTTCTCCTGTTCAAGGACGATTTCAAACCATTCCTGTTCCGTTTCCGCGTTAAACTCCTCACCATCAATGGGATTCAGAATTTCACACGACACAAAATACTCCTGCGCCTGACAATCGACCGTCTCGGAAAGACGTTTAAGGCCAATCACAGGACGCAAATAATCTTGTGTCAATGTGAATGTCAATGGTTCCATATCCCCATAGCCTACAACGATTTCCGCCACACGTGACTCTGTTCTGGAATCATTTTGCGAAACCGAAAGAGTAACTTCGGACTCGCCTGGTGTACCGACATTGACCCAATCCGCATCCGTCGTAACAGAAATGTCCGAACCATTGTCCAGAAGCAACTTATAGCCGAGCTTCACTTCCTGTGCATTGTGGTCAACAGTCTCAGAATCGGACATCAACAATATGAGTCCGGATGATTTTTCTTTCCCGCAAGACACTGACATTGACACAATTGTCAATGCCGCCACCAATTTAATAATTTCACTTTTCATCATTGATTGAATTTATAGAAGTCAAGTAATTTCTGTCAACAATCAATGACGAAAATACGTTCCCGTCACATCATTTCCACTATTTTAAATGAAACATAGTGAAAACACCGTATATTTCCGGCAGGTCGGATGCAGAGGAGCATTGACTTATTTCCGTTGTCCGGACATGACGGAGTTCTGCTCATCCTCCGCGCGCTCATATTCGTCGAGGGCGGCGGACATCAGTTCACGGCCTTCGGCGGCGATTTCCTCGCCTTTGGCATAATCGGGTATTGCGCCGTATGTGTCGAAGGTCATTTTAACTACGATGTCCGGTTTATAGAGTTGGATGGACTGGCGCGCTATGGTGTGATTCATCAGCGAGAAGGTCCTTGTCAATATCGAATAATAGTTGTCGCTTGTCGGTATATTTTCGTCATTGACCTCATCCTCGAGTTGTCTCGTCTTCTTGCCGATTTCGACTATCCCCTTATAGGCTTTCTGCGCTTCATCGCCTATCATCCGGACTCTATCCAGGAGCGACACGCCCTTTCTCAATGCCAAATCGCCAATCGCATCCAATGCATCTGACTTCAGTTCAATGTCTTCGGCGCGGACATCCTCAAGTTCTTTGAGATAACTTGCAATCTTTTCCGAGTCAATGTGATTCACATCAAATGCCACCAGGATGTCGTGCCCATTGCGCACTGCCCGGCTAAGCGGCATGGTATTGACGACCCCACCGTCTATCAGAGTATGATAGCCGTACTTGACGGGACGGAAAAGTGACGGAATGGAAATCGAAGCCCTTATGGCGTCGAACAATTTTCCCTTGCTGAACACGACTTCCTCGCCAGTATAGAGGTCAGTTGCCACGGCACGGTAAGGTATCCGCAGGTCCTCGATATTGACCTCCGGAACGACTTTCTTTATCGCATCTATCACCTTATCTCCCTTCATGAGATAGCTTTTGCTGATCGAAACGTCCAGAAGAGAAAGCAATTTGGCATTGTCAAGGTCGAAGAGCCATTCCTTGAACCCGTCCAGACCGCCTGCAGCGTAAACGCCGCCTACCAGCGAGCCTATCGAGCACCCCGTCACTGAAATAATATTGTATCCCCTGCTTTCCAATTCTTCAATGGCCCCGATATAGGCAAATCCTCTCGGACCGCCACTTGAAAGCACTAAAGCAACATCCTTGTTCATCTTCACAAAAAGTTAATAATCATTTATACCAATGCACTCTTACAGCTCCATCAATAATAATGTATGAAGTCAGCCTTAAGTTATATCAAATATTTCAGTTCGACAAGTCAATCAGATTATTTGCGATACGATAAGCCAGAGCGACACGGCACAGCCGCTGTAGCTTCCGATGCAATATAACTGACAGGAGCAAGTTCCAGTGTCAGGAAGACAGCACTGCTGAGTGATTGATGCCGCTCGCGATACCGCTCGGAAACGCTTGCCCTCTCGTGGCGGGACGCGGCCACGGTCAAATTTATAACTCATTGATAATCAGATATCATTTAACCCCAAGCGTGGAATCGCAGCCGTTTTTTGGCCACAATTCCACGCTCCATTTCATAAAACACTGTAAATCAACGCATTGCAAAACAAAGCGTGGCCGCGTCCCGACTAGTGAGAATCATTTCCAATGCCTTCTCGTGCTTGGCGTTTATTCGTTCAAGCTCTTTGATCTTGGCCGCATCGTTTGATGCGACGGCTGCTTCATAAGACACTTTGCCCCGCTGCAGATTGTGATGGAGGTCATTGAGTTTGACATGGATTGCGGTGACATTGCCGGAAGCGATGATATTTTCCACGTACTCAAAATATCCCACTTTTTCCTTGTCATGAGACAAAAGCGCCAATGCTGCAATCACCTCATCTTCAACACCTTTGTTCTTCAAATCCTCAAGCGTCATCGAGGAATCCTCCACAACGTCATGCAGGAACCCAGCCTTGATCTCAGCATCAGAGTTCCCCATAAGTCCGACTGCAAGCGGATGCAGAATCGCTGGATTACCATCCAGGTCTTCCTGCCCTGCGTGCGCTTCAAGCGCAATTTTCAATGTTTCTTCAATTTTTGTCATAACAGTAACTATATGAGCTGCCATAAATGGACTGTGCGGTCACAAAACCCATCTTGCTGCCTCGCGCGCTGGCAGCCCGTAAGGTTTGTTCCCGCTGCCGGTATGTTAATAAAAGGAAATTAGTCGAAGAGGAGAACCCTCTTTCATCTTTTGCGAATATAGCAAACTTTTATCAAAGTACAAAATTTTTTTGCAGTCAATATTTATCAGATCAAGTCGTATCTTCGACTTGACACGTACAACACTGCTACTCGCCCTACCGCGAACCAAGATAGAGGAAGACCATTCCGAGGAGGACCAATGCGAGGTCGAGGGCTTTGCTGCGGAGGTTCTTTTCCTTGAAGACCAGGGCGGCGAAGAGGAAGCTGACTATGACGCTGCCGCGGCGGACCATGGAGACGATGGAAATCATCGCGCCGGGCATTGACAGGGCGTAGAGATAGACGAAGTCAGCAACGCTCAAGAATATGGAAATGAATATGATAGACCACTTCCAGCGGAACTGGGTCGTCTTCCGACGGTTGGGATACCAGATGAGCATCATCATCACGCCCATCATGCCGCATTGGTAGATGTTGTACCAGCTCTGGACGGCCATCTTGTCCAATGCCAATCCATTCGGATTCATGAGGAACTTGTCGTACAATCCGCTGACAGCACCCAGAATCGCCGCGCCTACCACGGCATAAATCCAGACATTGTGTTCGAAATCAATGCCTTCTTTCTTACCGCTGCGGCTGAGCATGAAGAACGACACCACAGCGAGCAGGACACCGGTCCATTGGAGACAATTGAGTTTCTCCCCGAAAATCAGCATTGCACCGAGCAGCACCAGCACCGGCCGGGTTGCATTGATCGGGCCGACTATCGTCAGCGGCAGATGTTTCATGCCATAGTAGCCTAGAGTCCAAGAACTTAGGACAATGACACTTTTGAGCAATATCCATTTCTGGACTGCCCAGCCACCATAATCTGCGACCTTGAAAATACTGCCGTCCAAGACAGGCGAACAATATGAAAGAACTATGAACGGGACAAAAATGAGCGAACAGAACAATGTATTCAGAAACAGCACCGGAATGACAGCATTGCCACCCAGTGCCTGTTTCTTACAAGAGTCGTAAAATCCCAGCAGGACCGCCGACAAAAATGCAAATGACAACCACATATACTTAACTTTTCAGCCCGCGAAGTTAAGTACATTTTTTCAATTGCCGTCTTTTGTCGGAAGCGCCATTATCAGGCTCTGGTCATAAAGGGTTCCAGGCTTGACAGAAGATTTTTCAACGGACAGCACTTCATCGAACATCGGCTCGCCATCATCGGAGGTATCACCAGAAAATATAAGCATACGGTCTGCGGATACTTCCTTTACATAGCTGGCAATGGACATTAGACGGGTTTCGGTAGGAAACATGACTTCATACGACACGCAAAGCACCATGCTGCCATCTGCATTGGGCTTCATGGTGTACCAGCCGTTCATGGCAAGTACATCATTAACCTTCATACCATCCAGAAATGTTTTCTGTTCCGGTGTAAGTTTTTCCGTATCAATGCTGTTTCTTAAACTTTCCAAATCATCCGACGAATATGCTTGACCCAAGACCGCAGTACCGTCATCGTTCAGCTGAAGGAGCAGGAAAGACGACTCAGACGCATTCAACAGCCATGTATTCACATAAAGTTTCGGTCCGTCATTTTCAGAACCATCCTTTTCACAGGCGCAAGTCATTGCGACAACCGCAATAGCAAAAATGCAGTATATCAATTTTTTCATATCCCAAATTCCATTATTTATTCTTTGATGAGGATCTCTGACAAATCAACGGTCTTACCTATTTTCAAGCCTGAAGAAGACAAACTTTTCATCTGCAATTTTTCAACATCACCAGCCTCATTGTCCAACGTCATCGAGTCCTTGGCTATATTGAAAAGATGAAAGACCGTCCCCGTCGGAATCGGAATTTCCATTCCTTTGAGAATTTGTGTCAGGAAAATATTCAAATCAACGCCATCTTCCTTACCGGGAATCACCACATATACACCCTTTACTATGATGACTGCATCATTGATTTTCACAGATTTGATCCTTTCGGCCAATTCCTTCTTGTAACTTTCCGTCGCTTCGTCAATGTAATTGTCATCACCCTTTTCGGATGGTTCCAGGCTTGGCAACCACTTGGTTTTGAGAACTTCAAGGACATTCTCATTGGCGAGAAAACTTAAATTGAAGGTCTTGTCCGCATTGATCTGGTAAAAGCCGTAGTCAACGGATTTGCCACCGAAAGTCAAAAGGCTGTTTGAGTCTGTCACCCATGTATTCACATAGAGTGGGACATTGTCAGATTCCTTGTCACAAGAGGCTCCGAGCAGGAGTGCAGCCCCAAAAGCGAGGAAGTAAATTAATTTTTTCATTGTCATGTATTTAAATTATTCATATCATTCCCATTTCATATCCTGGTCGAAAGCCACACGGAATCCGATCAGCATATTTGTCACCCGAGGTGAGCACCATGCCCGTGCAGCACAACGGCAGCTGAGCTTGTCCATCGTAAAGTCCCCTCCACGAACGACCTTGTCTGTTCCGGTTTCCGGGCCTGTCGGATTCCAGGCAAATCCGCCCGAACCTCCATAATAATTTACGTCAAACCAGTCCGCAACCCATTCAGAAACATTCCCATGCAAGTCATAAAGGTCAAACCCGTTAGGGGAATAGGAACCCACCGGAGCAGTTGTTTTTCTGTCGGTCGCCCTGATATGCGCAATGTCACCTGTCAGGTCCAAGCCATTTCCCAAGCCGAAAGGTGTCTCTTCAAGACCTCCCCTACAGGCAAATTCCCACTGGGCCTCAGTCGGAAGCGCTCCACCCACACAATCAGCGAAGGCTTTCGCTCCATACCAGCTGACATTGACGACAGGGCAATCACAGCACCCGTCTGCAGGCTTCCATTCAGCAAGCTCCGCATCCCAAATTAGCCCGAACTTCGCATACTGCCTCACAAGGACTTTCGACTTGTTTTCCGTGTCGCTCCATCCGTTCCAGATACCGTCGCTTCCTATTTTATTTTCATTAAGGAAAGACGCATACTCTGCATTGGTAACTTCATACTTGCCCATGTAGTAACTGCGGGACATATGTACATTATGCTGATTCTCGGCATTCGTATTATTCCTTCCTTCTTCAGTTTTCGGACTGCCCATCTTAAAATACCACAGCCCATCAACCGGATACTTAAAAGTTCCCTTCTGATCAACAACCATTTGGATGACGTCAGGACACTTGTAATCCACTGGCAATGAACGGTTGAACACTTTCGCGTCCGCAGAATTCAATACGCAATCCTCGACAGGGCCGCCCAACTTGAATTCCTTGCCATCCGTAACATAACTGAACAGCGTCGAACCACCTTTCAGTGTCTGGACCGGAATGACGGCACGATAGATATAATTCTTGCCCTCATCCCCCGGCTTCTCCACGAGACACATCTTGACATTGCCGACAGAACCTTTGGTTTCCTCTGTCGTGGCGGAAGCATCACTGTCCTCAAGCAAATTGATTCCAGCAGAAATCCCGACGCCGCAGAGGCTGACTTCAAGTTTCTTGTCAATGTTCCAATACTTGCTTTCAGGCACCTCCACCTGAATCATCGCGCATTCATGTCTGAATTCAAGTTTCACCTCTTTCCCGATTTTGACACCATCCTTACTCCTCGCCACCAGAAAATCAGAAAGCCGGTATTCATTCACACCGCTTTGGTCTTCCTTGACATTGAACGTAATGGCAGCCGGATCAGCAATGTTCTCATCATACGGATAATACGCGTAGAATTTCAACGAGTCCTTTTCCCAGCACAACTTGTCTCCAGCCCAACCGGAACCATCAAAAGTAAGTTTTTTATTTCCAAAAACCAAATCTTTTGATTCCGCATCATAAGCATATATGCCTACGGCATCGCCCTCCGCCCAATCACATTCGAGTTTAAAAATGATTTCAGGTTTACTTTCCTCCTCAGGCTTCGGTTCCTCCGGTTTCGGTTCCTCCGTCCCAGGTTCTTCCTGAGACGGACTATCGTTGCCATTATCCTTTACGCATGACACCAACATTAAAGTCAATGCCAATGCTGCAAAAAAGTGCCAAAATATTCCTTTCATAGCTCATTGTTAAATTTTGACGAAAGTAAGTTTTGGGCACTTGATTATCACTATTTTTAATAAAACATAGTCGCAGGACACACAATAATTGAAAAAAATCTATCTTTGTAGGCTTAAGTAAAACGAAAACTGAAATGGAAAGAATATATTGCGACTTGATGCTGTTGGCCTCCGGAGTAATCGCTGCACTTGCCGTGGCCATCATTTGCGTCAAGATCCCTTCAAGGCCGGAATTCGGCAAACTGAAAACCGCAAGGGCGACATTGGCCGCATCATTCATAACGCTTTCCATATTGAATTTCATTTGTTACTTCACCGGATATGACGAGAGCCTTGACCGCTTGAACACACTCATCGTGGCTGCATTCCAGGCACTTTTATTGACAGGAACATTGCTCGTTTTCATCCGTCCTGACGTGGTTACCGGCAAATGGGTAGGATTGCAGACCGCGGTCATCTGCATACTCTCGGCCCTGCTCTACTGCATAATGTTCATATTTCCGGACATTTATCCGATATTCTTCCATGCCGGAGCAGCACTTCTGGTCCTTCAGCTCATATTCCACAGCATCAGATTTTTCAAATCGCAGAAAATGACTATCAACGACCTGAACAATTACTATGCTGACGATTTTTCACCGAGATTGGGCGGGATAAGGGCCGGATTCATACTTATGCTCATCATAGGGGCAATGTCTCTCTGCACATTGGTCACCGGCCCGTGGTTCTACGCCATTTTCGTCCCTGCATATCTGATATGCTATACCATCGTGGCGATTTGCATGATCCGCTATGTGAACAGCACATCATTCATTCTCCAGGCAATCGGGAAACCCGAAGAAGAGGCTCCAAGCACGGAACCTGCTCACAAAGCGCAGGCAAACATACCTGAGCATCAGTTGATTGAATTGAGAAACAATATCGCATCGTGGGTCGCCGCCGGAGAATACAGACGTCGCGACGTGCCATACAAGGAAATTCTCGAGACACTCAACACAGATGCAGCAACCATGCGAGTTTTCATGAAAAGTGAGAACGGCATGGATTTCCGTTCTTGGAGGAACAAGTTACGTCTCCAGGAGGCATGCCAAATGCTGGCCGGCCACCCTGAAATGAATGCGGAACAGATCAGTGAATACATCGGTTACAGCGACAGCAGCAACTTCCACACGGATTTCCGCAAATTTACAGGAATGTCCGCCAGCGAGTGGAGGAGAACCAGGACGAAGACAGGTCAATGAAATTGATTGAATTTATAGGTGTCAGCACGTTCCATTTCAAGCAATTTAATCTTCCTGTCGATTCCTCCGGCATAACCGGTCATACTGCCGTCAGCGCCAATGACCCTATGGCATGGTATGATGAGCGAAATGGGATTTTGACCGACAGCGTGGCCCACGGCTTGGGCGGACATCCTCCGCACTCCTTTCATTTCGGCAATGCGGTCAGCAATTTTACCGTAAGTCATTGTCTTACCGAAAGGAATAGTAAGCAATATTTCCCAGACAACCATCCGGAATGGCGTCGAATCCAATTTCAATGCCGGGATAAAACCCGGGTCATGTCCGCTGAAGTAAATGTCAAGCCATTGACTGGCCTGCGCAAAGACCGGAAGATCTTTCTCTTCAATCTCATCATCAATATTGCCCGCAAAATACTTCTGTCCATCAAACCACAGTCCAGTCAAGGCGTCACCATCACTCGCTAGAGTAATTACACCTACATAAGAATTATATTGTTGAATGTAAATCATATTTCAGCACGACATTATCGTTCAATACTTGATCTCAAAATATGCCAACAACTCCGCATATTTATCCTGCGCAGTCAGGCAGGTATCTCTCAAATAGCCAGGGATTTCCGGCCAATTCTGAAGACCTCTATAGTAGAAATACTTCAAGTCGTCCATTATGATAAACGGCACTATTCCGTTGGCCAGACATTCCTTGAACATGACAAGACGTCCCGTCCTTCCATTCCCATCCTGAAACGGATGAATTGACTCGAACTGCTTGTGAAAGTCAATGATATCGTCCAATGTCTTTTTCTTTTTGGAATTATAAGACTTGAGCAATACGCTCAACATGGAATGCACCTTCTCCGGGGGACAAGTCTGATTTCCACCTACCTCATTGGGAAGCTTCTTATAATCACCCACATTGAACCAGGATTTCCGGCTGTCAGAAGTTCCAGTTTTCAAGATACGGTGTATTTCCTTGATCATCCCTTCCGTAAGTTTATCCAGCGCATGATCTATTATGTAATCAATACAACGGAAATGATTCACCGTCTCCACGATGTCATCAACATTGACAGATTCATCGGAAATGCCGATGGTGTTCGTCTCATAGATGTATCTGGTCTGCTCATGAGACAAGCGACTTCCCTCGATATGATTGGAATTATATGTAAGATCAATCTGCGTACGATGGTAAATACCACCTTTCAGACGGCTCGACTTTTCCTCCCAGAGTCTCGACAAAAGCGGAAACTCTTTTCGGGCCTTGGCATTCTTCCTGCCCGGCAAAGAAGCATCCTCCGGAACATTCCATGTCTTTCCTGTCAGAAAAGCCCCCTCCATCTTTCCTGAAGCACACCAATTCCTGACCGTTCTTTCGGAAACGCCATTCTTTCCAGCAAACTCCGCTATAGAAATATAATCCATATTATCGGCAAATATTATTGTTCAATGTCCATACAAATATAGCGAATCTTGCCGATATCGGCAAGATTCGCAACCATAATTCATTTACCGCCACTAATTTCAGTTTTTCACCCAGGTAAGACGTTCCCAGATGCAGCGCGGGACAAGACGCCAGAAGAATACGAGGATACGGAATTTCCAGTCGAATGTGCAGATGCGTCTTTTCCGGCGGATGGCTTTCATCACCTCGTCGGCCGCCTTTTGCAATGTCAGCAGCATCGGATATTTCTTGTCGGGATTGAGGATGTCAGTCGCCACGAAACCCGGGCGGATATCCGTAAACACGACCGGTATCTTCTCCATTCTGACCAATTGCGCCAATGCGGAAACATATGTCTGCTGCATTCTTTTGGTAGCGGAATATGCTGGAGCCGTGCCTAAACCTGCTGTTCCGGCGATTGATGTAACAACCGCTATATGCGCCTCTTTTCCAGCCGGATACGCATCCTGATGTTTTCTGACATAGTCGACGAAATGTGCCAGAATACGCACCAAGCCTTCGCAATTGGTCCGCACGGTACGGATTTCCTTATCAATATCCAGTTCCCTGTTCTGATACCCCACACCGGAGACATACAATAACAGGTCCGGAGCACCCATTTCTACGATCAGAGCATCCAGCCCGGCCGTCGCATCTTCCTGAGTAACATCCATTTGCTTAATATGGACTCTCTCGCCATACTCCTCCCGAAAAGCCTCAAGGGCCTCAATCCTCCTGCCGGAAACACCCACTTCCCAGCCTTCCTCCACCAGACGTACCGCCGTCTCCCGCCCGATTCCGGAAGTAGCACCAATGACAATCGCTTTCTTCATGATACAAATTCAAAAATTATCTATTAAGCAATCCTTAAAATCTTTACCAACTTATTTTTTCATGCTTACTAAAATGAAACACCTAGCTTAATACCTATCTGGTTCAGTTTGTATTTGACTTCTGCATTCATAACAGTCGTCTTGCAACTATATCTTTCGTATAATAAGGTCAATTTCATTCCGACCTTCTGCCTCATTGGAAAATGTAAGCCGAACTCAGGTCGGAACATTAAACCGCCTGTCATATCATACGTATAATCGAGTTTTGTTCCTACATCCACCCCAGCTGTCAAATCCAGTTTTCGAGCAACTGGCAAATAACCTTTTACATCAACGAATATCGGGAAGATTATGGCTTCATCTGAAAGATCAGCGGTCGCTCCTATACCCGCACCTGCGAAAAGATAACGCGAGAAGCGCACACCATTGATTACTTCCAGGTTAAGGTTATTAAGTTCTTCGCTCATGTCGAACGTATAGGAAACATTCACCTCTCCTTGATATTTGAAGTACTTGACATCCTGAGCACCGATGCCGAGCGGCAAGACCAATAAAGTCAATAGGCACAATAAGCGATTTATTTTCATGGATTTTGGATTTGAAAACAGGTGTTATATATTTTTTTCGAATTTAGCTATTTTTTTTTGAGAAAATTGTTACAAAAATGTTAAAAACAGCCATAATATCTTGTGAAGTCGTGTAGCATAAGTCACTGTGCCATAAATATTCTTGTCAATTTCGTTCCAAATAAACGTTTTAAGTTACACCAAATGGGTTTTTAGAGGCGTTTTGTTCCGCGAAAACGTTTTAGGTGGAACGAAGTGTGCACTGTGTGAGAAAATCGGCGGGTGTATTACATGAAACCACCTGGCTGGTGAGATGAATTACGAGTTGAATTACGAGTTGAACTGCGAGTTGGATTGCGAGTTGGAACTAGCTGATAAACAAAGTATTATCTTATCAAGATAACTGCCTGATTGAGAGAAAACTGCGAGTTGGGGTCAGGTTATGGAGTCTTGAATGGCATTGACGAGATTAGCCACGCTGCGCGTGCCTTTTCTCTGCTCCTTGCCGGAGGGGCCCTTG
>OFMT01000364.1_pt1 | contig 41675 bp, 37 predicted proteins | sample 1541891 | NCBI WGS metagenome assembly OFMT01 (sample SAMN04209230, study PRJEB22552) | human gut metagenome | biome: gut; material: feces | host: Homo sapiens | place: USA: Oklahoma | reverse complement strand
TAGAGCAGGGGACTGAAAATCCCCGTGTCATTGGTTCGATTCCGATCGGAGGCACTTTATATGCGGCCGTAGCTCATCTGGTAGAGCGCCACCTTGCCAAGGTGGAGGTAGCGAGTTCGAGCCTCGTCGGCCGCTCCAGACAAAACAAGCCACTGCAAAACATGATTCGTCGTGTGATGCAGCGGCTTTTTTGTACATTGAAAGCTTTTTTGGAATTGGAAAAGGAGGGAAAAACGCAGTGATATTCGGCAAGTACATCAACCGGTATTACCTCAAACATGCTCCCGTACTGCTGCTGGGCCTTGCCGCCCTGCTGACGGTGGATTACATCCAGCTTTTGATCCCGCAGCTCTACCGGCTGGTCATCAACGGGGTGAACCTTGGCCAGGTGGTGGTGAACGGTGAGACGCTGCTCTTTACCAAAGAGGTGCTGCTGCAGCACATCTGCCTGCCCATGATCTGGATCGTGGTGCTGATGGTCATTGGGCGCTTTTTGTGGCGCATCTGTTTCTTCGGCTCGGCGGTGCGGGTCGCGGCAGACCTGCGGGAGCGGATGTTCGACCACAGCCGCAGGCTGTCCCAGCAGTACTATCAGGTGAACAAGGTCGGCAACCTGATGAGCCTGTACACCAACGACCTGGACACCATTCAGGAGTGCTTTGGTGACGGCGTGCTGATGTTCTTCGACGCGCTGACCCTGGGTCTGCTGGCTCTTTATAAGATGTGGACCATGGACGTGCGGCTGACCCTGCTGGCCCTGATCCCGGCGCTTATCATGTTTGCCATCGGCACCCAGATGAGCAAGGTAATGACCCGGCGCTGGGAGGAGCGGCAGGAGGCCTTCTCCGGCCTTTCCGATTTCGCGCAGGAGAACTTTTCCGGCATTGCGGTCATCAAGGCCTTTGTCAAGGAGTACAAGGAACTGCAGGCCTTCCGGAAGCTGAACAAGGAAAACGAGGAAATCAACGTGACCTACACGAAGATCGCCACCCTGCTGGAGGTGCTGGTGACCCTGTTCGTGGAGTCCGTGGTCTGCATCATTCTGGGTTACGGCGGTTATCTGGTCTATCAGGGCCGGTTCAACGCCGGCCAGCTGGTGGAGTACATCGGCTACTTTGAGGCCATCGTCTGGCCCATCATGGCCGTGTCCATGCTGATCGAAAAGACCAGCCGCGGCAAGGCCTCCCTGAACCGCATCACCGAGCTGCTGGATGCCCCCATCGACGTGGCCGACCGCCCCGGCGTGGCCGACCTGACCGACCCCAAAGGCGGCATCGAGTTCCGCCACCTGAACTTCCGCTACCCGGACGGCGAGTACGATGTGCTGCGGGATATCTCCTTTACCATTGCGCCCGGCGAGAGCGTGGGCATCGTGGGCAAGACCGGTGCGGGCAAGACCGCCCTGGTGGACCTGCTGCTGCGCACCTATAATGTGCCGGACGGAACCCTGTTCGTGGACGGCAGGGATGTGAACAGCCTTTCCATCCACTCGGTGCGCAATGCCTGTGCCTACGTTCCGCAGGATAATTTCCTGTTCTCGGACACCATCGCCCACAACATTGCCTTTGGTGTGGACGATGTCACCCCCGAGGACATCGAGCGGGCGGCAAGCATGGCCGATGTGCGGGATAATATCGTGGATTTCAAGGACGGCTACGAGACCGTTCTGGGCGAGCGCGGCGTGACGGTGTCCGGTGGTCAGAAGCAGCGCATCTCCATCGCCCGCGCCCTGCTCAAGGACGCACCCATCCTGATCCTGGACGACTCCGTCTCGGCGGTGGATACCAGCACCGAGAAGATCATTCTGGACAACCTCAAGAACAGCCGGGCAGGCAAGACCACCCTGCTCATTGCCCACCGCATTTCCACGGTGGAGCGGCTGGATAAGATCGTATTCCTCAACGAGGGCCGGGTGGAAGCCGTCGGCCCCCACGATCAGCTGTATGCTTCCTGCCCGGAGTACCGCCGGATGGTCGATCTGCAGCGGCTGGAGGATGAGACGAAGGGAGGCGAAAACGCATGATGCATCTGAATCCGTTGGTTCTGGTGGGCGCTGTCATCGGCGTGATCACCGCCCTGCTGGTGGCAGCCTATGCCGCAGTCAAGGACAAAAAGACCGCCATGGGCTTTGAGCGCAACATGGAGGACGGCGAGATCATGCGCCGCCTTGCCCGCTATGCCCGGCCCTACCTGAGCAAATTCCTCATTGTGGGCCTGCTGATGCTCTTCTCCATTGCCTACGATATCATTTCACCCCTCATCGTGGGCCGCATCGAGGAGCTGGTGGCCGGGGAGTTTGAACTCCGCGCCCTCTTCCTGGGCGTGTCAGTGTATGCAGGCGTGCTGGTGTTCTCTATGGGCAGCACCTACCTGCAGGCCGTGATCCTGCAGCGGGTGGGTCAGCGCATCATCTCCGATCTGCGGGAGGATCTGTTCAGCCACATTGAATCTTTGGCACACGAGCAGCTCAACGAGATCCCGGTGGGCAAGCTGGTCACCCGAGTGACCAACGATACCAACGCCATCTCCATGATGTTCACAAACCTCTTGGTCCAGCTGACCAAGAACAGCTTTGTCATTCTGGGCATTCTGGTGGCCATGCTCTGCCTGAACTACGAGCTGACGTTGATGGTGCTCTGCTTTGTGCCCTTCATCGTGATCTTCACGGTCATCTTCCGCAAGTTCTCCCGCCGCGCCAACCGCAAGCTCAAGAACGCGACCACCGATATCAATACCTATCTGTCCGAAAACCTGTCCGGCATCAAGGTCACCCAGATCTTTGGCCGGGAGGACGAGAAGATGGAAGACTTCCGCCAGAAGAGCCAGAAGCTGGCCCGGGCCAATCAGGAGCAGATCTTCGTGTTCAGCGTGTTCCGTCCGCTGGTGTATATGCTCTATGTCAGCTCGATCTTGTGCCTGTTCTATCTGGGCGGCATGGGTCACCTGAACAATATCAGCTTCCTGGGGCAGACCATTTCCAGCGGCACCATCGTCACCTTTTATATGTACATCTCCAAGTTCTTCACCCCCATCCAGAACCTGGCCGAACAGTTCAACTGGCTGCAGTCGGCGCTGGCATCGGCAGAAAAGGTGTTCTCCATCATGGACATCCAGCCCAGGATGCAGGATGCCCCCGATGCCATTGAGCTGAACGAGGTGAAGGGTGAGATCGAGTTCCGGGACGTGTGGTTCAGCTACGTTCCTGGCGAGTGGGTGCTGCAGGGCGTTTCCTTCCATGTGGATGCCCGCCAGACGGTGGCCTTTGTGGGTTCCACCGGCTCCGGCAAGAGCACCATCCTCTCCCTGATCTGCCGGAACTACGAGTTCCAGAAGGGCCAGATCCTGATCGACGGCATCGACATCCGCAAGATCAAGATCTCCTCCCTGCGCAGGCACTTCGGCCAGATGCTGCAGGACGTGTTCCTGTTCTCGGGCACCATCCGCTCCAACATCGTTCTACGGGAAGAGGGCATCCCCGACAGCGAGATCATGGAGGTCTGCCGCTACGTCAACGCCGACAAGTTCATCAACAAGCTGGACCACGGGCTGGACGAAGAGGTGCGTGAGCGCGGCAACAACTTCTCCGCCGGCCAGCGGCAGCTGCTCAGCTTTGCCCGCACCATCATCCACAAGCCCAGCGTGATGATCCTGGACGAGGCTACCGCCAACATCGACACCGAGACGGAGCTGCTGATTCAGGATTCGCTGGAAAAGATGCGCACCGTGGGCACCATGCTCATTGTGGCCCACCGGCTGTCCACCATCCAGCATGCGGACAACATCATCGTGCTGTCCCACGGTAAAATTCTGGAGCAGGGCACCCACCAGCAGCTGCTGGCCCGGCATGGCCGCTACTACCAGCTGTACACCCTGCAATACCACAAGGCGCAGCTGAACGCAGCCGAATAAGCGCAGACAGAAAGGCCGCTGACCTGAGATGGGTCAGCGGCCTTTTCCGTCTGCACCGGGGGTGGAGTCGTCCTCTTCCGGATCGTCGAGGGAGCACAATTAACACTTGCAAAACAGGTGCATCGCTCGTATAATAGAATATGGTAAAATAATAAAAAAGAGAAATGGAAAGGAGGGGCCACAGGATGCAGTGGATCGATGCGCTCGGCTATGAAGAAGTGATGACCTTTCTGCGCAGTACACCGGCGAACCTCTTTTTCAAGGATACGGAATGCCGTTATCTTTTTATTTCGGACGTTAGGACTTTCTTCCCCTACGGAGAAGGGCAGGAAGAGGATGTGCTGGGCAAGACAGATCTGGAGATCTGGGGCAACGAGGAACAGGCACGCTTTTATTATGAGCAGGACCAGAAGGTGCTTGCCACCGGCAAGGGAACCGGCTATATCACCGAGGTGCCCCGGGAGGATGGGATAGCATACTATCAGATCAAAAAGAACCCCGTTGTGCTGGAGGGAAAGATCATCGGCATCGTGGGGCTTATTGGTGATATCACCGAACGGGTGCGGCTGGAAAAACAGGCCGAGAACTGGGCCGTCCACGATGACCTGACCGGTCTGTATAACCGCAACTACCTGAAGGTAAAGGGTGCCGAGCGGTTGAAGGAAGCCATCATGCCCATCACGATCATCATGGGCGACTGCAATTACCTGAAGCGTGTGAATGATGCCTACGGCCACGAGTACGGCGACCTGCTGCTCAAGCGGGTGGGCCGGGTGATCCGGGAAAACCTGCCGCCGGAGAGCGTGGCCCTGCGGATGGGCGGCGATGAATTCCTCATTGCCTGCAGCCATTTTTCTGCAGAAGAGGCCGAACAGCTGATCGAGAGGCTGCACGGGGAGCTGGCCCGCCAGAGCGACGACCGCCTCAAGCTGGATGTTGCCTTTGGATACCACACTGTGACAGAAGGCCCCTTTGATTATGTCGCAGTCTACCATGCTGCCGACCGGGATATGTACCGGAACAAGCGCAAAAACCGCTGAAAATCCGGATGAAATAACAGCCTCAGCCCGATCTCCAAGGGCTGAGGCTGTTTTGGCGATCTGTTACATCAGGGCGGTGAGCACCAGCGCGCAGAGAGGGAAAACGCCATCTGCGGCGGCTTACAGGATCACATTTTTGATGAGCAGGGAAACGCTGCCGTCCGGATCGTGGAGGAACTCCAGCTCGGAATCGGAGTTCAGCAGCTCGGTGGGGATCTTGACCTCGATGCCGTTGGCGGTGCGGATGCTCCGGCTCTCCATCCGGCGGATGCGGGCGGGGGTCACGGTGACAGGAGCAGCGGCCTCTTCCAGCACCTCGCTCTTCTCCACATAGTCATCAAAGGGCACCGCGGCCAGCGGGTATTCCTCGGCCAGCTGCTGGCGCACCTGCTCCACCGATACCTGATTGTCGTTGTCGGCAGCCTGGTTGGCAATGAGCATGGCCACCTGCGCGTCGGCATGGGGCTCATCCTCATAGGCATCCTTCACAGCCTGTGCGGCGGCCTCCTGAATGGCCTGCAGCTTCTTTTTCTCGGGCTCGGCCTGGGTATACTGGAACACAACAGAGGAGAGGTAGAACTCCTTGTGGCCGTCGATGTCGTATTTCTTTTCCAGCAGGCGCATGGAGTAGTCCGTCAGGTTGACGAGCGCACCCTCCTCCACCTTGCCGCTCTGGGTGGGCAGGCAGGCCCGCTGCTGGATGATGGAGTTGACCGGGGCACCTTCCACGGTCTCGGTGTAGTGGGTGTAGCCGTTTTTATAGTTCAGCTTGAGGATGCCCAGCCAGGGCGCGCCGTCCCGGGTGAAATCCACCACGGCCAGGTCCGCCCCGGGGATGGTGGTGTGGGCGTGCATGTAATCGAACAGCACCCCCGCAATGCGGCAGGACAGATCAATGAAATCCTGATTGTGCTCCAGCTCGTTCCGGAAAGCCGAATCCGGCAGGGGGCGGCACTGGCGGATCTCATCGCTGGCCAGCAGCTTTTCGATATGATTCTGTAAGTAGGCGGTCTTTTCGGCAGTCAGCTCCATGCCACCGCCGCTGAGCACCGGCGCGTCCAGCGTGGTGTCCAGCACATGCAAAATTGCCTGATGGATGATGATCTCCATGGGTCAAAACCTCATTTCCCGGGTGATTGTGATGTTCCTGCCCAGTATAGCACATCCGGAACAAAAAGGCGAGAGGGAGCGCAAAGGCTTGTCAACCGCCGCCTGAGATGCTACAATGGGGCTGACCAAACATCCGGACAAGCCGAAAGGGGAGTGTGTTATGGAATTTCGGGACAAGCCGATGCAGAACCTCATCCGCATCAAGGAAAAGGAGATCTGCAAAAATGTGCAGGAGCTGCTGCTGGATGGTGAGCAGATCGTGGGCGCTTACAAGACCGTGCGCGATCAGGCTGTGTTCACCACCCACCGCATTTTTATGGTGGATATGCAGGGGATGACCGGTACCCGGCAGGAGATCTTTGTGCTGCCCTACCGCAAGATCCTGCATTACGGCATTAAGACGGCAGGCTTTGGCGACCCGCTGCAGACCTCAGAGCTGACGGTCTGCTTTGCGGATGAGCACGAGGCAAAGTTCGGCTTCATCGGGCAGGATGAGCTGCTGGCGGTGGCACGGGCCATCAGTCGGTGCATCCTGTAACAGAATAAACGTAAAACGCCCGTTCCGGCTTCTGACCCCGGAGCGGGCGTTTTACATTGCTGTAATATGCGAAAAAAGGAGAATGTCGAAGGGTCAGCAGGCGGCGCGCTCTCTGCGGCCGGCCTCGAGCATGTAGTGCAGGAAGCCGGTGACATCAGCGGGGTCGGTGACAGAGATGTCAAAGCCCTTGGAGGGAGCGTCCATCATCTGGAACAGCTCGGTGGCGGCGTTGTCCTTTTTCAGGTCACAGGTCTCGCCATTGGCCAGGTGCAGGAGCACACTGCCGCGGCTGGCGGCTACCTGCTGCATGAAACGGTCTTTATCAAGATACTGGATGCGAAGCATAAAAATACCTCCCACAAAGAAATGTTTTATTCTGGAAGAGTCCCCCGGGCCAGGCTGCCCGTGGGGAACGCTTCTCGGGAACCGGATCAAGCCGCGCCGGGGGTTGTTTTCCGCCCCCTGCGGTGTTATACTGTGCTTGCTGGTTCTGATGAAATAATACCACGAAACCGGCACGATAGATAGAACAAAAACACCCGATTTGTACAACAAAATCGGCATTGACAAAAAATGTTCAAAGTATTGCGGAAAGGAATTGTTCAATATGGCGTTTCAGACAAGCTGTGTCTCTGCTGCCAATATCGTTACCGGGCTGACCTTCCAGCAGGATGTTGTGGCCGATGCCGAGGGGCGGGAAATGGTCCAGCATGGCAGCGCCCTGTTTCCCATTGCCTGCTATGCGGAGAACCTGAAAAGCTATTCGGTGGCCTGGCACTGGCACGAGGAGTTTGAGTACATTCTGGCCATGAAAGGCCCCCTGACGGTGGACGTGAACAAGACCCGGGTGACCCTGCAGACGAATCAGGGCGTGTTCCTGAACTCCGGCATCCTCCACGCGGTGGAGCATGCGGAAAAAGGGGAGGCCCTGCTTCACTCGGGTGTGTTCCATCCCCGGCTGGTGGGTGGAATGGACACCATCTTCTGGCAGAAGCTCATCCGACCCATGCTCCAGCCGGATGCCCCGGCGTTTTTTCTGCTGGATGGGGCTGTGCCCTGGCAGGCGCAGGTGCTTGCCTGCCTGCGGGAAGCCTGGCAGGCGGTTGCCGTGGAGCCCTTTGATTACGAGAACCGGGTGCGGTATTATCTCTCTGCGGCACTGCGGCTGCTGAGCACCCAGTGCGTGGGCGGCAAGACCAAGGTCTCACAGCAGGAGCAGATCGCCGCCGAGCGGATGAAGCAGATGCTCCGCTTTGTGGAGGAGCACTATGCCGAGGAGCTGACTGTGGAACGCATCGCGGCCAGCGTGGCCCTGAGCGAGAGCGCCTGCCTGCGCAGCTTCCGGCAGATGCTGGGCATCACGCCCATTCAGTATGTCAAGCAGTTCCGGGTGGAAAAGGCCGCCGAGCTGCTCCGTTCCACCCGGCTCAAGACGGGCGAGATCGGGATGGAGTGCGGCTTTGCAGATGGCAGCTACTTCATCAAAACCTTCCGGGAGATCAAGCACTGCACACCCAAGGAATACCGCGCAAAATTCTGCTGAAATGTCTGAGATAGGAATAGGAGAAAATAATCCCCATGCAGCACAGTCTGACCCAAGGACCCATTACAAAGAATATCCTGCTGTTTGCCCTGCCGCTGGGTGTTACCGGCATCTGGCTCAGTGTGCCCATCGGCTGGGCACTGGCAGATGCCATCGGCATTGGGTATCATTTGAAGAAGAGTGCTTGCAAAAATGACGAAGCTATGGTAAGATAAAGAAAAGAACACCATGGAAAGAGAGCGTGCACGATATTGGAAAACCGACTGGTGAGTTTTACGATGGGTGGAATGGCCTTTGAGTATGACGAACAAAAGAACCAGATCAATATCCGCAAGCATGGTCTTTCCTTTAAAAGTGCGGCTCGTGTGTTCTTTGACTATGACCGCATTGAGTTTTATGATGACACACACAGCGATGAGGAGCCGCGTTATGATACGATCGGTGATACTTCCGCAGGTAAAGTTTACTGTACGGAGGGAAATACACTGATCGGCAAGGTAAACGAGATCCTGTTTGTGGTGTATACAGAGCGCATCCGTGTAGAAGAAAACGGAGAAAAAACGGATGTGACACGGCTGATCTCAGCAAGACTGGCAACGAATTTTGAGAGGGGGCTCTATTATGGTAAATGTGAATAAATTGTCCGCAGAGATGCAGAAAGAGCTGGCTTTCACAAAAGAAGAGCTGGCAGAGCTGGAACAGGCTAAGAAAATGCCCATTACTTTTGATGAGGATTGCCCGGAAACGACTCCGGAACGTGCATTGAAGTTCCGGCGTGTCAACCCGCCCCGGAGCGTAAACGCCCATGGCGCATAACTCAAATAAGGAAATATCCCCCGCTGCAAAGCGTGTTTTGGCACGTCTGCAGCGGGGGATATGTCTTTCTGTTGGAGCTTGAGATGATCCGGATGGGGCTTATTCCCCCACGGCGGGGACGTTCTGCATCGTCCAGAGGAGCTTCTGGACATCCACGCTGCCCATGTGGGTGGGCTCCTCACCCAGACGGAGAAAATCGGTCTGCTGGGCGGTAACAGTCTGCCACTGGGGCAGGTCTGCGCCGTTGGGGTCACCTGTCCTGGCAAAGTTGGTCAGGTAATCCACCATCTGAGCGCTGAGGGCGGTGTCCTTCTCAGTGAAGGGCCGCCAGCAGTGAGCCAGCGTGCCGAACCAGTACCACAGGTCGCTGGAATGCCAGGCACCACGGTCATCACCGGGGAGCTGGCGGTCGAAGAACCAGCCGTAGCTGTCGGCGTTCCGGGCGCACCAGTCCTGAGCCATCTGGTAGAGGTAGGGCGGAACGATATCCTCACTGGTGAAGCCAATGAGGTAAGGAATATGGTGCTGTTCGTTGGCAGCCAGCGTCTCGGGGCCGGTCTTGACCTGGAAACGGCCATCCACCACAGGCTCGCAGCCCAGACCCTTGAACTGGGGCTGGGTGCGGACGGCATCCCAGGCTGCAAACAGTCTGGCGGGGGCGAGGGCACGGAACTCGGCCAGCGTGCTGCACCCGGCGGTCTCCATGACCTGCTTCCAGAACGGGTAGTGGGCCTCGGCGGGCTTGGCCGTCAGCATCTGGCTCACGCCGCCGCCGCTGCTCATCACAGCCTTGGAGAACAGCCCCCTGGTGATGGGGGAGAGGACGAGCTGCTGGACGCTCATGGCACCGGCGCTCTGGCCCATGATGGTGATGTTGTTGGGATCGCCGCCAAAGGCAGCGATGTTGGCACGCACCCACTGCAGGGCCGCCAGCTGATCCAGAAAGGCATAGTTGCCGGTGGATCCGGCCTCATCAGCCAGCTCGGGCAGGCAGACAAAGCCCATGGGGCCGAGCCGGTAGTTGATGGTCACGGCCACGCAGCCTTTGGTGGGCCAGACGGGGCCATCGAAGTGCTTCTCGTGGCCGCAGCCGCCGGTAAAGCCGCCGCCGTGAATGTAGAAGATGACCGGCAACCTGTCCCCGGGAGCTGCGCCAGCAGGGGCCCAGAGGTTCAGGAACAGGCAGTCCTCGCTGTAAGTATACGTTTCGCCCTTGCGGAACTCGTTGTAGTAGAAGGCTTTTCCGGGTGCGGCGGCTTCATCATAGAAGGCGCGGGGCTGGTAGCAGCAGGCACCGTATTGGGTGGCATCATAGACACCGTCCCAGTGGGTGACGGGGACAGGAAACTCCCACCGCCCGGCGGTGGCGTAACGGATGCCCTTGTAGGCGGCAATGCCCGGCCACTGGCAAGCCGTGCCGGAGATCACGCCGCAGGGCGTGGTGCGCTCAAAGCTCATGGGGGAAACCTCCTTGTCTTACTCCGCCGCTTTCAGGCCCCGGATGTCCTCGCCCGCAAACAGGCAGGGAACAAAGGAGGAAAGACGGCTGGAGATCTTTTCGGTGTATCGCTTTTCCAGCAGGGAGCCATCCGCAATGTTGGTGGTGACGATGGTGGGCAGACCGGCCCCCAGGCGGTTATTCAGCAGGCTGTAAAAAGTGGTGATGAAGTAGGGGGTGACGAACTCGGTGCCCAGATCATCCAGGATCAGCAGGTCGGCAGCAGAGGCGGTGCGCAGCAGGGTCTCGGCATCTTCGGAGGAGTCGAAGCGGGCGTTTTCCAGCTTGCCGAAGAAGTCCGGGCTGGAAACGTAGATCACGTCAAAATCCTTTTGCAGCACGATGCCCGCAATGGCAAGGGCAGCGTGGGTCTTGCCCAGCCCCGCGTTGCCAAAAAGCATCAGGCTCTCGCTGTTGTGGTCGAATTCCTCAGCGTAGCTGCGCAGATCCTCCAGCAGGCCGCCCATGTAGGTGCGGACAGGCTCGCCCAGCTTCTCGTCCATGGTGTTGGGGTAGTACCGCAGCTCCATGGTGTCAAAACTGGAAATGGACAGGCTGGACAGCGCCTCGATCTCCTCCCGTCGCAGACCCTGCATCAGCTTGTGAACGCAGGTGCAGGTGCGGCCCTGCACGCTGCCGGTATCCTGGCACAGCTTGCAGGTGAATTTGGGCTCCAGCGCATCCGCAGGGCGGCCGCTGGCGGCCAGCAGGGCGGTGAGCTCCTGCCGGGCTTTGCTCAGTGCGGCGGCGGCTTCGGTGCGGTCTTTTCCGGCCGCGCCTGCCAGCGCGCAGCGGATGCCCCGCACCCGCACCTCGTCCTCAGCGTGGCGCAGGGCCGGGATGGCGGCCTCCGCCTCCAGCCGGGCATCCTCGGCATTGGCGCGGGCAGTCTGCCGCCGCAGAGCCACCGTGCGCAGGGCGGCCTGATAAAGTTCCTGTTTGGTACGCATAAAAGCTCCTTATTCTGCAGGCGTGTCCGTCTTTTTGCGGAGCGGACGGCGGCGGGCAGCGTTCTTGAGAAAATCGTTTCCGCTGGGTTCGGCGCGGTCCACCCGGAGGTTCCGGCTGGCACCCATCCCGGCCACCGGGCCCCGCACATCGTGGACGGTGCGCAGGCCCTTGGCGTTCCAGGTCTTGAGGATGCTGTTCCAGTACCAGAGATCCCGCTTGGGCCCGGCCTGCACGGCGGCCTCCTGCACCATGGCATCATCGTAGCCGTAGACCTCGTACCAGCGGGCAATGGCCTTGCGCCCGCCAAGGGTCAGCTCGGTGTCGGCAATGCCCAGCAGGCCGCTGACGTATTGCTCCCGCTGGGCGCGCAGGGCCAGCAGCTGGAGGTGTGCGTCGGCCTGTTCGCCGGTCTCCACACCCTCGGCCCGCCAGACCTTCAATTCGTGGCTGACGGCACCCATCGTCCGCTTGCCCCGGCTGGCCACATAGGCCACGCAGAGCATGACGGTCTCGGGTGCAAAGGCCTCCTGCACATAGAAGTTTACCAGCTTTTCCATTTCGGGGTGGGTCAGCGGGCGGGCAAAGCTGGTCTGGGCACAGTCGATGAGGGAGGAGATCATGGGGTCGGTGCGGCTGGCCGCTGCGATTTCGCTCCAGGTCATGGGGGCAGGGGCTGTGGGCTCCTCGCCCGGGGCGGCGTTCTCCTCGTACCGTTCCAGCAGACCTGCACCGGCCCAGAAGGACAGGGCACTCTCGGCGGTCATCTTGCTGCGGAGCTTTAGGTCGGCGCAGAGCTTTTCCGGGTCAGTGATGCCGGTGGCCAACACATACAGAGCCACCCGGACGTTATATTCCTCCGCAATGCCCAGCTTGGAAAAGACCAGCTGCGGCACCGGGATGGTGTCACCCTTGAATTCTTTCAGTCGGTAGATCATGGTGCACCTCAGTGTTGTGTTTCGGCATCCGGTTCCGGTGCGGGCGGTGTCCAGGGCTCGCAGTCCAGGATGGACGGGTGGGCGCTCCAGCGTTCCGGTTCGGCGTTGTAGGCATCGTTCAGATATTGGGCGACTGCGGTGCGGCCCTCCTCGGTCATCGGGAAGATCTCCCGCCGCCGCAGGGCCGGATCGGTCTTGTCCAGCGTCCACGGCTCGGGCCAGAGATCTACCGTGAGGATGGCCTCTTCTTTTTTGGCCTCCTCGCCGCCGTCCGGGTCGGGGACGGAGCGCTTGCCCGGGGTGATGAGGTAGCGCATCCCGTCCTCGTTGCCGCTGAATGAGTTTTTGTTCTGCAGATAGTGCAGCATGGGCACAAAGATCATGTAGAATTCCTTCCATTGTGATAATCTATCTTTCATTATAAAGCAACTGGCGCAAAAAGCAAGTTTTTTCCGCCCACTGTATTCCGACAGAAAAAACTGTTGACAAAACCGCCGCACTTTGCTACACTAATGGAGCAGTCCTGCAGGGTTAGCTCATCCGGTAGAGCGACTGCTTCCCAAGCAGTAGGCGGCGGGTTCGAGTCCCGTATCCTGCTCCAGAAAATAGCGCTCCAACGTGTAGTAAAGAACATGTTGGGGCGCTTTGCATTTTGATGCACTTTTGGCGGGCGGCTTGTGCTTTGCCCGAAAATATGGTTCAATAGAGGAAAACAGACGGGAACGCACAGCGACCAAGAAAAAACGAGGTGGATACAATGAATCTGAAAGAAGCATTCCGCTATCAGAACAAGCTGCAGGCTCTTTTGGACGAGGCCCAGGGTATTCTGGACTGCGATTCCAACGTGACGAATGTAGCCAACACCTATCTGCGCCACAAGGTCATGGCAGAGGCTGAGGACGAGACGATCCTGGACCTGCCCCAGACTGAATATGCCCAGCAGATCACCGATATTGCCCGGTTCATGCTCTATCTGCTGGAGGAGAAGGGCCGCCTGTTTGCTGCCATCCGCAAGGCAAAGGATGCGCTGGACATGGATATGGACAGCGAGGTCAGTTTGAACGCTGCACGGCAGAGCGTGGCGCGCACCTTCAAGCGAATGAATGACCTGCGCAGCTCCGAGCAGCTGCTTCCCGGCGGCGGCACCGGCTACCGTTTCAATGCAGAGGGCAACCAGATCGCCTACCGCTGTGATGTGAAGCGGGTGACCACCATCAACTATGACCGCAAGGTCATCCACGCTGCTTTGGGCAAGCTGAACCGGCAGGCGGACGAGACATCCAACCGGATCGACCTGTGCCTTGTGACCTCCCGGGTGGACTATGCAGTCCCCTTTGATGTGAACGCCAGCTTTGCCGAAGCGTTTGAGACCTATCTGGAAAGCACCAATGCCTGAATGAACGCTCCACCGGCCATTTTGGGTGCGGCAAGCGCCGGGGACGCGGCTGCCGGTTCAGGTGCAGATGAACGATAACGCTGCACAGTTCCGCAAGGAAGTTTCGGTCCGGTTCACCTTACGAGCCAGCATAATTGAAAAAATCTTGCGTTCGGCTTTTCCGCCACCGCCAGACGTTTCTTTGCCGAAACCGTCCTTTGCCCTTTCCCGCATTCCTGCTTTTGTGCTTACGTCTCCATGGGCAGGCAGGCAAGCCACCCTTTCTGAATTTGTCCCGCAGATCTTCTGCGGGAGCATTTTTCCGCCTGCGGGGCGGGTGCACTGCATCCCCCATTTTGCAGGCAGAGCAAATGGCAGAAGCTGCCCTGGATGCTTGCCGTATCCAAAATGGCCGGTGCAAAACCGGAGGGATAAGCGATGAAGTGCTGCAGCCCCGGCGGTAAAAAACTGCCGGGGCTGCAATTCTTGGAGGGAGTCGTTCGTATTCCAGACAAAGCAACTGAATTTAGACAAAGACGAGGTATGATCATGTCAACCAAACCGATTCGTCCCACTGCCGCAAATTGCATTGACCTGAGTGCAGCAGCGCTTCATATCATTGCCATGACGCTGATGCTGATGGATCACCTGTGGGCGACCCTTCTGCCGGCGCAGGACTGGCTGACCTGTGCCGGGCGGCTGGCGTTCCCTATCTTTGCTTTTATGACAGTGGAAGGCTACTTTCATACCCGGAATCTGAAGCGTTATGCCCTGCGGCTGCTGTTGTTTGCACTGCTTTCAGAAGTGCCCTTTGATCTGATGTATGGCGGGACATGGTTCTACCCGGTGCATCAGAACGTGATCTGGACGCTGCTGCTGGGGCTTCTGGGGGTGCATCTGATGGAAACGGTGCGCAAAAAGCAAAAGCTCTGGGTCTCGCTGCCGGTGTGCGCCGCAGTGGCAGCAGCAGGGGCGCTGCTGGGAACGCTGGGCATGACGGATTACTACGGTGCCGGTGTGCTGACCGTGTTCGCTTTTTACATTTTCCGGGGCCGGAAATGGTGGTGCCTGCTGGGACAGGTGCTGACCCTGTACTGGATCAACGTGGTGCTTCTGGGCGGGCTGATGTACCCCATCCGGCTGTTCAGCATGGAGTTTGAGTTGTGTCAGCAGGGGCTTGCGCTGCTGGCGCTGGTGCCCATCTGGCTGTATCGCGGGCGGCAGGGCTGCCACAGCAAACCGTTCCAGTATGCCTGCTACGCCTTTTACCCGGTACACATGCTGCTGCTTGTGCTGGCGCTGAATTTCGTGAATCGATAAGAACGTAACTGTTATCCCTGCGGGCTATGGATGCCCGCAATCTGATGGTATCCCGGGTGGGATTTATTCTGCACTTTCCTGAGTCTGCTCTGTGGGCCTGATGGTCTTGACCCGCAAGGTGAAATACAGAAGATGGCAGACCCACACCACTGCAATGCAGATCCTGCCGATGGGAGCATTTTTCATACAAAGAAAACCGATCGCCATGACAGTGGTGACCATTGCAATGATCTTGCATTTTGTTCCTGCTGTCATGGCTTTTTTCTGAACAAAGCTGTCCAGATGCTTTTTGTACCGTGGTATACTGAATGGAACACCCGCAGGAGGTAAAATGCCCCATGAAAAAAGATAAATCGTTCCGCCCGGACCGGGTCCTCTCCTATTTCAGGGTGGAGTGGTTCCCGCTGCTCCTTGTGACCCTTTCGGGCCTTGTCTATAACATCGGTCTGCTGGCTGCGCCGTGGTTCGAGGGCCGGTTGGCCCAGTGCCTGGCGGATATCCTGGGCGGCAGTGAGACTGCTGCCCAAATGGCGCTGCTGGTGCTGGCCTACATTGCAGTCACACTGCTGGTGCAGGCGGCGCGCTTCATCAAACGTTTTTATGTGCGCCGCTTCGCCAACAACATCAACCGCCGGATAAAGGGCATCCTGTACGCCAATCTGGTGCGGCAGAGCCGGGCAGCGCTGGAAAAAGAGGGGGCCGGTGAGCTGATGACCAAGGCCATCGCCGATGTGGACGACTGCGTAGAGGGGATGCGCAAGTTCACCACGGAGGTGTTCGACACCGGTGTGGCGCTGGCGGGCTATGCGGTCATGCTGCTGGTGTACGACTGGCGGCTGGCGATCTTGGGCCTGCTTTTTACTCCGGTGTCCTATGTCTGCGCGGCAGGGATGAAAAAGCCGGTGCAGCGTGCCGGTGCGGCCTATAAAAAGGCCGCCGGTGCCCTGAGCAGTGCCACGCTGGACCGTGCCCGGAATGCCGTGACCTACCGCATCTACGGCTGCGAGGAGGCCCGGATGGAAAAATACGAAGAGGCCCTGAGCCTTTACGAAAAGACTGCCGTGCGGAACAACGTGTGGCAGTCCGCGCTGCCGCCGCTTTATCTGGCGGCATCCGAGGCAGGAACCCTCTTCATCCTGTGGTTTGGCGCAAAGAATGTGCTGGGCACTGGCTGGAACCACTGGGATATCGCCGCCTTCACCACCTTCCTCTCCTGTTTCACCAAGCTGGTGGTCAAATCCTCCAAGGTGGCCAAGCTCTTCAACGCGGTGCAAAAGGCAGAGGTCTCCTGGAAGCGCATCAGACCCCTGATGAAAACGCCCGAGCAGCTGGATGCCCTGCAGATCCCGGCGGCACAGGATGTGACGCTGAAAGAACTTGCCTTCTCCTATGGCGAAGAGCCTGTCTTCTCCGGCCTGAGCCTGACGGCCCACCCCGGCGATATCATCGGCATCACCGGCCCGGTCGCCTGCGGAAAATCCACCCTTGGCCGCGTATTCCTCTGCGAAGCACCCTATCAAGGCTCGGTCTGCTTTGGCGGCAGGGAACTTTCCGCCCTGCCCCCGCGCCAGATCGCCGCCACGGTCGGGTATCTTGGCCATGACCCGGAACTGAGCGCCGACACCGTGCAGAATAATGTCCTCTGCGGCAGCGAACAGGATGCCATGCCGTGGCTTGCAGCCGCTGCCCTGAAGGAGGAAGTGCTGGCCATGGAAAAGGGTACGGAGACGGTCATCGGCAGCGGCGGCACCCGCCTTTCCGGCGGGCAGGCACAGCGTCTGGCATTGGCCCGGACGCTGGCCCATCCCCGCCCGGTGCTGGTGCTGGATGACCCCTTCTCGGCACTGGACCGCAGCACCGAGGATGCGATCTTTGCCGAGCTGCAGGCGTATGCCAGGGATAAGGTGGTGTTCCTGATCTCCCACCGGCTGTACCATTTTCCGCAGATGCAGCAGATCATTTTTATGGAGGGCGGCAGAACTACCGTTGGCACCCACGAGGAGCTGATGGCAGCGGTTCCGGTCTACCGCCAGCTGTATGAAAGCCAGACTGGCCTGAAAGGGGGAGAGGGCGCATGAAAAAGAAAAATGATCACGGCGTGTTTGCTGCCGTCCGGATGGCAGCGGCTTCGCACCGCCTTCTCACGGTGGGCACGGTGCTGTGTGTGGCAGCTTCGGTGGCGGCATCCCTGCTGCCACCCCTTCTGCTGGCCCGGGTCATCGACCGTCTGACCGTGGGCCTCCCGCTGTCCTTTCTGGCCGTGCTGTTCTACTTCGGCAGCCTTGCACTGGAAGGCGTGCTCACCTCAGCGCAGGAAAGCCTGCTGGTGCTCTTTGGCCAGAGGATGACCCATGCCCTGCGCTCAGAGATGTCCCGGAAGTTGAGCCGCCTGCCCGCCGGTACACTGGCAGAGCAGAACCCCGGCGAGGTGGCCGCTCGCTTTTCGGGCGATGTGGACACGGTGGAAGCCCTGTTCACTTCCGGCATCATCAGCATGGCAGCAGATGCCTGCCGCATCATCTCCATCATGGGGGTCATTGCGGTGAAAAACACCGGCCTTGCGCTGATCCTGCTGCTGGTGCTGCCGCTGTTTGCTGTGTTCACCCGTTACGTCCAGAAGCGGATGCTGGCCGCGCAGCTGGACAACCGCCGCGCGGTCGCCGCTGTCTCCGGGCAGGTGCCCGAGACCCTGCACAACATCCGCACCATCCGGGCGCTGGGTCTGGAAGATTACATGGAGCGCCGGTATGACCGGTGCATCGGTGACAGCTATGCCGCCATGGAGCGCACCAATTTTTATGATGCCGTCTATTCGCCGGTGGTGCTGCTGTTGAATGCCGTTGTGGTCGGCATCGTGATGCTGCTCTCCGCTTCGGGGAACGCGCAACTCCTGACCCTGTTCGGTATGTCAGTGGGCACTTCGGTGGCCGTCATCAACTACATCTCCTGCATTTTCGCCCCCATTGAGAGCCTGGGCATGGAGATCCAGACCATCCAGTCGGCCATGGCGGGTGTCAGGCGCATCGATGCCTTTCTCGACCAGCCGGAGCGCACGATCCCTCCCGCGCGCAGGGAGGCTGCCCGGGGCGATGTGGAATTTGCGCACGTCACCTTCGGCTATGGGGAACGGCACATTCTGAAAGATTTTTCCATAACCGTGAAACAGGGGGAGCAGGTCACGCTGGTGGGCCGCACCGGTGCGGGCAAGAGCACCGTGTTCAAGCTCCTGCTGGGCCTGTATCAGCCGGAGGCCGGTACGGTGACCATCGGCGGCGTGAAGGTGGGGGACATCACCGACCGGGAGCGCCGTACCTGCATCGGCTGTGTGGAACAGCATTTCTCCCGCGTGCCGGGCACCGTGCTGGAACAGATCACGCTGGGAGACCCGCAGATCACCGGGGAAATGGCAAGGGATGCCGCCGCACTGGCCGGGATCGATGCTGCCATCCGGGCTCTGCCGGAGGGTTATGACACCGTCTGCACCGAGGGCATTTTCTCACAGGGCGAGTGGCAGCTGCTGTCCATTGCCCGTGCCGCCGCCGCAGACCCCGCCGTGCTGCTGCTGGATGAGATCACCGCCAATCTGGATGCCGAAACCGAGGCCCGCGTGCTGGAAGCTCTGCGCCGTGCCTCCGCGGGCCGCACGGTGCTCTCCGTCTCCCACCGCGTGTATGAGGATCTTGGCGGCAGAACGATCGAGATCAGGACCCGGGAATAACGTATGATAAAAACGCCCCCTGTGCGCCGCAGCAGGCACACAGGGGGCGTTGTGGTATGCTCAATTCTTTTCGATGTAGACGCTGGTGGAGGGGAAGGCGAAGTCCACGCCGTCTGCCTGCATCACGTCCATGATGTTCAGGTTCAGATCATTCTGCTGCTGCAGGAAGGTGGCATAGACATTGGTGGTCAGGTAGGCCGAGATGAGGATGTTGATGCTGGAATCGCCAAAGCTGGTCAGCCGGACGATGTTGGTGCCCTTGTTGGTGTAAGGGCTGTTGTCCAACATGGCCTGCAGGTCAGCCATCAGCTTTTCCAGCTGGGCACGGGTAGTGCTGTAGGTGACACCCAGTGTGAACTTATAGGGCCGCATGGTGCGCAGGGCTGCGTTCTGGACAGTGGAGGCGCAGATCTGGCTGTTGGTGATAATGATTACGCTGTGGTCCATGGAGCGGATGCGGGTGGAGCGGAAGTTGATGTCGATGACTTCGCCCTCCACATTGCCCACGGTGATCCAGTCGCCGATGGAAAAGGGTTTGTCCAGCAGGATGACGATGCCGCTGAACAGGTTGCTGGCGCTTTCCTGCGCGGCCAGCGAGATGGTCAGGCCCACAAGACCGGCACCGGCTACGATGCTGCCGATGGGGAAGCCGACGATCTGCGCACAGGTGGCAATGCCCAGAATGATGACCAGCACTTTGTAGGTGGTGTCCAGCAGGGAGCGCAGGGTCTTGTTGCTCCGGATCTCCGGGCTGCAGGAGGCCAGCAGCAGGTCGGCTACCTCAGAAGCGTTGTACAGGCCCTGACAGAACAGGAGGGTCGTTGCAATCTTATAGGCCGTGAACAGAAACTTTGTCAGGCCCGGAATGGCCCACGGCAGGCTGGTCAGGGCCAGATACAGGCCGCTGTAAAAGGCCATCCGCGCCAAAGGGCTCTGTAAGCTGCGCAGGAGGATGGGCGTGGCGGCAAAGTGCCAGCTGCGGGCCTGCAGAGCGGGAAAGATCTTCCGGCGCAGCAGCCAGCCGACCAGAAGCCCCGCAAAAACGATGACAGCGGCGCAGACAGCCCGGGCAGCCAGTGCCCACCAGCCCTCCAGCAAAAAAGGCCCGATCTCGAACCCGAGGTCACGAACGGTAAAAATCATGGCAAAAAGCTCCTTGTATCAAAAATTGCAACATTCTGTCCCACAGTATACCATATCCGGCCCGTGCAGGGCAAATAAAAAAGGGGTTGACAAGGCGGAGCAGCCGCGTTATACTCTTGGCCAGAAAGTTCGTTTCAGGGCGGGGTGAGATTCCCCACTGGCGGTACAGCCCGCGACCACCCGCAAGGGTGCTGACCCGGTGAGACTCCGGGGCCAACGGTATAGTCCGGATGCAAGAAACGGCAGGCAATACGATTTGTCTACGCGCCCTGTTGCAGTGTTTGCTGCGGCAGGGCGCGTTTTTGATTGTCTTCCCGGTTCCGAACCACGCGAAAGGGGCTTTCCAATCTTTGATTTGGGGCCAGAACGCCCCGGGAGGATATTACCATGAAGAAAAACACGACCCGTAACCTGACCGTTGCCGCCATGCTCAGCGCGGTGGCCTTTATCCTGATGTTCATCGAGTTCCCGCTCCCGATGCTCATCCCGTCCTTCGTCAAGATGGACTTCTCCGACCTGCCCGCTCTGCTGGGTGCCTTTGCCCTTGGCCCGGTGTACGGTGTGATCATCAGCTTTATGAAGAACCTGCTCCATGTGGTCATCAAGGGCACCTCTACCGCACTGGTGGGTGAGCTGTGCAACTTCATGCTGGGTGCGGTGTTCTCCGCACTGGCCGGTTACCTCTACAAGCACCACAAGAGCCGCAAGAACGCCATCATCGGCGCAGTGGCCGGTGCCGTGGCCATGGCCCTGTTCAGTGTGCCGTCCAACTACTTCATCACCTACCCGGCCTACGTCAAGTTCTACCACATGCCGATGGAAGCCATCCTGGGCATGTATCAGGCTATCCTGCCCTCTGCCAACAGCCTCATCAAGTGCCTGGTCATCTTCAATATGCCCTTCACTCTGGTCAAGGGCCTGCTGGATGCCCTGATCTGCATGTTGATCTATAAGCCGCTCTCTCCCATCCTGCATGGCCGGAAGTGAGTGACAGAACAAAAAAGAAAGGACGCGAAAGCGTCCTTTCTTTTTTGCTTATATCGATTCGATTTAAGACAGCGCGCCCTTTTCCAGCCACTTGCCCCGGGCAAGGCGGATGAGGAACAGCAGGCCCCGGATGCTTAATTCGCAGCACATGGCACCCCAAACGCCCATCAGGCCCAGCCGGGGAGCCAGCAGGAACGCCAGTGTCAGCCGGATGCACCACATGCTGAATATGTTCAGCACAAAACAGGAGGTGCTGTCGCCCGCACCCTGCATGGCACCGCTGGCCACGATGGAGGCACCGAACATGGGCTCGGCCCAGGCTTCGATGCGCAAAACCTGAGCACCCAGAGCGATGACAGCCGCATCGGTGGTGAAAAGGCTCATCAGGGCGGGGGCAAAGATCCACAGGCCAACGCCGGAAAGGGCCATGACCCCCATGCCAAGGCCGGTACACAGCCAGGCAAAACGCTTGGCCATATCCTTCCGGTTGGCACCCACGGCCTGGCCGATGAGGGTGACAGCTGCGCTCTGGATGCCGTAGCCCGCCATGTAGCACAAGCCCTCGGCGTTGACAGCCAGGCTGTTGGCGGCAATGGCCACGGTACCCAGGCCGGCCACGATGCGCACCACCACCACCTGCGCCAGAGAGATGGCGGCACGTTCTCCCGCCAGAGGACCGCCGACCCACAGCAGGTTCCGCAGGCAGGAGCGGGTAATCTTCCAGGGGGCAGGCTTCCGGATGCAGAGGGGGCTTTCCCGCAGCAGCAGGATGGCCAAAGCCAGCAGGCCGCCCACCACAGTGGCCAGGGCGGTGCCCAGGGCTGCGCCGGGCACACCCAGCCCGGCACCCCAGACGGTGATGCCCCACAGCGTCCGGGTGGGGTTGATGAGGAAGAAGTTGAAGATGGCATCCAGCACACAGACCAGCACGCTGATGAGGCTGGCGGTCAGGGCGTAGCCTGCCGCCCGGAGGATGGAGGCGTACATGCCCATGGCCATGGTGAAGGGCAGAGCCGTTGACCAGATGGCAAAGTAGGCTGTGGCGTTTGCCCGCAGGGAGGGGTCAGCTCCCAGCCACCCCGGCAGAAAGGGACTGATGCCCAGGCCGAAAAGGGCGGCACCCACGCCCAGGATCACATTGAAAAGCATGGCCTGTCGCAGTACGCTGCGGGCATCATCCTGCCGGTCAGCCCCCAGATACTGGGCGATCTGGATGGAGAGGGCAGTGTACAGGCCCACCAGAACGCCGTGGAGCAGCCAGGTGCTGGAGCTGACGATGCCGATGGAAGCAGTAGCTTCTGCACCGATGTGGCCCACCATGGCAGCGTCGATGTATCCCATGGCAGTGACCACCAGCTGCTCCAGAATGGAGGGGATGCTCAGCGCCAGAGCCACCTGGGCCGTCTGGCGGGAGGGGATGGTCTCACCCTGCCGCATCCGGGCCGAAAGCTGTTCAAGTGAAAGTTTCATATCTTCTCCTTTTTCTCCGATTTTCCTGTGAGACAAAAAAATACCCTCGAAAGGGCGTTTGTCCTCCCATTATAGACAGGGGGGCGAAAAATGTCAACCCATCTACCCCCGGGGTAGACCTTGCCCCGGAGATTGATTTTTTGGCCCGGGCGTGATACACTTCATTTGTATCCAGCCGTGAAAGAACAGGAACGGCCTCTGCCGCTCCGGGAAAGAGGAAAAAAACTATGCTTCAACTGCTTTCTGGCAACCCGCGCACCGTGGATGCGCTGGGCTTTCTGCTTGCATTTGCGCTGACCGCGCTGATGGACTCGGTGTTCCACGATAAGCTCCCCCACGACCATGGCCGCGCGTTTGCCGTGAACGGCGAACTCTCCAAGGGCAAGGCCCGGGGTTCCGGCCTCATCTTTGTGCTCTGCATTGCACTGGTCACGCTGGCCGTGGTGCCTTTTAAGGCAGAGTACGTCATCTACACCGTCCTGCTCATTGCGTCCATGCTCTCCGGCTATTTTGACGATGCCGCCGAGACCGCCTGGAACGAGTACAAAAAGGGCCTGATCGATCTGGTCATCGCCGTTGTGGCGGGCGTGACCTACCTGAACTTCAACGGCACGGAGGTCAACTTCCTGAGCTGGAGCTTCAGCCTGCCCTATGCCGTCTACCTTATCCTCATCATCGTCCTGATCTGGGCCAGCATCAATGTGGTCAACTGCACCGATGGCGTGGACGGCCTTTCCGCCAGCCTTGCCGTGGTCAGCATCGGCACCTTCCTGCTGGCCTACTGGGAGGAGCTGGGGGATTACGCCACCGCAGGCATCGTGTTCATTGGTGCCCTGCTGGCCTACCTGTGGCAGAACGCCAAGCCTTCCACCCTGCTGATGGGTGACGCGGGCAGCCGCGCCATGGGCTTCTTCCTGGCCGTTCTGGCCCTCAAGAGCAGCCATCCCTTCGCCTTCCTGCTGGCCGCGCTGGTGTTCATCGTGGACGGCAGCCTGGGCATCCTGAAGATCAGCTTCAAGCGGTTTTTGCACATCTCCATCCTCAAGAACACCCTGACCCCGCTGCACGACCATGTGCGCAAGCGTCTGGGCTGGAGCGATGAGCAGGTCGTGGCCCGCTGGCTCATCCTGCAGGCTGTGGCATCCGCCTGGCTGCTGCTGTTGGTGCGGTAAAACACAAAAGGAAATGCAGCGCCCGCACAGGAAAGCTCCTGCGCGGGCGTTTTGCTGTTCTGGTCCGGGAGGAAAGTTCCAGCTTCCGGTACAGCGTTTCCAGACAGGCTGGGTCACAAATTTCCTGCATGAGTTCACCTCATTTCTTTTATTTCATTGTGCCATGTGTCACAAACAAATGCAAGCAAAACCTTTATAATAGGGACGAAAGTGGAGGAAAAACCAATGGATTCTATTTTTGATCTCGATCATCTGTACCGCACCTATTTCAAGATGGCGCTGCCCTCGGTGTTCGGCCTGATGGTGAGCGTGGTGTATAACCTTGCCGATACCTTTTTCATTGCACAGTCCAACGATACGGCGCTGATTGCGGGTGTTTCGCTCTGTGCGCCGGTGTTCACAGCCCTCATGGCCTTCGGCAACATCTATGGCCAGGGCGGCAGCTCACTCATTTCCCGCCTGCTGGGACAGGACGACCGTGAGGGCACCGGCCGGGTCAGCTCGTTCTGCTTCTATGTGGCCCTGACCACGGGCGTGGTGTTGGCAGCCCTGATGATGCTGTTCCGTGTCCCGCTGCTGGGCATTCTGGGTGCGACTGCTGAGACGATGCCGCACGCACAGGCCTATTACACCGTGCTGGCCATTGGTGCCCCGGCCACGGTGCTGAACTTTATCCATTCCAACCTCGTCCGCTGCGAGGGCATGGCCACCCAGTCCATGATCGGCAGCATCGGCGGCACGGTCATCAACATCATCCTCGATCCCATCCTCATCACCACAGCGGGCTGGGGCGCAGGGGGCGCGGCCATTGCCACCATTGTGGGCTACCTGTGCAGCGACCTGTACTTCCTGTGGCTGCTCCACAAAAAGAGCCGCTGCCTGTCTGTCAAGCTGTCCCAGTGCCACGTCACGGGCAGGGAGCTGCAGCAGATTTTGGGCGTGGGTGTTACTGCCGCGCTGAGCAACCTGATGCAGAGCCTGACTGTCATTGTGATGAACCAGTTTCTCTTGCTTTACGGCAACGATAAAATTGCCGCCATGGGCATTGCCAGCAAGGTGAGCATGATCGCCCAGCTGGTGCTGGTTGGCTTCTCGTTCGGCGGCATCCCACTGTTCGGTTACCTGTACGGCGCAAAAAAGCGGGACGTGATGCGCAAGCTCATCCGCTTCTGTCTGACCTTTCTCGTCTCCATCGCCGCGGTGCTGTCCCTCATCCTCTGCCTGAATTCCGGGGCGCTGATGCAGCTCTTCGTGCAGGATGCCGGGATGATCGCCACTGGTGCGCAGATGCTCCGCTGGCAGGTCTACACCGCAGCCTTTGGCGGCGTGGTGCTCCTGCTCACGGTGCTGTTCCAGGCAACTGGTAAAATCGTACCGTCCTTCCTGCTCTCCATCAGCCGTCAGGGCGTGGTGTTTCTGTTGGCACTGGTGGTCTGCGTACATCTGTTCCAATATCAGGGCGTGCTGATGGCTCAGGCTGTGGCCGACATCCTGAGCGCTGCGCTGGCCCTTGGCCTGCTGGCGGCCAGCCGCGATATTATCGCAAAACAGTAAACACAAAAACGCCCGGAGGGCCGCTGAAAGCTGCGGTTCTCCGGGCATTTTTAGTATTCGATGCCTTTGCGCGCCTTGATGCCCTTCTGGTAGGGGTGGCGGCGGCATTTCATCTCAGTGGAGTAGTCGGCGGCATCCAGCATCCACTGCGGGGCCTTGTGGGCGGTCAGCACGCATTCCTGCGCGGCGGGACGCTCCAGAACGGCCCGCCGGAGCAGGTCTTTGTCCACCATGTCCAGCTCCCAGGCTGAACCGGCTTCATCTAAAATAAGCAGGTCGGCAGGCTCGGCCAGTGCGGCGGTCAGGTTTTCGTTCTGCACGGCCCGGGTAGCGGCCTTTTCTGCTTCGTTCATCTGGAACACGAACTTCTGCCCGCCCTTGCCCCGGAAAATTTTTGCCCCCAGCTGGGCCAGCAGAGGGATCTCGCCGCTCTGCCCGCCCTTGAGAAACTGCACGATGACAACCCGTTTGCCGCTGCCCAGTGCGCGGAGGGCAAGGCCCATGGCGGCGGTGGTCTTCCCCTTGCCGTCGCCCCAGTAAAGATGCAGCAGGCCCTGTTCCATCATCCGTTCTCCTTTGTGTATTGCACGGTCTCCACCAGGTGCAGGATATGCTGCTCCGGCCAGTCCCGGGCATCCAGCACATAGCCGCCCGCGTTGGGGCCGCACCAGTCGTGAAAGCTGCGGCGGGGCACGCCAAACCGCTCCAGTGCAGCCATTTGTGTGCCGCCATGGGCCACGATGACCAGCCGTTCCTGCCCTTCGGCAAGGGCCTTGTCAATGAGGTCAGCCAGCGTTTTGCACACCCTGTTGCAGAAATCGCTCCTGCGTTCCCCATCCGGGTGGGCGGCGTGCTCGTTTTCCTGTACCCATGCCAGATACTCCGGGTCCTGCTCCACCTGTACGAAGGTCTGGCCCTCGAACCGGCCGAAGTTCATCTCCTTCAGCCCGTCCACCGGAATGAGCTTTGCCCCGGGAAAGAACACCCGCGCCGTCTGGGCAGTGCGCTGCAGCGGGGTGATATAGACCACCTCCGGTGCAAAATCTGCCTGCCGCAGCTGGGCGATGCCCGCGGCGGAAAGGGGGATGTCCCGCTGGCCCTGATATCGTTTTTGCGCGTTGTACTCCGTCTGGCCGTGACGCAGCAGATAAATGAGCATAATCGTTCTCCTTTTTGGTTTGTTCTGCACCATTATAGCCTATTTTGCAGTTATTTTCCAGCCATGCTCTTGCAATTCTTCCGCATTTCAGATATATTGAGTGGGTATGAAATTTCAGGGGAGAGAAGTGTCAATGGAGATCCGGGACCGGAAAGCAGCGCAGCGCCGGGCGGGCATCATGGCCCGCAGGGGTCTGCCGCAGGCAGAGAGAGCGGCGGCCAATGCAGCCATCTGTGCCCGCATTCTGGCCATGCCCTGCTTCCAAAAGGCAGAGAATCTGCTGCTCTACGCCGCTTTTGGCGGGGAGGTGGATCTTGCTGGGCTGGCAGAGCAGGCGGCCCGGCTGGGAAAAACGGTGGCCTATCCGGTCTGTGGGGAAAACTTTACCCTGACCGCCGCCGTACCGGGGCCGGACGGCTGGGAAGTGGGGGCTTACGGCATCCGCACACCGGTTCTGGAACGGGCGGCGCTCATCCGGCCGGAGGCGCTTGATCTGGTGCTGGTGCCCTGCACTGCCTTTGATGCGGCCTGCCGCCGGGTGGGCATGGGCAAGGGCTACTATGACCGCTACCTGCCCAGGTGCCGGAACGCCGTGGCGCTGGGCGTGGCCTTTGAGGCCCAGCGGGTGCCGGAAGCGGCTGCAGATGAACAGGACCGGCAGCTGGATGGATTTGTAACAGAGAGGAAAGTATATCGTGGAACTGATGAATTTGAGCTGTGAAGGTTTTCTGGAGGAGCTGGCCAGCAAGGCGGCGGCTCCGGGCGGCGGCGGCGCTTCGGCGCTGGTGGGCGCGGCCGGTGTGGCGCTGGGCAGCATGGTGGGCAGCCTGACCGTGGGCAAAAAGAAATATGCTGCCGTAGAAGCGGACATCGCTGCCCTGAATGCCCGGGCCGAGGCCCTGCGCAAGCGGCTGGAAGCGCTGGTACAGGCCGACGCGGAGGCCTTTCTGCCTGTTGCGGCGGCCTACAAGCTGCCGAAAGAGACCCCGGAACAGCAGGCCCACAAGGCCGCGGTGCTGGAAAAGGCACTGGACAGGGCCTGCGCCGTGCCGCTGGAGGTGATGACTGCCTGCGGTGAGGGTATCGCACTGGCCGCAGAGTACGCCGAAAAGGGCAGCGTGCTGGCCCGTTCCGATGCCGGGTGTGCGGCACTGTTCTGCAAGGCAGCCATGCAGGCGGCGGGGCTGAACGTGAAGGTCAACACCCGCCTGATGGCAGATAAGGCCCATGCGGATGCGCTGGAGGCCAGAGCGGAACAGCTGCTGGCCGAGTTTGTGCCGCAGGCTGACAGGGTCTATCAGACTGTATCAAATGAGTGAGGGGAGAAGAAAATGGCTCAGATCTTGAAGGGTGCGCCCGTGGTGGCCGCCATGAACGAAGCAAACGCCGCGCGCTGTGCCGCGCTGAAGGAAAAGGGCATCGTGCCCACGCTGGCTGTGGTGCGGGTCGGCGCGCGGGAGGATGACATTTCTTATGAAAAGGGGATCGTCACCCGGTGCGGTAAGGTTGGCGTGGAGGTGCGGCAGTTCCATCTGGCGGAAGATGTTACGCAGGAGGAACTGCTGGATGTGATCCGGCAGATCAATGGGGATGCATCGGTTCACGGGTGCCTGATCTTCCGGCCCCTGCCAAAGCGGTTCGATGACCGCAGGATCCAGGAGGTGCTTGCCCCGGAAAAGGACGTGGACGGCATCACGGACGGCTCGATGGCTGGTGTGTTTACCAACATGCCCATCGGCTATCCGCCCTGCACGGCGCAGGCCTGCCTTGAGATCCTGAAACACTACAACGTGCCGCTGTCCGGCAAACGGGCCGTGGTCGTGGGCCGCAGCCTAGTGGTGGGCAAGCCCGCCGCCATGATGCTGGATCGGGAAAACGCCACCGTGACCCTCTGCAATTCCCGCACCCAGGACCTGCCCGCCCTCTGCCGGGAGGCCGATGTGCTGGTGGTCGCCATGGGAAGGCGGGGAGCCATCGGGGCCGATTGCCTGCGGGAAGGTCAGGTCGTGGTGGATGTGGGCATCCACGTCAATGAAGAGGGCAAGCTCTGCGGCGATGTCCGCTTTGATGAGGCAGAACCCATCGTGGAGGCTGTCACCCCGGTGCCCGGCGGTGTGGGCACAGTGACCACCTCTGTGCTGGTGGGCCATGTGGTGGATGCCGCATCCGCACAGTAAAACAGAGAACAACAGGCGGTGCCGGAAATCTCCGGCACCGCCTGTTGTTTTCATACGGTTGCAAGCACGGCAAGGATGCTCTGCCAGCGGGGATTCTGCACCTGCTGCGCGGCACGGCGGGGCGCGGAAGGTGAAACCGTGCGGGCAGGACGCTGGATGCAGTCAGCCGGCTGCGCAAAGGGGGAGGCAAGTTCGGCCTGCCAGCGGGCGGCCAGTGCCATGGCTTCAGGGCTGGATTGCAGGGTGCGGCGCTCCGTTCCAGCCAGAAAATCGCCCAGCCAGCAGAGAATGGCCGCAATGGGCAGGCAGTCGGCGGCACGGGTGGACCAGTAGTTCCACTCGCCGCCCCGGCCCACAAAGCTCTCCACGGTGATCATGGCACCTTCCCGGGCAGATTGAGGCAGGCAGGAGCGGGAGGTGCCTGCCGCGCGGCGCAGCTCCCGCAGAATGATCTCAGTACGGCCCGCGTCCAGGGTGTCATCCCGGATGCAGGCGGAAAAGTCCGCACTGTCCAGCAGGTTTTCGGCCCGGGTGGGGAATTGCCCTGTCATCTCGCCGGATGCGTTGTGGCAGAGCTGCCAGCCCTTGCGGAACAGCTGGAAGTTCAGGTTGCGGCGGCCCATGGTGGAGTAAAACACCCGGGCGCGGCCATTGGGAGACTGCCGCAGCTCCAGATAGGCATCAGCGCCGCCCAGGTCCTGTACCTTGACGGTCAGGAGCAGGGAAGAATTGTTTTTCTGTGCGGACATGGCACGGTGCATCTCTTCAAAATAGCGGCTGGCATCCATAGCGGGTCTCCTCTCTGGTTTTGGATGATGTGTCGGAAACCATCCATCGGTTGTTCTCTGCCTGCATTATAACATATACGACAACGAAATACAACTATAAGTTTGACAAAAACCAAAATATTTTGGGAATTCGGGGATGCGGACAAACGGATTGGTTGTAAATGGAAAAGGCTTCTCCCGTCGGAGAAGCCTTTTGTGGTGGCAGGATTCAATCGCCCAGCTCCCGGATCTCATTCTGGATGAGCCGCCCGGCGGCGCGTGCCAGCTGATCCATGCCCCGGATACGGGCGAGATTTTTGCCGTAGATGCGTTCTGCATCGTGGCTGGAGCTGTCCTCGCCCATGAACACGGCAGAGACACGCAGACCCATGCGCTGCAGGTCACGCACCTCAGCGGCGGCATCGTCCACGCCGTAGGAGCCGCCGTAATCACAACCCAGCGGTTGTTCCGGGCTGGGCGGTACGCGGCGGCTGTCGTTGGGGGAAGCATCCGTCAGCAGGATGAGCAGATGCCGGGGTGCGGGGCCGGGGTCAAAGCTGACCAGATCGCCTGCCGCCCGCAGGGCAAGGCCGTCGCGGTTCCAGCCCGATGCAAAATACTGGTCGATACCCTGCAGGCTTTTGTCCGCAAAGCCCTTGAGCACCCGCAGAACCGTATAGCCCCGCAGGCTGCAGAAGCTGCTGACCCGCACCGGGATGCCGCAGGCGGCAAGGCTCTGGGCCAGGATCGTGCCCTGCGCCGCAATGACCTCCTGACAGTGGAGCCGGGAAGCCGAAGCGTCCAGCAGCAGGTCCACGGTGAAGGAGGGCTGATTCTCCTCCTCGGCACAGCGGAACACCCGGCTGTCGTTCAGAAGGGGAGCGCGCCAGACCCGCTCCGGGTCCAGAGCGCCGCTGCGGGCGATCCGGGCATTGGGCTGCTGGTGGACCAGAATGCAGTTGCGGATCTGCTCGGTGAGCCGGAGCACCACACTGCGGTGAAGCGCCCGGTTTTTGGCGTAGTAGGCGCGGTTGCGGTCGGCCTGCAGCTGAGCCTGCTCGGCCAGGTGCTTTGCCTCCGGTGTGGGGGCCTGTTCCGGGCTGGGCACGCCGGAGGCAAACCAGAGGTGGCACCCGAGGTGCGCCCCGGTGCAGAGCGCCTGCTCGGCCTTGCGCAGGCGCTCGGGCGGATAGAGGGAACGGCCAAAGCAGCTTTCAATGTAGGCGCGGTCCTCGGCGGCATTCTGCCGCAGGGTGATGTGGGCCAGCCGCTTGTCTGCCGTGGGGCCGGAGCCGCCCGCCTCCACAGAACCGGAGTGCTCCACGGTCAGACGGTCGGTCTTGATCATCTGGGTGGGCAGCGTTTTGGTGGCAAGAGAGGCCAGCAGCCCTTCCAGATGCAGATGAAGCCCCACTTTGTGCCGGATCCTGCCGTCAAACAGGGCAAACTTTGCAAACAGGCCCAGCAGCTCACCCTTGAGCTGGCCGGGCTGGGGCGGTTGGGAGGGAGAAAGTGCCTCTGCCAGCCGACTCTCGTAGGGGGTCATCACAGGCGGATGCCTGCCCTGTACGGTGCGCCAGCGGTCAGCCTGCATGGTGTAGACCAGCTGATTTTTTGCCATCCACTCCTGCCGCGAAAGCTTGTACTGGATGCCGAAGAAATAGTCCGCGTGGGCCCGGCGCAGCTCGGAAAGGACCGGGCGGCGGGGCAGTTCCAGCAGATAGACCGCGCTTTCGAGGTAGAGCCATGTCAGATCGTCCAGCTGGCTCTCCCGGAGATCGCCGTCCCATGTGGCAAAAAGGTCGCGGAGCAGGTCGTCGCCATAGTATTTGTGCACCAGCCCCACGACACAGTTCATATAAAAATCGATCGTGCCGTCGGTGTTGCGTGCCAGGAAAAGCGGCTCAAAGCCGTAGGCTCCCGCCGCCGCCCACACCTGATTGGCGGCCCGCCGCTCCTCGGCGGTATAACTCCGGGCATCCATCAGCGGAACAGCTTTTCAGCCGTCAGGCTGGCCGGGATGCGGGCGGCGATCACGTCCCGGATCAGCCCCTGCTCGTAGGAATCAAAGGCCTTGTTGGTGATGCCCATGTCCAGCGCAGGCCCCGCAGCCACGCCCCGGCGCATCAGGCGCAGAGCGTCCAGCATTCCGCGCAGATCCAGCGCTTTGGTGGAAATTTCGGCGCTGTCGCATTTCTTTTGCAGGTCGAGGAAGAGCAGAGCAAACTGGTGCACATATTTGTCCGTCAGGTCGGCAAACTGGGCCCGCAGCAGCTTTTCAAGGTTTTCCTCCGTGATGGTGGGCATCTGGATGACTGCAAAGCGGGAAGTCAGGGCCTCGTTCAGCTCCCGGGTGCCCGCGTAGCCATAGTTCATGGTGGCGATGAAGCGGGTCTCTTCGGCCAGCGGGATGCGCTCGTAGCCGGGCACATCAATGGCGCGGCGGAAGTCCAGCACGGCGTGGAGGACGGCCAGGGCCTCGTTTTTGGCCATGTTGATCTCGTCCAGCACGCCGAAGCCGCCGCACTGGGCACAGCGGTAGACCGGCCCGGGCCGGAAGGTGACCGCCCCATCCACAAAGGTGTCCATGCCGATGAGGGAGGCTGCATCCATGTTCACATGGAACGAGATGTCCCATGCGGGGCGGCCAAAGGCGGCGGCCAGATTCTCGGCCAGCACATTTTTGCCGGTGGCCTTGCCGCCGGCCAGCAGCAGGTTTTCGCCGCAGAGCAGGGCCGCCAGTGCCTGCTCCCAGACCTCCCGGCCATAATAGGTAAAGCCGGAAGCCGGGATGCGGGGGCGCAGGGCCTCGGGCAGAGCGTGGGCGGCGCGGTATTCTTCCACAGCGTGTAGCAGATCGGGGCTGATGCCCTCCTGCCGTAATGTTTCCATCAGATCAGACATCCAAGACATCTCCTTGCGGTTGGCTTTGCCAAACCGATTTTTCAGCCTTATCATAGCACAACCGCTCCGGTTTGTGTAGGGGGCGCGGGGGCATTTTTTGCCGGATTTTTGCCCGGGAAATGCCGCAGGGTGGAACGGATCTGTGTGCTGCCGTGCGGACGAAGGAGTTTTTCGTGCCCGGGGATCGTGCGGCAGCGGATATTTTGTGGAAAGCTGTCGAAATGGCAGGTGGTCCGCGTTGTGGGTATCCACTTTTGGCTCAGAATGGTAAAAATTCCGGAAATTCGATTGACAAATCCGAATATTTATCGTATAACCTATATATGGGAACAATTCCGGAGGGAATGCGGAACTCGTGCCCCTGCCCGTTCCTGTCGGAGGAACCACGGTCTGGTTCTGGTGCCGGTGCACTTGGTTTGGTGCAGACGGTAAGTATAGATTGATTTGAAAGAGAGGAATCCCCGATATGATGAACAATGAGATCAAAATGCCCGCTAACTTTGCTGCGATCGATGAGAACGAAATGGTGTACCTGCAGGGTGGCGCAACCACCGAGGCTACCGCTTGGGACGTGTTCCTGAACGTTGGCAAGCTGTTCAACTACATCGCCCGCGTGTTCTCCGCAGGCAGCTCCATCGTCAACAACATCAATGTTATCGTGACCACCTTCCAGACCCTGAGCACCTTCAGCCTGACCGCTAAGAACTAAGGTTTGGGCCAAAACCGAATCAGCATTCACAGGGCATCCGCTCCGGCAGGCGCGGGTGCTCTTTTTTGCTGTACAGGGCGGGAAGGCATTCGCCCCCCCAAAATGCAGGAAAGCAGCCGTTTTTCTGCAAAGCGGGCGGATTGTCCATTGACAAGGCTCAAGAGGGTGTCGTATACTAACGATGCCTTGCAAGAAACCCCCGCATCCGCGGAATAAAAGAGGAGAGAGAATATGAAAAATAACAACAGCAGCATCAAGCCCGTTGTCGCTGTCGGTATCGGCGCGGCATTGTTCTTTGTTCTGGGACGTTTTGTGGCCATTCCCAGCCCGGTACCCAACACCAACATCAGCCTGCAGTACGCCGTTCTGGCCCTGCTGGCTGCCATGTACGGCCCCGTGGTCGGCGGCCTGATCGGCTTCATCGGCCACACCCTCATCGACCTGTCCTGGGGCGGCAGCCCCTGGTGGAGCTGGGTTATCGCCTCCGCCTTTGTGGGCGTTGTGGTGGGCCTGTTCTCCAAGAAGCTGAACCTGCAGGAAGGCGAGTTCAGCAAGAAGCAGGTGGCTTTCTTTGCGCTGGCCAATATCGTGGCCCATCTGCTGGCCTGGATTCTGGTGGCCCCCGTGCTGGATATTGCCATCTACGCCGAGCCCGTCAAGAAGGTGTTTGCACAGGGTGCATTTGCCGCCGTGTCCAACAGTATCACCGCTGTGGTGGTGGGCGGCCTGCTGGTGCTGGCTTACACCAGAACCATCGCCAAGAAGGGCTCTCTGGATCAGGAGTGATCCCCGCATGAAACCCGGCCTTTCCATCTGCGCCGTCCGGCCCGTTGGAAAGGCTTTTTTGATGAACAGCTGAGGTACCATACCCATGGCAGAACGTAAACCCATCATCTCATTCCGCAACTTTTCCTTCCAGTACCGCGCCCAGAAGCGCCCCACCCTGACCGATATCGATCTGGAGATCTACCCGGGTGAGCGGGTGCTCATTGCAGGCCCCTCCGGCAGCGGCAAGAGCACGCTGGCGGGGTGCATCAACGGGCTGAACCCGTTTTCCAACCCCGGCGCGTGCACCGGCACCCTGACCGTAGACGGTGTGGATGCGCCCCACAGCAGCATCTTTGAGCTTTCGGCCCATGTGGGCACGGTGCTGCAGGACCCGGACGGCCAGTTCATCGGGCTGACCGTGGGCGAGGACATTGCCTTTGCACTGGAAAACAGCTGCACCCCGCAGGATGAGATGCACGCCATCACCCGCCATGCCGCCGAGCTGGTGGGCATCGAGAACCATCTCGGCTATGCACCGCACGAGCTTTCGGGCGGGCAGAAGCAGCGGGTGAGTCTGGCGGGCGTGATGGTGGATCAGGTCAAGATCCTGCTCTTCGATGAGCCGCTGGCCAACCTCGACCCCGCTACCGGCAAGCAGGCCATTGAGCTGATCGACGAGATCCAGAAAAAGACTGACACCACAGTGCTCATCATCGAGCATCGGCTGGAGGATGTGCTCTGGCGGAACGTGGACCGCATCGTGCTGGTGAACGGCGGAACCATTCTGGCAGACCTGCGCCCGGACGAGCTGCTCTCGGGCAGCCTGCTGGCGGAAAACGGCATCCGGGAGCCGCTGTATGTCACGGCTCTGCGCTATGCCGGGGTGGATATCACTCCGGACAAGCACCCTGCCCATGTGGACAGTCTTGTGCTGGACGATACCGACACCCAAAAGCTCCGGGACTGGTTCACGGCCCGGCCCCGGCCCGCCGCGCAGCCGGAACGGGAGTCGCTGCTGGAGGTAAAGGGCCTGAGCTTTGGTTATCAGAAGGGCCAGCAGACCCTGCGGGATGTCAGCTTCTCGATCGGCAAGGGGGAGATGGTGAGCATCGTGGGCCGGAACGGCGCGGGCAAATCCACCCTCTCCAAGCTCATCTGCGGCTTCGAGACCCCGGATGCGGGCGAGATCTTCCTGAACGGCAAGCCGCTGGCTGAGGAGAACATCCGTCGCCGCGCCCAGCACATCGGCTATGTGATGCAGAACCCCAACCAGATGATCTCCAAGACCATGATCTACGATGAGGTGGCTCTGGGCCTGCAGCGCTCCGGCCTGACCGAGGAGCAGATCCGGGAAAAAGTGGAGGCGACCCTCAGGGTCTGCGGCCTGTATCCCTTCCGGAACTGGCCAATCTCGGCACTGAGCTTCGGCCAGAAAAAGCGGGTGACCATTGCCAGCGTGCTGGTGCTTGACCCGGAGCTCATCCTTCTGGATGAGCCTACCGCCGGGCAGGATTTCCGGCACTATACCGACATCATGGAGTTCCTGCGGGGCCTGAATGCCCGGGGTGTGACGGTGGTGATGATCACCCATGACATGCACCTGATGCTGGAATACACCCGCCGCGCGCTGGTGTTCTGCGACGGACGGCTCATTGCCGACCGCACCGCGGCCGCCGTTCTGTGTGACCCCGCGCTGGTGGAGCAGGCGGCCCTGAAGGAGACCAGCCTGTACACGCTGGCCAACCGCTGCGGCATTGCGCCCGCACAGGAATTTGTAGAGAGATTTATTGAGCAGGACCGGGAGGTGAGAGAGGGTGGCTGCTAAGACCGTTTTGAATTATCTCCCCCGGGAGAGTGTCATCCACAAGATGACCGGAACCACCAAGCTGGCGTTCTTCCTGCTGTTCACCTTTGCCAGCATGATCACCTACAACACCTGGGTGCTGCTGGGCCTGTTGGTGGTCAGCCTGCTGGCCTTCAGGCTGAGCCGGATCAAATTCCGGGAAGTCCGGTTTATGATGACCTTCATGCTGGTGTTCCTGCTGCTGAACAACTTGTTCATCTTCCTGTTCGATCCCAATCAGGGCACCACCCTGTACGGCACCCGCACGGTGCTCTGCCACCTGTTCTGGCGGTATGACCTGACAGCGGAACAGCTGTTCTACATGGTCAACATCAGTCTGAAATATTTTGTGGCCCTGCCGGTGGCCATCCTCTTCATCTCTGCCACCGACCCCAGCGAGTTTGCTGCCAGCCTGAACAGCATCGGCATCTCGTATAAGGTCGGATATTCGGTGGCCATTGCCCTGCGCTACATCCCCGATATCCAGCGCGACTACCACAGCATCAGCCAGGCCCAGCAGGCCCGCGGCGTGGAGCTGGGCAAAAAGGAGCCCTTCTTCAAGCGGATGAAGAACTCTGTCAACATCCTGCTGCCGCTTATCCTGACCAGTCTGAACCGCATCGACACCATTTCCAATGCAATGGAGCTGCGCGGCTTCGGCAAGAACAGCAAGCGTACCTGGTATACCCAGCGCCCCTTTGCCCGGCGGGACTTCGTTGCCCTGGGCGTGGGCGCGGCCCTGCTGCTCATCAGCCTGACCGTGACCATCCGCTTTGGAAGGTTCTATAACCCATTCCTCTGAACAAAAAGGCATTCCCGCACTTCCTGTTTCGGCAGGCCGTGCGGGGATGTTTTGCTTTTACAGACCGTTGGATCAATGATGCCGCAAGAAAGAGGGGGCTGTGTTACGCCGCGTCCACGAACTCCTCCGGGTCTTCCACGGCATCGGTGATGGTCTCCTCCGCGTCATCGGAGGAGTCGGCAGGCTGCTCCGGGTGGAGCAGGGCGTTGAGCAGGTCACGGAAGTCGATCAGGCTGTCGTCCACCTGCTGATTCCGGGCCAGCAGGTCCTGCACCATGTCGGGCTTGTCGGTGATGAGGTCGTCCACGCCCAGCTCCAGCATGTGGGTGGCGACCTTTTCGCGGTCGATGGTCCAGGCAGAGACGGTCTTGCCCCGCAGATGGACGGCGTTGACCATGCCGGAGGTGATAAAGGTGGTCTCCACGCTGAAAAAGTCGGCATCGGGCAGGTCGTAGTAGTTGCCTACGCCCAGAGCCAGAATGTAGCCGGTGGGGTACTCAGGGGCCAGCGCCTTGACCTTGTGCAGGGTCTCGTAGCTCTGGGAGGTGATGACGCAGTTGGAGCTGTCGAAGCCGTATTCCCGCAGCAGGCGTACGGTCTCAGCCTCCAGAGCAGGGGTGGCGGCGCTGGGCTTGATCTCCACGTTCAGGCCGATGCGGCCCCGGCAGAGCTGCAGCACCTGTTCCAGGGTGGGGATCCGGGTGTCGGCAAAGCGGCTGCTGAACCAGCGGCCTGCGTCCAGCTGTGCCACCTCGGCATAGGTCAGATCATAGACCTTTGCGTTTTTGCCGGTACAGCGTTTCAGGTTTGAATCGTGGGTCACCACGACCACGCCGTCGCTGGTCATCTGCACATCCAGCTCGATGCGGTCGCCGCCCTTGAGGATGGCTGACCGGAAGGCAGGAAGGGTGTTTTCCGGGGCCACGGTGCAGTCACCCCGGTGGAAGGTGACCAGCGGGGTCACGCCGCCCACGGCGGTGAGCAGGGCATCGTCCTGAGGCAGGGCATAGAGATAGACTGCCGTCAGCCCAGTGACCAGCGTGACCCCGGCCACCGCAGCGGTGAGCAGGGGCCAGCCGCCAAAGCGGTGCGGTTTGCCCTCCGGCAGCGCTTCCGAGGAGTAGTCACGGCAGCGATCGTAGAGGAATGCGATGATGGTGCACTGGGCCGTGGTGACCTTGCAGTCCAGCAAAAAGCCGAAGAAGGGGATCTCCAACAGATACAGCGCACGGGCGAGCAGCAGCATGGCGCGGGTGCTCCGCAGGCCGATCAGTGCCGCCACACTGTAAACCAGCAGGGAAGCTCCGAAAAAGACCAGAACAGACCGGACCAGCGCACTGAGGTTCCACCGCAGCAGCACACCGGCCAGCCGGGGCAGCTGTGTTTTGACATGGGCAGCGCTCTCCTGAATGGCTTCCCACAGGCTTTTGCGTTCCAGCGTAAAGAGGGGGAGCACCAGGACCCAGAACAGGGTGAACAGGAACGCCGCACCCAGAATGAGAAGAAAAAGCACCAGATAGAGCGGCTTTGCCCGGACAAGCCCAAGGATGTACTCCGGCACAGCCAGCTGAGAGATATAGTTGTAGGTCACGAATACATCTGTAAAGGGGATGAGCAGGGCACAGTAAAGCAGGATGGGCCAGTTTTTGGGGAGCAGGACGTGGCGGATATCCCCCAGCGACCGGACGAACAGGGAAACAGGACGCAGTGTTTCACCCCGGCGGGCCAGCGCAAACCCGTGCAGGAGGATGGAAAAGCCGTAAAGGTTCCAGAACGCCGCCAGAAGGACGATGAGCACGATCCCGCCTAAAATGGTCGGTGAAGTAAAGATCTGATGCGCGTTGTTGTTGGTCAGGTAGTTCACCGGCGAGCAGCGCAGTGTCAGCGACCAGATGCCATTCATGGCGGGCAGAAACAAAAGATAGGTCAGGGCTTTGTACACCAGCACGGCTGTCAGAACGGCAGCGGAGGCCCGGTGCAGCAGGGTCAGGGCATGGTTCCGGGTGTCCTTGTAGGCCCGGTGTGCCCGCGTGAGGGAGCGGAAGAGATGCTTCAATTTGGATTCCACCTCGGTACTGGGATATGGTTCTGTCATTTTACAGTAGTATATCACAAAGCCGGAAAAAATGGAAACGACACGGATCGACAGTTTGTTCCAGAGGGCACAGGCGCTTTTCAGCGGAGCAAAAGCGTGTTACAATAGGGGCAGAGTAAAACAGACAGGGGAGGAACACCCAATGCAGATCATGGATCAATTCGGTGCAGCACCGGGGGCAGAGAGCGTCCGGATGCCCGATGGCACCGAGCGGACACTGGCGGCAGAGCACGCCGCGGCCATTCTGGTCAACGAACAGCCAGCCTTCCGGGTGGTCTGCACGCCGGAGCTGCTGCCGCAGCTGGCGCTGGGCCGCCTGCTGACCGAGGGCTGGATCAACTCTGCTGACGAGGTGGAGCGGGTGGCCGTCTGCGCACAGGGCCTCAAGATAAGCGTTCAACTGCGCCACCCGCTGGCGGCAGCGGAACAGGCCGGGCAGGAGGTGCCCAGCTGCTGCACCGATAACCTGACGCTGGCCAGCCCGGTGCGGCTGCCGCCGCTGGTCCCGGTCCCCCAGCGGGAGATTCCCGCCGCATGGGTGGATGCGCTGGCCGATGCCATGGGGCAGGGCCTTCCGCTCTACCGTGCCACCCATGCCGTGCACAGCTGCCTGCTGCTGTGTGCGGGCAAGATCTTGTACCGGTGCGAGGATCTGGGCCGCCACAACGCGCTGGACAAGGCCGTGGGCTGCGCCCTGACAGAGGGTGTGCCGCTGGCGGAGTGTGTGCTTTTTACCAGCGGCCGGGTGCCGGTGGATATGGTGCGCAAGGCCATCCGGGCCGGTGTGCCCGCGCTGGTGAGCAAGAGTATGCCCACTGTACAGTCGCTTGAGCTGGCAGAGGAATATGGATTGAAACTGTTCATCCGGCAAAAGAAATGATTTCACCAAGAGCTTTTGAGAGAAATTGTAGGGCTTTGTTTGTGCGTATACGTTGACTAACCGGTGGAAAAGATGTTATTCTTATAACGAAGAAACCGTTCCGCACTGTTGCAGCAGGTGGAACGGCTGTTTTCGTGCCCGGGAGTTCCGGGCACAGCTGAATCAAACAGGCAGGTGATACAATTGAAGCAGGCAAATCATGCGCCGCAGTCCTTGTGGCGCAGGCGGCTGCCCGGCTATGCGGCCATGGGTGCGGCAACGCTTGCCATGGCGCTTGGCCTTGGCGGGCTGATGCACAGCCGCACCACGGTGGCCGGAACGGCCCTGCCGCTGGCAGATGCCGACGCTGCCACCTATGGTGTGAGCGCGGTGTACCAGCTGGATGACACCACGTATTATGTGGTGGGCAGCAAGCAGGGCTTCCAGAGCGAGGTGCAGGCCGGTGTGACGCTGGACCGCGACGGCAATGTGCTGGATGTGAAGATCCTGGCACAGGCCGAGACCGACAGCCTGGGTGCCCAGTGTGAGAACCCGGAGTTCACGGCCCAGTACCAGGGCGCGGCTCCCTTCACGCTGGCAGGCAAGCGCTACACTGTGACCGACCCGGCCACCGGCACGGCTTTTGCTGCCGCAGGCAGCGCCGAGACCGACGCTGCCCCCGCTGAGGCCTTCGACCCCGCCGCATGGCGTGTGGGCGATACCTCCCCGGAGGCCGAGGCTACCCGGAAGATGTATGAAGCCGGGCTGACCCTCTCGGCCCTGAACGGCCAGCCGATGGACGACGCGCTCATCCCCCCGATGGACAACAGTGCTGAGGCTGTGGCACGGCGCAAGCTGTACGCGGCGTGTCTGAGCAAGAGCGCGCAGGACGGCGAGAAACAGGCAGTGCCTTATGCAGACTGGTCCGCTGAAAAGCAGGCCGAGTACAAGCTGCAGGCCGCTGATCTGACCACCCAGGGCAGTGCGGCCGACACGGTCAGCGCTGACATGACCCAGGTGGATGCGCTTTCCGGTGCGACCATTACGTCCACGGCGGTCACGGACATCGTCAACAATTCTTATTTCTATGTAACCGAGGTGCTCTGCGCAGAGTGACCTCACGGAGGAATGGAAACCTATGGCAAAAACTGATTTTCTGACGGCTGACATGACCCGCCGTCAATTTATGAAGATCTCGGGCAAGAGCCTTGCAGGACTCACCCTTTCCGCATCTATGCTGTCCCTCTTTGGCTGCTCTCAGAAGCAGGTGGACGCCGGTGCTGTGGCGACCTGGGCACTGCCCCAGGGTCTGCTGGTGGTCAATGCTGACCTGTGCACCGGCTGCCAGCGGTGCGAGATCAACTGCACCCTGACCAACGACGGCGTGTGCTCTTCCTACATCAGCCGTGTCAAGATCCAGCGCCGCCTGAATCTGGACGGCGACGGCAACGGTCTGCTGTCCGGCACCGACAACTGCTTTGTCTACTTCCCGGATACCTGCCGCCAGTGTGAGGATCCCGCCTGCGGCAATGCATGCCCCCAGAAGGCCATTGTCACCAATGAGCAGGGCATCCGCGTGGTCGATACCGACAAGTGCATCGGCTGCGGTGCCTGCGTGGAGGCCTGCCCCTGGCACATGCCCACCGTCAACCCCGAGACCGGCAAGTCCTCCAAGTGCATCGCCTGCGGTGCCTGCGTGGCGGGCTGCCCGTCCGGCGCTCTGTCCATCGTGGACTGGGATGCCGTTACCAGCGCAGCACAGGCTGCTTACAAGGATCTGTAAGGAGGAACAACAATGGCTGAAACCTATGGCTGGGCAGGCAAGATCCTGCGCGTCAACCTGACCACCGGTGAGATCACCACCCAGGACGACGCAAAATACCATAAATATATCGGCGGTATGGGCATGGCCTACCGCATTATGTACGAGGAAGCTCCCATGGAGCTGGACCCCTATGACGAGAAGGCGCTGGTCATCTTTGGTGTCGGCCCCCTGACCGGTGCCGGCGTGCCCTGCTCCGGCCGTATGAACGTGACCTTCCGTTCTACATGGTCCAAGGGCCACTCCATCATCGATGCACACATGGGCGGCCACATCGGCTCTATGCTGAAGTATGCCGGTTATGACGGCATCGTTGTCAGCGGCATCTCCGAAAAGCCCGTCTACCTGCGCATCGAGGACGGCGAAGTCTCTCTGGAGGACGCAAGCGAGATCTGGGGCAAGGGTACCTTTGCCGCCAACAAGTGGATGGTGGAGCAGAACGGCCGTGAGTTCGAGACTGCTTCCATCGGCCCCGCCGGTGAGAACCTGGTGGATTACTCCACCCTGAACACCAGCTTCGGCAACTCCGGCGGTGCCGGTCTGGGCGCTGCCATGGGCAACAAGAAGCTGAAGGGTCTGGCCATCCGCGGCACCGGCAGCGTCAAGGTCGCTGACCCCAAGAAGGTGCTGGAGCTCTCCAACTACATGATGGGCAACCTGATCGGCGGCAACAACAACCACAACGTGCCCG
>OFMT01000356.1_pt1 | contig 42068 bp, 41 predicted proteins | sample 1541891 | NCBI WGS metagenome assembly OFMT01 (sample SAMN04209230, study PRJEB22552) | human gut metagenome | biome: gut; material: feces | host: Homo sapiens | place: USA: Oklahoma | reverse complement strand
TCGCTTTGCATAAATTTTCTTTTGAATCTTTGTCTAACTTTTTGGGGTCAGTTCAAACAGCTGAAACAGATGCTTCAGGGCTAAAAGAAAAAGCCGACTGAAAAACAGTCGGCAACGGAAACACAGAAAGAGCGGACTTGCCACCGCTTTTTCGTGCTACAACAATTATATCACGTTTTGCCCGATTTGGCAAGAAAAAATTTTAGGAGTGGTTTTTTGACACCCCAAGAAAAGTATGATAAGCAAAATACACGTTTCATTGGTTTGAAGCTGAATCGAAAAAGCGATAAGGATATTCTGGATGCCTTAGAGGGAAAAGCCTTGCAGACGGAAATCAAACGCTTGCTCCGAAAAGCTTTAGAATCCGAGAAAGAAGAAAAAGAATGAAAAATGCGGTATGTCGTTTTTGGCGTACCGCATTTTTCTATAGTAATCGTTTTACTGATTTTCGGAATCTTCTCTACATAGTTCATCCAGTGTAACACCGAGGGCAGTTGCAATACGGTTCAGATTCCCGATTGTGATATTTTCAAATTTGATGTAGTTGTTTTCGTAGTCCGTAATTTTCTTATAGTGTACGCCGGAAAGAGCGGCTAACTCTTTTCGAGTAATGCCGTTCTGTTCCCGTATTCTCTTGATGTTATTCTGCATTCGGCTCACACTCCACAAGAGGATAATCGGTCGTATCACAAAGAATCAAGGTTGCAAAGCTGTCTGCATTTGTTTGAATTTCTTTGATCGGAGTAGCGACCGGAATTGGTTTCTTTTCCTTTTCTCTGAAACACAGCATCATTGCCAAGACATCAGATGCCATTTCCATTGCATCCACCAAAGAATCTCCGCACGTATAACAGTTTTCTACATCCGGAAAGTCAACTGAATAAGCGTTATTTGCCTCTTTTGTGAAGATTGCAGGGTAAACGTATTTTGCCATTTTACCAGCTCCTTTTTGTTTTTGAATGGGGGGGTACAAATGCGGATTTGAAAAGTTGACAAGGAAAGCGAATGATTCGCTTTCTTGCCATTTTGAAAACCCCGTAGGGTCGGGGCTTATTTCAGCCCCGCATCCTTCAGGATTTTGTTTGCGGTTCCGGTTGCGATTTCCTGTCCGTCATGCCGCCCAACAGAAAATGCTGTTTCTGTTTTGGGGCTGTACCAGATTTCGTGGTTTCCGCCCTCTCGGATTTTGTAGCATCCGGCTTTGCGAAGTTTCTTTTTTAATTCGCCTGTCCGCATTTGCTTTCCCCCTTTCTTTAGTTACATTATACCACGTTTTCGTGGAAAAGTCAAGCGAATTTTCGATTTTTTCAAAAGTATTTTTTGTAGAAGGGAGTCGTTTTATATGACAGTAAAGAGTTTTTCAGCAACGGACAACACCCAACTGACTGAACACTTCAACGCTCGTGAATTCCGTTGTAAATGCGGTAAAAGTCATGACTTTTTGATTTCGGATGAATTGGTGAGCAAGCTGGAACAGCTGTATGCAGCATTGGACTGTGGCAAGATCATCGTCAACAGCGGTTACCGTTGCCCTGAGCATGATAAAGCGGTAGGCGGTACGAGTACTGGACAGCACACCAAAGGCACGGCAGCGGACGTAGTGTGCTACGACAAGTCGGGCAGCGTAATTTCAGCAAAGACGGTGTGCTGCAAGGCTCAGGATTTGGGTTTCAGCGGCATTGCCAATATCACCAGTGCTTATACTTCGGTGCATCTGGATGTGCGAACAGAGGCAAAATGGTATGGTGATGAAACCAAAGGCACAAACACGGTGGCGAGCGATTTCTATAGCTATTTCAGCGTTGCGAAAACACAGCCGCAGCCGTCTGAAATTATGGCAAAAGGGATTGATGTTTCCAAGCATCAAGGTGTAATCAACTGGGAAAAAGTCAAAGCATCCGGACAGGTGGATTTTGCGATTTTACGGGCTGGTTTCGGAAAAGAGTCCAGCCAGATCGATGTGCAGTTTGAACGGAACTACAGCGAATGCAAACGGCTTGGAATCCCCTGCGGTGCGTACTGGTACAGCTACGCCAAAACTGCCGCAGAAGCGGAGCAGGAGGCTGCTGTGTGCCTGTCTGCTCTGGCTGGAAAGCAGTTCGAGTATCCCATTTCCTTTGACATCGAAGAACAGGCAAGTCTGCAAAATGCAGATGCCCTGTGTCAGGCATTTTGCAGTGCGTTGGAATCTGCCGGGTATTATGCGGCAATTTATACGTTCAAGTCGGCTCTGGAAAGCTGTATCGGGGACGATATAAAGAGCCGGTATGACGTGTTTCTATCTCATGTGGATGTGAGAAAATCGTCCTATGCTGGGAATTATGGGCTGTGGCAGTACAGCTGGAAAGGCAGCGTTTCCGGCATTGTCGGCGAGGGGATCTGGACTATGCGTATCAGGATTATCCGGCGATCATCAAGGCTGCTGGGCTGAATGGATTTGCAAAAAATGCAACAACTACCACAGACAAGCCGAATGAGGACACGAAAAAAGGCACTAACGATAGTGACACACTCCAGCAAATCTTGCAGCACGTTGCCAGTATTGACGAGAAATTGAACGGATAAAACAGCGGTTAAATGCCGTTTATAGGTAGCAAAAAACGCTCTTGAACGTGGTGTTCAGGAGCGTTTTTTTCGTTTTGCGTGGCAAGTTATATTTTTTTTATTGTCAGATTTTAAAACCGTATTCCTAGTAAACCGCCTGTTTCTTGACTGTCTGAAATTCTTAATACAATATTATCGTTAAATTGAGAAGTAAATTCATCATCAAATTCTTGATATGGAATCACATCGGAATTAAAAAGACAGATGTATTGAAACCCTAACTTTTCACATTTTAATTGTGCAAGCATCAATGCTCGAGCCACTTGCCGTTCGTCAACACCATCAAAAATAGTACTGTCATGGATAAGAAAATCAGGATATCGACTTCTAGCACGTCCCAATTCAGCTAATATCATATCATAGCAAAACACCTTCATATAATTTACGCCCTGACTCCTTGAACTTTTAATATCAATACCGAAAGAGTACCCGGACTCTTTTAAATCGATTGTTAAAGTTCCCCCTTCAGGGTAAAGAAATTCGGTGTTGGTTTTAAACAATGATATAGCTTTCTCTCGTATTTGGATACGTTCATTATAATCTTGGCGAGATTTGATTAGCAGTTCTTGGTTTTCGATTTTTAATCTACTTTTGCTATCTTCAATATATTCTGCAGATTCTAACCTCTTTTTTGCATCATCTAGGAGTTGTTTAGCCTCTGTATAACGATCTTGAATTAAAACATATTCGGCTAGTGCACCATGTGTTTCAAGTACTTTCATTTTTTCAGAACGTTTTATACTTAGGGTTGCCATCCGGTTGCTAATCTCTAGAATATCTTTTTTTAGGATCGAGATTTCATTACGGAGATATTCCTTTCTGTTAGAAACGATAGCGTTATGAAATTCGATTACATCAGAAAGAGAGTGAGTAATAGAGTCCTGAAACAGCACTCCTGCTTCTGAATAAATTTTTTCGATCTCTGCAATAGGTAATCCACAGTCCTCTGCTGCATAGCTTGCTTCATATTTTTCTAATAAACGTTTTCGTAATACAAGAGTGTTGGTGAGAGCGTGTATTTCATTGGTTAAGGAGTTCGCTTCTTTTAAGATTTTTTCATATTGTGGGTGGATTCGAAAAGTATCTAATTGCTTTTTAAATGCATCGACATCTTTTTGTCGAGTAATAACTTCTGTACTTAATTCACCGATATTCAAGCTAAAAGAACCAATCACACCTGATTTCGTAGCATTTTTGTAGTCTTCAATTCCTTTCTTTTTCTCTTTAAGCCGTTGAAATTGTCCAGCATATTCAATGCTTAAATTGAGAAAATACGCATTGCATATTTGCACACTTGAAGCTTTTTGACGTGAAAAGAATTCAAAAGCGTTTCTGTAACCATCAACATTTCTTCGAATCGTATATGATATTAATTCCCGAAAAGAAGGTATATACCTTTGATTGTCTTCTGTTGCCACAATGCCGTAAAACTCCTCCAACATTGCCCTATTAAATGCATTAGGAGAAACATAATAACGGCAAGCTTTTTTATCATACTTGCATTCAAATTTTAGGGATGAAACATCACTACCATCGATGTATATTTTAGATGGGCAATCTGTAAATCTTTCGATTTTGTAGGCTTTATCACAGATATCTATTTCTAATATAAATGACCACCCTTTAAGATTTTCATTCCTAAAGACAGAATTCGCCGTAACTTGAGAACCTAAACAAAAATGTATTATTTCAACGAGAGTTGATTTTCCTGCACCATTTCTTGTTTGCTTATCTTCTGATTTATCATCGTGGCTTCGATCTGCTAAAATAATGTTAAAACCAGAGTGAAAAGTTACAGACTTAAAATTTGGATTATTACTTTTGATTGAGTGAATCATTTTTACACCTCACAATCAAACCATCTTTTAAAGTGATGGCATTAATTATATATAAATAATCCAGCGTAAGCAAAAATTTTTCATAGCTAACTAATGCTTTATTACATTTTACTTTGTTCCATAATAATGAAAGCGTTTGAGGTTCTACGATTTCAGTCAATAATACTGCACCACAACTTAAAAGAGAATACTCCAGCCTAATGTTTTTATCTGGCAAAATCACTTTTCAAACACCTCACATTTTTCAAAGAAATATGTTAATATACCTAGACCAGCAGCTCTATATGAAAAGTCGGATTGTTTTCCACTTGCAAAATCCCACAGTTCAGTGAATATTTCCTCATTATCCAAGCCTTGTGATTTTAAGCACTGATATTGTGAAGACATTATATTCGTTAATTGTGTTGCAAATGACGGATCCGGATGCTTATTCATATATTCATCAATAGTAAGATTACTTACTAATCCCATGGTTATATAATTTTTAAATGACTGCAAGGCATTTTTTTGGATTTTATCGTTGATTTTTAATAATGTATAAGAAGGTGTGTCTTTCGAGTAAGCAGGAGATGACATAAGATATTTGGCTAAAACTTCTAATTCAGCAAACCCGTATGAAACAGATCCTTGTTCTAGCATTTCTACAACCCACTGTTCGTGTTTAGCTTTCAAAGCGAATAAATCCTCTGCTGGATATGACGTAACATCAGTATCGATTTTTTTATGGCAATTGCAACACAAGAATATCAAATTTCTCTCGCTATTTACGAATTCTTCATTTTTTGTTGCGTCATAGCGTGCTGCATCAGGCTTTTCTCCGTAAATATGTGCATTTTCACCGATACAAGGAGAAGAAGGATTTTCTGGATCGGCTAAAAGAATTTTGCACATAGCACAACGATTTCCACTTTTGGTGTGAAGTAACCGTTCATTTCTTTTTGATATAGTTGCCTTGCTAGCCATTTAACCACCTCAAATGCACATAACTTTTTATTTCTATTATACCTCTAAAAGACCAGTTAGTCAATAAGAAACGGATAATTATTAAAAGTAACCGCATGAAAAAATTGAAAAGCACATTATAATTGACGCTTTTGCTTTCCATCAAAGCACTTTTGGAGAGTGACAACAAAGAAAAAGCCCTTGAACTGATTGACGAGTTCATTAAAGAGGCAAAGAAATAAGGTCGATTGAAATCAACCGACCTTGAAACGAAACAACAAAGGGCGGACTTGCCACCGCCTTTTGCTGCTACAACTATTATATCACGCTTTGTCCTATTTGGCAAGAAGAAATCCCTGCATTCGGAGAAAAAACTCCGGTGCAGGGATTTTTTTTGCGTTCATTTGAATTTTCAAGAGGGGGTTCGATTTTTCGACCCTTTTTTCGACTGTATTTATGATGGTGAGCCTTTCTGGGTCACTACAAAATTTAGATACGGGAGGAAGTTGAAATGACGCAGAGTCAAAAAGAGCAAATTGACACTTTGCGAGAGCAAGGAAACGGCTACAAAAGAATTGCTGGCATTCTTGGGGTGTCTGTAAATACGATCGCCTCTTATTGCAGGCGAAAAACAGCAGTGTGTCCTTGTTGTGGTGCTGCTTTAGTGATGACACCCAAGCATCGAAAAAAGAAGTTCTGTTCAGATGCGTGTCGCTTGAAATGGTGGTATGCCAATTCAGAAAAGCTGAATAAGAAAGCAAATTATGATTGTACCTGTCAATTTTGTGGGAAGGTGTTTGTAAGTTATGGCAACAAAAACAGAAAGTACTGCTCACGCAGCTGCTACGGCAAATCAAGAAGAAGTCTGGGACAAGATCATGCAGTACAAAGCAGCGGTGCAAATTTTGAAAATGCTTCTTGCTGAACGAAAAATAACAGAAGAAGATTATCGGCGTGTGCATGGCATCTTAGCCAAGGAATACGGCATAAACTCGTGCAGTATATTCCTTGACTCTCGTCCGATCATACGGTAATATGTCATCGGAAAGGGGGAGGTTATCACGGCACGAGTGATACAAAAAGTTGTATTTCCGCAGAAAAAGCAATTCCCGTTGAAACGGACAGCAGCTTATGCCAGAGTATCCAGCGGAAAGGATGCCATGCTCCATTCTCTATCATCACAGGTCAGTTACTACAATCAGCTGATTCAGAGCAATCCGGAATGGCTGTTCTGCGGTGTTTATGCAGATGAGGCGTTGACCGGAACAAAAGGAAACCGAGCAGAGTTTCAAAAGCTATTGAATCGATGCAGACAGGGAGAAATTGACTTGATACTGACAAAGTCTATTTCTCGTTTTGCACGAAACACGGTTACCCTGCTGGAAACGGTACGGGAACTGAAATCGCTGGGTGTTGATGTCTATTTTGAGGAACAGCGGATTCATTCCATGAGTTCAGACGGCGAACTGCTGCTTTCCATTCTGGCATCCTATGCACAGGAGGAGAGTTATTCAGCCAGTGAAAATCGAAAATGGCAAATCCGAAAGGATTTCTCAATTGGAAAAATTGGTAGTATTACGATTTTGGGTTATCGCAGAAATGCAGAGGGAGTCTTGGAAATCGAACCGAATGAAGCAAAACTTGTTCGCATGATTTTTTCAGATTATATTTCCGGTATGGGACAACAGAGAATCGCAAATAAGATCAACGAGATGGGAATACCAACTCGGCAAGGAAACCTATGGACAAACCCAAGAATTCGTGAAATTCTGACAAATGAAAAATATATCGGAAATCTCATGCTCCAAAAGTACTATCGCAATAACCATATCGAAAAGAAAAAAACGAGAAATCAGGGAGAACTTCAAAAATATTATGTAGAGGAAGCCCACGAGCCAATTATTGACCTTGAAACGTTTGTCAAAGCACGGGCTATATTGGCTCAGCGACATGAGCAATACACCCATGATGGTGCTACAAACCGTTATCCGCTTAGCGGTCTTATTACCTGTGGATTATGCGGAAAGAACTATCAACGAAAACAACTCCCACAAGGAATCATCTGGATGTGTGCCACTTTTTTGAGGAGAGGAAAAAAGTACTGCCCCGGTTCAAAGCAAATTCCGGAATCAATCCTATATGCTCTAATCTGTGATGTACTTAAATTGGATGAATTTGATGCGGCTGTATTTCGGGATAATATTCACCATATTGTGATTCCGAAACCGTTTGAGGTACAGTTTTTCTTTCACGATGGAACATCTGATATACGGCATTGGAAATACCCATCAAGGGCAGAAAGTTGGACAGAGGAAATGAAACAAGCCGCACGAGAAAGGAATCAGAAATGGGTCGAAAAGTAACTGTAATACCGCCAACAATCAGTTTGCAAACGCACCTGCCGACAACACAGAAAGTAAAGCGAAAAGTTGCCGGATATGCACGTGTTTCTACAGATTTTGAGGAGCAGCTCACTTCCTATGAGGCACAGGTCGATTATTATACCAAGTATATTCAAGAGCGTGAGGACTGGGAGTTTGTCAAAGTCTATACCGATGAGGGCATCAGTGCAACCAGCACAGTGCATCGTGATGGATTCAATCAGATGGTAGCAGACGCTTTGGACGGCAAAATCGATTTGATTGTTACCAAGTCAGTCAGCCGATTTGCACGAAACACCGTAGATTCCTTGACTACGGTGCGAAAGCTGAAAGAAAAAGGCGTAGAGGTGTTTTTTGAAAAGGAAGACTTCTATACGGCAAAAATGCCGATAAATGCGGTAAATACGGCACTTTTCAAATGGTTATGGTGTTTGGTTGGTGTTTGAATTTATGTGACACAGTAATACGATGTTAAACAAAAATCGTCCTCACTGCTTTTATGGCAGAGAGGACGATTGGATTATTTCTGTATATTATTTGCCAAATTGCACTTGCAACTCTTGAAAACTCTCCAAGGCACTCTGCAAGTTCTCAATGATATCCGTAGCAAGTTCATCCGGGGCAGGCAGGCTATCGAGGTCTGCGAGGGACTTGTCCTTAATCCAGAACAGGTCGAGGCTTGTCTTGTCACGCTCCAGAATATCCTTTACATCATATCTGCGGAAACGACCGTCCGGATTTTCTTCCGACCACGTTTCAGTACGCTCGTGACGGTTTTCCGGGTTGTAGCACTGAATAAAGTCCGCAAGATCAGCATCGGTCATTGGGTGCTGTTTCAGAGTGAAATGAATGTTTGTGCGGAAGTCATAAATCCACACTTCCTTGGTCTGCATTTCGGCACTGGCAGGACGTTTGTCAAAGAAGATAACATTCGCCTTGACTCCCGGCTTATAGAAGATACCAGTCGGCAGACGGAGAATGGTATGTAGGTCTGTGGTTTCGAGCAGTTTCTTACGCACGATTTCTCCTGCGCCACCCTCGAACAGAACATTGTCCGGCACAACAACGGCGGCCTTGCCTGTGGCTTTCAGAATGGTATTGATATGCTGCACAAAGTTCAGTTGTTTATTGGAACTGGTTGTCCAGAAATCCTGCCGATTATAAACGAGGTCTTCTTCCTCCTGTTCCCCCTCCTCGTTGGTAAAGGTAAGAGCTGACTTTTTACCGAAGGGCGGATTGGTCAGCACATAGTCCACACGGTAGCCGGGGTCGGTGAGCAGTGCATCACCGTAGGCAATCGGTACATTGCCGTAAATGTCACCGATATTGTGGAGATACAGATTCATCAGTGCTGTTTTGTAAGTAGCGGACACGATTTCAGTTCCGTAGAAAGTTTCATTTTTCAGAAATTCCTTCTGCTCCCGGTCAAGGGAATAATTCTCCGGGTCGGCAATGAACGACTGCGAAGCGAGAAAAAATCCTCCCGAACCACAGCAGGGGTCTGCGATGGTTTTCATAGGCTCCGGGCGGATGCATTTCACCATTGCATGAATCAGCGGACGAGGGGTGAAATACTGACCTGCGCCGCTCTTGATATCTTCGGCATTCTTCTGTAGCAAGCCCTCATAGATTTCGCCCTTGACATCGGAGGACATTGCCACCCATTTTTCGTTGTCAATCATCTGCACTACACGGTACAGAATGGCGGCATTGCTGATTTTATTGCTTGCCCCTTTGAAGATTTTACCAAGAATACCGCCTTGCTTGCCCAGCTCTTCCAGTGTGGATTTGTACTGTTCTTCCAGTTCTGCACCCTTGAGGATATTCATATCCGACCATGTGTATCCGGCAGGAATACCCGTTTCTTTTTTATAGGGTGGTCTGGAATACTCATCTGACATTTTCAGAAAGATAAGATAGGTAAGCTGTTCCAGATAATCTCCGTAGGACACGCCGTCATCACGGAGTGGATTGCACATTCCCCAAACCTTTGATACGATTGCTGATGTTTGTTCACTCATTGGTTAAAATCCTCCCTCAAAGGCTTGTTTTAATATGCTTTGTCTTAATGCATCCGCCTGTGCCAATGCGGTGTCCACGGTCTGTTCGATGCTTTCGCATACGGATAGGCGGGATTCGATTTCTTCTACTATCTGGTTTTGTTCTGCAAATGAAGTGAATGGGAATCTCAAAGCACGAACGCGCTCTTTATTAAGTGCCTTTTGATTATTGCCAGAGCCAACTCGCCGGGTATTATCATAATTCATTTGCAAAAAGTAGTAGATGTATTTAGGAGAGCAGGGCGTTTTTGAAACCAAAATAGCTGCCGTATTCTGATTATGTGCCGCTTCTACATTCAAGATAGCTGCCTGTCCTCTTGTTTTTCCTTCACCAATCATTGCAAGCATTACTGTTCCAATGGGATGCACATTTGTGGAGGCATGAGCCAAACCGTCATCTGTTATTTGCTCATTTGTACGAAAAATACCATTAAAATGTACTTCGCCGCTGCTTACCCAATTTATATCACCGTTCCAGTATTCTGGAATTCTTCTACTTGGAGTTGCTCCGACTTGAACTTCGAACACTTCACCCAAGCGTACTTTTTTCCATAAATCTGGAAGAACAAGATTAATTTCATTTTCATCACCAGATGTGTCTTTGAACGCTTCATTAGGGCGCAGAATGCTTTCAAAATCTGCTTTGGGGGATTCTGATGGAAACGATTTTCTCCACGCTATAGTCAGTTTTCCCTCAAACGCCTCTTTCAGCACCGCCTGCCGATACACCGCCAACTGCTCCTTTGTTTTCTTCAGCGTTTCCACAGCGTTATCAAGTGAGGAGAAAAGTTCCTCAATGCGGGTGACGATGCGTTCTTGTTCGGCAATAGACGGAACTACCAATTTTGAAGCTTTGAGAATATTCGCATTCAAATGAGGTGTTCCTGTGCCTTTCTTTTGTGTGTTTAACAGTGTGTATTTGCTTTGAATAAAATAACGCAAATACTCCGTTGTAAGTCCATCTGCATATATTTTTGATAATGTAGAACCGACAACACCTTTAATTGCTTTGCCTGTAAGCCCCGAGCGAGAGCCGTCACAAACAATTAGAAGGTCGCCGTCTTCGCAAAGCAAACTTTTTTCTACTGTTGCATAATTATCAATAATACCTTGTTCAAAGGCTTTTATGTCCACATACGGAAGATAACCTTCAGCAGGTTGTTTTGATTGAGCCTGCGGCTTCTTTCCTTTATCCATATGTAGGATAGTGCCTAATTCTATCAATTCCAAAGATTATCCCTCCTTACGCCACCAATGCGACATTCATTTCCTGCAATATCTCCTCATACCCATCCCCAAAGGAATCATAGAATCCCAGCAGACCGCCTTTGCGGTCAAAGGGTGTCAAATCCAAATCCTCCGGCAGGATACTGAGGGATGTGGCAATGTGGTCTTTGATCAGACGCAGCCATTCCATCTGTTCCTCGGTGAACTGAATATTTCCGGCATTGCGCTTGAATGTCCACTGCATAAAGTTGTAATTCACCTTATCCGCAAACGGAGCAAGGTTATCGGAATACCCCATTTCAAAGCGAATGATGGAAATCAAATCCGTCAGTTGCGCCATTGTGCCACGTTTTACCTTGTCCGGCTTCTTGATGGCATAGCAGTCCCACAGGCGTTCTACAGTAATGCCCTTGGCTTTCAGCTTTTCATAGAGTGCCTTTAGCTGCTCAATTGCCATCGGTCGGGCTTTGTAGCTTTCGCTATAGATGATACGCAAAGCAAGTATCTCGTCCTTGTTTTCTTCTATAAATTCATGGAAGGTGGCGATAATACGGTCTGCATTTTCTTCTTGCTGTGTATCAAAGCCTGCGAACAGGACAGAGTCGATGTTGGTGTTGTCGATAATCTGGTCATGGCTGCGGCGTACATTTTCAATGTAATCACGGACATCCGGGTCATGGAACGGCGCAACGGCAGCCTGTATCAATTCCTTCTGTGCCTGCTGCAATTGTTCTTCCGTAACTTCCGCAGAGCCTGTGTCCGCTTGTGCTTTTGCCATCAGTACATCCTCATCAAAGGCATTCAACAGATTTTCCGCAACAGCTCCGGCAGCAGTGCCGACTGTAGTTTCAAACTGCTTACGCTCCGTCGGGGACATCTGGCTGTTCAGACGAATGACTCGGTTTGCAAGAGAGGTAAGTGTATCTTCGTCCTTTGCACCCAGTGCTACATTCATCATGAGTTCTTTCATGCTGACGGTCGGTTTTCGTTCCAACGGTCTGGTATCCGATTTCTTGGACTTCGTAACGCCAACCGCATCCACAATAACAAAATGGTCTTTATTCTCTGTGGCAGACGGGGTGACTTTCTGCAAGTCCTCTTTACTCAGCACACGAGTGCCTCTGCCTTTCATCTGCTCAAAGTAGTTTTTACTGCGTACATCACGCATGAAAATCAAACATTCGATTGGCTTGACATCGGTGCCTGTGGCAATCATATCCACAGTGACGGCAATACGAGGATTGTAATCATTACGGAAGGAACTTAAGACCGATTCTGGGTTATCAGCGGAATAGGTGATTTTGCGGCAGAAGTCATTGCCTTCGCCAAACTCCTCACGGACAATCTGAATGATGTCATCCGCATGGCTGTCCGTCTTTGCAAAAATCAGTGTCTTTGGCACTTCTTTTCTGCGTGGGAACAGTGTGGTGAATAGATTATCCTTAAAGGAACGGATGACCGTGCGGATCTGACTTGGGTTGACAATGTCCCGGTCAAGCTGGGTAGGTTTGTAATCCACATCTTCATCCAGCTGTTTCCAGCGTTTGGCTCTGGACAGACGGTCACGATGCTCAATCAGCTGTTTCATCAGATGTGCGCCATTTTTGCCCACCTGTGTCTCAATGAGAAAGATATCCTCGCCAACGTTAACGCCGTCAATTATAGCCTGTTCTCTTGGGTACTCACTGACGATATTCTCGTTGAAAAACGCAAAGGTGCGGTTATCCGGGGTGGCGGTCAAGCCAATGATAAACGCATCAAAGTAGGACAGCACCTGGCTCCACACATTATAAATGGAGCGGTGGCATTCATCGACTATAATGCAATCAAAGAATTCCGGCGGATATTTTTCATTGTACACTACTTCTTTGGGGGCTTTGCTTTCTGCCGTAACAAACTCCGCAAAGGATTTCTCTTCGGTAGACTCATCCAGTTCTTCACCCTTCAGAATGGAGTACATTCTCTGAATGGTGCAGATGCAAATCTGGATATCATTTGGTATGTAGGAACTTTTCAATCTGCGAACACCATAAAGCTGTGAAAAAGAGCGTGGGTCATCATTGGGAGTATAGGCAAGGAACTCACGCTCCGCTTGTTCACCAAGGCCTCTTGTATCCACAAGGAACAAGATACGATTCATTTTTCCGTATTTCAATAAACGGTAGGCCGCAGTAATTGCTGTGAAGGTTTTGCCTGCACCTGTTGCCATCTGCACCAGTGCCTTGGGGCGGTTTTCCGAGAAAGACTTGTCCAGATTCTTGATGGCATTCACCTGACATTTGCGGAATCCCGTTTCATCCAATGCAGGAAAATGCTTCATATTATTACGAATGGTGTCCGACTGCCCTAACAGCGCAAGCAGGGTCTCCGGGCGATGGAATGAGAACACCGTTCTGGAGCGGTACTTTATATCGTTATAATCCGTAAACCGAATCAGTTTGTCTGTGGTTTCATAAGCAAAGCGAATTTTGTAATCATTCTTTATCCATTTGAAGATGCTGTTGGCATAACGCCCGGACTGCACCTCAACATCGGTGATAGATTCGCCTTTTTCTTCACGCTTGGCTTCGGCAACACCCACAGGCTTGCCATCAATGAAAAGGGCATAGTCCACCTCACCTGTGCTTGTGGGGAATTCACGGACAGCAACGCCCAGTGCAGCAGAAAGGTTCAGCTTTTTCATATCTTGAATGACCCAGCCGGACTGATGCAGTTTTTTATCAATCACAAGCCGTGCTTTTTCTTCGGGTGTCATATCACGTGTCCTCCTCATCAACATACTCCATAATGTCACCATAGTCGGCATTAAGGGTCTTGCATATCTTACCAAGGACGGTGAGCGTGACCTCCTCGTCCCTGCGTAATTTTGTCATTGTGTTAGGCGCAACGCCGGAGGCTTTCCTCAAATCAGCCTTGCTCATCTTTTTGTCAACCAGTAACTTCCACAAACGATTATATGAAACAGCCATGTTTGCCTCCTTTTGCACACTATAATAAATATTGTATCACATTTTTTCTGATTTCGCAAGACTTTGCGAAAGTTTAGCACGATATAGAACTGTAAATTTTCTGTGACTGTCCATTTTTGGACACTCCGTTTGCTTTCAATTTTGGGAAAGCGAGTGTTGCCACAGGTGGGGGGATACATATCTCCAGTACCTTTCTGACCAAAGACCGCCGCCCCCTTTCATGCGAGTTTTCGCAGAATTAACGAGGGAGATACCAAATCGGCGCAAAATTGAGCGTATCTTTTACGAGGACTCCTCAAATTTGAGGAGTCCTCCAAATAAATACTATGCTTTTTACTGTCGTCGTTTCGCCAAATGGTGCAGAAATCAGCATAAAAACAGCGAAAAAAGCATCATAAGATGCACAATTTCTACGCCTACATTTTGGCAGAATTCTACGCAGAAATGACTTACTATTCTGTGTCTTTAGAGTGATATATGTACTACATAAAATTGACTGCCCCCAAAGTTGGGGTGAGAAAGGCAGGTATATATATATATATATATGCAGATGAATATCAGATTTGAATTGAAACCAAAACAGCGTCCGAAACTGGCGGAGGAGATTGCCTCGGCACTGCACACTATCCCTTGCTACCAGAAAGCCCCCAGTCTTTCCTACAAGATTGGTGACTGCACCCTTGAGAAGGATGGAACGCTGCGCATCCCAGACAGTGTGGATACAGAAACGGTCAACCGCTTACTCACACATTTGGAGGAGAAGGGCTTCACCGGGAAAATGGAGGAGACGGAGGAAAAGCTGATTATTTCCATGCCGAAAGACAGCTTTACGGACACGGCACTGGAAAACCTCAAAAAGCTGATAGAGAATAAGGAAGAACTGTTTGCAAGAGCATTCCTTGCAGAGAAACTGCCGCTGGACATTACCGAGGATACCGTCAGCTTTCCTTGGTTTCCCTTTACCATCGAGCCGGATGCCGTAGCAACCTACACGGAGTTTGTGTGCAAGCTGTGCGATATGGCACGAAAAATCAAGCGTGTATCGGGCAAGGCAGTGGACACGGATAATGACAAATATACATTCCGCTGTTTTTTGCTCCAACTGGGTTTCATTGGGGATGAATACAAAAATGCCCGAAAGATTCTGCTTAAGAACCTCGCGGGCAATTCTGCATTCATGCATACAGATTAACAGACTACAAGGGCGGCATCATGTCGCCCTTAATTCAGTTTAAACAACTTCACCGCCTCCGGACGCACCAGCTTGCCGTCAATGCGTTCCGAAGCAATCAGCCCAAGACAGCTTTCGGTAGCGTAAATCTCGTTCAGAGGGCGAACAGCGAGGGGCTGACGCTCGATAAGGCAGTAATAGGAGAGGTCGCCAAAGGCAATGGTGCTGTCCGTGATATAGTTACTGATGACAACAGTATGGCTGAAAATTGTATCATCCGTACTTCTCCAGAGGAAATTTCCGGCACTGTCTTTCAGCATACGGAGCGTCATGGCGGTTTCGTCATTCATTATCCACACAGCGTTTCTGCGATACTGCTTGTCCAGACTGAAGAACAGTTCAATGACTGCATCAGCTGTGAGGGTACTTGCTGTAACGCCAATTTCAGCACTATGCAGCAATCCCTTGGGTTCTGTTATGCCAACGCCATTCAGGCATACATTTTCTTCAGCTCTGCCGAAGCTGTGACCGAATTCTCTGTAAACATAGCCTGCAAGGTCAAAACGTGTATCCTCGACAAAATGGCAAGGAATCTTTCCCATCATTGCCAGCTTATGAGAACGGCTGCGGAGAGAGGGATAACGTATTTCATGAGGGGCTGGATATGCTATGTTTTCCTCTACGATTTCGGGTTCGGGCATCGTATCCATGCAAACGAGAGTCCCCTCTGAAATTTCTGTGTGAAAGACCGTTCCGAAACGGCGGAACAGATTCTCATGAGCAAGATGCTCGGTGTAATCTCCCTTGAAGCTGTACGGCAGCGGATAACTGCCGTTTCTCAGCTTTACAAGCTTGAGATTGTATGCGTCAACATCATTAAGCTGTGTTGTTCTCAAACGGTTTTCAAATGCTTCTCTGTAGTAATCTTTGGTCAACATCATAGTGTAAGTCCTCCTTTTGTTGTTTATGGCTGCATCTTGCTTATATACCCTCTTTGAATATGCGGTTGCGTTTGTGTGGCTTCCGCCCGGTCAGTTAGTAAAACGATTTCAGCGATTTTAATACCCCCGGGGCGGTTTAGGAATGCCGTATCCGTGTGTTTCACAGAAGTCAACAGCTTCTCTGCATGTAGCGAAGAAACAGGTTGAAAAGCCTTTCATAACACACCAATTCATCGTAGAATAGGCTTTTCTGCTCATAATCAGAACAGGCTCTCCTCGCAGCGTTTCCATTATGATACGGCAATCGTATTTCTCGTTGGATAATTCTTCCGGTTTCAATCTCATAGCTACTCCTTTCGTCTTTGGTGGACATTCGGATGCTAAACTGCTCATTTTAACCACATCCTTTCATACCTACACCAACTACACCGTACCTACACCAAACCTACACCACGCTTTTAGGCTATTCTACGAGGTTTTTAGCGTTTTGGTGTAGCTGGTGTAGTTTTTTCTGAGTTCTCTTTTCCTAAAATAAACCTTGTACTTTGTACTTATGTCAGATACAAGGTTCAAAGTTTTTTTCAGAATCTAAGAAGTTTACAGAACCTACACCAATTACACCAAAGAGCAGGATTGTGGCTAAAATGCGTGGTTTTGCAAGGTGTAGTTTCGGTGTAGGTATGGTGTAGTTGGTGTATGTTTTCGCTACAGAATCCCGTCATAACCATAAATCCTGCAATATTGCTGCTTGGTATCAACGGAAAGTGTGTAATTCTTATACACGATTCCTGCTTTGCTGCGGAGAGTAAGGTCTGCATAGGACGTATTCAGATAATCGGAAATAATGTTCCGGAACTCTTTAGCAGATTTTGCGTAGCCGCTGTTGTTGTCCTGACACCACACCTTGTAGACATCATAAATTTTGCCGACCGTAGCCTTATCAGAAATCTTGCCTCTCTGCACCATGCACTCATTCCAGAAGCTGATGACTGTATTGTTATCGCTCATATACTGCCCCCTTGCAGCTGTTACAGACTTCGGTTCTGAGAAGCGATAGCCGTTTTTGATAACTTTCATCATCGCCATAGCGGCTTTACGGACAATGCCCTCACGCTCTGCGTACAGCTTGTCGAGTAACTGTTTGTCCTGTTTTTCGGGCGGTATTACATTTTTACATTCCACTACCATAATTCTGTCATACACCCATTTTCCGTCATCGCCGCCGAACTTCGGCAGACGATTCATACAGAACCACAGCAGTCCGTCATAGGTAAATTCAAATGCCTGCTGTCCCTTGAATTCTGCAAACAGACTGTCACCACCTGTAATCTTCTTGAATGTTTTCAGCTCGTCCACGGAGAGGAAACTCATATCGGAGCTGCCTGCAAGTCTTGTTCCGTAAATCGCACCCGTACCGAAACGGGCTTCAATTTCTTTGAGGTCGATGCCAATGAAGTTACCTCTGCCAATCAGACGCTCCGTCAGGGATTTCAGAACGGATTTACCCGTATCACCTGCACCGACAAGGAACAGAGATTTCTTCATTCTGTAGCCCTTGATGTTAGAAATGACCACACCCATGAATTCCAGCAAAAGCTGCTGTACATCACGATCTCCATTTGTCAGCGTATGCAGATAGCGGTCGAAATTCGGTGTGGGAATCAAATTCTCCGTATAGTTGCAGGGAATCTGAATGGTTGTCAGAATATTGGGCGTATGGGGAATCAAGCGTGCATCCGTAGCTGTTACAACAAGCAGACCATTCCGGAAATTGATGATATCCTCACGGGCGTTGAGTGCAGATTCCAGCGTATAGTCAAGGTCTGTAGTTAGGATCGCATATGTCTCATGCACTGCACCCATGCTGACAACATCCTCGTCATATTCCGCAATGATATTCTTAATCACAGCCTTGAACATATCGGGAGCGTAATACACATAAACGCCATGCTCAAAGACGTACACACGCACACCCTCCTTGCCGTTGTCACGGACGAGGATATATTTCACCCTTGCTTTTACTTCCTTGGCAAGCTTGGTTGCAAAGATACGAGGTACGCCCTTTTCGCTGAAGGTAATCCAATCGGGATGGGGCATGACGCTCCTATGAAATTTTTCTCCGCAGGCTTCGACTGCTTTTTGTATCGTCATTTCACGATAATCTGCCCTGTCCCATTTCGAGCGATACAGAGCGGACTGACGGAACAGAGTATCAATCATTTCGGGATTATTTCCTGTACGGAACGCAATCATCGTACAAAGAGCAAGGTCAGCTTCGGACTGGCTGCCATAATCGGTAAAATCACCCTTATCAAACAGCTTCGAAAACTTTGCACCATTTTTCTGTTTCCGGAGATTGCAGATAATATCAAAAGTTTCTCTGTCGCCATCTCTCTTGGCACTGTAATTCTTTGGCTGACTTCTTCTCATGTCCTTATCCAATGTTGTCAGCACAGCTTCGGTACAATCACAAAGCGGAACATCATGCACGGCATTTTCGGTGAAGGTTGCGAAACGGTTCGTCAGACCACCAATATACAATTCTACTCCGTTGTTCGGATTTTTCATATAGAACTGTCTGTCAAGCTTCTGTTTTCCGTCCCTGTCCTCTGCAATGGGCAGCCTTGCCAAATTCACCATGCCATAGATATGCAGTCCGTTTCCACTTGGGGAAATTTCTGCATAGGAATTGAAGCGTTTCAACATCATCTGTACAAAGGGATTTGTCAGTTCTCTATGGTCGATGTCAAGGAAGAAATGCCCCACTGGAATCACAAAGCCGATTCCATCAGCGTTCATACGTTTCATTGCCGATACCACTTCATCGTAGGTCACCCATGTTTTCTGATATTCGCTGTTTGTACCCGTCACACCACCGTATGCTGCGATGGGCTTTTTTGTTTTCTTACCCTTTACTTCAATATACTTCCAGCAGAGCCAGATTTTCATCTGCTTCAGTTTAAGCAATATGTACACCTCCTCCCATTCTGAACGATACGATTAACTCCAAAAATTGTTATCTTCCTGCTTTGCCACATTCGCCTCCAATGCCTGTAACTCCTCACACAGCTTATCATAATTGATAAGAGCCTTTTTGCCGATAAAAATAGCAGGCAGCTTTCCTGCTTTCAGCATCATTCGGAGAGCGTGTTCGGACATCAAGCCTGTTCTGGCAATTTCACGGATGGTCATCATGGTTGGTTGTTTCTGCATTTCTTTCATTGTAAAATTCCTCCGTTTCATCTTGACAAGTTTCGTTTCATCTGATATAATAATTATAGCACAAGCAAAACAGAATGTCAATTAAAGCGAAATCAATTTAGAAAAGTTCAAGTAAACCGAAAATCAAAGGAGAAAATCATATGGCTGAACAAGTAACAGGATATGAGGGCACATTTCCAACGATATTGAGAGAACTGCTCGAATGTCATCCGAAAACAGGCGAGAAAACCACACTCAAAGCTTTAGGGGAGCATATCGGCATCCGTCAGCAGACAGTCAGTCTCTATAAAAATGGTGAGACACAGCCGACACCGGAGGTTCTTGTAAAGATAGCAGAATATTTCGATGTATCTGTTGACTATTTGCTCACAGGTATCAGCTCGGACAATAAGGCTCTTCATGAAGAATTGGGTCTGTCGGAGGGTGCAATTAGCTTGATGAAAATCGCCAAGGATACCGAAGGATTTGATGGCGGAGAGCCGTTGATTAAGCTGTTGGATTCTCTGCTCTGTGATAAGGATTTCTACGCATTTCTGGAGGAGTTGGATTTTAAATCTACACAGGTCAGAAATGTACTGAATGGAAATTTCGATAAAAGCAAAACGGGCAATTTCGATGTAGAGGGATACTTTATCTGGGATTTGCAGAAGTTTGTGGAAAAATTTATTCTGAAACAGTTACAGAAGCGTGGCTTGCAGATTGAGGACAATACCGTTTCCGAGGCATAATCTGCACAAATTCCACAGCAGTATTTCTACCCGATAATCCGCAATATCACTTGACTTTCAGCCGATTCAGAGCGAAAATGTAATGGGGCAATATCCTCTTATTTCGAGAGGAAGTGCCGACACAGGATTAAAGGAGGCTGAAATTGATATGCCAAGTATTACAAAAAGAGGGAAAACATTCCGTATTATGGTTTCTATGGGCTATGACATGGCGGGTAAGCAGATACGCAAGACCACCACATTCACACCACCTGACGGCGTAACAGAGGGCAAGGCAGAGAAACTTGCAAAAGCGTATGCATACGAGTTTGAGCAGCGATGCAGGGGCATGACGAATCTTGATGAAAATATTCGCTTTCATGAACTGTATGAATGGTATTACGACCAGATTGCACCACACAAGCTAAAAGAATACACGCTGGAATCAAGCCGATATATCCTTGAAACCTATGTGCTGCCCTACATCGGGCATATGAAGCTGAAGGACATCAATACGGCAAAAATAGACGCATTGTTCAATGAGCTGCACCGTCATGGCAATAAGCGAGAGATGTATATTCTGAAAGATGAAACGCTGCTTGCATACGGTACGCACAGACCGCTTTCACGCAAAACAGGAGTGAATATGAATACGCTGCGGGATATGGCAAAGGGCAAGGCTGTAATGCGTTCCACGGCGGAGAGAGTTGCACAGGCTTGTGGCAGGACACTGAAACAGGCATTCACACTTGCAGAAAGTGGTGGTGGATTGGAGGACGGCACGATTGCAAGGGTACGCACAGCACTTTCACCGATTTTTTCAACGGCTGTCAAGAAAGAATTACTGCTGAAAAATCCTGTCATGAATGCCACCACACCAAAGGACATAGATGCAGAAGAACGAGCATATCTGGATGCAGAACATTGCAAAAAGCTTCTGACTATCATCAATGAATTCAGCAATCCACAACTGACAAGGCTTATCAAGGTACTGCTGTTCACAGGAATGCGAGTGGGTGAAATTACAGGACTGCATTGGACTGATGTGAATTTTGAAAATTGTACTTTGATAGTTAGATACAGCCTTTATCGCAGCAAAGGGCAGTACAAGCTTGGAACTCCGAAAACGAAAAGCAGTGCGAGAGTGATTTCCTTGCCACCGCAGGTTATGGAAACGCTTTCGGAACAGAAAAACTGGCAGGAGCAGAGAAAGCAGGATGTCGGCAGCCGATGGATTGACAGAGGTACGGTTTTCACTGGAGAATATGGAGAGTACATGAATGCCACCTATGTAAATACAAAATTCAAAGAGCTGCTGAAGAAGCATGATTTCCCGAATGTGCATATCCATGACCTGCGTCATGCGAATGCTTCGCTCCTAATCAATATGGGAGTTCCTGTAAAAGTGATTTCGGAGCATTTAGGACATTGCGACACCCGCACAACGGAAAATATCTACGCTCATGTTTTTGCAGAAACCAGAGCCAAAGCTGCCGATGCCATTAGTCAGGCACTTGGAACAGTCAATTGAATATATGAAGAAACGCCATGCCGATTCGGACACAGAAATCCGTTCAGCATGGCGTTTATTTGGTGTTTAAACCTGCAAAACAAGCCGATATTTTGCAGTACGATATACAATTTTGAAATCGCAATAATGCCGTAAACTCGGCACTTTTCAACGATATGACACGATGTGAGGGCGATGGGGTGGTGCTTGAAAAAGAGGACATTTACACGCTGGATTCCAAAGGTGAACTGCTGATCACCATTATGTCCAGTCTGGCACAGGAGGAGAGCCGCTCCATTTCGGAGAATGTAACTTGGGGGCAGAGAAAGCGTTTTGCCGATGGGAAAGTAAGTCTACCATACAAGCATTTTCTGGGGTATCGAAAAGGAGCAGACGGCTTGCCGGAAATTGTGCCGGAGGAGGCAGAAATCGTTCGCAGAATTTATCGCTGGTTTATGGAGGGCATGACGCCATATAGAATCGCTTGTATTTTGATTGAAAAAGGCATTCCGACACCATCTGGGAAAGAACAATGGCATCTCAGTACGGTGAAAAGCATTCTGACCAATGAAAAATACAAGGGTTCTGCTCTGCTGCAAAAGAAATTTACTGTGGATTTTCTTACGAAAAAGACCAAAGTGAATGAGGGTGAGGTGCCTCAATACTATGTAGAAGAGAGCCACCCTGCTATTATTCCACCAGAGGAATTTGAACTGGTACAGGCAGAAATGGCAAGGAGAAAAGAACTGGGAAAACGCTATCACAGCGGCAATATATTCACAGCCAAAATCGTCTGTGGCGAGTGTGGCGGTTTTTACGGTCCTAAGGTTTGGCACTCTAATAGCCGTTACAGACGTGTGATATGGCGATGCAACAAGAAATATACGAATGATTGTTATTGCAAAACACCGCATATTGATGAGGACACGATAAAGCAAGGCTTTTTGAAAGCCTATAATCAGTTGCTTACTGATAAAGGGAGCGTTTTGAGTCTTTGCGAGATGTTGCTGCGTGCTTTTTCAGACTGTTCAGATTTGGATGCGAAAATGAGTGTTTTGGATGATGAGGAAAAGCAGATCACAAAAAACATAAGGGAAATGGTTGTGATCAATAGTCGAACGGTTCAAAAGCAGCCAGAATATACGCTGGAGTACCAATCCTATGAGCGGGAGTACGAGGCGTTGAAAGCAAAATACCAGAAATTACAGGCTGAAAAATTAGACCGCATAAATAAAACCACTGTGATCCAAGATTTCATGGAGCAGATAAAAAAGAGAAAAGAGCCGATTAAGGTTTTCAGTTCGGACGTGTGGCTTACTGCGATTGAAACAGTGACCATCTGTGAAAAGGGAGAATTGCAATTTCGGTTTAAAAACGGTACTGAAATAACAGTTTGATTCTGAATCGCAGCATTATTAATTTTTCACATAAAACGAAAAGCAGATTTGTAACATTACACAAATCTGCTTTTTTTGTCTTGACTTTGCGAGAAAAATAGTGTAATATAGATTACAAGCAAAACGAATGAATCCGGTGTTCCGGGTTTGTCAAAGGCAGTGGTTACCCACTGCACACCCTTTCGGTACTGTTTGCACACCCCCTGCAAAGGGAGTGCATGATTGTATCAAAGGTTAAGTGTTTTTCCATACAAAAACACGTAATCGGAAAGGTTACGAAACCCACGTAATCACGTTATATAGCGTGGTTGCGTGGGTTTTCTTTTGCAAATTTTGCCTGATTTTTCGGGAGTTTAAAGCGGATTTGACCGTGACCTGATTAAAATGCGTCGTATTTTCAGGATACCCTTTTCTTACGAGAAAAATGGGAAAATGGGAAAAACAAGTGTGCTTTTTTGTGTACTATGATTTGTATTCCAAAAAAATTGGCATAAGAACAATCATCTTAAATGTGGCGATAATTAAAAAAATTCATAAGTAAAAGCGACAGCAGACACCTACAAAATCATTGATAGGCATCTGCTATTTTTTTAAAAAGGACTTGAAAATAGGAATGAAATATGCTAAAATAAATATAGTTTATGATAAAAAGACACAACTCTTGAGCAAAATGAACATATTAGAGAATCTGTAAGATTAGCAGGTTAGAAATTGTTGAAATAAGAAAAAGAATGTGTACGGATCACTTGAATTTTTCAATATATTGTGGTATCATAATTTTAAATAGATGTAGTAAGAAAGTTACAGGTAAAAATACGAAAATAGATTGGAAGGTCAATAATGGCAGAAAAAACAAATGCAAACATCGGATTTGAAAAACAAATATGGGATGCTGCCTGCGTATTGTGGGGACACATTCCTGCAGCAGAATATCGAAAGGTAATCGTTGGATTGATTTTCCTTCGATACATATCTTGTGCTTTTGACAAGAAATATCAGGAACTTGTTGATGAAGGTGATGGTTTCGAAGATGATAAAGATGCCTATACAATGGATAACATCTTTTTTGTTCCAGAAGATGCAAGATGGAATAAGATTGCAGAAGCAGCACATACCCCCGAAATTGGCACTGTGATTGACAACGCTATGCGGGCAATTGAAGAGGAAAATAAATCGCTCAAAGATGTTTTGCCTAAAAACTACGCAAGCCCTGATTTGGACAAACGTGTTCTTGGTGACGTTGTGGATATTTTTACAAATAATATTGATATGAGTGAAACTGGGCAAGATGAGGATTTGTTCGGTCGTACCTATGAATATTGTATCGCAATGTTTGCGGAAAAAGAGGGGCAGAAAGGTGGAGAATTTTATACACCATCAAGCGTTGTAAAAACACTGGTTGAGATTTTGAAACCGTTTGAAAATTGTCGTGTCTATGATAAAGCAGTTGCGAGATTGATACAAGGAATACCGCAAAAAGGCTTGATTTCAGGGCTTTTCGCAGACGGCAGACCGATGAGGTCTTATTTTTTTGCCCTGCCGCCGGTGCGCTGAATGCGGCTAGGTGCATAATTCAACGAACTGAGGCTGTTCGTTGAATTATAGGGTGTTCGTTAAAATGTAACATAATAACTATAATAATCATTATTGCACAGTTCTAACACGATGGTGCGGACAATAGTTTACTTGCTTTTTCACTGAGTCTATGGTATAATAGATTCGACTCAGTAGGTTAAGATGCTCATTTTGCTTTTGCAGACAGATACTGGTTGCTTTATAAAAGAAGTCACATATGCGTTTTAACCTAAGCTATTATCAAATAATGGAAGTGAGCTGCTGTATGGTATACGAAGAAGTGAAAAAAAGAAGAATGAAGTATAAAATTAGTCAGACAAAACTTGCGGAAGCGTCTGGTTATAGTAAAGCTACAATTTCAGCGTGGGAGCTTAGAAAAAGTATTCCGTCCTCTACAGAACTATCGAAATTAGATGCTGCCCTATCTGGGATTATTAGAGATATTGAGGAATGTATTTTTGATGTAAGAAAAAAAAGAATCACGCATTCTTCCAAAGAAAAACGTGATTTACCTAAAACTATTCAGGACGGAGATGATTACAGAAAACGGCTGGCCTTGTGCTCAACTAAAACAAGAACAGCATATTCCCAACTGTTGTCTGATTTGTATCGCCGTGCTCAAACTCCTAAAGCGACTAATGCTCCTAAAGCAATTGCATTGTTCTCCGGGTGTGGTGGTATGTCATTAGGTTTTGCTGCTGAAGGCTTTAATCTTGTAGGTCATGTCGAAATTGAAAACTCAGCTAACAAAATCTATGCTGAAAACTTTCCTGATAGCCGATTGCTTGGGAAAGACATCTGTGATATTTCTGATGAAGAAGTAAATGGATGGCTTTCAGAGTTTGGAAACATAGATATACTTGTGGGCGGTCCGCCTTGTCAAGGATTTAGTTTGGCGGGGAAACGTGATCCGGAAGATATCAGGAATCAATTATACCGATATTATGTCAATATCGTTTCAATATTGCAGCCGAAAATATTTGTCATGGAAAATGTCCGCTTATTAACTTCAATGAAAAACTCTGATGGGAAACTGTTTATTGACTGTATATTAGAAGCTTTTTCTAAGGCTGGTTATCATGTAATAAGAAATGAAATAAATGCTTCTGATTATGGCGTTCCACAATCGCGTGAAAGAGTTATTTTAATCGGCATACGCAATGATATTAATAAACGATTTGATTTTCCTATCGGAGAGTACGGTGATGAAAATCAGCTGTTTTCTTATAAAAAGCGTCTCACATTTAGAGATGCTACTGGCGACTTGCAACCGTTAGAATCTGGTGAAAAATCATCTGATCCACTGCATTGGAGTATCGTGCATCCTGATCATGTAATTAAATGGCTCAAGGATGTTCCCGAAGGATGCAGTGCCCATGAAAATAAGGATCCTGAGATGCGTCCGCCTAGTGGATTTAATACTACATATAAAAGAATTATGTGGGATGAACCTTGCTCTACTATATCCACTAATTTTAGCATGATATCAGGTTGCAGAAATGTTCATCCCACATCAACAAGATCTTTAACAATCCGAGAGGCAACTCGCGCACAGTCTTTTCCAGATGAATTCGTATTTACTGGGAAATGGGGAGATATAAGAAAAGCTATAGGAAATGCTGTCCCACCAGTCTTAGCTGCAGTATTAGCAAAAGCAATATTTGAACAGTTCTTTTCTGAGCAATCTTAAATGTGGCGGAAATAGCCAGCCTTTAAATTGAATTGCAGTTGGGTTGGATGTTGCTTTTGCCCACCTCGCTGGAATTGAATAAAACCAAAACGTGGCGCAAGATGTGAACTGGTATCATTTTTGTACGTGCCTTTATGTATTCTGTACTCTGATAAGACATATCCGCTATGTTGCTCCGAGAGTATAACGATCTCTTTCATTGAAAACAATGCAATTTCGCAGTTGTTAAAGTCGTCATAATGCACTGTCTGATGTAATAAATAATCAGGTGGGAAAGGATCGTCTTTATATGCTTTTTGGAAAAGAAGTAATGTAATCTGATTCTGATAAAAATCAAAAATAGATTTCCAGTCTGCCTGTGCTTGTGGAGTCAATTCTTCCCAATAAAAGCGGTTCGGATCACGGTTTTGATTGGCGATTCGATATTGCAATTGTTCCGTAGGCATTAAATCAAACGGCCTATATCCAATATCGCCGCAGAACATCGATAAGCCTCTTTCAGCTTCTATGCTAACAGGAATTCCATTTGTGCGCAGCAATGTGCAAAAAGCCCTTGCTGTTGTAAAGAACATCTGATCATTAGTTGGGGTTTTCTTATTGCAAGTTTTTACAGATATTCCAACAACCTTAACACCATAAGGAGTAGCTATTTTTATTAGTACGTCAGATTTGCTTTTGGTGATAGGATTTCCATTCTCATCCAATAATGCATCGCCAAGTCCGGATGTTGCGAGACCGCCTAACCAAGATGCATGAGCATCTAATATTTCCAATCCGGTATCATTCGCAATGTATTGCAGTAATAATGCGGCTGGATTTCCGATGAAAAGGTGAGACATATTTGTTAGTGGAACAAAATGTTTATTATTCATAGCGTTGATAGCCGACGACAAGGTCGCTTCAAATTTATGCCCTCTTTTACGTCCTACAGTACCAGCTTCAATTTGCATTTTGTGCTGGGGGTCATTGGGGATTAATGCCATTGTAATTCTTCCTTTCTATAACGGTTAATTTGTTAAATGACAAATTAACCGTTTTTTTTTCAAAATAAATCAAATAGATCATCGCCTTTTGGCGTAAGCGATTCGGATAAAGACTCTAACAATTCTTTTGCAAGCTTGTATTCAACTTTAAGTGGAAAATCGTCACTTTCAAGGATGTTGCAAAAATCGCCATAATCCAAGAATTCCTCATATATTTGCGATACTTCAAACTCGTAATGTCTGCCTACTATATCGGGATAGCCATATTCTTCAACATATTCAAAAGGTGCTTCATCTATTTCCATAAGTTCGTCTTCATAGCTATTCCCCTCTAAATCAACCCAGTCATCAGCTAAATATCCAAATTGTTCTGTTTCAAAATCGGATTCTTCTGGAAACATTGAAGTATCCCATCTTCCACATTCAGGGTTAATCTCAAACTGTTCGATAATAAATCTATATAAAAATGACAGAGGTGCGTTATCATAGATGTCCGGAACTTCTCCGTGTGAATAGTAGATTGAAGGATAAAGCGTTTCAAGAAAAGTCTGGTATCCGTTTTCAGAATCACAGTGAGCAAAAAGGTCTGTAAGATAAGGAATAAAAATATACTCCTGTATTTTATCAGGTATCATGTCATAAAGCATATGGAAAGTTTTGTCACCAAAATTACGCTGACGCTTTTTTTCAAAGAAATCTCCGATCGCTTTTAATGTTTTATCCTTCTGCTTTGAAAAATATAATGCACAGAAGTATTCCTGAAAAGACCGATGTGTAAAATGAAAGCGGTTTCCTTCAAAATACATCAAGCACAGGTTGTTAACTAGATCATAAATGAAGTCTGTATACTCAGCCGATAAGTCATCTTTCCGAGCTTCGTTTAGCTTCTTGAAGTATTCTTCAAATTCGTGTTCTGACAACTCAAACTTTTCATCACGATATGTTCTTGCACAAAACTCTGCAAAATAGTCTGCAAATCGATCCGCAGTTATATTCATTTTCAAGGTTCTCTTATATGCACCTTTATTTGCATCATGTTTTTGAGATAGTGCAAGATACGCTTCACGATAGAAGATGTGCATTTTTGAAGGTACTTCCGCAAATTGTTCAAATGTCATGAGCATGATTGTAAGCAATAACGGATTTTGCGTGAATTCTGTATGTGAATAATATATCTTACTATCGAGCTGCTGCCGGAAGTTTTCTTTTATTATCGGCTCATCGGGTCTAAAATCAAGTTTATCAATAAGCTGTAAGGCTTGAATTTTGGTAAAAGGCTTAAGATACAGAACTGTGAATCTATTGTAAGAAATAAAGCTACTAAATGGACGTGATGAGATAACAAACATATTTCCAGAATATTTATCCGTAAAACTGTCTATACGGGTTTCAAACGAGCGTCGGCATTCAGTACTGATTTCATCCAATCCGTCAAAGAGTAATAAAAATCGTCCTTCGGTTAATAGCTGTGTAAAATCAGAAATATCAACTTCATCGCACAAACACGAGAATTTGTCAAAGACATAACTAGTTATACTATCGTAATCGGAGATGTAGTCTTTTAACGCTATAAAGATAGGAATTCGTCCACCATCGTCAAATTTATCAATAGAATCTAAAAGAAGATGCCGCATAAGCATTGATTTGCCTAATCCACCTGTTCCAGTTATGATGACATAATTTGAACAGGTAGCAAGCAAGTCGGCATCAGGATTGTGAATAACCTTTTCACTGTACGAATTCTTGTTAACCCGAATTCTTTGACTAACATTATTGCATACATAGAAATCATAAAAAGGTTTAGGATTATCTGCATAAAGAAGAGTCTTTAATTTTATATACTTGTCTTTTGCTTTCCTTAAATATTTTCTTATAACATCAGACTCATCCTCTAGAAAAGAAGCTGGCAATACAATGAGAGGCGGCTGATCTGTTAATTCAGGGGCGATATCATTGAAAAGGTTGTCGGTATCAGAATTGTACTCTATTTCTTCATTAGGCAATGCTTCTACACCAACATCGCGTAGTGTAATGGCATCAAGAAAATCGCTACCGATTGTGCTGATGAATTTTCGCCTGCCGTTTTTTGATACGGGCTGTGAATGCCAGTTAATATATGTCTCCGAACCGACGCTATTGTCGGCTCTTTTTGTTATAACGAAATGCCAGATTCCTACAAGAATATTAGCCAATCGAAAGCTGTTGCAACTTCTCATCAAAGCTTTTGTGATTCCATTTCCGTTTTCATCAACATAAAACACATCTTGATCATCAATTGTTGAATCTGAAACCACTAAGTCATAAAGAGAGCAAACTAGTCTTGTACATTTTTTCTCTCGATTTAAAAATTGCTCAACAAACTGCTCCATCCGAGTTACTACACCCGCATAATCCGTATGTATTTCTGAATCAAAACTGTCAACAAGATTCTGCTCTGTCATAGGTATATACATACTATCACTTCGTTGACAGGATTTAAAGGCTGAGGTAATTGTACGGAAGGATTCTTTATGTGGCTCCGCATAGGTGGGAAACGCAACTTTGAACAATCCAATCAGAACGGAAGAATCATCCAAGCCGTCAGTTTCACCCTTAATGTGACTTCTTGCCTTTGTTCGTTGTTTTAAAGCCTGCAAAAGTAATACAAAGAATGTTCCACCACACAGGCGATAATCAGTTTTGTCCATATTTATCACCTTATTGACGCTATTAACCATATTAACATTGACACTAACCATGTTAAGTATAAGCTTATAATTGAGGCTGGATATAAGAAGCAACATCTTCCCCAATATACATTTACATTGTAGCACAAAATGACAGTTATTTCAAGAGGTGCAGGCATAAAAAGTGTAGATATGTCAGAATGTATGACTTCGGTGGAGATGCTTTTACTAAAATTCAGCAGACTGTCTGATTAGTCTTAGATGACTGATAAAACAACAATTCATTACCGTCACAAGCATGACAAAAAACTGCTTACCGAGATTATCTGCACTGTCTGATCAGCGGTGGCGCAACGGGTAATCTCAGTCTGAATTGAATATGAAAGGCTGCCTTTTGCGCTGGCGGCCGCAATCTGGAACGGAGTGATCCTTTCCGGAATGCGGTTTGGGTTTTTGCGCCCATTTTGCAGCCGGTCGATGCCTCCGTTCCAAATCGAACGGAGGTTTTTTCATGAAAATTTACATCAGATCGCTTAATAAGTCAATCGAAGTGTCAAAAGAAGCCCACGATGATTATTATCGCGACATCAACGCTTACCGTCGCACACAGCAGAACCACGGTCGCTGTGTGTGTCCGAAAGCAGACTACCGCTACTGTGATATGGACTGTTGGACTTGCAAGTATCGCCGTTGCGGGGACACGCTCTCTCTTGACTGCCCGACCTCAAATGACGAGGGCGATGAGGAGACCATGCTAGACAAGATGGTCGATGAAGCATCCGATACTGCGGAGATCGCAGCCGATCAGCTTCTGCTCGAAGCACTTATTAAAAGAATGGACAAGCTTGCACCGGGCATCTTCCGTGCCTTTGAACTGCGTCGGGACGGCTTGTCGGATACAGAGATCGCACAGGAACTGGATATTCCCCGTACTACGCTCCTCTCTCGCATGAAAAAAGTGACTGCAACTCTAACAGAAGAATTTTTTTGAAAATCCTTCGTCAAATCGACCGTCAGCTTTCCAATGGGAAGTAGAGGGAGGTGATGAACCGTGAATGAGAAAACTCGTGAACTGGTGGATACGCTGCTTGCAATCAGCATCGTATCGAAAAGACTGGCAAAAAATTTGACAAAGGAGGCCCTTAAACATGGATGTGACGATGGAACTGGTAAATGCGCTGAATGCGCTCACTGCCGTGCTGCAGAAGTTCACACAGCAGACCACTGAGAACTACCTCAATACCTTTGAGGAGTTGCCCACAGGCGATACGGACGATGCTCCGGCGGCTGAATCGCAGCCTGCACCGAAGCCGACCGTAACCATTGAGCAGGTTCGTGCTGTTCTTTCGGAACTGTCCCGTGCGGGTAAGACAGTGCAGGTCAAGGAACTGCTGAAGAAACACGGCGGCGACAAGCTCAGTGCTGTTGATCCCGCCGAGTATCCGACACTGCTGGAGGAAGCTGGTGAGTTGAATGCCTGATGTACATTCCAACCTGCCGCCTTCGGCGAGTAAGATGTGGATTTCGTGTCCGCCCTCTGCTGCACTGAATGCCAAAGCACCGGATTCAGACAGCAGTTATGCTCTCGCGGGTACCCTCGCGCATTCTATCGGCGAGGCAAAGATCAGGCAGGCACTCGGCGAGGATATCTCTATTCCTGAATGCACCGATGCTGAAATGGCTGAGGCGACCGACCAGTATCGTGACTATGTGCTTGAGCAGATCGAAGCCGCCCGTGCTTCATGCCGCGATCCTACTGTCCTTGTTGAACAGCGTGTATCCTGTGAACGCTGGGCGGAAGGATGCTTCGGTACTGCCGACTTTCTGTTGATCTCCGATCAGACGCTGCATATATGTGACCTGAAATACGGTCAGCTCGAAGTCAGTGCGCAGGATAATACCCAGCTAATGTGCTATAGCCTCGGAGCGATAGATGCATTTTCTTCGCTGTATGAATTTACTGAAGTGAAGATGACAATCTTTCAGCCGCGCCTGAACCACTGTGATACCTGTACAAAGACAGTAGAAGAACTGCTCCAGTGGGGTGATACTGTTTTGAAGCCTGCCGCTGTACTCGCCCTCGCAGGTGAAGGTGCATTCTGCGCCGGTGAACACTGCCGTTTTTGCAAGGTCAAGCAGACCTGCCGCAAACGGGCTGAATACAACCTTGCGCTTGCGAGATATGATTTCGCAATGCCGCCGGAACTGACCGATGATGAGATCGAGGCTATCCTTGCAAAGGCAGATGACCTCACCTCGTGGATATCCGACATCAAGGACTATGCGATGCAGCAGGCTCTCTCCGGAAAGCACTGGTCGCAGTGGAAACTGGTCGAGGGGCGTTCCGTCCGCAAATACACCGATGAAGCTGCCGTTGCGGATGCAGTGACCGCCGCAGGCTTTGATCCCTATGAACACAAGGTTCTGGGGCTTACTGCGATGACCAAGCTGCTCGGCAAGCGAAAATTTGAAGAACTGCTCGGTGGCCTGATCCACAAGCCACCTGGCAAACCGACACTCGTTCCTATCTCCGACCGCAGGGCGGAGTGGAATACAGCCAAAAACGATTTTATGGAGGACTGATACTATGGAAAAGAAGATTATTCCGACAAAGGTGATCACCGGCGTGTGCCGCTGGAGCTATGCAAATGTGTGGCAGCCGAAGGCTATCGAGGAAGGCGCAAAGCCGAAATACTCGGTCAGCCTGATCATCCCGAAGAGCGATACCGCAACCATCGAGAAGATCAAGGCAGCGATTCAGGCGGCATACGAGGAAGGCACAGGCAAGCTCAAGGGTACCAGCAAGAGCGTTCCGCCGCTCAGCACTTTGAAAACTCCGCTCAGGGACGGAGATACCGAGCGTCCCGATGATCCGGCTTATGCGAACAGCTACTTCGTGAACGCAAACTCCATCACTGCTCCCGGCGTGGTCGATGCAGACCGTCAGCCGATCATCGACACCTCCGAGGTATACAGCGGTGTTTACGGTCGTGCAAGCATCAATTTCTACGCATATGCGACCAAAACGGCAAAAGGCATCGCCTGCGGCCTGAACAATTTGATGAAGGTGAAGGACGGCGAACCCCTTGGCGGACACAGCCGTGCAGAGGATGACTTTGCAGACATCGATGACGATTTTCTCAGCTAATTGACTCCGGAGCCCAGCCCAATACCATGCGGCTGGGCTCTGTTGCTATAAGGATGTGACGATATGAATTGTATAGAAATTGACCTTGAGACTCGCAGTGACCGTGATATTACCAAGTGCGGCGTGTATGCTTATGCCGACTCTCCATACTTTGCTATAACGCTTATGAGCATTTCTGTTGACGGCGGAGAGGTACAGCAATATGACTTCACTGCCGGTGATACTGTTCCCGAAGATATCCTCCGTGCGCTTGTCGATGAAACTGTCATCAAACGCGCCCATAATGTGAACTTTGAACGTATTTGTCTGTCAAAGTATCTCCGTGATAATTATCCGCATATTTTCCGCAGCTACAGTATCCCCGAAGATACAGTCGGAGACTACCTGTCCCCCCGTGGCTGGCAATGCACCATGATACATTGCAGAACGCTTGCACTGCCGTCTACGCTTGCGGATGCCGGTGCTGCGCTGAAACTCGAACAGCAGAAAATGCCGGAAGGCAAGGCGCTCATCAAATACTTCTGCGTCCCGTATGCCGTTATTGACGGTGTTCCGCAGTTTCACGCTCCTTCCGATGCACCGGAAAAATGGGAGATTTTCAAGACATACAACAGGCAGGATGTGGTCGCAGAACTTGCCATTGACGAACGGCTCTCACGTTATCCTGTTCCTGCTGCTGTCTGGGAAGAGTTCTATCTGGATCAGGAGATAAACGATCGCGGCATTGCCGTTGACACTGACCTTGCCGATGCAGCACTCCGCATTGATGCACAGGCGAAAGCAACGCTGTCAGCGGAGATGAGCCGCCTGACCGGAGTGGAGAATCCGAATTCGGTATATCAGCTTCTGGACTGGTTGGAACAGCAGGGATATACACCCGACTCCCTTGGCAAAAAGGAAGTTGCCGCATTGCTGAAGACAGCGGAAGAGCCGGTCAAAACGGTGCTGGAACTGCGGCAGCAGTTATCCAAGTCATCGGTCAAGAAATACACGGCAATGCAGGCGGCAGTATGCTCAGACGGCAGAGTCCGTGGTATGTTCAGCTTCTATGGTGCATCACGCACAGGGCGGCAGTCCTCCAAGATCGTGCAGCTCCAGAACCTGCCGCAGAACCATATCCCAGACTTAGCGGTCGCACGGGATACAGTCAAATACGGCAGTTATGAGGATGCTGAGATGCTGTATGGCAATGTGCCTGATCTGCTGTCTCAGCTTATCCGAACCGCCTTTGTTCCCCGTCCGGGATTCAAGTTTGTTGTAGCGGACTTTTCGGCGATAGAATGCCGTGTTCTGGCATGGCTTGCCGGAGAACAGTGGGTGCTGGATACCTTTGCGAACAACGGCGATATTTACTGCGCGACCGCAAGCCGTATGTTCCACTGCAAAGTCGAGAAGCATGGCGAAAATGCAGAACTGAGGCAGAAAGGCAAGCAAGCAACACTGTCCTGCGGGTACGGCGGCGGTGTCGGGGCACTGATCAGCATGGGCGCATTGGAGTCCGGTATGAAGGAAGAAGAACTGAAACCGTTGGTGGATGCGTGGCGGACGGCAAACCCGAATATCGTCCGGCTCTGGCGTGATCTGGAGAAGGCAGCGATCACCGCTGTATCTCAGGGAACGGTGCAGGAAACACACGGCCTGTTGTTTTCGTATGCAGGCGGTATGCTTTTTATCACGCTGCCCTCCGGCAGAAGGCTTGCTTATGCTCAACCCAAGATCGGGTGCAGTAAGTTCGGCGGAAAGTGTATCACATACATGGGGCTGAATACCGCCAAGAAGTGGGACAGGCTTGAAACCTTCTCCGGCAAGATTGCAGAGAATGTAACGCAGGCGATTGCTCGCGACCTGCTTTTTTACAGTATGCAGACGCTGTCGCACTGTTTTATGGTAGCAACGGTGCATGACGAGATCATCATCGAGGCGGATAAGCGGATGTCTGTAGATGCTGTATGTGAGCAGATGAGCAGAGTCCCGTCGTGGGCAAAAGGACTTATTCTCAAGGCTGATGGGTACGAATGCGATTTCTACCAGAAAAATTAACGAACCCTTCGTCAAAACGGCTGTCTCGTTTCCAATGAAGTAGTAGAGGGATACCTCAAATTTTCCGAGAGGAGTTTTTATTATGCAGACTTTGATTCCTATGGATGACTTCGGTGTGTTCGTTGACAAGCAGGACACGGTCAGAGTTGACAGCCGTTTCGTGGCGCAGTTCTTTGAAAAGAGGCACGATTTGGTGCTTCGTGACATTAGAAATCTCGATTGTTCGGAGAATTTCCGACTCCTCAATTTTGAGGAGTCGACGTATATCAACGAACAGGGGCATAAGCAGCCGTGTTATGTGATGACTCGTGACGGCTTCGTCTTTCTGGCTATGGGCTATCGCGGCAAAAGGGCTGCGCAGTTCAAGGAACTGTATATCCGTCGCTTCAACGAAATGGAAGCCTTCATCAAAACGCTAGTCTCAGCAAGACAGGAGTTCCCGCTGCTGACCGAAAACATCCGCCTGCTGAAAGACGATCCGAAGCCTTATCACTTCAGCAACGAGTGCGATATGCTCAACCGCATCGTTCTCGGTATGACTGCAAAGCAGTTCCGAATCCAGCACGGCATCGAAAAGAAGACCAGCATCCGCCCGTACCTGACGCAGGAGCAGATTGATCTGCTTGAAACGCTGCAGAAGGTCGATATCGGACTGCTTGTGTCTGTGCCGGACTACCATGAGAGAAAACGCTATCTGGAATGGTATGCCGCAAAGATCAAGGAGGGCTGAATGGCAGACAAATATAACGGCGAGGGCTATTACAGCCCCACCGAATATGAAGCATTTACCCGTATTGAGAAGGAAGAGAAGGCTGCGGCGAAAGCTGCCGCCTTCCGACCTATCGTCTACATCTGCTCTCCCTATGCCGGAGATACGGAGAAGAACACTGAGAACGCACGAAAATACAGCCGCTTTGCTGTCGATATGCACTCCCTGCCCATAACACCGCACATATATTTCACGCAGTTCATGAATGATGATATCTCGGAAGAACGGGATACCGCTCTGTTCATGAATATCATACTGCTGAGTAAATGTGCGGAGTTGTGGGTTTTCGGCAGTTATATCAGTCCCGGCATGAAGGCGGAGATTGACCGTGCGAAACGGAAGCATATCCCGATACGCTATTTTACTACTGATTTGGAGGAATGCACATGAGACCACTTGCTATCGCTTACGGCAACAGCTGTCAGGCAAAGAAATGGGTGAACAAGACCATCATCTATGATGACCTCAAGGAACGCCTGCGTGTTCCGCAGAGAACTACGGAAACCGCCGAGGAATATGCCAAAATGTCGAAGTCACAGCGTGATGCGGCAAAAGACCACGGCGGCTTTGTCGGCGGTGTGCTGAAGGGCGGTAGACGCAAGATCGATACCGTTGAAAAGAGGTCTATCCTCTCCTTTGACGGCGACCGCCTTACCCGTGAATACATGGATAACTTTGAAACAACGATGCCGTATACCGCCTGCCTGTATACCACGCATTCCAGTACGCCTGAGAACCCCAGAGCACGTATCCTTGTTCCGATGACACGGGATGTGACACCGGAAGAGTTCGTGGCGGTCGCCCGGTATGTCGCTGAGATACTAGGCATCAACTATTTTGACGAGTGTTCCTATCAGCCGAATCAGCTTATGTACTGGCCGTCCTGTCCGCAGAACGGTGCTTTTGAGTTCAAGGAAGTGGACAAGGCGTGGCTTGATCCCGATGATATCCTGTCGGCACACCCGGAATGGACTGATCCGACACAGCTCCCGACCTCTTCCCGTGAGAGCAAGGCGAATCAGGTCACGCAGCAGAAGGTGCAGAATCCTCTGGAAAAGGAAGGTGCTGTCGGTCTGTTCAACAGAGCTTTTTTCCCGATCAGCAAAGCCCTGTCGGAATTCCTGTCTGATGTATATGAGCCGACTGATAACAAGAACCGCTGGCATCTCATCACCGCACACAGCATGGCGGGTGTCGAGATCAAGGAGGATATGTTCGTGTACTCGCACCATGCAAAAGACCCGGCATACCTGAAACTCTGCAATGCCTTTGATATCGTGCGCATACACAAATTCGGCAGTCTGGATGATAAAGCATCCTACCGTGAGATGTGCAAGTTCGCTATGAGCCTTGATGCCGTGAAGCTGCTTGCAGTGGAAGAAAGACTGGCGGAAGCGGCAAGCGACTTCTCAGCCCCTGTCGATGATGACTGGAAGAAACGCCTGCGCCGCAATAAGGACGGCGTTCTGGAGAACTGCCTGCACAACATCCGCCTGATCATGGAAAATGACCAGTATCTGCGGAGCATCGTGTTCAATCAACTGGCGGACGGTATGGAGATCAGCGGCGAAGTGCCATGGAAGCATCCTGCTCGTTTCTGGCGTGATGCCGATGACGCACAGCTTATCTGCTATGTTGATGCCAGCTACGGTACGTTTTCGGCTCGTAATTACGATATCGCCGTCCAGAAGGCTGCTGACGATCGTTCCTATCATCCAATCAGGGAGTATTTCTCCCGTCTGCCGGAATGGGACGGCATCGAGCGTATCGACACTATGCTGATCGACTATCTCGGTGCGGATGACAACGCATATATCCGGGCGGTGTCCCGCAAGATCATGTGTGCCGCTGTGCAGCGTGTATATCACCCCGGCATCAAGTTCGACCATATCCTTGTGCTGAACGGACCGCAGGGCATCGGCAAATCGACCTTCATCGGGAAACTCGGCGGCGAATGGTATTCCGACAGCCTGAACCTTTCCGATATGAACGACAAGACTGCTGCGGAAAAGCTGCAGGGATACTGGATTCTGGAGATCGGTGAGCTTGCCGGAATGAAGAAGGCTGACATCGACAAGGTAAAGGCGTTCATTTCCCGTCAGGACGACAAGTACCGTGCCTCCTTCGGCAGACGTGTCACCCCGCATCCGAGACAGTGTGTTTTCTTCGGCACGACCAATTCCGAGAACGGATTTCTGCGTGATGTGACCGGAAACCGCCGCTTCTGGACGGTCAGAGTTCCCGGTGGCGACCAGTACAAGCCGTGGGATCTGACAGAATTCGATATCGACATGATGTGGGCAGAGGCATTTGTGTATGTGAAAGAGGGGGAACCGCTGTTCCTGCCTGCGGAACTTGAAAGCTATGCAAGGATGGAGCAGTCTGCTGCAATGGAGCAGGATGACCGTGAAGGGCTCGTCATCCGTTATCTGGATACGATTCTGCCTACCGACTGGGATACGATGGATATCTACAAACGCCGCAGTTTCCTGCAGAACCCCGATGAACCCACACAGCCTGTCGGCTCGGTGCGCCGTGAGACTGTATCGAACATTGAGATTTGGTGTGAGTGCTTTGGAAAGCTGAAGGAGGACATCAAGCCTGCGGACAGCTATGCAATCACCGCTATCATGACACGCATCAGCGGCTGGGAAAAGAACGGTACGAAGAAAAGGCTTCCCATTTACGGTCTGCAGCGCATCTATACCCGTAAAGGCTGAGACAACATCGTGAAACAAGTGGTCAGTGAGGTTGTCTCACTCCACTTGTTTCATTCAATATTCCCATAGCGCGAGGAAAAACAGTCATTACGGAAACAACTTATACAACTATATCTTTATAGTACAAATAAAAGAATATATAGTAAGAAACCGCGTGCGAAAGCGCACGTAATACGCACGTATAGGGATTTTCTGTACCGCTGTTTCAGATTGGAGTGAAGAAATGGATGAGAAGTATATCGAGCAGGCATTCCGAAAGGCAGTTAGGGACTCCGGCGGTATCGCATTGAAATTCGTATCGCCGGGATTCAGCGGAGTTCCAGACAGACTGGTACTGATGCCGCATGGGAAGATAGCATTTGTTGAAGTGAAAGCACCCGGTGAAAAGCCCAGAGCCTTGCAGTTTTCCCGACATAAGCTCCTGCGGCGGTTAGGTTTCAAGGTATATGTGCTTGACGATATTTCTCAGATCGGAGGGATGATTGATGAGATACAGACCGCATGATTATCAGAGATATGCTGCGGATTTTATAAAAAACCATCCCATTGCAGCACTGCTGCTGTCGATGGGACTTGGAAAAACGAGCATCACGCTGACCGCCATCAATGACCTGCTGTTCGACAGCTTTGAGGTCAGCAGAGTTCTCGTGATAGCCCCTATCCGTGTAACACGGGTGTGGGCAGAGGAAATTGAGAAATGGGATCACCTGAGAGGGCTGACATACAGCATCGCAGTCGGCACAGCGGAAGAGCGCAAAACGGCACTGTCCCGGAAGGCGGATATCTATATCATCAACCGCGAGAATGTCGGCTGGCTGATAGATGAGATGCCGTTCGATTTTGATATGATCGTCATTGATGAACTGAGTTCCTTCAAAAACCACCAGACAAAACGCTTCAAGGCTCTCATGAAGGCAAGACCGAAGGCAAAGCGCATCGTGGGATTGACGGGTACGCCGACAGGAAACGGACTCATGGACCTGTATGCGGAGTTCCGCCTTCTGGATATGGGACAGCGGCTTGGACGTTTTATCGGGCAGTACCGCAATACCTACTTTCAGCCCGATAAGCGGAACGGCATGATCGTGTACAGCTATAAGCCTCTTCCCGGTGTGGAGGATGCGATATATGAAAAGATATCCGACATCACGGTATCCATGAGAGCGACCGACCACCTGAAAATGCCGGAACTGATCATGAGCGAATATACCGTGCAGCTTTCCGAAGCGGAGCATAAGAAATACAGCGACCTGCGGCAGGAACTGGTGCTGTCGCTGCCGGACTGCGAAGTCACTGCCGCCAATGCCGCAAGTCTTAGCAATAAGCTGTCGCAGATGGCGAATGGTGCGATATACGATGACTCCGGAGAGGTCGTTCCGATACACGACCGGAAACTAGATGCCCTTGAGGATATTATCGAAAGCATGAACGGCAGACCGCTGCTTGTCGCATACTGGTTCCGGCATGATCTCGACCGCATATCGGAACGGCTGCATCAGTTGCATATCCCGTTCAGCACTCTGGATAAGTCCGACAGCATCAGCCGTTGGAACAACGGTGAACTGCCTGTCGCCCTGATACATCCTGCCTCTGCCGGACACGGGCTGAATCTTCAGTCCGGTGGCAGCACCCTTGTATGGTTCGGACTGACATGGAGTCTGGAATTGTATCAGCAGACGAACGCCCGTCTGTGGAGGCAAGGACAGCAGTCAGCGACCGTTGTCATACAGCATATCGTTACGAAAGGCACTGTCGATGAACGCATTTTGAAAGCCTTGAAGGATAAGGACAAAACGCAGTCAGCCCTAATGGATGCCGTCAAAGCGGAACTGGAGGGATGCTATGGGATATGAGCTGCTTGCCGCTGCTGTAATAGAAAAAGCCCTGCAGGATTACAAAGCCGGCCTCATGACGAAAAACAGAGACGGCATCAATGAAGCAGAGCGTTTTCTGCGGTCGCAGTGGTTTGAATTATTAGCCAATGACCTGAACGGCGAAACGCTGATCACAACAATGAAGGAGGCATTTGCATGAGTTATTATGAGGCACTTGCTGATAATATCCGGATAAGCAAGAAAAATGGCTTCACGATTTACTACCCGCCGTGTCACATATGTGGAGCTTCCGTAGAAAGTTGGAATTATGTATCTGGGCTTCAATATACTTGCACAGCGTGTCGAGAAATGCTTATTGATAGTCATAATCAGACATCCAACAAACAGCAGGACTGTTTGAATCGTGCGATTAAAAGAATATCGAAGATTACAGATATCTCAAAATATAAACACGGAATTCAGTGGGTTCAGGACAATATCGGAAAAAGCGGTTGGTTTCAAAGTACAGAAGAAGTAATGGTAACTTTGGAACTTATCAGGAGAAAGGTCAAAGCGCATCATCAGGTCAAGGTGTATAACTATGTCGTGGATTTTGTTCTTCCCGAAATGAAAGTGATACTTGAAATTGATGGAAAATTATATCATGGAAAAGAGAAAAAACAATACGAGACAATTTGCGATGAACTTATTTGCGAGAAGTTCGGTGAGGAATGGGAGTTGATACGTATTGATACAGAGAATATCAATACAAATGTGACTCGTTTATTGCTAGCAATAAATGCCGTGTTGAGAAGAAGAAAGCGTAATAAGGAGGGTAATGGCCATGACGGTAACAGAATATCTGGAACAGATTAAAACAGCAAGGCAGGAAGTGGAATACTGTCGGCACAAGATAGACGAGTTGCATGATATAGCGATGCGCATATCCGGCTGCAGCTTTGAAGAGCATAACAGTCCCAATCGTCAAACAGAGGCGCGTTTTGTAAAGTACCTCGATGAAATTGCGGAAATGCAGACTGAGTTGGAGCAGAAGCGGGAAAAATACATGACACTCGAGTTGGAGATTACCCATACGCTGATGTCACTGCCCGATCCGCAGGAACGTCAAGTGCTGGAATTGATTTTTCTACATGGCCTTACCACACAGGAAACGGCAAAGCAGATGCTTTTGAGTACTGCGACCGTTAAGCGCAGAAAGGCAGACGCACTACTCGAACTTGAAAAAATGCTTCATGATGAGCCGCAATGAACCCTTTTGAATACTTGCAGAGCCACCCAATATGTGTTATAATAGAAGAGTAAAAGAATGCAAAGAGCCGTTGTGGATTACCGCAGCGGCTTTTGTTATGCCCGAAGGAGGTGTCGGCGATGCCGAGGAAGGCACTGAAACCGTGCAAGCATCCCGGCTGTCCGAGACTGACCGAGGGTGCGTACTGCGACGAACACAAGCCCCTGCACCCAGACCGACCGTCTGCCGCCAAGCGTGGTTACGGCAGCAAGTGGCAGCGGCTCAGCAAGGCGTACCTGCGGAAGCATCCGCTGTGTGTGCGGTGCAAAGCACATGGACGGTTCACGGCAGCGACCGTGGTCGACCATATCATTCCTCATCGTGGTGATTCGCATCTGATGTGGGATGAAAGCAACTGGCAGGCTCTTTGCAAGTCCTGCCACGA
>OFMT01000347.1_pt1 | contig 42649 bp, 54 predicted proteins | sample 1541891 | NCBI WGS metagenome assembly OFMT01 (sample SAMN04209230, study PRJEB22552) | human gut metagenome | biome: gut; material: feces | host: Homo sapiens | place: USA: Oklahoma | reverse complement strand
CCCCCCGCGAGGGGGGCGACGCCGGAGGAGTATTTCATTGCCCGTTTCGCCGATATTTCAATCCACGCCCCCCGCGAGGGGGGCGACGTGTGCAGCCGGCAGAACCGGAGGAACCGGCGCAATTTCAATCCACGCCCCCCGCGAGGGGGGCGACATGTGGTTTCCTGAAAAGTCTTGTATATTTATTGATATTTCAATCCACGCCCCCCGCGAGGGGGGCGACACCGCAAGCCAAAAACACCACCAGCAGAAAAGGAATTTCAATCCACGCCCCCCCGCGAGGGGGGGCGACGTCTTAAGGGGGTGTATTCCTTGTATCATGTCTTCATTTCAATCCACGCCCCCTGCGAGGGGGGCGACGAGGACAAAGCACCAACAACCCCATTAGAAAAGCTATTTCAATCCACGCCCCCTGCGAGGGGGGCGACGCAGCTGTCGGCGACCTTTATCAAAATCGTGGATATTTCAATCCACGCCCCCTGCGAGGGGGGCGACTTCGTATGCTGTATGACGGCGAATGGAAACCGTGATTTCAATCCACGCCCCCTGCGAGGGGGGCGACTTTGGAATATGCTGATTTCAACGTGGCAAATATATTTCAATCCACGCCCCCTGCGAGGGGGGCGACTTTTTCTTATCATCAATAGATAGGGGGTCTTTTCTTATTTCAATCCACGCCCCCTGCGAGGGGGGCGACTCTACGCTACTAACCAAGCTTGCTTATAGGTATCATTTCAATCCACGCCCCCTGCGAGGGGGGCGACCGTGGTTTTGCTATCTTTTCGCAGTTGCTTCGTATTTCAATCCACGCCCCCTGCGAGGGGGGCGACTTGATCGAAGACACCGACAAGATCAGCAAGGACGATTTCAATCCACGCCCCCTGCGAGGGGGGCGACCTTGATATAGTAAGCTTACCACACGTAAAAAAAATTTCAATCCACGCCCCCGCGAGGGGGGCGACTGATGTAGGGGAACCCCCATGCTGGATCTAACAAATTTCAATCCACGCCCCCGCGAGGGGGGCGACCGCCAATGTATTTGACGGAGTCGGTATCACAGTATTTCAATCCACGCCCCCGCGAGGGGGGCGACTTTAAGACCGGCTGCGGCTATGTGGCGCTGATGATTTCAATCCACGCCCCCGCGAGGGGGGCGACTTCGTGGGCGAAAAGCATTATAGACGCAATGTAAATTTCAATCCACGCCCCCGCGAGGGGGGCGACAAGCGTAAACACACAGGCAAGCGTTAAATCGAGTATTTCAATCCACGCCCCCGCGAGGGGGGCGACTTTCATGCAGTTTGACCGCAAGTATTTCAAGATTATTTCAATCCACGCCCCCGCGAGGGGGGCGACTTTGAAAACAGCAATAACATTCCACAGAACCAGAGAATTTCAATCCACGCCCCCGCGAGGGGGGCGACCCGTTGCAAGCAGTTTGAATACCGCAAGAGTAACATTTCAATCCACGCCCCCGCGAGGGGGGCGACTCCTCGTCAAAATACCAACCAGCGCACTGGTCAAAATTTCAATCCACGCCCCCGCGAGGGGGGCGACAGCGCTATCCTGAACAGCGCACAGCCCAGAGAGATTTCAATCCACGCCCCCGCGAGGGGGGCGACGCCAAAGATACCGATACAACCGCCGATCAGCAGATTTCAATCCACGCCCCCGCGAGGGGGGCGACCAAAGAGCATAAATAAGAGGCTCATAGCCAGCAGGATTTCAATCCACGCCCCCGCGAGGGGGGCGACAGCAAAGATGCACAGTTTTACCTGCGGATCTTTGACAAACAAGTAGAACTTTTGCGCTTTTTGGGAAAAATACGGGGTGGTTGCCTGAGAAACCCGGAGAAAGACCGGCGTTTTCTCGGGAAAAGCCTTGCGAACCTCCCGGAAATCTCTGGTCACTTGGACTTCGCAGGGGGCGGGAAGGCGCATCCCGGATACCCGTGCGCCGTACCACTGCCGCGCCGGGCGGCGTGTGTCAGAGGATCAGGGGATCCTCCGGCAGATAGGTGCTCTTCGTACCGAAATGCTCCACTTTTTTCTCATATTGCTTCCCCAGATAGTAAAAGCGCAGACTGTCTTTCTCAGAATCCATGATGGACAGGAGCTGCGCCTGCAGGCGGCGGCACTGCCCTGCGTCCAGCAGGCACTCAAACACGGAATTTTGCACCCGCTGTCCGTAGTCCACGCACTTTTTAGCGATCTGCCGCAGGCGCTTGCGCCCGGCGGCGTCCTCGGTGTTTACATCGTATGTGATCAGCACCAGCATAGCATCACTTCCATAAAAACGGCGGATAGCCGTCCAAGTCGCCGCGGAGGCAGCGAGCCAGCAGTAGCGCCTGCGCATAGGGGATCATACCCCAACTCAGCTTTTCCCCCAGATAGGGGTGGGTCAGCGTGTCCTGCTTTCGCTCCTGCCAGGTCTTCAGGAATTTCCGGCGGCCGTCATCGGACAGCAGCACCGCGCCACTGTCCTGCATCTGAAAGTCCTCCGGGCGCAGCATTCGATTGTTCACGAGGGTCAGCACGAAGCGGTCTGCCATGCAGGGGCGCAGCTCCTCCATCAGATCCAGCGCCAACGACTGCCGTCCCGGCCGGTCGCGGTGGAGGAAGCCTACATAGCTGTCCAATCCGACGCTTTCCAAGGCGCTGGCACAGTCGTGTGCCAGCAGACTGTAGGCGAAGGACAGCATGGCGTTTACCCGATCCAGCGGCGGCCGACGGCTTCGTCCGTGGAAGAAGAATGCCTCCTTCCGGCTCAGGAGCATATGATCGAGGACGTCAAAATACGCAGTGGCGGCAGCGCCCTCTATTCCCCGCAGGGAGTCCAAGTCAGCGGCAGCCAGCACCTGTGGCAGCATGGCCCGGAGGTTGGCAGCGGCTTTTTCCAATCCGCAGTCCGCCACGCGGGGCGCATGATCCCGCAGGGTGCGCTGGATGCTGGCGGCACCGTTGCTCAGCTTGCCGAAGATCATGGTGCGGGCTATCTCACAGCTGCGAGCGGGGTCGTCAGCGATACGGTACTGCTCACGACGGAGCAGTACGTTGCCGCTGCTCTCGCCGCAGGTGCGGGCAAGGAAACGTCCGTGCGGGGAGCAGAAGGCCAGACCGATCCCGGCCTCCGCACATTTGCCCATCAGCGCAGGGGAGGCACCGGCGTAGGAGAAGCTGACGATGGCTTGCAGCGTGTGCAGCGGGTAGCGGGCGACGACGGTCTTGTCTCGGTTTGCCAGCACATTTTCCCCCTCCAGCGAGAGGTAAATGTCCTCGGAGGTGACAAATAGCGTGTTGAGAAGCTGCTTCATGGTGATTCCTCCATGGCCGCCCGGAGATACGCGGAGACGGCTCTGCTTTTCATCAGCTTGGGCAGGCACAGCTCCTTCAAGGAGCAGGCATTGCAGGATTTGGTGGGCTTGACCTTGGGGGTATAGCCCCGACGGTACAGCTCGTGCATTTCCGCCAGCAGCTCCCGCACCCCTGTGCGCAGCTCCGGGGTGAAGGAAACCCTCTCTCGCCGGCGGATCTCCCCGTAATAGAGTGCGCCCTCAGGGATGTCGCAGCAGAGCATGGACTCCAGGCACATGGCCTGCGCGCATAGCTGCAGGGTGTCGCCAGTGTCCTCACGGGGGCGGCCCCGCTTGTACTCCGCCGGGTACGGCTGCCACAGTCCCTCTTTCCCGGAGAGGGGGATCCCGACGGAGCCCCGGTGGTATTCCAGTACGTCGCACTGTCCGGATACACCCAGCTCCGCAGAATAGACGCTGACGCCACGCGTAATAAAGCGGTCGCCCCGCCGCTCCTGAAGGTCCGTGTCGTGGGCGTTTTCGTGGAGGATCGCGCCGTCAATGGTGCGGTAGTTTTCCGCCCACTGGTGCTCGATGTGGATCAGCGCCCACTGCCGCCTGCAAAACCGAAAATGCTGTAAGCCGGAGAGCTGTAGGAAGTCCTCCTCACTATATGCCATCGATCACCTCCGGCTCCAGACCCGGCAGCGCCTCCAGCGAAATCACATAGTCGTCTGCGGAGGTGGGGATGGTACCCGCATCCCGCAGTGCGACCTTGACGGAGCGGTGGACCTTTGCGGAGGAGTACTGCCCGTCCTTGCAGCTGTGGCGCCACCAGAACAGCTTCACCACCTCCATGGAGCCGTCGGGCCGTGCGGAGGAGGCATCGTTCACAAAGAGGGTGCGCAGGCATTCCTTGACCGTGTCGGCGTCCTCCTCGGAGAAGCCAGTCTTTTCCGCCAGCTGGACATTGATGGAGCCCTTGATCTCGTACAGGCCGAAGCGGACAAAGTGCTTCATACCCATGGTGTCGGAGGCGCGGTTCTCACCCTTTTCCTTCTTCTCACCATTCACGCTCTTGGTGATCTGGAGGGACTCGATCTCCACGGGGGACAGGCTGGACGCCTGATGCACGGAGACCGGCCCGCGCACACCGCAGGAGAAGCCCTTGGCATCCTTGAAGGCGAACACCTGCCCAAAGGCACGCACATCCAGCCATGTCTCGCAGGCACGCCGGGCATATTCCTCCCGGTCCTTGATGCCCTTCATAGCGGAGGAGGCCCGCTCGCTGAGGCTGCCGCAGCCGTCGCTGCACCGATCCTCCGACTGAACGAAGATGGGCTTGCCCAGATCCTGCATCCGGTTGCGGATCTTGCGCTTGATGCACACGTCGGAGATCTCACCAAAGCCGTTCAGGTCGGTGCGGGGGCGATTGCCGTTCAGAGGGTCGCCGTTGCTGTTGGCGCGGGTCACGGAGACCAGTGCCACAAAATCGATCTTGTTTTGCAAGCTGCTCATTTATTCTTCCTCCTGACTGTTTTCGTTCTTACCGGATGTGTACAGCGCACTGCGCTGCAGATAGTACCCAAAGAGATAGGTGTCCTTCAGGGCCTCCTCCTGTTCCGCCTGCGGGAAGGAGGAAATTTCTTGGATGATCTGCTCGATGATGCGGTCGTATTTTGTTCTGGCGCCGGGCTTGAGTTTGGGGTAGTACGCCTTTTTCAACTGCTCCCAGATGATCCGGCTGGCGTAGAGTGGACGCTTTGCGAACACGGACTGCATCCGGATCGCGTTGGGCTCTCGCTGTTCATTGGGGTCATAGGTGTCTCGCTCAAGTTTTTCAAACACGGCTAAAAGCCGTCCATACTGATAGCTGACATCCTTCTTCTGCGGTTCCAGTGCCATGCTCCATTCCTCCTTGTACCAATCATATTTGTATTTCCGAAGCACCGCACAGGCGGTGAACAATACCGTTTCCCGCAGGGCGGTGTCCATGATCTGCAGGTTGGACGCCTTGGCCGCCGCAGCGCGGGCGATATCCGCTGGCATTTTTCCCCGGTCCACCCGGCAGGAGAGCAGCCGCTGTACCTGCTGGCGCATGACGCGCTCGTCCGTTTCCAGCTTTGTCTGCTTGTCGGAGACGCGCACCGTGCCGAAGGCGCAGTCCGCGATCTGCGAAAGCGAGGGCGACTGTATGCCGAAGGAGGAATGCTCCCAGCAGCAAAGTGCATCCCAGTCGTGCAGGCGCTCCAGAAAATCAGAGACCGGAAGTTCGCTGTAATAGGTGAGGGAAAGACGTCCGGATGTGGCGGCGTCAAAGGCGGCCACTACGGCGCCGGCGTCCCGCGGGATCGTCTCCTGCCAGCCCCGGAGAGTTTCCGACAACGCTTTTCGATAGTCGGAGTATTTTATCTGCTTGGCGGCGCCCCGCCGCAGGAAGGCGGCCTGCGGTTTGGGGATCTCAATGCCCTGCGGATTCCAGCACAGGAAGGTGCGCCCGCCGATGAAGACGCCTTGGGTCGCCGCCAACCAGTGCAGCGCGCTGTGGATCTTCTGCGATGCCTCGTAGCTCATAGTTGCAGCCTGCGAATCGTCTGTGAAGCGGCCCCGATAGGTAAAGCCGCTGGTGTCGTTGGCGGAGATCAGCTTGGCGTTGGCGCACAGGTTGATGATCTTCTTGGGGTGCTGGCTGGCGGGCGGGGCGTTTTTACCGGTAACCATGCAAAATGCGGGCTTCTCAGATTTCGTGGATGCATAGTAGTCGATGAAGGCTTGGAAGAGGCTCTGATCCTGCCAGCAGGCGGGCGTCTCATTTTCCCCACCTGTCTCTACACGCCAGCGGACGATCTGCTTTTCCTTGACAGGAAAGCCTTTTTCATCCAGTGCGATCAGGCCGCGCTGAGCCATATCCGCTGCGATTGTTCCCTTTTCCACATAGCGGGCGATGGCGGAGAGCTTGGGGTGGCCGTAGGGTGATAGCTCCCAGCGGTGCAGCTGTGTCAGGTAGCTTTCGTATTTGGCGGGATACAGCGGGGAGAGAAACTGGATCTGGTCGCACAGAGGGTGTGCGCCGGGGGCTTTGCCGGTTCGCCCCGAGGAACTCTCCGTCACAGGGATGATCGTGGCGGCCTGCTCCGCCTCGACGGAACGGGCGTCCAGCAGATGACCGTCCGCGTCCAGAGTGAGCTCCAGCTCTGCGTTTACGATTTGGTGCGAAACAGGAACCAGCGGCTCCTTCGCCTTGCCGTAGATACCGGCGTATTGCGACTCCATGGCACAGTAGGTGTCATAGGCTTGCTGCATCAGTCCCATTTACTCCACCTCCCCAAATTCCCGCAGACCGATAAAATTGCCCTCGTCGGCGGAAAAGCTCTTCATAGGCATCTCCCGCAGAGGCTTCTGCCCCGGACAATCCTCCGGTGGGAGAAAGTGAATGACGCCGTTTTTCATGACCGGGTACCAAAACCGGGCAGTCATCCGTCCGCGGGTCTCCTCCGAGTAGGCCTCGTCCGGGTAGGTGATGCCGTGGTACATCAGCCCGAAGCCCAGCTCCGGCAGATCGTCGTAGGCGCCTGCGCCGTTTCCGAATACGCAGGGCTCTACATAGCCCTGACATTCCCGGGTACCCAGAAAAATATCACGCCGCCCGCCCTTTTCGATCATTCGGCGGGCAATGCAGTGATGTTTGTTCTCATTTCGGTCGCCGCACAGCTCTGGGCGGTTGTCGTTCCAGTCGAAGCAGGCCCGTACCTGATACCGGCAGCTTTTCAGATAGGTGTAATACGCCAGATCGTTGCCGCCGCTGTATTTGATGGGGCGGATGCCTTTCACCTCGGTCTGGATCGGGTTCATGACCCGCACGTCCAGGATTCGCCAGATGAAGGTGGGCTTCCAGTATACAGAGGATAAAATGCCCTTCAGTGCCTCATAGGTGGGTACCTGATAGCTGCACTTTTCACCCCCCAGACGCATGAGAGGGTCGGAGAAGAGGGCGTAATCACCGTATACCTCAAATTCTACGATGTTGGGATGTTCTGTTTTCAATCGCTACACCTCCTGAAAATCACGGGTACCGGCCTCCAGGGAAAAACCGGTATGTTCGTTATAAAAGCCATCGGACAACAGCAGTATGCCGCCGTCGAACAGTGAGGTCACGGCGCCGAGGCTCTCAAGCCGCTCCAGCTGATAGCGGTAGACGCTGACGCAGTAGCTCTTTGCCTCGTCAATGCAGCCGCGAATGACCGCCCAATCCTTCTGCCCGTAGACCTGAGCGGCGTTTCGCAGCGTGTTTTGAAGCTTGCGCCCTCTTCCGTAGGGTACGAGCAGGGCGCTCGTGTCCTCGTCGAATACCTGAAAAAGGGTGCCTGCCAGACGAAACGCCTGCCGCAGAAGGTAGCGCTCCGCCTGCGCACAGTTGGCGTCTGCATACCGGGGGTTGTCCGCCAGCAGATGATAGAGGGAGCCGTGCACCTGGGTTTGGTCGTCCTGAAAGCCGGGCTCCATCTCTGTGTATAGCCGGCGATAGTAGAACCGGATGGACTCCTCGGAGGACAGATCGTGCCGGAAAACCTCCGGCGTTTTGGAAAAGGCGGTCAGCAGCGCAGTGGTGGCGTTCTGCCCGCGCACGATGTCGTCCAGACCACGCAGCCGCTCGTCGGTACACCGGATGAGGCGGACGGGGGCGGGCTTCTTTTGCTCGGCGTGCCGGTTGCACCGCCCTGCCGCCTGCACGACACTGTCCATTCCGGCGGAGAAGCGGATCACCCGCTGGAAGGAGATGTCCACACCGGCCTCGATCACCTGCGTGGAGACGCAGACGACCCTTTGCCTGTCGGCGGAGGGCTTGTCCAGCGCGGACTGTAAGGCTTGCAGAGTCTCCCTGCGGTGCTGCACGCACATGGCGGCGGACAGATGGAAGCACCGGCAATTCTCGGCTTGCAGCGACTCGAACAGGAACGCCGCCTCCTTTTTTGTGTTGCACACCACCAGCAGACTGTCGCACGACGACAGCACCTCCGTGACGATCTGCGAGAGCTCCTCCAGCTTGGCACATCCGGCATTTTGGATGTCGGTGCGCTTAAAGATGTCCCACAGTGCCTTTTGCTGCGGAACCAGATCGACGGGCTGGCGGTGCAGGGGATGGTCGGCTGCCTCCAGACAGGGCTGGGTGGCAGAGCACAGAACAATGGTGGCGCCGCAGACCTCGGACAGGAAGTTGACCGCCAAATTGAACAGCGTCAGCATTTTGCCGGGAACGGTCTGCACCTCGTCGATCACAATGACGCTGCCGCACAGCGCATGAAATCTGCGGATGGCGCTGGTCCTTCCGCTGAAGCAGGTATTCAGCAGCTGCACCAGCGTGGTGATAATGATCGGCGCCGACCAGGAGGCGGTGAGCAGCTCCAGCTCCTGTAAGCGCTCCGGCGTCTCCTTCGGCTCGGCAAGGTTGGAGTGATGCTCTAGTATCAAAGCGTCGTCCCCTATGTAATCACGGATGACCTGGGCATTTTGATCCAGGATTGACAGCAGCGGTGCGGTGAAGATAATGCGAGAGCAGTTCCACTTTGCCGCATGGGTCAATGCGAAGCGGAGACTGGCCAGCGTTTTTCCGCCGCCGGTGGGAACATTCAGGCGATAGACACCTCCGGGCCGGGCGGCACCGGCGGCACAGGTGTCGGAGATGGTGTGGCGCGCCAGATCAATGGGCGTTTTTCGCGGGAATGCCGCCAGCTTCTTCTCCATAAACGCCAGCCGCTCTGTCCAGATTGGCCGCATATCCTCTGGGAACACGGGCGGTTCTATCCCATCCATAAAAGCGGCGGTGTCCGTGCGATCCCCCTCGATCACGGCGGACAGGAGCATCCGAGCCAGCAGACCGATATAAAATGCGGTCTCCCGATCCGCCTCATTGTCGTCCGCTTGGGTGGACAGAGCCGCCAGCCGATCCAGCATCGGGGCCATCTCCCGGACGGCACTGTGGAACAAGCGCTCCAGCTCCTCCTCGCCGGCAACCTGTGCCAAAAATCCCTGCCTGGATTCATCGTAAAAGATCCCCTCCTTGGTCTGGCGATGAAAAAAGCCACTGTGCTGCTGGGGGTCGATACAGTCAAACAGGCCGTGATGTGAGCCAACGGCAAAGGCCAGCAGCTCTGCGGTCACGTCGGAATAGGAGAACGTACCGCAGCCGCCGTGCCAACGATCCAGCAGAAGACGCACGCCGGCGAAGGTATGGTTGACACTGCCACGGACGGCGTTCCCGCCGCTGACAGCCTCCGAAAGGTATTGCGCATACTCCTGTTTGTTTTTTCCGGCGTCGTGGAGCAGACCGGCCAAATAGGCGCTTTTCTCCAGACCCAGCGGCCGCAGTGCGGCTGCGGCCAGCGCCGCCGTGTTCCGGCAATGCTCCTGGACGGTTTGCCGCTCTCCGGTTTCGCGGATATGGGCAGGATACATGGCGATCACATCCTGTCATATATTTTTTAACGCGCATATGTTGATGCTTTAACCATACCACACTCGCTGAGGCTTGTAAAGACTTCAGTAGTAATGATAAATACCAAAAATATTGACTTTTTTTGTATGCTATGCCATACTGTGTGGGTCGGGTATTCCCGTGGATTGAAAGAGTAAAAAGGAGAAGCTGCGCAAGGCCTGACAGGGGAACATCCCCTGCCGCGCCCTGCGCAGCTTTTCGCCCAATGCGGCTATGTAGCTGCTATACACCAGATACGCCGCCTCCATGGTGTATCGTCTTTGCTTGTGGGCTCTTAGACTTTTATTATGACTCGCCATATTAAGAAAACGAGTTTTGCCATTTCCTAAATGTGCGCTCATTGCTTGCTTTTTGCAACACAGGAAGAGGTGTGACTATCGGTCACACCTCTTCTTTCTTTAACCACTCGATAAACTCGACTTGCAGCAGTTTTCCGGTTTCGCTGGCCTCTTTCTTCGGTCTGCCCTCTACTTGTCTACGACTCCTTCAACCACTGCTGGAACTGTTCCACAGTGATGCTACCCTCGTCGCATTTCTTTTTCTGCTCTCTGGCCTGCTCGCTCCACGCATAAAACCCGCTGTCGCTGATACGACCGGCCTTGTCTATATCCAGTATCAGCTCGAAGAAACGCTGGATCTGCTTTTGGTAAAGCGGCAGATTCTCCGACAGTGACCGCAGTTCATCCAATGCACCCGATACCGCAGCCTCAGTGTTCCCGAAGCCTACGGAATGAAGGTAGAACCACTTGGCATACAGCACGCGAAAGAAGCTGTGTGTATCCGCCAGCCCACCCAGTCTGACCATGGCGTTGGTCATACGCTCGCCACGCTGTCCCTCAAGTACGGTGTGGATGTCAAGACGCTGTCCGGTGTGCTGGGACACTATGACGCGGGCTTTACCCTCAGCACCTACACCCACGCCACGGAGGGGATGAAGCGTTCCGCCGCCGACACCATCGGCAGCGTCATCAGCCAGACCATGTAGCCCACAAAAATAGTCGGAGAGGGGCGGATGATGCCATCCGCCCCTCTCCGGTGCTTTCCTGACCTCTCGGCTTTTGGGTCACGGTTTGGGTCAAGCGAAAAACGCCAAAATGCAGCGTCACTATTTGAGGATATAAACAGAAAAAGTTCCTGATTTCTTACGAAATCAGGAACTTTTTGGTGGAGACTGCTGGACTCGAACCAGTGACCTCCTGCGTGTGCAGGAAAAGGCGGCGGACGAGCTGATGCGCCGGTGGAGCGGACGGGGGATTGGATGGATGGCAGAAAAGGCCCCCAGCAAGCTCCACGGCTGCGTCAACGTGACGCTGTGGTACGGCTCCTCCACCTATGACACGGAACAGATGGCAAGGCTCATCGACCGGGTGGTGGAGGACTGCCGGGAGGCGGGGATCGAGACCATGACCCCACAGCAGCTGGCGGCGCTGAAATCCCAATGGGGGGAGGCGCAGCCCATTGGATGAGAGAGAAATATGGCGACCTGTCCCCGATTATGAGGCAGTCTATGAGAAACGAGGTGATGCAAGGTGCCAGATGAGAGCCGCTGTTTTTTATGCGGAAGAAATGGGTCGGGAGACCCATTAGACCGGCACCATTAGCCACATCTTCGGCGGGGCGTACCGCAAGAAGAGCGAGAAATACGGCCTTGTGGTGTATTTGTGCCACAGGAGGTGCCACATCTTCGCCCCCAGCGCCGTACACCAGAGCGCAGGGCAGATGCAGCGCCTGAAGCGCTACGGTCAGTTAAAGGCCATGGAGGAGCAGCACTGGACGGAGGAGGACTTCCGGCGGGAGTTCGGGAAAAGCTATTTGTGAGGATCGATAGGGAGGAACGGAGATGAAGCACCTCGGGGATATTACGAAAATCAGCGGTGCAGAAATTGAGATCGTGGATGTTATCACGGGCGGATCGCCGTGTCAGGATTTGAGCATTGCCGGAAAACGCGCAGGATTGGCGGGAGCAAGGAGCGGATTGTTCATGGAGCAGGTCCGCATCGTAAAGGAGATGAGAGAGCATGACAGAAAGAGCGGACGGACAGGTGACATGGTCCGACCTCGGTTTATGGTCTGGGAAAATGTGCCCGGAGCCTTCAGCAGCAACAAAGGGCGAGACTTCGCGGCAGTCCTCGAGGAGATCATCCGCATCGCAGAGCCGGAAGCCCCCGATATTGAAGTGCCTGAAAAAGGCTGGCCAACTTGGGGGGGCTACCACGATGAAGTGGGAGGACGATGGAGCGTGGCTTGGCGAGTGCATGACGCGCAATACTGGGGAGTCCCCCAACGCCGCCGTCGGATCTCGGTTTTCGCAGATTTTGGAGGCGACACCGCAGGAGAAATACTCTTTGAGCGCAAAAGCGTGTCAAGGCATCCTGCGGAGAGCGGAGCGGCGGGGGAAAGACTTGCCGGAAACGCTGAAAACGGTGCTTCTTATGAAGTCCGAATCAGGGGGGGCTGTGACGGAGGAGGAAAGGGAGCCTTAGTCCAGACGGAGAAAAGCGGGACGCTTGGGACAGGGAATGACCAGACGATTTTTACGGCAATCCCCATCAACGACAAAGCCACCAGATGGCAGGGAGGTGGAGAGAGCCGCAACCACGATGGAAGCGGCAACGGTCTTGGCATCGGCAAAGAAGGCGACCCATCACCCACGCTGACCGCTGGCGACCGCCACGGGGTGATGTGCCTGAACGATCAGGGCGGGAATGTGATGGGCGTGAGCCATGATGTTTCCGGGACGCTGAGAGCACAGGAGCATGGGCATCAGCCAGCGGTCATGGCGTTTGACACTGCGCAGATCACCAGCAAGCAGAATAGGAGTATTCCTGATTTTGGGAAGCCCTGCCACACGCTGACCGCCAACTCCAATGCGCCCTGCGCCGTGCTGGATATGTCGCACGCTTGCGACGTCATCCGGGACTGCGGCGAGATCGCCCCGAGTTTGCAAGCCCGTATGGGCACGGGCGGCAACCAAGTGCCGCTGACGTATCAAGATGTGACAGGTACGCTTTCTCCCGGCGCTCATGCCGGAAGCTACAATGGGCAGGACGCGTACAACGATATGCTGGTGTGCGGGGCAACACCGGATGTGGCACACGCACTGCGGGCAAAGGCTGCCTGCGCGTACCGGGAGGACGCGGAGACATACCCGGTGCAGAACATGGTGGTGCGACGCCTGACCCCGATGGAGTGCGAACGGCTGCAAGGCTACCCGGACGGCTGGACAGACATTGGTGAGTGGATGGACAGCAAGGGCAAACGCCACAAGGATGCTGACAGCCCCCGGTACAAGGCGCTGGGCAATTCCATCGCCCTGCCCTTCTGGGATTTCCTGGCAAAGCGGATCAGTGCACAATATCTGCGTCCTGTTACGATGGGAAGTTTATTCGACGGTATCGGCGGCTTTCCGCTGGTGTTCGAACGGCACAACGGCAAGGGTACGGCGCGCTGGGCAAGCGAGATCGAAGAGTTCCCCATTGCCGTAACAAAATTGAGATTTGGCGATAATTGATCTGTGACAGCGCAGTGGAACTGCAATAACAACGCGATAAAAACGCAATAACAACGAACACAACAAGGAGGATGCAGGAATGGACAAATTGCTTTACACCAAGCGGGAGGCGGCAAAGCTGCTCTCCATCAGCGAGGACACGCTGGACCAGCTGCGGCGCAGCGGGAAGCTGAACGGCTACCGGATCGAGAGGGGGAATCCCCGTGTGTACTTTCGACCGGAGGAGCTGAAGCTGTTTGCGGACGGACTGGAGGTGGCAGTATGCTGAACAGGATCGTGCTTATGGGGCGGCTGACCAAGAAGCCGGAGCTGCGGCGCACCCAGAGCGGCGTGGCGGTGACCAGTTTCTCTTTGGCTGTGGAGCGGGACTATAAGTCCCAGAGCGGCGAAAAGGAGACCGATTTCATCGACGTGGTGGCATGGAGGGGGACGGCGGAATTTGCCGCCAAGTATCTGGACAAGGGCCGGATGGCGGCGGTGACCGGGTCGCTGCAGGGCCGCAGCTGGCAGGACAAGGAGGGAAACAAGCGGCGCAGCATGGAGGTGCTGGCTGACAGTCTTTACTTTGCCGACAGCAAGCGGGAGGAGCCCACCGGGCGGGGCGTGGATGTGTCGGCGGATGACTTTCAGGAGGTCGAGGACGACGGCGACCTGCCCTTTTAACGGGAGGGCCGTGGGATGGAGCGAAAGCAATTTACATGGTACCGGAGCTACTACGACGCACTGAAGGAGATCCCGGCGGAGGAGTTCCGGGACATCGTGCTGGCGGTATGCGCCTATGCACTGGACGGAGAGGAGCCGGAGCTATCCGGCGTGGCCAGGGCCATTTTCACCCTGATCCGGCCCACGCTGGAGGTGGGCCGCAGCAAGGCGGAAAACCGCAGCCGGGCGGAACAAACGCTACTCTCCGCCGAACAAACCGGCAGCAGGCCGGAACAAACGAAAAACAAACCGGAACAAACGCAGAACAAACGAAAACAAACCGACAACAAACCGGAACAAACCCGCAAGGAGAAAGAGAAGGAGAAAGAGAGAGAGAAAGAGAGTGAGAACGATAGTTATTGCTCCCCCCCTCCCCCCTCAGGCCCCAAGCGCTTTGTTCCGCCCACGCTGGCAGAGGTGCAGTCCTATGTGGCGCAGCGCCAGTCACCCGTAGATCCGCAGAACTTTATCGATTTCTACGCATCGAAAGGGTGGATGGTCGGCAAGACCCCCATGAAAGACTGGAAAGCGGCTTGCCGAAATGCAGAGACGTGGGAGCGGTGGAGCAGGGCGGAAGCCTCTGCGCCGCCCAAAAAGGGCCTTGCACAGGCTCTGACAGACCGTCAGATGGAAAAGTACATGGGATGGTGAGAGGATGGCCGGAGGACACGCAAAGGTACACGTGCGATGCCCCTATTACAGGACAGACAACGGCTCCCAGCGCATTGTGTGCGAGGGGGTGCTGGCGGACGAGCCGGTGGTCAGCTGGATGCCGTCCCGTGAGGCGCTGCGGCGGCAGATCACCCGATACTGCGCCGGGGAATACTGGCTGTGTCCGCTGTGTGAGGCCGTGGACGGGAAATATGCAAGACGGGAGGAAGAAGGAAATGACGGAGTTTGACAAGGACATCCGGGAGAAGAAACAGATCGGGAACTCGGCCAGACACAAGGTGGTCGGCGGCGGTCGGCGGGTGGGATTTCCTAGCGACGGCTTGACGAAAAAAGAGCGGGAGGCGTTAAACAGCGAGGTGAGAAGCTGGAACACCAAGCGGGTCATGCCGTGGGGGACATACAAGCAGATGCCCGGAGATCTGCAAAAGGAGTACCTGACCAATATGCAGGGCTGCGGAGCGACGGCAGCGTGGCTGGCGGCAGCCATGGGCGTAAACTTGGAGACAGTCCGGCAAGCCGGGAAACGGCACGGGGTAGCGTTTCCCAGGGGGTGCGGAGACCGGGTGCTGTGGGAGTGGAATCTGGATTTATGGCGCACTGGGGAGCCCGAACGCCAAGAACCCACCCATGAGGAGGCCGCAGCACCGGAGGAGTCCACGAAAAAGCGGACAGCACTGCTGCACGCACGTCTGGAGCTTGACGGAGACCGGGAGTCGATCTTGTCGCATCTGCGGCTGCTGATGCCGGAGAAAGGATCTGTGACGGTGGAATGGTGATCAGAAAAGGAGAACCTTACCGGCTGCCGGAATGCCCCTGCGAGACCTGCCGGAAGCGATCGAAGGATCTGGGCAGCTGCAGCCAGAGGATGGGCGGGCAGATATGGCCCGGCTGCGTGGCGTGGATGGTGTGGTTCCGCCGGTGCTGGCAGATGGTAAGAGGGGAGGCCCCGGAGGCGGGGCGGAAAGGAGTATAGACATGGATGCAGTGGAGTTTATCCGGGAGCGAAACCGGATGTGTAAGCATTTTCGTTGGTGCGACCAGTGCCCTGCGTATGGTATGATATGCGGCACAATATGGGAGATGAATGACGCCGAAAGGCTTGTTCAGATCGTTGGGGAGTGGGCGAAGGAGCATCCACATAAGACCCGACAGAGCGAGTTTTTGGAGCAGTGGCCGGAGGCACGAGTGGATAAAGACGGTGTTCTTCGTATTTGTCCCTCCTTTGTGGGTGGTGATACACCTGAGAAGTACAAGTGTATATGTTTAACAGATTGTAGTGATTGCCGCCGTGAGTTCTGGATGCAGGAGGTGGAGTGAAATGACAAAACAAGAAGCTGCTGCTATGTTAGTGCAGTTGTATGCAGACTACTCTACCTTGTGCGACAAACATGGGTGGCCTCCCAGTGATGGGATGTCAGAGGCAGTAGCAATAGCTGTGCAGTCGTTGCAGGAGGTGGAGTGATGGCGAGGCGTGAGGACTTGATGGAGGCGCTGGACGCTATCGAGACGGGGATGTGCCGGGTCAAGGAGAGCCGGGACATCTGGCAAAACGGGCTGGTGTATGCCCTGTGTCAGGGAGTGAGGCTCTTGCTGACGGAGGAGATCAAGGAGGAGGCAGGATGCTGAGGATCGTCATGGACGTAGACAGGCCGGTGGGACAGGCCATCGGCATCAAGGAGGCGCTGGCCATGGACTTGGAGCGCTATGGGGACGTGCGGGTGGTATCCGTGGAGGAGATCACCCCGTGGAAACAGGAGGTGATAGAGCGTGGATGAACCTAAAAAGCCTTTTTACCGCGACAAGAAATGGAAACTTGGCAGAAGTTACGGCTGGTGGCATATACCGTACTGCCCGCATTGCAAGCGGCAGTTGGGGCTGATGGCCGAAGAGCAGAAAGCTGAAAAATGCCCGATGTGCGGCAAACCGTTAGAATGGGATGGTGCTGAAAATGGCAACAAAGAGAGTGTGTGACCGTTGCGGAGCGGAGATAAACCCGTTCAACTCCGTCACCTATGCCGGTATGCGGCGAGTTAAAAACGACATAAACGACAACGACTACGAACTGTGTGTTTCGTGCGCTCACGAACTGCGGAAGTGGTTCAATGGGGAGGAAAACGACAATGGCTGAATATATCGAGAGGAAGAAGCTGGAGGAAGCCTTTGATAATGCTGACCCTGACATCTGTGAAGGCTACCCGGACGGGTACAGCGATTGGGGGTTCGGAAGGGAAAATGTCCGAGATGTGATCAGAGGTGTTCCCGCCGCCGATGTGGCCCCGGTGGTGCATGGACGGTGGGAATACATCCCGCAAACGCTTAACACGCTCAGCCAGATTAGGTGCCCGTTTTGTAGGTGGTGGTCTCTTGACCCGTCTATTGACGACGCTTACAACTACTGTCCCAACTGCGGGGAAAAGATGCAGGAGGTGGAGTGATGGAATGCACTATTCTGCAAGGCGACGCGCTGGAGCTGCTGCGGACGCTGCCGCCAGAAAGCGTACATACCTGCGTGACCTCCCCGCCCTACTATAATTTACGAGATTATGGCGTGGAGGGCCAGATCGGGAACGAGGACAGCGTGGGGGAATACCTGCAGGCGCTGGTTGCTGTATTCCGTGAAGTCCGGCGGGTGCTGCATCCAAATGGAACACTGTTGGTGAACATGGGCGATAGCTATGCTACCAGTTCGGGGAACCAGCCGCCGACGAACACCCGCAATTCCTGCGGACACCCCGCAAAGCGCGTACCGCAGGGGTACAAGAAAAAAGACCTGATCGGCATACCTTGGCAGTTGGCATTTGCCCTCCGTGCAGACGGTTGGTATTTGCGGCAAGATATCATTTGGCAGAAGCCGAACTGTATGCCGGAGAGCGTAAATGACCGATGCACGAAGTCGCACGAGTACATCTTCCTTCTGTCAAAGTCAGCGCACTATTATTTCAACTCGGCGGCAATCAGCGAACCAGTCACATCGGACAAGGGAAACGCAAGGACGTTTCGCGGCGGCGGAGCCTATACCGGCGGTCGATCTCGCAACAACAGCGCACAGGTGGAGCGTGAGAGCCACGGGAACGGTGAAAACAAGACGGGGCGCAGGAACAAGCGGAGCGTCTGGAGCGTAAGCACAAACGGATTTCGCGGCGCACACTTCGCCGTGTTCCCGGAAAAGTTGATCGAGCCGTGTATTTTAGCGGGTTGCCCAGTGGGCGGCGTTGTACTTGACCCATTTGCGGGCAGCGGCACAGCAGGCGTGGTGGCCAAACGCATGGGGCGCGGTTTTGTGGGATGTGAGCTCAATCCATCATATGTAAAAATGGCCGCCAGAAGAATAGCGGAGGTGGAATGATGCGGTTAACTATTATCTTCAAGGACGAATTTGAGGAGTACATGAAAAAGCAATTCGGGTCTTTCACGAAATTTTACTGTGAGGAGGAGGTGCCAAATGGCTAAGCCCAGTGCGTTTTTGCAGCGGATGGAGGCCAAGCACCGGCAGGATATGCGGCTGCAGCGGCTGTTTACCATCCAGCAGTGCGAGGACATGATGCTCATCACGCTGGGGCAGGACTTTGGATTCGGCCCCAAGCGGGCCATGGAGGCGCTGGAGGCCTTTCGGGAGACCTTCCGGGCCTTTGCCCAGCTCTGCGTGGATGACGCAGGCGGGGATCAGGAGATCGCCTACACCAAGGAGAGCATCGACAGGGAGCTGCGGCGCATCATGGGGGAGGGCTTCCGCCCGTGGGAGGAGCGGTACCCGCCGGAGGTATTTAAGTAAGTAAAAAGAGAGAGCACCCGTGGCGGGTGTCCTCTCTGGGCGGTTATTGGGGCGTTTGGGACGGCTCAGTGGGCCTGCTTGCCACCCATAGCGTTAATTCTCCCCGACCGGAATGTCCGCTGGGGAAGGAATGTCCACCGCCGGGCGCAGCACACGCTCCACGTAGGCGCTAAGGGATTGCCCTTCCTTGGAGGCTGTGCGGCGCAGCGCCTCAACGGTGTCGGCCCGCAGGGATAGTGTGATCGTGACCTGACTGTCATCCTCGGTGACGTCCCCGAACTCGGCCTCGTAGGCATCGGCGCTGAGATGCTCCTGCGCCCACTGCCTGGCGGCGTAATAGGACAGCGGGGTGATCCGCTCGCTGCCGCTCCAGTTGTTGCTGCCGGTGCGGACAGCGTAGCTGGTCATGGGGCCACCCTCGCCGTGGAGGAAATACTCCCCCGTGCGCTTGCGGTACAGCGTCTCGCCGCTGTAGGCAAGGTCATTGTACTCGTGGCCGTTGTCCGACAGGCCGATGTATGCGGCGGTGGAGGTGTCGTACACTTTGTTGTTGATGATCTTCCTCATGGGTTAGTCCTCCTTGTCCATAGCATCCAGATACTGCATGATTTCCGCACGGTGGGACTTGATGTAGTTGCGCACTGCGTCCTCCTGACCATCCCACGTGCGGTAGCGCAGCTTGCCGGCCTCCGTGCGGGTGATCCGAAACGCCTGTACGGCCTCACCGACTGTGACCTCGTCCCAGTCAGGCCCCATCCCGTAGCTGCCGATGTGGGAAACGATCTCGCACAGGACGTGGTCGACGATCTCGTCGAGGGACTTGGTGGAGAAGGTGTGCTCCCAAGGGCTGCCGACGTTGGCGGTGATCTTCTTACCGGCAACGCCCAGCGACACGGTGTCGCCGCCTTGTGCGCCGATCTGGAGCACATAGCGGTTTCCGCGGTTAAGCCCCCACTTGATGGCCTCCTCGATGGTGTCAAATCCGTTCTCGCTGTCAAAGATGCAGCTATCATTGCTCAGGCAAACTTCGTACTTCATAATGTTGATCCTTTCCGGCCTTTGGCCTGTCCTTTATCTTTACTGTAACTAAAGTATATCATAGAGTTTAATTAAAATCAAGTATTATTTTAGATTTATGCAAAAAAATTACACGGACACTGTTTGGGCCGGATGGGGGGGGGAGAGAGGGGGGAGAGGCACGGCACAAAAAGAAAAAGCAATCGAAGCATGGAACAGGAGGGCTGACAATGTGTAAAAAGAAAATTCTTGATGTGACCTGCGGATCTCGGACGATATGGTTTAACAAAAGCCATCCTGCCGCAATTTATGCAGACAAACGATCTGAAGAACTGTATGGCGTTTGGAAATCGGGGAACGGTCAGTCCGAGAGATCTTGTATTATTGCCCCCGATATCCGATGCGATTTTACGGATCTTCCGTTTGATGACAATTCGTTTGCGCTTGTTGTCTGGGATCCGCCCCATCTTCGTCAGGTGGGAGAAAACGCATGGTTGGCTAAAAAGTATGGCCGACTCGACGATAACTGTCCAAAAATGCTCCACGACGGTTTCAAGGAGTGTATGCGTGTGCTTAAACCAGATGGCGTATTGATTTTTAAGTGGGCGGAAACACATATCCCTGCCGCCGAAGTTTGGGAAGCGATAGGACAGCGGCCTTTATTTGGTCATCACAGCGGGAAGAAATCGCAGACCTTTTGGGGCTGTTTTATGAAATTGGAGGGCTGACAATGACACTGACTGAGATGTTTACAATTTGTGATTCGTGCATATATGCGCCATGTCTTTGTGGGAATGACCCAGAGAACTGCGTGACGTATGTGACGAGGACTTCCTGCGGGGCGAAGATGGACGGAGGTGACGGACATGAGCCGAAAACAAACACTGCCGTATGATGTGCGGCTTGAGTGCATCGCCTATGTCAGAGGTTATCCCCGGAGAGTACAGGCATACAACGATGCGCGGAGCGAGATACTGAGCGGCGGAAGCAGTGCAACGGAGGGAATGCCCCGATCACCCAGCATTGGTAGACCGGCAGAGAGCAAGGCGGAGCAGCTTGCCGCCATAGAAAACTGGCCGGAAACCAAGAAAATGCGGGCAGTGGAATACGCCATAGATCGATGTGGGCGGGATTTGGAGAGTGAGAGCATCCGCAAACAGCTTACACAGGGGATCATGCGCAACTGTCAGGGCAAGCACAAGTATTCCCGCAACAAGATTGTTGTTCCGGGGATAAGCGAAGCAACATTCCGCCGGAGAAAAGAAAGATTCCTGTTCGACATTGCTACATATTGTGGTTTCGCAGGAAAAGATGAGCCAAATTCCACCTAATGATGTGCTACAATAGGCACAGTGGATGATAAGGCATAGTCATCCACTCGTCTTTCCACTCAACCCGTTTCCTCCATCTTATGCGCCGCCGGTATTGGGCGCACCTTTTGGCACCGAAAGGTCATACCGGCACAAACAGCCTGTAGGGAAACCTATGGGCTGTTGTTATATGCAGGCGTAGCTCAGTCGGTAGAGCAGGATAGCCGAGTGGTTGTCGCAATATGCGGGTTCGAAGCCCGCCGTCTGCACCAAAGGCCGGGTAGCGCCCGGACACTGTGAGACCGTTCGTCGTGGCTCACATGGAAATGACAATGCTCGCTGAAAACTGCGCTTGTCTTGATGCGTCAAGACCGGTTTGACCAGACGGAATAGGGGCTACGACTTTTCGAAGCGTAGTTGCCGGTAGCGTGTGACAATCTAAGCGGGAAGACGGCCAATATGCGGCATAGGTGCCCCGTAAGGGGAGACCACAGCGAGTGACGGGGACTTTCCCTGAAGCGCTAAAGCAGGGCAGGACTGCAATGCCGTACCAACCATACAAGCGGGCGAGGAAGCGCGAGAAGTTAAGTATGCGCAAGCTGTGGCCACAGCGGCGGACAGTTAATCCGCAAAAACAGTGCATGGCTGGCGAAAAGGCGCAGCGCGGTGTGGTGTCAAAATAACTGTGTAACCCATGTTTGAGAGCTTCCGGAAGGCCGCATGGGAGGGGAAAGACTGTTACTGTAGCCAGGGGGTGGGGGCTGGTGACAAAATTGATTTGGGGTGGTGACAATGGCTGCGCGTCTTACAGACCGGCAGAAAAAGAAAATACTGGCGGACTATGTGCAGACGAATAACTATTGCGCCACAGCGAAAATCAACGGCGTGTCCGCAACGACGGTTAAGAACCTTGTGCGGGCGAATGCCGACATTGTGGAAAAGTGTGAGAAAAAAAAGGAAGAGAACACCGCCGATGTGATGGAGTACATGAACGACCACAAAGACCTTGTGTGTTCGTTCATCGGCAAGGGGCTTGAAATGCTTAACGACCCGGAGAAGCTGGCGGCGGCGAATCTCAGCCAAATCACAACGGCAATGGGAACGCTGATCGACAAGTGGGCGATGATCGGCGGAAGCCCTGCCGACACGGTTAGGGAAGACGCGCTCAGTCAGAGCCTAAAGGAAATGGCAAAGGAGCTTGAGAGCGATGAGTAGCTATATGGAAGATTGCATTCACCTTAAAGCATGCAGAAGGCTTTGCAAAAAGGTTAAAACAAAATATTACGGAATGCAAATTGCCCGTGGTTGCAACTCAGAGTGTAGTGCGTATGAGCCTTGCAGCAATTACTACACATACGAACAGGTCGAGGCCGTCATGCGTGGCGCATGCAATGACGGTCAGCGTGGTTTCGATGCTGGCGATTGCTTAGTTTCGGATTATTTATGATTAGCCCGAAGCAAGCAAAAATCCTTGCTTTCCCCTATTCCAAGTATGACGCGCTGATCTGCGACGGCGCCGTGCGTTCCGGCAAGACCTCCATCATGATGTGGGCGTTCGTCCGCTGGGCGATGGAAAATTTCAGCGGTCAGCGCTTCGGCGTGTGTGGCCGCACGGTGGATAGCTGCACAAAGAACATTATAGTGCCGTTTACGGCGATGAGCCTTGCAAAGGAACGTTATCTCATCCGCTGGCGGCGCGGTGACAAGGTGATGGAAGTGCGGCGCGGAGCCGTGACGAATTACTTTGAGGTGTTCGGCGGTAAGGACGAGGCAAGTTATACGCTGATCCAAGGCCGCACGCTGGCGGGTGTGCTGCTGGACGAAGTGGTGCTGATGCCGCGCTCGTTTGTGGAGCAGGCGCTGACCCGCTGCTCCGTTGACGGTGCAAAGCTGTGGTTTTCTTGCAACCCGGGAAGTCCACAGCATTGGTTTTATACAGAGTGGATCAAGCGAAACCGAGAGCGGAACGCGCTGTATCTGCATTTTGAAATGACGGACAACCCCGGGCTGTCGCAGAAAACGCTGGAGCGGTATCAGTCGATGTTTACGGGCGTGTTTTATGATCGTTACATCCGTGGACTGTGGGTGCTGGCCGAGGGGCTGATCTATCCAATGTTTGACGAGAGCTGCATTGTGGACGAGCTGCCGGAAAAGGGAGAATACTATGTTTCCTGCGACTACGGAACACTTAACCCGTTTTCTGCAGGACTTTGGTGCTGGGACGGCAAGGAGGCCACGCGCATCCGCGAGTATTACTATTCCGGGCGCGAGAACCAGAAGAACAAGACGGACGAGGAATACGCCGACGAAATTAAAAAGCTTATCGGCGAGGCGGACGTCAAAAGCATTATCGTTGACCCGTCTGCAGCCTCGTTTATCGAGGTTTTGCGGCGGCGGGGCTATATGGTGCGAAAGGCCAACAACGACGTAAACAACGGCATTATGACTACGGCGCGGTTTTTGCAGGACGGCGTAATCAAGATACACCGAGATTGCAAAGACTGCATCCGCGAGTTTGGGCTGTATCGGTGGGACGAAAAATCCGCCGATGACAGGCCAATCAAGGAAAACGACCACGCAATGGACGAAACACGCTATTTTGCCTATACGATTTTGAAAAATAAGGCGTATAAGTGCGATTATGTCCCCATTTGGAGCAGATAGGAGTGAGAGGTTATCAAAACTTACAATGACCTTGTTGCGGTCGGAGAAAGTGAGCAGGCGCGGATTGGGTTTATTAGCGGAGCAATCAACGAGCATCGCGAATCCCACGCATACAAGACGGCGGCGGATGCGGAGGAATACTATAACGGCCTGAATCCGACTATCAACCGCTATGAAAAGATCATCTATGATATGCAGGGCCGCAGCCACACGGATATGTGGACGGCAAACCATAAGCTGGCCAGCCGGTTCTTCGGCTTGGCGGTCGATCAGGAAGTTTCATATCTGCTGGGCAATGGCGTAACCTTTGCGGAGAAGGAAACACCGAACAAGCTATGCCCGGACTTTGACCAGGAAGTCATGGATGCGGCGCGGGCGGCGAAAATCGCAGGCGTATCCTTCGGCTTTTGGGATCTGACGCATTTGCGTGTGTTCTCCCTGCTTGAGTTCGTCCCCCTCTATGATGAAGAGGACGGCGCGATGAAAGCCGGTATCCGGTTTTGGCAGGTGGCACAGGATAAGCCTATGAGAGCGACGCTGTATGAGATCGACGGCTTTACTGAGTATTTCCAGCCCAGCGGCGAGGATATGGCCGTCATGCAGCCAAAGCGCAGCTATAAGCTGATCGAGCGCAAGGCGGAAGTCGGCGAAACAGAGATTTACGACGGCGGGAATTATCCGAGTTTCCCCATCGTCCCGCTGAAAAACAACAAGCGGTGTCTCTCCGAAATCGTCGGCAAGCGCAACACCATTGACGCGCTCGACCTTGCGTCCTCGAACATGGTCAACAACGTGGACGAGGGAAATCTGATCTATTGGGTCCTGTCCAACTGCAACGGCATGGACGACCTTGACGATGCGAAATTTGTGGAGCGCTTGAAAACCACCCATGTTGCCCACGCCAACGGCGATGATGGCGCAAAGGTGGAGAGCAGGACCATCGAGGCGCCGTATGAGGGCACCAGCAGCACCATTGATATGCTCAAGAAAAAGCTATACGAGGATTTTCAGTGCTTTGACGCGGCGGCGGTATCTGCCGGGAACCAGACGGCGACTGCGATCAAGGCCAGCTATGTGCCGCTGGATCTGAAAACAGACAAGTTTGAATCCGAGGTCACGCGGTTTATTGTGGAAATCCTGCGTCTGGCGGGCATTGAGGACAAGCCGACTTACACGCGCAACCAAATTATCAACAAGAGCGAGGAAACGCAGAATATCCTTCTGGGCGCGGCGTATTACGATGACGAATACATCACGAAGAAGCTGCTGACCATCAACGGCGATATTGACCAGTATGAGGACATGGCAAAGCGGAAGGCGGCGGAGGAAATCGGCCGCAGCTTTGTGAATTTAACTGGCACAGAAGAAACGGAGGTAGAGTAATGGGCGGTAGAGGCGGAGCAGGTGGCGGTGTGGGAAGTGGCGGTTTGCCAAAAGTGCAGCGCCCTGTGGAGAGTTTCCCAGCACTAACTGGAACCGAAAAGCAAGTCAAGTGGGCCAATAAAATCAGAGATGAAGTTTACGATACACTCGTTGGAGAGATGTATAAAACAGAATCTGGGTTCAGGACAGAGGCGCTTAACTTTATCACATCGACTAAAGACATGCAAACATGGGTAAAACAAACGCGAGATGCTTTCCAAACGGCTAATAGCAAAATATTGAAAGAAAAAGTAAACAATAGCATAGACAGTTTACGCAGAGCATCCGATCAGTACGGTCGCCTTCGGTCGCTAATCGAAAAAGAAACAAGTGCGAAATTTTGGATTGACCATAGAAGCACACACCCCGGCGACCCTGCGTGGAAAGCGTTCAAGAAAAAGATAATCGGTTATTAAGATGGCATGATTAACTTTGAAAATCTTGACAAGTTTACATTCCCCGGCGTTGGCAAGTACGACATTCCGCAGATCGAGCCGGTCAAGTCGTACCCGCAGGGAGAGTTTATTCCTGTAAATTACCATTACACAGCGAAAGACACGCAAAGCAAGGTCGTGCATTTCTTCGTGGACGATTACCAATTCATTCGATACTGGAACACGCCGGACAAGTACATTCCAAAGCTGTCGCAGTTTGCGGCGGTGTGCGCACCGGACTTCTCTACATACACGGATATGCCGCTTTCGATGCAGATATACAACCATTACCGCAAGCACTGGCTGGCGGCATACTGGCAAATGCACGGCATGACGGTCTATCCAACGATCTCATGGAGCGACGAGAACAGTTACGATTGGTGCTTTGATGGTGAGCCTGTTGGGGGAATTGTTGCGGTTAGTTCAGTAGGCACACAGCAGAACAAGGAAAGCAAGAAGCTGTTTCTGCGCGGCTACGAGGAAATGATGAAGCGGCTCTCGCCGGAATGGGTGATATTTTACGGGAAAGTGCCGGAGGAATGCGACTGGAATGTAATTCGAGTAAAACCGCGCTATGATGATATTGTGAAACGGAGGCAGAAATGCCAAACGAAGACCTCGGTCACAATCTGACCGACAAGGAACTTGCAAAGCTGGAACGGCGCATTGCAAAACTATACCGCGAGGCGGGGAAAGAACTGCAAGCCACCATCGACGCATATTTTGAGCAATTCAAAAAGCGCGACGAGGAAATGAAGGCGATGATCGGCACCGTGCAAAACGGCAAGGAATGGACGGAGGCCGACTATAAGCAATGGCGGCTCAACCAGATCGGGCGCGGGAAACGCTATCAGGCAATGCGCGATAAGGTGGCGCAGAGGGCGACCGACGCAAACGCTGTGGCGGTTTCCTATACCAACGATGCGACGCCGGGTATTTACAGCCTGAACCGCAATTATGCGGCTTACACCATTGAACAGGTCGCTGGGGATATCGGCTTTGACCTGTGGGACGAGCAGACGGTAAAGCGGCTTATGGTAGAGCAGCCGGACTTAATGCCGTACTACCCAAAGGACAGAGCACTGAAACGCGGTATCGACCTCGCGTATGGCAAGAAGCAAATCACGGCAAGCGTCACCAGCTCCATCTTGCAGGGAAAGAGCATCAAGCACATGGCGGATGATCTGCAAAAGCGCATTACCACCATGAGCCGCGATTCCGCCATCCGCACCGCCCGTACAGCCGTGACCGGCGCACAGAATGCCGGACGCATGGACAGCTACGCAGCGGCGGAGAAGATGGGGATAAAGCTCAAAAAAGAATGGTTGGCTACGCTGGACGCGCGTACACGCCACTCTCATGCCATGCTTGACGGCGAACAAGTGGCGCAGGAAAAGAAGTTTTCTAACGGTTGTCGTTTTCCCGGCGACCCACAAGGACCACCGTGGGAGATATATAACTGCCGCTGTACGCTGATTGCCGCCGTGGATGGTGTAGATACATCAGACGGGCTGCGTAGGACACGCGACGGGCTTATATCTGACATGACATATGCGCAGTGGGAAGCATCGAAGCAGGGATACAGCGGCAAACAGTTATCCCCATATCACATGGGGAGCGAAAAATCTGCAAAGGATGTTACGAAGAAATACATAGATTCTGCCAAGCCCCGCATGGGTAAGGTACGATACGAGAACGGATACCGCTCCAAAACCCACAAAGAAGAAATAAATGTAGCAAATCAAATTAGAGAGCTGTTCGGCGGGAAAATTGTGCTACTGAAAGAATCGCAGACGCCAGGTATCCAAATGCCAGACATGCTGTGGAAAGGGAAGCAATGGGAAATAAAGTCGATTTCCACAGAAAAAGCCGCAGATAGCGCTCTGCGCAAAGCGATAAAGCAGATCCACGGGAATCAAGGCGGGGTGATTTTTGATGTTGCCGATGGGATTGATAAGAAAAAACTAATTGATGTATTGGATGCGAGAGCAACAAGAAGCAAATCGTTTAATGCAGATATAATTGCGCTGCATAACGGGGCTGTCCTCTTTGTGCGGCGATATAAAAAATGAGGCAACCCCCCACCAGAACGGGCGGAGGATTACCTCGATAAAACGGAAACATGAGTTTCCTCATAGATAGTATATGCAATTTCCGTAAAATAGTCAAGAGGGTTTTGAAAATGAGCGTTGAAATCCAAGACAACAGCAAAGAGATTTCTGCCGAAATTAAGGCGGCGCTGCTGCGCGGGCTTGAAAAATGCGGGCTGGTGGCAGAGGGATATGCAAAAAAGCTGTGCCCCGTTGACACCGGCAATCTGCGCAACAGCATTACTCATGTGGTAGACGAGCAGGAACCGGCGGCAATCATCGGAACGGATTCTGAGTACGGTGCGTATGTGGAATTAGGAACCGGCATTTACGCCGAAGGTGGCGGCGGACGGCCTACACCGTGGGTGTATCAGGACGCAAAGGGAAATTGGCATTACACGCGTGGCAACAAGGCACAGCCGTTTTTGAAACCTGCTGCCGCCGACCATGCCATCCAATACCGGAAGATATTGGAGGACGAACTGAAATAGGAGCTAATTGCTTACAAATTGTATGCAGCTGGCTCTTTTTGTTAATTACCGCAAAGGACAGCGGTTTTTATAAAACTATCGTTTCCGAAGGAACGGAACCGAAGAAAAGGAGATAGTGTCATGGCACTTACACGAAAACTTTTGAAGGGTATGGGACTTACCGATGAGCAGGTTGATACCATCATCGAGGCGCATACCGACACCGTGGACGGCCTAAAGGCGGAAGTGACCCGCTACAAGGCCGATGCGGAGAAGCTGCCAGGCGTTCAGAAGCAGTTGGACGACCTCAAGGCAGCGGGTGACGGCGGTTACAAGGAGAAGTACGAGAAGGAACACTCGGCCTTTGAAGCCTTTAAGACCGACATCACGGCAAAGGAAAGCAAGGCGGCAAAGGAAAAGGCCGTGCGTGCTTACTTTGAGAGCAAAAACATCACCGGCGCGAATTTGGACCTTGCGATGCGCGGCTGTGGCGAAGAAATGGCCGCATTGGAGATGGACGGCGACAAGATCAAGGACACCAAGAGCCTTGATGCGCTCGTAGACGGCACCTACAAGGGGCTTGTCTCCACCACACAGACGCACGGAGCGAATCCCGCCACCCCCCCGGCAAACACCGGCGGCGCAAAATCCCGAGAGGACATCTACAAGAAGGACGATAAAGGCCGCTATGTGATGTCTACGGCGGAGCGCCAGAAAGCGCTTGCCGATCTGATGGCAAGCGAAAATAACTGATTTTTTGAAAGGAGCTATTTATGGCTGCGAAAACTAACGTAACAACTTCTGCACAGTTTACCACTTCCGCCCGTGAGGTGGATTTCGTGTCCCGCTTCGCCGATAACTGGGACGCACTGCGTAACATCATGGGCATTATGCGTCCCATTCGCAAGGCCCCCGGCACGAAGCTGGTTTCCTACAAGGCCAGCGTGGACGGCGGTCTCAAGGGCGGCACCGTGGCAGAGGGTGACGAGATCCCCTTCACCAAGATGAAGGTGGATCCTGTTGCCTACGGCGATATCGACATTAACAAGTACGCCAAGAGCGTGACCATCGAGAGCGTGGCAAAGTACGGCGCTGACGTTGCCGTGGAGAAGACCGACGAAGCTTTCCTCGTGGCTCTGCAGAACAAGGTCCTGACCGACTTCTACACCTTCCTCGGTACCGGCACTTTGAAGGTGACCGAGAAAACGTGGCAGCGTGCTCTGGCTATGGCTAAGGGCAAGGTGCTGGACAAGTTTGCCGGTCTGGATAAGGACGTAACCGAGGTGGTGGGCTTTGCCAACATCATCGACGCTTACGATTACCTGGGCGACAAGGAGATCACCGTGCAGACGATGTTCGGCATCAACTACGTGGAGAACTTCATGGGCTACCGCACCCTGTTCCTGCTGCCCGAGAAGTACATCGCCTCCAAGAAGGTGATCGCTCTTCCCGTGGAGAACATCGACCTGTACTATGTAGACCCGAGCGACAGCGACTTTGCCAAACTGGGGCTGAATTACACCGTGAAGGGCGAGACCAACCTGATCGGCGTCCATGTTGACGGCGATTACAGTCGCGCCACGGGCGATATGTACGCCATCATGGGCATGAAGCTGTGGGCTGAGTATCTGGACGGCATTGCCGTGGCTACCGTTTCTGTGGCCGGCGCGGGCTAAATAGGAGGGCAGTGTAATGCTTGAACAAGTCTTACGGCACTTGAACAACTGGTTCCTTGTGGAGATTCACGAGGGCACGTTCGCCGTGGAGAACGGCAGCATTGCGCTGCCCTTTCTCCATCCCAATCAATATTTCCGCATCTGCGGCTCTGTGTTTAATGACGGTCTGCATCAATATCCGGCGGCTGACCTTACGGATGAAACCTTTACCGGAACGGTGTGGGTGTTGGCTGTTCCGAAGGCTGTGGTTGTGCTTGCCGAAGATGTCGCCGCGTGGGAAGAAAAGAACGGTGAAGCCGTTTTAAGCCCGTACACGAGCGAAAGCTTCGGCGGGTACAGTTACACAAAGGCAAGCGGCGGAAATGCCGACACGAGCGCCGGGACGGGCTGGCAGGGCGCTTTTAAAGGCCGGTTAAATGACTGGCGCAAGCTCAAGGGGGTGGAACCGTGAGTTTACTGGACGATTTTGCCCACAAGTGCGTTTTGATGGAGAAAAAGCGCACGCCTGACGGAGCGGGCGGCTACATCACCGCGTGGGAAGAGGGAGCGGAGTTCCTCAATTACCAGTCTCTTGACACATCGATGGAGGCGCGAAAAGCGGAAAAGGACGGTGTTACCTCGGTATATTCCGCACTGGTCAATCAGCGCGTTCCCATCGAGTACAACGATTATTTCCGTGACGCGGAAACAGGGCTGACTTACCGCGTGACCTCTAACCCCGAGGAAAAGGCCGCGCCGAGGTCTGCGGGAGCGACCATTAAGGCGCTGAAATTCTTCACAGCGGAACGAAGGGAGTTGCCGAAATGACAAAGGATAAGGCGCTCCACGCATGGTTTTCTCAATTTCTCCCGGCGTATCCAACCTCTAATGTGCCGGAAGACGCGACCTTCCCTTGGCTGACCTATGAACTTATTACAGGCTCGTGGGAGAGCGGGGAAATCGGCCTGACGGTAAACCTCTGGTACTACACGGAAGGCGAGGCGGTGCCCAATGCAAAGGCACAGGAGATCTCCGACGCCATCGGTATGGGCGGCTGTATGGTGCCCTATGACGGCGGGGCTATGTGGATCAAGCGTGGGTCTCCGTGGTGCCAGAACATTGCGGACGAGAGCAACAAAAACATCAAGCGGCGGTACCTCAACGTCACGGTTGAATATCTGTCGCAGAACTGATGAAAGGACGAAACTATGAAATTTACGAAAATTCCTTCTGACGCGTTTCAGAAATTGCAGATCAACGCCGGTATTCTGACCACCGATTTTACGCCGTCTACCGGGGAGATCGGTGCGGCTGGCCAGATCGGTGCAACCACCGGCGGTGTGAACTTTACGGCAACGCCCACTTTCACCGACTTTGGCGAAGACATTGACAACTGCCCGAAGAACATGAAGGAGTTTAAGCGGCAGGATATGGTGGAGGCGAAGATGTCTGGCACGTTTATCAACGCCGATACGAAAACGGCAAAGTTGCTGTGCGGTGCGGCGGACATTGATGCCAGCGACACGACGAAGGTCGTTCCCCGCACGGACCTCAAGGACAGCGATTTTACCGACATTTGGCTGGTAGGCGACTACTCCGACAAGAACGGCGCGAAAAACGGCGGCTTTATCGCTATCCATATGCTAAACGCGCTTTCCACGGGCGGTTTCCAGCTCAAGACGGCAGATAAGGCCAAGGGTCAGTTTGCCTTTGAATTTACGGCGCACTATTCTCTTGCGGAGCAGGACAAGGTCCCGTATGAGATCTACATCAAGGCGGGTACGGAGGAAACAGCATGAAACTTTCTGATATCCAGGGAGACCGCGTATTTGATGTGATCGCGGACATCATCGACCCCATAGCCAACATTGCGGAGGACAAGAAAGCCTCTGCCATGTTTCGGCGTGAAAAGCTGCCGGAGGGCATGACGGCGAAGCGGTTTATGATGCAGAGGGCGCGGAAAGCGCTCCCTGTGCTGCTTAAAGACCACAAGGGCGATATTATTGCCATTCTTGCTGCGATCGAGGGTGTGAGCGCGGACGCTTACAAGGATGCGCTGAACCTTGTGAAACTGTCGCAGGACACGGTGGAGCTGTTGACCGATGATGCATTCATCGAGCTTTTTCTCTCGGCGCAGAGCGAGAACTCCTCTGGCTCTGCGCAGGAGAATACCGGGGAAGCCGACGAGTAAGGCCGTTTCTGCGCTACTGCATAGCGCGGCTCAATGAAAAGGCAAAAACTGACGCTTATCGCATCTATATGTCGGACGCGTTGCGCATTGTGACTGAAAACACGGCGCGTGTCGCCAGCGGGAACTATGGCAGCGGGAACTATATTAAAGTGCGATACGCCGACATTGTTGAGCCAAAGAAACAGGACGACAGGACTTGCGAAGAAATTACCGCCGATGTAGTCGCGCGGTGCGGATTGGTGGTGAAAGAATGAACCTGCTCGATCTTTTTGTGAAAATCGGTGTGGATAACAGTGATGTAGATAAAGGCTTTTCGGAAACGAGCAGCAAGGCAGAATCTCTTGCCGGGAAACTAAAAGGTGGCCTTGCAACTGCGGCAAAGGTGGGCGCTGCGGCCCTGGCAGCTGCGGCTACTGGCGTGGCGGCGCTGACCAAAGCGTCCATTGACCAATATGCCGAGTATGAGCAATTAGTGGGTGGCGTCGATACCCTCTTTAAGACTGCATCGGACAAGGTGCAGGAGTACGCCGCAAACGCATACAAGACCGCTGGCATGAGCGCCAACGAATATATGGACACGGTGACCAGTTTCTCGGCCTCCCTGCTCCAGAGCCTTGGCGGAGATACGGATAAAGCAGCTCAGAAGGCGGATCAGGCCATCACCGACATGGCAGATAACGCCAATAAGATGGGCACCGGCATGGAGATGATACAGAACGCCTATCAGGGTTTTGCGAAGCAGAACTACACCATGCTGGACAACCTAAAACTCGGTTACGGCGGCACCAAAGAGGAAATGGAGCGTCTGCTTGCGGACGCGGAGAAGCTGTCTGGGCAGAAGTTTGATATTTCGTCCTACTCCGACATCGTAGATGCCATCCATGTGGTGCAGACGGAAATGGGCATCACTGGCACCACGGCAGCAGAGGCAGCGAGCACCATCGAGGGCAGCGGTGGGTCGGCAAAAGCCGCATGGGCAAACCTGATAACCGGCATTGCAGACGACAACGCAGACCTTGATACGCTGATTGGCAATTTTGTCAGCAGCGTGGAGACGGCGGCTGGAAATATTATTCCGCGCGTTAGTGCCATCTTGGGCGGCATTTCACAGCTTGTTACATCTGCATCTACCACTATTATTCCGATGGTCATAACAACCATCACAGACAACCTGCCTTCGCTTTTGCAGGCGGCGGCTGCGCTTGTCGGCGCATTGGGACAGGGTATCATTGATAGCCTACCTGCAATTACGCAAGCAGCAATCGACATTCTTTTCTTCCTTTCGAATGGCCTGATAGAAAACCTGCCCACGCTTATTGACGGCATTGTGCAAGTGACCATGACGATTGTGCAGATGCTGACAAGCCCGGACTTTTTGACGCAACTCATTGAAACGGCAATCTTGCTGATTACGACGCTTGCGCAGGGCCTGATTGACGCGATTCCGCAGCTTATCGCGGCAGTACCTCTGATTATTGGCAACTTGCTCGCCGCAATCATTGTGGAGCTGCCCAACATCATCCAGATGGGCATTGATCTTCTGTTTGCGCTGATTGACGGAATTATCAAGTGCATCCCGGAGCTGGTCGCGGCAGTCCCTACGCTGATTATTGCGTTCATCAACGGCATCGTGAACAACCTTGACAAGATCATCCTTGCAGGGCCGCAGATTATTGTATCGCTGATTACCGGCATTATCGGGGCAATCCCGGAATTGATTGCAGCCGTCCCGCGCATTATCGCTGCCATTGCCGACACAATCAGAAACTATGACTGGGGCGGCATCGGTAAAAACATCGTTCGGGGCTTAAAAAACGGCATCGCCGGAATGTGGGGCAATATAAAAAGCTGGTTCAGTGATAAGGTAAATGGGCTGGTTAGCGGTGTGAAAAAAATCCTTGGTATTGCATCCCCGTCCAAGGTCTTTGCGGGCATCGGCGGCTTTATGGCCGAAGGTCTGGGCGAGGGCTTTGACGATCAATTCAAGTCCGTAAAAAAGGACATTGAGGGCAATATGAGCTTTGACGCTGGCACCATTACAGCAGATGCAAACATCATCAGAAACTATACAAGTGGCTCTTACGGAGGGGGCGGCGATTCCGGCAGAATTGTAATGCTGCTGGAACAGTATTTACCTATGTTGGCAAATATGAAAGTCATCATGGACAGTGGTCAGGTTGTCGGTTTGCTTGCCCCAGGCATGGATGAAGAACTGGCCAAAATCAATGCGAGGAGGGCAAGGGCTGTATGATAGGAAAAGTATTTTTTGACGGAAAAGACACTTACGCAGAATACGGCCTGTTGCTTGCAAGCAAGTCCATTTCTCTGCCGGAAGTCCGCACGAATATGATTGATGTTCCGGGCCGGGATGGCCTGCTGGACGCTTCCGAAGTGTTGACCGGCGAAGTGACCTACAAAAACCGCACCATTGCACTGATACTCACCGGCGTGGACACGGTGAGCGGCAAGAAATGGCCTGCCACGCTTTCTGACTTCTGCAACAAAGTCCACGGCAAGCACGTGAAAGTGACCTTCCCCGAGGACACCGCCCATTATTACAGTGGGCGGTGCTCCGTTGGGCAGGTGGAGCTTGTCAAAATAAAGCAGACAATTCCCGTTACTGTTGATTGCGATCCGTGGAAATACAAGAAAGAGAAAACAACTGTGACACGGGCTGATTTGGGAACGGCATATAAACAGCTTACGCTACCGAATGAAAGCCGCCCGGTTATTCCCACAATCACGGTGGCGCAAGATACCGTATTACTTTGGGACAACAACACCATCAATGCCAGCGCTGGAGATCACATTTTCCCCGCCATTCGGCTTGCGGCTGGCAGCAACAGCCTGAAGGCGAAGGTGGCCAGCGGCACCGGTAGCATCACCGTTACATATCAGGAGGCCAGCCTGTAATGTACCAACTAAAATATCAAAACTATATCCTGTATGACCCGCGCCTTGCGGATGAAAAACTAATCGTCCGTGACCCCTCTGTGAAGCTGGCGGTCAGCAAGGCCGGGGAAATGTCCTTCACAGTGGACGCAGATCATCCGTATTTAAGCAATCTTCGGCGCATGAGCGGCCTTGTGGAGCTGCTGGACGGCACTTTCCCTATATATAGGGGGAGAATAACCAGCGATATAAAAGACTTCTACGGAGCACATAAAATCGCAACAGAGGGCATTATGGCGGCGCTGAATGACAGCATCATTCCACCGTTCAACTTTCCGGAAGATTTCGAGAATGACACTGCTTATAAGGCTGCAGCCGCAAGCGGGAATGTGGTTGACTTCTTCTTCCGCTGGATTTTAGGGCAGCACAACAGCCAAGTGTCCGCAGAGCAGCAGATCAGGCCCGGAGTGTGTACCGTAACAGACCCGAACAATTACATCACACGCAGCTCCAAGGAGTACGCCACGGCAATGTCCACGATATCCGACAAGCTGATTAAATCGGCTTTGGGCGGGTATCTTCTGATCCGATATGAGGATGACGGGAACTATCTGGATTATTACGCTGCGTTGCCGCTCACAAATACGCAGTCTGTGGAATTTGCTGAGAATCTCCTTGACCTTTCCAGCGAGACGGACGGAACAAACATTTACACCGCTATTCTGCCAGAGGGCAAGGACGGCTTGACCATCGAAGCGCTGCCAGATGGTGATTTGACAGATGACCTTGTTAAATCCGGGCTTACTATTTATAGCAAGTCTGGCATGGCCACATACGGGCGCATTACCCGGCACATCAAATGGGATGATGTGACTGTTGCCGCCAACCTTCAGACCAAGGCGAAGGCGGCGCTGGCTGACAATGGCCTGTCCATGCCGGAGACCATCACCTGCAAGGCAGTTGATTTGGGCTGGCAAGATGGCATCCAGCATTTCCGGGTGGGCCGGATGACGGCCCTTTTCAGCACTCCGCACGGCTACAGCGCGTCCTATCCGCTGATGGAGTTGGCCCCGGATATTCTTGACCCCGGCAACACACAAATCACGCTGGGCGCTACCCAGCAAACCTACACGGGGGCGCAGATAGATGCCAAGCGTGAAACGGATAAACGCATCGAAAGCACACGGCAGGAGATTTCTGAGCGGGTGGACGAATCTTCAAGCCAAGTGATTCAGGCCACACACCAGCAGATCACCGACCTCCAGCAAAATGTCAACTCCATCATCCTGTCCGCCCTTGAAAATTATGTGCAGACCGGAGATTTTGGCAGTTACAAAGAGGAGGTCAGCACAAAGCTGTCTGTACTGACTAACCAGCTGAGCATTGACATCACTAAGGTAACTAAGCGCATTGACAAGGTGGACGGCGACCTGCAAAGCAAGTACAGCGAGATCACCAAGGCTTTTAATTTTACGGACGAGGGCTTGTTCATTGGCGAAACGGGCAATGAAATCTTGCTGCGGCTGGACAATAATGTATTGCAGTTTGTCCGCAATAATGTGCCCGAATTGCAGATCACTGCAGAGGGCGTGAAGGCGGCCCGGATAAAAGTAACCATCTTGATTATTGGCAATGTAATCCACCAAGCGGATGAAAACGGCGATGAGATCGTCTATTAAGGGGGGGGACAGCATGGCATCTATTTACAGCAGCACAAACAAAGGCTGGCGCTTGCGTCTGGATTGGTCAATCACAGGCCAGTCTATCGCAGACAACAAAAGTACATTAAGTCTTGATTTGTGGGTATATGACGGAACCGGATATTCCCAAAACGAGAGCAGCGGCGAAGCGTATTATATACTTCAGGGCGAAAAACGCTGGAATCCGTATAATTACAGTTCCACCGGATGGTACAAACTGGGCAGCAAGACTATTACAGTCAGCCATAATGCAGACGGCACGAAAAGTATTGCGCTGACAGCAGAATGGGACTGTGGCTTTGACAGCTCCTACACACCACGCCATTTGTCCTTGTCGGAAACGGTGACGCTGACTACCATTCCAAGAGCGTCCACGGCCACCACAAGCGGCTCCACGCTGGGGGAGACCTTGACCATCACCATCAAGCGGGCCAGCAGCAGCTTTAAGCACAAACTCTATTACACATGCGGCAGCGTCAAGGATCAACTGATTGCAGAGAATGTAAGCACATCGTACAGTTGGAACGCACCGCCTGTGTCTCTGGCACAGCAAGCACCAAACGCAGAGACTGTGGCGCTCACACTCACAGTAAAGACGTACAACGGCAGCACCTATGTTGGGGCGTGGTCAACGGCTGTTAAGCTTGCCGTGCCGTCAACCGTGGTTCCGTCCTTGTCTGTTGCAATCGATGATCCAACAGGTGTGTCCAACACCTATGGTGGATATGTCCAGCTTCGCAGCAAAGTCAAAGTGGATATCACCGCATCCGGTGTGCAGGGCAGTTCCATCAAGTCTTACAGTATCAAGGTGGGCAGCATCTACGCTGCGACATCGGCCAGTGGTACAACGGATTATCTGCCCGGTTCCGGCGAACTGATTGTTGCTTGCGCCGTTACGGATAGCCGAGGGCGCACGACTACAAAGACACAAAGTATCACTGTCCTCGCTTATAGCAAACCAGCAATTACTGCTATTTCTGCCGCCCGTTGCAATGCCGATGGAACAGCAAACCGGGCTGGCGCTTATGGCAAGGTGACTTTCTCCGGGGCCATTACTTCGCTTTCTGCCAAAAACACCGCAGCATATGCGGTGCAGTATAGGGAAGTCGGCGCTGAAGATTGGACTACGGCAGGCCGACCGGCGGCGGGAAACTACGATCCTGCTGATATTTCTGCCGTGTTTGCCGCAGACAAAAGCAAGCGCTACGAAGTTCGGGTTGTGGCAACCGATGCATTTGAAAGCATTGGTTCCACGTTGCGTGACCTCCCGGCAGCGTATGCCCTTTACCATCTGGCAAAGCATCTGCTGTCTGTGGGGCTGGGCCGTCTCTGTGACAAGGCAAACGCAATTCAAGTTGGGCTGGATGCTTATTTTGATAGGGATGTACAGATAGACGGCACACTGGCGGTAGGAGGAACGACGCTGTTGGATTATGTGCATCCGGTGGGGAGTGTATATATCTCTACTGCGGCCACCGACCCGGCCAATCTTTTTGGCGGCGGGACGTGGGAACGCATAAAGGATGTATTCCTGTTGGCTGCGGGTGATACATACGCAGCCGGGGCCAGCGGCGGAGAAGCAGCGCATACACTGACCGCAAATGAGATGCCGAGCCATACGCACAATCCGGCCAATCAGGCGGGGTATTACGGCTTTATCACCAACAGCCAGAAGGCGTTCACCGTGGGGGATATGGGCGTTCAGAGCGGCAGCGGTCGGTACTATCCCTATGCCTCGGCGGCCTTTGATATCAGCCGCAATACCAAAACGGGCAGCGTGGGCGGCGGGAAGGCCCACAACAATATGCCGCCGTATCTGGCGGTGTACGTCTGGCAACGGACGGCATGAAAAGGAGGAAGAAAGATGGCATCCAATTATCCTACCGTCTACTACGGCTCTTACGGAGAGACGGTAAAGCAGCTGCAGCAGGCACTGAACCAGGTGGGCTATTCGCTGGACGTGGACGGCGGCTTTGGGGAAAAGACCCGTGCGGCGGTGCTGGACTATCAGCGCAAGAATGGTCTGCGGGTGGACGGCGTGGCGGGCAGCGAGACCATGGGGAGTCTGTTGGCCCGGCTGACACCGGCTACCTCAGGCCCCAGCACCAGCGGTCAGGTGCTCTCCGGCGTGTCGGATGAGACTATGAGTCGGATGCGGCAGCTGGAGAAGGGATATACCCCATCCGATGAGGTGACGGCGGCCCGCGCTCTGTGGGAGAGCCTGCAGGGGCAGAAGCCGGGGGAGTATGAGTCCCGGTTCCAGCAGCAGCTGGCGGCGCTGTATGACCAAATCAGCTCCCGCAAGCCCTATGCCTACGACCCGGAGCAGGACGCCGACTATCAGCGCTATGCACGGCTCTATCAGAGGCAGGGACAGGCGGCCATGGAGGATACCATGGGGCAGGCGGCGGCGCTGTCCGGTGGGTACGGCTCCAGCTATGCCCAGCAGACGGGGCAGCAGGCGTACAGCCAGTATCTGTCGGAGCTGTCGGCCCTGATCCCGGAGCTGGAGAAGCAGGCTCGCAGCCGCTATGAGCAGCAGGGACAGGCCCTGATGGACCGGTACGGCCTGCTGCAGCAGGCTGAGCAGGTGGATTACAGCCGCTGGCAGGATCAGCTGAAGGCGTGGCAGTCCGACAGCGACCGGGCGTATGAGTACTATAACAGCGTGGGGAAGGAGGACCGGGATCTGTACAGCACCATGCTGAAGTACTATGCCGGCAAGGCGGCGGACGAGCAGAAGGTCGCCGGAGGCGTGCGGTATGGCAGCGGCCGGACGGTGGAGGGGGAGAAACCCCAGTCCCTCAGCTCCACTGCCAGCGACAGCCTGGAGCGGGCCATGGGTAACTATCTCAAGGCCGGGGATACCCGCAGCGCACAGGACCTTATTACCCTGTACAAGGAGCGGATGACGCCCACCCAGAAGAAGCGCTTTTCGGCGCTGTTTGACAAGTACGGCGCAGCCATCGGCTGGTAAGGACTTGCCAAAGGGCGGCGGGGCGGGTACAATAGAGCCTGACTTGTAGGGGGAGGGCGCTGAGGAATGGCGGGATACTACTACGGACAGCTGAGCAAGGAGAAAAAGGCGGTCTATGATATGCTGGCGGCGGGGTGCGATGCGCTGGCGGCGGTGATCCGGGTGCCGGATCTGGGGACGGAGGTGCTGTCGGACATCTATCTGCGGATGAAGCTGGATCTGCCGCTGCTGTTTTTCGTGACGGGATTTCACTATCGAAAGATGCCGGGGGCGGATCATGTGGAGGTGCTGCCGGACTATCTGTTCGACCGGGGAAAGGTGAAGATGCACCGGCAGGCGGTGACGGCCCGGCTGGAGCGGCTGGCCCGGCCCCTGAAGGGAAAGAGTGACCGGGAGAAGGAGCTGGCCATCCACGATTTCATTCTGGAGAACGTCACCTATGACAAGCTGAAAAAGTCCTATTCCCACGAAATCATCGGGCCGCTGACCCAAGGGGTGGGGGTGTGTGAGGGCATCGCCAAGACGGTGAAGGCCCTGTGCGACGCTGTGGGGCTTCCCTGTATCGTGGCGCTCAGCGAGGCGGCACCGGAGATCGGCGTGCGATACCGGCACACATGGAACGTGGTGACGGTGGAGGGGCAGCGGTATCATGTGGACGCCACCTTTGATAACTCCCTCCAGCGGGGGATGAAGCGGTACGACTACTTCAATCTGGACGACCGGCATATCTTCCGGGACCACCAGAGGCTGGTGCTGCCGCTGCCGGAGTGCAGCGGAGACAAGGGGTACTTCTACCGGTCGCTGTCCTTCACCAAGACGGAGGATGTGGAGAAGCGGGTGCGGCAGGCCCTGCGGAAGAAGCAGGAGCACTTTGTGTTCCACTGGCGTGGCGGCGGGCTGAATCAGGAGATTCTGGGGCAGCTGCTGGAGAAGTGCGCCGGTGCGGCGGCGGAGCGGGGCAAGACCGTGGGCTGCTCCCTGAACCGGGCGCAGGCGGTGATCCAGCTGGATTTCTCCGACGCCCCGGCGGGAGAGGTGCTGGTGGAGGAGCCGGACGAGGGACAGAAGCTGTGAATGGGTAAGGATTTCAGGCTCTTGAAGGAGCGAGAGGCGCAAAACCGGGGGTTTTGCGCCTCTTTTTGTTGCACTCAACCGCTGGTTGAATTATAATATCCGTAATTCAACTACGCCGTTATTGCCTTTTCAGGCGGGTTTTTATATGCTGAGAGCACACCATCGATGGACGAGGGCAAGCACGCTTTTGCCCTTGTTCATCGCTGGTAAAATGAAAGGAGCGAGCACACGATGAGTGAGAATTTGTTGGCAGGCCGCATCGCACAGCTGCGGAAAGAGGCGGGCATGACCCAGGAACAGCTGGGCAATGCCCTGGGACTGACGTATCAGTCGGTGAGCAAGTGGGAGAATGGGCTGTCCTGCCCGGATGTGCAGCTGCTGCCGCAGTTGGCGGATCTGTTCCATGTGACACTGGACGATCTGTTTGGTCGGGAGGCCCCACAGCCCCAGCGGACGGCGGAGCAGGAGGAGGCGGAGCGCACCCTGCCGTGGCCGGACGACGATGCCCTGTATGCGGTGATGTACCACGGGCATCAGCTGCTGACGGAGGACCCGGCGGTGCTGAAGGGCCATCGGGAGGAACTGCGGTTCGTGTACGACGGTCCGGCGGTGAATGTCAGCAGCTGGTTCGACGTGGTGTGTGAGAGCGGCCCGGTGGAGGGCAGCGTCACCGCCGGAGGAGACGTGAAGTGCGGCGCGGTAGGCGGCAGTGTCACGGCTGACGGAGATGTGGCGTGTGACGCCGTAGGCAGCGGCGTGCAGGCCGGCGGTGATGTGCATTGCGCCGGTGTGGAGGGCAATGTCACCGCAGGCGGCGATGTGGCCTGCGGCGGGGTGACGGGTGACGTCCGGAGCGGCGGGGATGTGGCCTGCGGGAGTGTAGGCGGCAGCGTCCGGGCCGGGGGAGACGTGGTGTGCCGCAAGGACGGCGACGGCTTCGTATTCACTACCGGTGAAAGGAACGTGGAGGTTTCCGACGTGGCGGAGACGGTGGAGGATATCCGCCAGACGGCCAAGGGGTTGAAGGACAGCCTGCGGGAGATGTTCCGCAGGAAGCCTTCCGAGGAGGAGTAAGCTGTAACAGTTTTGTATCAAATTGTAACGAATTTGTATATATTAGATGAAAAATGAAGGAAAAACGGAAGGAATATAGACGTTTTTGCGAAAAAACTATTGACGGGCGCAGACGGGTATGGTAAGGTCTTTTACAGAGGAGCACCGTAAAAAAGAGCTTTGAAGTGAAGGAGGGTCATATTATGAAACGTTTCCTGACGCTGGTGCTGATGCTGTGCGTGGGACTGTGCGCCGGCTGCGCCCAGAATCAGCAGCCCGATCCTCAGAAGCCGGAAAACGGTACGCTGACGGCTGAGGAGCTGGAGGAGTTTCAGGCGATGTTCACGCCGGGCAGCTGGTACAGTCAGGCCACCACCAGCAGCTACACCTCTCCGAAGGATATCGACCTGCACCACCTGTTTTACGACGGCATCGGGTTCTCAGGGCTTCTCTATGGCCACACCTATCTCACCGACCGGGAGGGGGCGTATCTGACGTCGCTGGATCCGGAGTCGGTCATGCAGTACTTTCGGGCGCCCCGGCAGGTGATGGACGCCGTGCTGAAGGAGTATTTCGGCGTGTCTCTGGCGGAAACCAATCAGGTGGGGCTGTCCAAATTCATCTATTGGGCGGAGACAGATAGCTATTACGTCGCCCACACGGATACCCGTATGACCTCCGTGGCCCTCACCGGCGGCGAGCGGGCGGAGGACGGCACGGTGACGCTGCGGTATGACGGTGGCGTGATCGTCCTGATCCACCACGACGGCCACGACACCGCAGAGTATACGGTCCATTCCCACCAGTGCGGATGACAGAGCGATATGAAACCACACATCCTCCGGAGTTTTACTCCGGGGGATGCTCTTTTCCCGGAAACAAATGGTTGTAACCGGTGGAAGGGTATGATATAATGTGACGGAAAACACCAGCGGGGAGCCGCCTATCTGAAAAGCAGGAGGAACGAACATGAACGAGGTATGGGATCTGAGTATCCTTTACAAGGATTTTGACGACCTGGCGTTTACCGGGGATATGAAGGCACTGGACGAGGCCATTGCGGCGGTGAACACGCTGGCCGGTGAGGCGGCGGGCATGGAGCACAGCCAGCTGGTGCATCGCTTCCTGCAGGTGCAGGAGCGGGTGGAGGAGCTGGCCAACAAGCTCTTCATCTTCTGCAGCCTTCGGTGCAGCGCCAACACCGCCGATACCAAGGCCAACAGTCTGGGCGACCAGCTCAGCGCCAAGCTCAGCGGCT
>OFMT01000341.1_pt1 | contig 42948 bp, 27 predicted proteins | sample 1541891 | NCBI WGS metagenome assembly OFMT01 (sample SAMN04209230, study PRJEB22552) | human gut metagenome | biome: gut; material: feces | host: Homo sapiens | place: USA: Oklahoma | reverse complement strand
TCTGGGAGAAGGTGTTCATGGCGGCCGATAAGGGCATGACCATGCAGGAGGACGGCAAAAACTACGGCGATTTCCTGCTGGATACCGTCGAGGCCGCTAAAGAGCAATTCACCGACAAGGAGTATGCGTGGCTGAAGGAGTCGGCCACGGAGATCAGCAATATTGAAAACAGGCTGACCGAGTTGGAAGAGAAGTATCCCGAGATCGTGCAGAAATCCATGGACGGTGATATGAGTATGCCAGCGGGCAGCGACACGAGCACCCCTCCCGACGACGGCAGTATGCAGAAGTTCCCCGCCTTTGAGGGTAAAGACCTGGATGGCAACACGGTGAAGAGCGACGAGCTGTTCTCCGGCAACACCGTCACCGTAGTGAATTTCTGGTTCACCACCTGCAATCCCTGCGTGGGAGAGCTTGCCGAGCTGGACGCACTGAATAAGGAACTCGCGGAGAAGGGCGGCTCCCTCATCGGCGTCAACACCTTCACGCTGGACGGCGACGAGGCAGCGATTTCCGAGGCGAAGGACGTGCTGGCCAAGAAGGGCGCCACCTATCAGAATGTGTATTTTGACTCAGATGGTGAGGCGGGAAAGTTTACTACCAACATCTTTGCTTATCCCACCACCTATGTGGTCGACCGCAGCGGCAATATCGTGGGTGAACCCATCGTAGGAGCCATCACAGAAAAGAAGCAGGCGGAGACGCTGCAAAAGCTCATCGAGCAGGCGCTCGCCGCCGATGTGGGCTGACCCGAGATTTAAAAAAGCGCCTGCTGTGCGCCGCTGCTGGCCTACTTCTATGTCATCGACCCCACGGTGCAAAACCGGCAGGGCAACGACCGCGGCAGCCAGTACCAGACCGGCGTTTACTTCACCAACGAAAGCGCAAGAGAGACGGTGAAGCGCATCGCGGAGATCGAGCGCGGCCGCAGCGAAAAATTCTTCGTGGAGATCGGCCCGCTCAAAAACTTCTATCCCGCCGAGGAATACCACCAGAACTACCTCGAAAAGAACCCGAACGGCTACTGCCACATTCCGCGCGCAGAGATGGAGCTCTTTTCCCGGCTGCGCATCGACCCGGGTGACTATCAGAAGCCCGCAGCGGAGTCCATCCGGGACAAGCTGACGGCGGAGCAGTACCGCGTCACGCAGGAGAGCGGCACGGAGCGCGCCTTCACAGGCGAGTTCTGGGATAAGTTTGAAAAGGGCATCTATGTGGATGTCGTCACCGGCGTGCGCTACTGCATCAACAGCGCGGCCCTGCGCTTCGTCCCCTATGAAAAAATGGAGACCGAGGGCTACGGATACCTGCTGTACCTGTTTGAAAAATAGGACGCAAACGGTCGGCAGTTCTCATGCAAGGAACTAATTCAAACTTATTGCTGTTAGCCGATGGATTCAGGTGTGCCAAAGCATTGCAGGGCTGGAAGTATTCAAGCTTCGGCTTCGGCAAAAGATGTGTAAAACAGAGAAGCGCCCGTATCAGCATTTAAAAGACTTCTTCGATTCCTCCTACCTGTAAATATAGGAGCAGCAAAAAAGCCGTTCGCCACGCTGGAAAATCTGCGCGGTGAACGGCTTTCTGCTTCCGTTGGCACTGTTTTGCAACAGCCTGTACTAACTGAGCATCTTTCTACGCAATGTCTGTTGTTCTGATCAATCCAACTCCAGATCCTCAAAGCCGGTAACTGTTTCAAACCGGCGGGTGCGAACCTCCATCATCTCGCTGATGAGTTCGGCGGGAAGGGCGAGTGCTCCGGCCATCCGAAGCAGAGTGCTGACATCAGATGCGGTGAGCAGGTCTGTGCGGCAGAGGAAGCGGAACAGCTCTGCGTAAGCCTGTTGAGGCGGGCAGGGCATGAACTGCGCGGCATGGTCAAAATACTGTACCAAAACGGAGCAGTACCACTGACGGTCAGCGAGAGACAGTCCAGCAGAGGCTTCCAGCCGAGCCAGCGCCATACGAGCCGAGAAATCCAGCCGGAACGCGTCCCGGGCCAGTTGGTCAAAGTAAGGCATCGGCTGGGTGAAGAACAGCACCGGTACCCGCAGGATGGCTCCGAATTTGGCATCGCCTGCCAGAATTTTATCCCGGGCCACGGGTAGACCCAGCCGCGCCACCACATGGCCGGAAACATCGGCCTTTTCCAGCCAGAGAAGTGCGGCAGTGTGGTCAAATGCAGACACAGCCACAGTGACAGTACGACTCCAATTTTCACACCCAGCATCCCGGGCGGTCAGGCTCGTCAGACCGGAACTGTTGAAGCTGTGAGCGCCCAGCATTTTAAGCTGTGGGGGCAGCGTCAGCTGTTTCAGAGCATGACACCCAGCAAACGTGCCTACATCCGGCATGACCTGATCCGTGGGGCGGGGCAGATAGCCCAGAGCCTGCAGCTGCTCTGGCAGATGGACGCTGGTAAGGCGGCTGCAGTCACCGAATACACCGGCAGGCAGGGCGGAAATGGCATCCGGCAGGGTGATGGAAGTCAGATTTGTGCAGTGGTAGAACGCGTAGGGACCAATGTGAGTGATGCTGTCCGGCAGTGTGACGGAAGTCGGCCCGCCTTCGTCCAGCGTTTCGGTGGTGACTGCGCGGCCCATTCGCATACAAAAGATGCTGAAACTGATAGGCGATTGCCCGAACTGCGCAAAGCAGCTCTCATCCAGATGGCTGGCAGCAAAGGCGGTAGCGGCAATGGCGGTGACAGTGCGGCCTTCTACAGTGTCGGGGACCACAGCGGGCCGTGCCAGCCGGGGCCAGCGCACCAGCGCCAGAGAGCCATCCGGCTGAGGGGCAAAATCGGCTGTCAGGGGCAGGGCATCGGTGTCGGCCTCTTCGTTCAGATGGCCGAGCCGTGCAAACTCTGCGCTCATGTCGGGAGCATCGCCGCCCCAATCATCTTCGTCATCCTCCTCCTGCAAGAGAGCTGCCAGCGCGGCTCCGGGCAGGGAGGAGGCCTTTTTTGTTTCCGGGGCGGGGGGTGTCCAGCGGCGGCCCAGCGTTCCGGCGTTGGTTACTTCAAATTGCAGCAGTTCCATTTTACACCAGTCCTGTCAGATCGATCTGGTGCAGCAGCTGCTCCGATTGCCGGTGCAGCAGCAGATCCCGGCTGGCTGCAAAGTAATCGGTGCTGAGAAACTGCCCCAGAAATGCGGTGGCTACGGGGGCTACGGTCAGATCGTTTACCGCCATGCTCAGCTCCGTTCCCTTACCGAAGGCTTCCTGTAAAAAACGGAGCAGATTACCAAGCTTCTTCTGCGTTTCAGCGACCTCAGCCTGCAGGTCAGCGACCGAGCGCTGATAGCAGGCCTTGAGGGCGGAAAAGGGGGTAGAGCCGGAAAGCTCTCCGTGCCATTGGGCGGTTAGTGACAGCAGATCGAGATAAGCCTTCTGCCGGGCAGAGGGGGCTTTGTTGGCTTCGGCGCGCCAGCTGTCCTCCAGCCCGGCGAGGGCGGTCAGGGCATCGCCGGGAACATCCAGCGTCCCGCGCTGGGCTTTGAGGGCGGCCACGATAAGGCGCAGCGCATCGTGGCGCAGGGTGCAGCGTTCCATCTGCAGGAACACGGCTTCCAACAGCAAGCTGACAAGGCTCATCCGCTCGTCCATCTTGGCGCTGCGTGCCTGCGTGAGGACATCCTCATCCCACACGCCCTGCAGGATGGCATCAATATTGTAGGCCTGACGATATTTCTGATAGAGTTCGTAGTAGATGGCAAAATCCCGGGCGACCTGCTTGTTTTGCAGATACTGGGTAGTCAGCTCCTCACTGACTGCAAGGCCCAGCTCCTCGTGATACTGCAGGATCTCGGAAAGGTCCTCCCAGGCACGGGGCGTTACCACGGTCAGACCGTCCACAGTGGTCTCGACCTTGTAAAAATCTTCGGGACGGATATCCAGATAGCTGATGACGCTGCGGCTGACACCGTGTTCCAGCGCATAGGCCTTCCACGCTTCATAGCTTGGCTCAACTTCGATCACCTTCAGGCGGTCACGGGTGGCAGCATCGAACTCCCGGACGCTTTTGTTGAAGCGGGGCGGGTTGCCGGCGGTGACCACCACCCAGCCCTCGGGGATCTGATGCCCACCAAAGACTTTGTATTGCAGGAACAGCAGCATGGCAGGGGAGAGAGTCTCGGAGACGCAGTTGATCTCGTCCAGAAACAGGATGCCCTGCGTTTTGCCGGTGGTGCGCATACAGTCGTAGACGCTGGCGATGATCTCGCTCATGGTGTATTCGCTGACCTGATAGTGCTTGCCGCCGTATTCCTTTTCTACGATCACAGGCAGACCCAGTGCGCTCTGGCGGGTGTGGTGGGTCATGGAATAGCTCACAAGGCCAAGCCCCATCTCATCAGCGACCTGCTGCATAATGGCAGTCTTGCCCAGACCTGGCGCACCCAGCAGGAAGATGGGCCGCTGGTGCACCAGCGGAAGTCGGTAGTGGCCCAGAGCGTCCTTCTGCAGGTAGATCTGTACGGTATTTTTGATCTGTTGCTTTGCACTTGCTATATCCATGATTCGGTGTCCTCCTCGGTTCGGGTCTTCTGCGGTTCAAGCAGGCGGATGTTGTCAGTGGTAAGTACAGCCCGGATGGCCCAGCTGGGAACGTGGGGGCTGATGTGGTCGTCACGGTTAAAGATGAAGGCAGTCTTGTAGGCAGGGGATTTTTCTGGGTAGGTGCCCACGCCGTCGGTAAAATAGAGCAGGCCGTTGAGGTTCGTCAGCTTTTTCTCTTCCAGCAGCCTGTCTACATAGGCAAACACCGGCCGGAAGTCGGTACCGCCGAAGCCCCGGAGCTTCAGCCGGGGGATCAGCTCATGCAGCTGGTCCAGACTGGTCAGCCGCTCCACGCTCTGCACCTCGGCATCGCATTGGATGAGATAGATCTCTACCCGCTCGGTGAAGGAACCGCTCTGCCGCAGAACATCGCAGGTGCGCTGCAAAAAGCTCTGAACGATATCGCCCTGAACACTGCCGGAGGTGTCGATGGCAATCACAAATTCCCGGATGCGCTTGTCGTCCCGGTATTCCAGCGGCTCGACCAGGGGAACGTTGCCGTAGGTGCGCAGACCGTAAGTGTAATAGATGAGGTCAAATTCGTCCTCGGAAAGCTGCAGCACCTCGTTTTGTGCCCCGAACCGGCGAAGAAAGTCGGTATAGTCGCATTCCTCAAAGGTCACAGGCTCTAACCCATCCATCAATGCTCCGGCACGCTTGCCGTGACGGCGGCTGAAGGTCTCCAGATCAGTCTTGGCCTGGCGGGCCAGCTGCTTCCATTGTCTGCGCAGGGCTTCCTTCTGCCGCTGCTGCATCTGCTGCAGCGTTTCGTCCCGGGTGTCGGTTTTGCGCAGTTCGGTCTCGTTGGAGATATCCTCATCCTCCCCGGCGGGCAGCAGCTGTCCGTTGGGGGCCGGACGAGAGCCAGGCCGTGGCGCAGCATACCAGAGTGCATGGCTGTCCCGGGAAAAAAGCTGGGTCAATTCCGCCAGAACATCGGCGGGGTACTGCCGTTCCAGCAGAAAATTATAGATGGATTCTGCCGTCAGGTGAGGGCAGGCATCCCGCAGGCGGCTGCGCCAGCTGTCCTGCATAGCATCATCCGGCAGGGCGCAGGAGGGGATCTCCAGTTCCCGGATGACTTCCTCTGCGGCAATGTCGCAGGCAAGGTTCCATAGGCGGTGATCCATTTCCTGCCGTTGAAAGGGATGCCCCAGAAGAAAGTGCAGGGTGACATGCAGCAGGGCGCGTGTGGGCACAGACTGCTGTGCCCGGAATGTGCGGAGCAGCGTTTCGGGGCAATAGTACAAGCGGCGGCCATCCCCGGCAAACAGGGTGTCCAGCGCAGGGACGGGGATCGGCTTCAGCTGTTCCAGAGCGGAGGATAGAAAACGCAGGTCGGCAGTCAACCGACTCTGTGCCAGCAACAGCACCTGTGCGGCCAGTTCGTCCGCCGCAGGAACAGGAGTCTGGATGGGCTCGGGCATAAGAGAAAACTCCTTTCTGCCCCAAGGGCAGGGTGGTATCCTTCAAAAACGGCAAAACCAGCCGACACCACCCGGAGCACCGGGTGGAAGTCTGCTGGTTTGCACGCATTCCGTGGCGTGCTGCGGGTACTCCGCCCGGCAGACGTTTCGGAATCAGAATAAAGGAATGGGTGAAAAAGGAGGAAGGTGTTTCTTTTGGTGAGACCTCAGAACAACAGCCCACAGGCTACGCAGCCCACAGCGACCATAATGGCAGATGCAACCCATGCGTAGGGGAGAGTGTGCTTCTGGTGGTCGCCCAGGTCCTGGCCGGAAAGGCCCAGCAGCAGGAAGGTGGCACCTGTCAGGGGACTGAGCGGGAAGCCCAGCGTCATCTGGCCCATGATGGAAGCCTTTGCCACAGCCAGTGCGTTGCCGCCCATAGCGGAAACAGCGTTGGCGATGACCGGCATAACACCGTAGTAGTAGGAGTCCGGGTCAAACAGCAGGCTCAGCGGAACGCTGAACAGGCCGACGATGGGGGCAATGAAGGTGCCCATGCTGGTGGGGATGATGGAGACCAGAGCGTCGGTCATGGAAGCCAGCATACCGGAATTTTTGACCACACCGGTGAATGCGCCTGCGGCAAAGACGATGGAGACCATCAGGAATGCGGCCTGTGCGTGACTGTTGATGATCTTGTGCTGCAGATCCACACTGGGGTAGTTGACGATGAGCAGGACGCAGTAGCCGATCATAAAGGTGACAGCCGGGCTGAGGCGGTTGGTAACGAGGATGTACAGGATGACCAGGATCAGTGCCACATTGAAGTACCAGCGCCAGCCGGAGCGGGCCAGTTCATTGGAGGTGTTGGTGGTCTTTGCTTCGGTCAGACCAGTGACCTCCTGCGCGGGGATGCCTGCAGCAATGCGCTTGGCTTCCTTTTTGCCCAGGAAAGCCGCGATGAGCAGGCAGGTCACCAAGCCTGCGATCCAGGCGGGCATGATGCCCACCCACAGCTCGCTGCCGGTGACTTCATAGCCCAGACCGGACATGGCTGCGGCTGCACGGACCGTGGGGCCGCCCCAGGGCATAACATTCATGATACCGGCGGCCAGCGCCACGATGGTAGCCTCTACCCAGAGGTTCATTTTCAGCTTCTGGAACAGGGGCATACAGGCGGGGATGGCAATCAGGAAGGTGGTGGCACCGGAGCCATCCAGATGGCAGATGCAACCGATGAGGAAGGTGCCGATACAGACCTTGATGGGGTCTTCGCCGGTAAACTTCAGGATGCGGTTGATGATAGGATCAAAGACACCGGCATCCGAGCAGGTACTGAAAAACAGGATGGCAAAGATGAACATGACACCTGTGGCAACGATGCTGCTCAGGCCCTTGCCCATATAATCTGCGCTGAGGATGGAAAGTGCCTTGGTAAAGCGGGTGCCGAACGTGATGACCGGCTCAACATAAGCAGTTCCGGCCTTTTCGGCTGCAGCCTGTGCGGCTTGGATGATGACATTGGGGGCATTGATGAATGCTGCGATGAAGCCGGTGATGGCGGGAACAAAGATCAGAGCTACAAGGGTAGAGACCTTCTTGCTCATGATCAGTGCCAGCACCAGCAGAATGGTGACGAACCCTAATACTGCCAGCATGTGATTTCTCCTCGATAATGTGTGTAAAGGTGGTCAGAGATCAGAACACCTGCTTCTCGTGCAGAGTGTTGAACTGCTCTTCGGTCATGCCCAGAACACCCTCAAAGATGTCCCGGTTGTTCTGCCCCAGCTGGGGAGCGGGTGTGCGCACAGAGGGCTTGGTGTCCATCAGTTTGATGGCACAGCCGTTCACGGTGACCTTGCCCAGGGTGGGATGATCCATCTCCACGAACATCTCGCGCTCCTTGACATGGGGATCGTCCAGGATCTCCTTGATGTTCATAATGGGGCCTGCGGGGATGCCGTGGGCCAGTACCAGCTCGGCGGCCTCGTTGGGGGTCAGATCCTTGATCCGCTCCTCAATGACCTCGGCAATGGCATCCTGATTGGCCAGACGGCCCGGCATATCCACGAACCGGGGATCGGTGATCATATCAGGGCGTTCCAGCACCTCATTGCAGAGCTTCTCGTACAGCTTCTGGTTGCCTGCCGCGATGATGACCTTGCCGCCCTTGCAGGTGAAGCTGTCGTAGGGGGAAACAGCGGCATAACGGTTGCCCATGGGGGCCGGGATGTTGCCGGTCTCGATGTACTTCAGGGCGGTGTTCTCAGTGGCAGCGATCATGCTGTCCATCAGACTCACGTCCACCCGCTGCCCTTTGCCGGTAATGGTGCGGGCGTTGACTGCGGCAAGGATGCCGATGGTTACATGAAGTCCGCCCAGAATATCACCCAGCGCCGAACCGGCACGGGTGGGCTCTCCGCCCTTGGAACCGGTGATGGACATCATACCGCCCATGGCCTGAGCCAGGATATCATAGCCCGGGCGCAGGTGGTAGGGACCGTAGCAGCCAAAGCCGGAGACCGCCGCATAGATGATGCGGGGATTGATCTCCTTCAGGACATCATAGCCCAGTCCCAGCTTGTCCATCACGCCGGGGCGGTAGTTTTCCACCACGATATCCGCTTTTTTGACAAGCTCCTTGAAGATCTCCTTGCCCTCAGGGGCCTTCAGGTTCAGGGTGATTCCCTTTTTGTTGCGGTTGATGTTGGCAAAATAGACGCTTTCCCGCTCACCATTCAGATTTTTGGCACGGAAGGGGGGATAGCTGCGGGTGTCGTCACCGCCTTTGGGGACCTCGATCTTGATGACGTTTGCGCCCATGTCAGCCAGCATCATGGTGCAGAAGGGGCCGGCAAGCACACGGGTCAGGTCGAGAACCGTCAGGTTCTCCAATGCCATATGTTCACTCATGTTACAGCTCTCCATCCTCAACGTGGATCTTCATGCGCATCACGGCACTGCCCATGGATTTGCCCAGGCTGTCCAGACGCAGGCTCATGGTGGCACCGCCGCCCAGAGCGTGCTTCATAACAAAGTTGAAGCCGTTCAGGCTGGGCACGTCGTAGCGGGTGATCTCGCCCTTGACCATGTCGCCAAAGTAGGCTTTGAGTTTTTCGGGGGTCACCTCGCGCTCAATGATCTTATAGTATTCCGGTTTGCGTGCATACACACAGACATTGCTGGTATCGCCCTTGTCACCGGAGCGGCCGTGAGCAATATCGTTCAGATAGATCTCTGCCATCTTACTTCACCTCCAGAATGTGACTTTCAACCTGTACGGCATCGCGGGGCACGGTGGTGGGCCACAGTGCCATCACTTCCTGCACGCGGGCACGGCCGCCGAAGAAGGAGGCACCCGGAGGGCCGTTCAGCTGCAGGGGGCTGATCTCGGGAATGATCTTGGCGCACTCGCTCTTGTCCTCACTGAACACAGCAATGCGCAGCACGCACTCGTTCAGGTTCTTCAGTGCCTCTTCGCTCATATCGGCCACGCCCAGATGCAGGCTGTTCAGGCCGATGTAGCTGATGTGGATGTCGTCGGCCTTCATGCCGCGGCGCTGCATCTTCTTCATGATGACCTCGGCGCAGTACTGAGCCTTTTCGTAGGCATCAGGCCATGCAAAGCTCAGCATGGAAACAGTCTTCCAGCCCTTGTGGTAACCCACGCAGAGCTTGAGCGTGTCGGGGCGGGGCTTGCCCTTGACACCGCCGATGCGGACACGGTTGTCACCCACCTGGGTGATGGTAGCATGGCTGATATCCACGTTGACATCCGGGGTCAGGTAGTTGGCGGGATCGTGGACCTCGTACAGGAACTGCTCCTTGCAGCTCTGTTCGCAGATGATGCCGCCGCAGTCGGGAGCCTTGGTGATCTCAAAGGTATCATCGGTCAGCTCTGCGATGGGGAAGCCCAGCTCGTCCATGCGGGGGACATTGCGCCAGTCGTACATATAGTTGCCGCCGGCACCCTGACCGCCGCACTCCAGCAGATGGCCTGCCATGATGCCGCGGGCCAGATTGTCCCAATCGTCAGCAGCCCAGCCAAACTCGTACTTCAGCGGAGCCAGGAACAGGGCGCTGTCAGCCGCACGGCCGGTGATGACCACATCGGCACCCTCTGCCAGGCATCCCTCAATGCCCTCATGGCCGATGTAGACATTGCAGTTGTAGATCTTGTCCAGAATATCGTTGAAATTGCCGTCGTAGTCGAAGTTGGGGAAGGTCCAGCCATCCTTCAGCAGCTGCGGAATCTTATCCTTGATGTTATCGCCGGTCACATAACCGATCTTATAACCGCTCATGATGTTGCCTTCTGCCCACTGGCGGATGCCGTCCACGCAGCCATTGATGTTCATGCCGCCTGCGTTGGTGCAGATCTTGATGTGCTTGTCCCAGGCTTCCTTGCCGGCCTCCTTCAGGATGCGGGTGGTGAAGTCGGGCGCAAAGCCCTTGGTGGGGTCCTTGAGCTGCTGCTTTGCCATGATGGAAAGGGTCAGCTCTGCCAGATAATCACAGCCCATATACTGGATATCGGCATTGCGGATCATGTGGATGGCCGCGTCCGGGCTGTCGCCCCAGAAGCCCTGGCCACCGCCGATTGCAACTTTCTTCATTCGATAGCCTCCTTATAAATGAAAAGGTGATATCAGCGTCAAACATCGGTACAACGTTTGACTCAATCGTCGTACTGAGTGTAGTACAACGATTTACTAATGTCAAGAAAAAAACGAAGTTTGGAGGAAAAGAAATGCAACTTTGTTGAAACGGCTAAAAAGGAAAAAGAAAAATATACAGAGTGCACAAAAACGGCTGGTTTGAGATTGGAGAGGCTTTTTTGGCTTGTCAAGATACGGGGAAACGGGTACAATAAACCTGATATCAGAAAAAGGTGGGGAAGAGCATGGTTACGATCAAGCAGATCGCGCAGGAGGTCGGGATCTCGTCCAGTACGGTCAGCATTGTTTTGGGCGGCAAGGCGGCAGAGCGGAAGATCAGCACGGCCACGCAGGAAAAAATTTTTGCGGCGGCGGCACGGCTTGGCTATCAGCCCAATATGGCTGCCCGGAGTCTGCGGGGCGGCAGCGGTGCCAATGAGCTGGTGGTGGCCATGTTCTGGGCACAGGATTTCCGGGCCAGCATGATGCTCCGCTTCTGGGATGGTCTGCGGGCCGAGATCGAAAAAACGGTACGTCCGGTGCGGCTGGTCATCTACCCGTATGTCAACGACCACCTGAAGGAAAGCGAGGCACTGACCAGTGGCGCAAACTGCCATGCGGCCATCATCTGCAATGCGTCCTATGCGGATCTGCAGTTTTTGGAGGACACGCAGCTGCCGATCCCGGTGGTGCTGTACAACCGTGTTTGCAATGGGTATTGCAGCGTCAATGTGGATGATCTGAAGATGGGTGCTCTGGCGGCGCGGGCTTTTGCCGATCAGGGATGCAGGACGGCGGCAGTTCTGACGAGCAGCCCGGTCTTTGAGGGGATGGAAAACCGGATGCATGGGTTCCGGCTGGAAGGGGAGCAACACGGGTTGACGATCCTGGCCAACCGGTATTGTGATAACAGCATACGAGGCGGTTACGAGGCAGTTTCGCATCGGCTGCGGCATGAGTGGAAGCAGCAGCTGCCGGACGCAGTGTTCTGCGGTTCCTCGGCCATTGCGCATGGTGCGTTGCGGGCTTTTTGTGAGGCTGGATATATCGGCGAAAAGCTGCCCCGGCTGATCGCTGTAGGCAACGGCCCGGAGGAATCCGATGCGTTTTCGATCCCGAGCCTGAGCGTGGTCTATCTGCCCATGGAGGATATGGCGCGGGAGTGCATCCAGCTGGTGCTGGGGCAGCTGGATGGTCGGATTGCCACGCCGGAAAGTCGGCTGCTGCCGATCGAGTATGTTCCCAGGGAGAGCTGCGGGCCGCTGACAGAATACGCCGCACAATAAAAATAAAAAAGCCCCGCACCGGCACGCAAAACGTGCGCAGTGCGGGGAAGAAAGAGCAGTCAGCTCTCGGCGCTGATACAGTACATGGAAAAGGTGCTGGAAAATAACAGGGTGTCGGTCTCGTCTGTGATCTCCACAGCCACCACACAGATGTGTCGGCGGCGGCTGACCGTCCGGCCGCGGGCTGTCAGGTGACCGGCTTTGACGTTGTGGATGAAATTGACCGAAGCATTCTGGGTGACATACTGCCGCCCGTCAGAGCGGGCAGTCAGCCCGGCACAGCAATCGGCCATGGTGAAAAATGCGCCGCCGTGCACATAACCGTAGATGTTGGTGGTGTCCCGCCGGATGTCCAGCGACATGACGGCGCTGTCCGACGTTACCGATACGATCTCGATGTGATTGTACTGCATGAATGGATTTTCAAGCATTTGTGCAATGTTCTGTTCCTGCATAAGGAGCCTCTTCTTTTTGATTGTAGTACAACGTTGTACGGAATGACTTGGACGGTTTTTATTATAATCGCATTTTCCGCAGGATGCAAGCAGCAGGAGGTTTGAAAATAAATGGAACGGCCATCGTTACGCAGGCAGCTTGTAATGATCTTTCTGGGAATCGCCATTCCCATTGGTATTCTGCTGGGGCTGCTGCTCTTTTTTTCAGGGCTTTATAACCGCAATCGGCTGGCAGCTGCGGCATCCGGCGGCCTTGATATGTTTACCACAAATTTTGAGAATCAGCTGGATTCGGTGGAAAACTACCTGCTCAATCTGTCACTGAACGATGCGACCTTTCGCAGCCTGAGCGAACAGACCGACCGCACCCGCGCCTACCTGGATGCTTATGAGATCGCACAGGGGTTTCCGGCGGTATTGGCTGCCAACAATGCCCTGATGGGTGTGGTGCTGCGCAGCGGCTCAGGAAACCTATATGTGGGGCGCTACGGTGCAGCTGCCCAGCAGCTCAAGCAGAAACTGAATCTGGAAGCGTATCTCGGCCAGCCGGGCCAGACCAATAAAATGATGACAAAGGGATGGTATCTGCGCACCATCGGCCAGCGGCTTTACCTGCTGCGCAGTGTTTTCTACCAGAAAGCCAGCCTGACCGCTGCGGTGGATCTGCGGCTGGTGTTTGAAGAACTGGTGAAAGACTATGGGCTGGACGGCCGGGTCATTGTGATGAACGACAGCGGCAATGTGTTGGTAGGGGATGCCAACCTTCTGCCCACAAAGATGGAATGGAACAGCGCAGGGTATTGCATGACAAAGATGGGCAGGGACAGCCGACTGGTGGTGCGCAAACAGGTCAAAGCGCTGACGGTATTGTATCTGGTTCCCTACCAGCATTTCGGGGTGGACTTTGCGCCGTATCAGATCTTGCTGGTGATGGGCGCTGTTTTTGTTCTGCTGGCGATCCCGTTCCTCCTGTTCTATATGAAGCAGGAGATCTTTGCCCCTATGACGGCGTTGGTGAGCACCATGGACAGGATCGGCCGCGGTGAACTTTCGGTGCGCTCCAGTGTGGATTATCGCAACGCTGAGTTTACGCAGGTGAACGAGACCTTCAACCGGATGATCGACCAGATCACCCAGCTGAAGATCGACGGTTACGAAAAGGAGCTGGAAGCCCTCCGCAACGAGATGACCGCCCTTAAGCTGCAGATCCGGCCCCACTTTGTGCTCAACTGCCTGAAAAGTGTCTATGCCATGGTGCAGACTGGCAGCCGCGAGGATGCCCAGCAGCTGATCCTGCTGCTGAGCCGGTATCTGCGCTATATCCTCTCTTTTACAGCGACCACAACGCCTCTGCACACTGAGATCGAGCAGTGCTGCAATTATGCGGAACTTTCCAGCGTGGGGCAGAACGATCCCGTGGAGGTAGTATGCGAGATCGACCCGGAACTCAGCGAATTGCCCTTGCCGCCGGTTTCGCTACTGACGCTGGTGGAGAACAGCGTCAAGCACGGCAAGATGATCGGCAAAACGCTGAAGATCACGATCACTGCAAAGCTCCTCGAAACGGAAGAGGGCTGCATGGCTGATCTTTCGGTGGCGGACAATGGCACAGGCTTTACGGCAGGGGATCTGAAGCAGCTGAACAGTGCAGCCCCGCAGGAGGAGAATGGACAGCACGTCGGGCTGTTCAATGTGGTACGGCGGCTGCAGCTGCTCTATGGGGAGCAGGCAGCCATCGCCTTTACCAATAACCGCCGGGGCGGCGGTGCCAGGGTGGAGCTGTTCCTGCCGATAGATCCGGTCTTACAGAAGAAGGAAGGAGAAACAGCATGAAACTGCTGATCGTAGATGATCAAAGCACCGTGGTGCAGGGGCTTTTGCACTGCACCAACTGGGCAGCAATGGGATTTACTGTGGTGGATACGGCTCTGAACGCTGTGGATGCCAAGGCCAGCCTGCTGCGGCAGGAGGCCGAGGTCATGCTCTGCGATATTGAAATGCCCATGGAAAGCGGGCTGGATCTGTTGGACTGGCTCCGGCAGCGAGGGATGACCACCCGCTGCATTTTCCTGACAGCCCACGCTGAGTTCAAATATGCGCAGGAGGCACTGCGGCTGGGCGGTTTTGACTATATCATGCAGCCCGCCCCTTATGAACAGGTGACGGATGCAGTGAGCCGTGCGCTGGATAATGTAAAGGAGGAATGGGCGGCGCTGGAACTGCAGAGCAGGGGCGCTGTTTTTGACGACAAGAAAAAGGAGATCGTGGAGACTATGCTGCGGGGCTTCCTATTAGGAAACGCCCCGGGAAGCAGCCTGACCGCGTTTGAAGAACTGAGCCTTGTGCCCCGGCGGGAACGGGAATGCTGGGTTGCCCTGATGCAGCCGCTGCGCTGGAAGCAAGGCGAGGAGCCGTGGGAGCTGAGCCTGCTGAGCACGGCAGTGGGGAATATGAGCAGCGAGGTGTTCACGCCGCTGCAGGTGCTCAGTGTAACGGTGGCAATCCCTGCGGAGCAGTGTCTCGTTCTGGTGCTGCAAAGCCGGGTGGGGGAGCCGCTGGAGGCAGACTATATCACCCGGCAGCTGAATTATCTGCAAAGTGCGTGTGCGCAGTATATCCACTGTGAAGCGGCCTTTTATCCGGAGGGGCCGCAGCCCTTTGAACAGGCATCGGAGATCTATCAGAAGCTGCTGCAGCAACGGAGCGAGAATGTGGCACTGAAAAGCGGTGTTCTGCTGGGCCGCCCAGCGGAAAAAGCGCCGGAAGTGTTCCGTATTCCGCAGATCGGTGCATGGCAGAAGCTGCTGCAGGCGGGATGTGCGCAGGCAATGGAGCAGGAAGCCTGCCAGCTGCTGGACAAGCTGACGGCCAACAATCAGCTGAACAGCCAGACCTTGCGGTATTTTTATCAGGATTTTATGCAGATGCTCTTCTCCTTGCCGGAAAAGAAACGGCAGGGCGATATGTTCCGGGAGCCGGAAGCGTTGGAACTTTACCGCAACGGCATGAAGACCGTGCCGGATATGAAGGCGTTGGTCCATTATGTGGCCTCGGTCTGGGATAACGAAACGGAAGAAAGCAGCCAGAGTACCGTGGAGATCATTATGGCTTACATTGCCGAGCATCTGGAAAACGAGCTGCGCCGGGAAGAACTGGCCGAGGCTGTCCACCTGAATCCGGATTACATGGCCCGGCTTTTTAAGAAAGAGACCGGCTTGAACCTGAAGGATTATATCATTCAGCAGAAAATGCAGGAGGCCCAGAGCCTGCTCTGCACCACCAATCTGCCCATCAGCCTGATCGCGGCAAAGGTCGGGTATACGAATTTCGGGCATTTCTCCACTTCTTATAAGAAGTTCTATCACAAGACCCCACAGGAGGAGCGCAGCGCAGCATTATGAGAGAAACAAGGATGGCTCGCAGGACATTTTTACAGCTGACCGGTGCTGCAGCCGGAGCAGCTCTGCTTGCTGGCTGCGGGGAGCGGGCGGCATCGACGGCAGAAAGTGGAACAGAGCCCATGGTTACAGTGCTGATGCCGGGCCAATCGGATGAAACTGCCTGTGTCCGCATTTCGGCGGCGCTGAGCGAAGTCACAAAGCAGAAGCTGGGCTTCAGCGTTTCCATCGAGCAGGTGGCACCCACCAATTACTCGGCAGAGCTGTGGAAACGGATGGTCTGCCAGACCATGCCGGATCTGTTTTTCCTCACAGAGAATCAGCCGCTGGATGCTTACCTGAATCAGAACTGCATCCTGCCCCTGAGTGCGCTTCTGGAAGAACAACCCGGTCTGAAAGCACTGTTCTCAGAGCAGCAGTGGGCGAGTAGAACCTATTACCGCCGTATCTATGCGGTCCCGGCACGGGCAGTCTCGATGTATCAGATCGGCTTTCTGGCCCGGGCCGACTGGATGCGGGAGCTGGGTGCCAGGCCGGAGAAGATCACGGATCTGGATGCTCTGCACGACCTGCTGATGCAGGTCAGACAGCGTCGGCCCAATGCAGAGGGGGTCCTGCCGGATAATGGACAGGTTTTTCCTTTTCCGGAACTGGATCCTCTGGGAGATACCTTTGGCGTTCTGACCGAAGAAAGCGGCACCACCGTTGTCAACTGGTATGCCGCGGATGCTTACAGCAGTCTTTGCGGAACGATGCATCAGTGGTATCAGGAAGGATTGATCCTGCGGAATGCCAGCCTGCGGGATGAACCGGCCACCGATCGGATGCGGCTGGGCAACAGCTTTGGCTTTTTTGCACGGCTCAACCGGGATTCACTGGACTGCTACACCCGGGCCTGTGGCACAGAGCTGACTGCCATCCCGCTGGGGCCGACCATTCAGAACGGCTCCATCCCGGTGGAGAGCTGGTGTCTGCCGGTGACCAACAGCCACCGCAGGGAGGCACTGGCTCTTCTTGAACTGTTGTACACGGATGCATCCTGTTATGATCTCTTTGCGAACGGAGATGGGAAAGAGGAACAGCTCCATCCGTGGCAGAATCTGTATCTCAACGCCAGCGGACTGCTGCCGGAGACAGACGAGCAGCCGCAATGGGTCTCTCCGGCCTATGGGTTCAGCTTCAACAACAGTGCAGTTGCCGCAAAGCTGGATGCCTGCCGGGCACTGAAGAACAGCTATCACAATGGGCTGATATGCGGCTATCTGGATTCGGAGGAGGCGCTCCCGGAGTTTTTGGAAAAACTGGAACAGGCCGGGATACAAGAGATCCTTCAGGTAAAACAAAGCGCATTGGATAACTGGCTGAACGCATCGCATTGAAACAGGCAGGGCTGGGAGACCGGCCCTGTTTTCATTTTTTGACAAAAGAAACCTCCGAAAATGAAAAACAGAGGTCGGAAACTTGAAAAAATGCTGCAGCTCTCGGAACAGGAACACGGAAAATGAAAAATTAGTTTCGGTTTTTTGGTAGCTGGAAAAGCTCCCGGTGCGTTAAACTAAATACAACAAAAGCACGGCAGACACAGAACCGTGCAGACGAACGCAAGAATAAGAAGGACAAGAAGGAGAAACCACTATGAAACGCATCTCTCGTCGGAACTTCCTCAAGGCTATGGGCATTTCCGCAACGGCCCTGACACTGGCTGCCTGCGGCGGCTCTTCCAGTTCCACCGCAGCCGGCACGGCTGGCTCCACTGCTGCCAGCGCAGCAGCAACCGGGGAACCCAAGGCAGGCGGCACCCTGCGGCTGTGCTATTCCAGCCCCATTGCCACCCCCGGTTACACCCCCCGTGCCACCGGCAACGCGGCCATTTACTACCTGACGCTTTCTTATGAAAGCCTGACCAGCTATGATGCCGAGGGCAATATGATCCCCAATCTGGCAACGGAGTGGGATGTGAACACCGATGAGCTGAGCATTACCTGGACTCTGCGGGAGGGTGTCAATTTCGCCGACGGTGAGCCTTTCAATGCAGAGGCCGTCAAGCGCAACATCGAGGAGTATCAGGCCAACAACCGCACCGAGACCGCAAACATCGCTTCCTGTGAGGTCATTGATGACACCCACATCAAGATGATGATGGCAGAGCCCAACTCCTCCACGTTGGAATCTGTGGGCTTCTTCGTCTACTACATGAGCCCCAAGGCACTGGAAAACCCCAGCAGCCTGGATGCCGCCACCTGCGGCACCGGCCCCTTCCAGCTGAGCGAGTTCGAGAACAACGCCTACGCTATCTATACCAAGAACGAGAATTACTGGAAGGAGGGCCTGCCCTATCTGGATTCCGTGGAGGTGACCCTTGTCACTGAGTCCAGCACCGCAAACACTGCTTTCCAGGCCAACGAGTACGATATGTACTGGGTAGGTCTGGCCAATCCCACCATCCTGCAGCAGCTGGACGGTGCAGGCATCTACGTCAAGGAAGATAACCAGAACGGCATGGGTGTCGAGAGTCTGGGTCTGATCCCCAACAGTGCCATTGACGGCCCCTGGGCCGATGCCCGTGTCCGCCGCGCCCTGTGCTACGCCATCGATGTGGATGCCATTAACGCCGCATTCCTGATGGGCATGGCACAGATGACTGACCAGTGGGCAGTTCCCGGTTCCGCTACCTACAACGACAGCCTGAATCATTTTACCTATGATCCGGAGAAGGCAAAGTCCCTGCTGGCAGAGGCTGGTTATGCCGATGGTTTTACCACCAACATTATCACCATCAGCGGCATGTCCGATATGCTGACGGCCATTGCCAACATGCTGGACGAGGTGGGCATCCACTGCAACATCCAGCAGGTGGACAGCGCAACCAACAACCAGTACATGAAGGATGGCACCTGGGAGGGCCTGATGCTCCACTTTGCAACCATCGCTCCTGATCTGGGCCTGTACATGGGTCGTCATCTGGACAAGAACGGCGCTTACTACGCCAAGGGCATCCAGCATCCCGACAAGGAAATGGAGTTGCTGGAGGAGATCCGCCGCTGCATGGATCCCGATGAGAAGCACAAGCTGGAAAAGGAGCTGCAGGCAGCGATCTACGATGCCGAGGATGGCTCCTGCCTGTTTGGCCGCGTGCTGTACGTGAATAAGTCCTCCATGTACAAGTACGATTACGTCATCGACGATCACGCAACCGAAGCCTTCACTGCTTGTTGGGATCTGTCCGCCTGCTGGCTGAACAAGTAAGCAACCAACTTTAGAGTATCACGACCGGAATATATTTCTCCTTATTTCGGCAGATCCCGGCGCAGTGATCTGCGCCGGGATTTGTTTTAGAAGGGGAGAAAGGTTCCGCAGGAAATGGAGCGAACTATGAAATCGAACAACCTTGCCAAAATGATCGGCAAGCGTGTGGTGCAATCCTGCATCACCATCCTGCTTGTCACTCTGTTCGTCTTTGCCCTCATCCAGATGGTTCCGGGCGACCCCGTAGCCAACTATCTGGGTGCAACCGCTACCGAAGAGCAGATCACCTATTACCGCCACCTTTATGGTTTCGATCGTCCGGTCATCGTCCAGTATCTCAGCTGGATCGGCGGCCTGTTCCGGGGCACCATGGGCCAGTCCATCAGCTATCAGTCTGAGATCGCTGACATCATCCTGCCACGTCTGGGAACAACCCTGACCATGGTGATCCCCGCCTTTATCATTGGTACGATCACCGGTATCCTGTTCGGCATCATTGCTGCCAAGAACCGCGGCAAGACCATTGACAGTGTGATCTCCTTCTTTGCGAACATCGGTGTCTCGATGCCCATGTTCTGGCTGGGTATGATGGGGATGCTGGTGTTTGCCCTCAAACTGCGGGTCCTGCCCAGTTCCGGCTATGTTCCCATCACCCGTGATTTTGGCGGCTGGCTCAGCCACATGATCATGCCCATCATTGTGCTGAGTCTGGGTGTCAACGCTGGTTTTGTCCGTCTGACCCGCTCCTCCATGCTGGAAGTCATGCGGCAGGATTATGTGACCACTGCCCGTGCCAAAGGCGTTTCCAAGAAGGATGTTACCTTCAGGCATCAGTTGCGCAATTCCATGATCCCCATCGTCACCACCATGGGAATGCGCCTGGGTTCCATGGTGGGCTCCACCGTCCTGATCGAGAGCCTGTTCGTCATCCCGGGTCTTGGCAGCGTGATGATGAACGGCATCAGCAACCGTGACTTCATGCTGGTGGCGAACGGTGTGCTCATCATCTCCATCTTTGTTGCCATCTGCAACCTCGTGGTCGATATCCTGTACGGCATCATCGATCCCCGCACCCGCTAAAAGGAGGAATGAACTGTGGAAAACAAGACAAAAAAGAAGGGTCTGCTGGAGCGTATCACGTCCTCCCGCGTGTTCCGGGTCATGTTCAGCCGCAAGATCATCGTGGTCTGCGCAATTTTGCTTCTCATCATGGTGCTCATCGCCATCTTTGCTCCGGTGATTGCTCCCTATGATCCCAACAAGGATGATCTTTACAATGTTCTGAAGGGCTGCTCTGCCGAGCACTGGCTGGGCACTGACTCCAATGGCCGTGATGTTCTGAGCCGCATCATCTATGGTGCCCGCATCTCCTTTACGGTCGGTATCGTGGCCGTGGTCATTTCCAGCGTCATCGGCATGGCACTGGGCCTGATCGCCGGCATGGCAGGCGGCGTGGTGGATGCCTTCATCATGCGTGTCATGGATGCCATGATGGCCGTGCCCATGCTGATCCTGGCTATGTTTCTGGGCGCGATCCTGGGTCAGGGCCTGGGCAATGTCTGCCTGGCCATCGGCATCTCGATGGTGCCCGGCTACGCCCGTGTCACCCGCGGTCAGGTGCTGAGCGTCCGCAATGCCGATTATGTCACCGCCGGTACCCTGTGCGGTGCATCCCGGATCCGCAACACGCTGGTGCATGTGTTCCCCAACTGCCTGTCCGTCAACATCGTCAGCATGACCGCCAGCCTGGGCGGTGCCATTCTGGCCGAAGCGAACCTGAGCTTCCTGGGCATGGGCATCACGCCCCCGACTCCCAGCTGGGGCGCAATGGTCAGCGGCGGCTATAAGTACCTGTCCACCCAGCCCATCATTGCCATTGCTCCCGGCATTGCGATCATCATCGTGGTGCTCTGCTTCAATATGTGTGGCGACGCTCTGCGCGATGCCCTCGACCCGAAGCTGCGCGGCACATTGGGCAGCGGCAAAAAGACCAAGCGCGCAAAGCGCACCAAGAATGTGAAAGAGGTGGCCTGAAATGAGCGACAAGCTGCTGGAAGTCAAAAACCTGAGCGTTGAATATGATACCGAAATTTCCACCGTCTACGCCGTCAATGGTCTGGACTTGGATCTGAACTACGGCGAGACGCTGGGTCTGGTGGGTGAGACCGGTGCCGGTAAGACCACCACAGCCCTGAGCGTCATCCAGCTTCTGCCGGAAGGCATCGGTTTTGTGACCGATGGCTCCATCAAGCTGGACGGTGTGGATATGCTGAATGCTCCCGAGGAAAAGATCCGTGCCATGCGCGGCAGTGTAGTATCCATGATCTTCCAGGATCCCATGTCTGCCCTGAACCCGGTGATGACCGTGGGAGCCCAGATCATGGAGGTGCTGAAGATCCATCATCCGGAGCAGAGCACTGCTCAACTGGAAGCCCGTGTGGATGAGATGATGGAGTTGGTGGGCATCCCTGCAAAGCGCAAGGTGGAGTACCCCCATCAGTTCTCCGGCGGCATGAAGCAGCGCATTGTCATTGCCATTGCGCTGGCCTGTGAGCCGAAGCTGATCCTTGCCGACGAACCCACCACTGCACTGGATGTGACCATTCAGGCCCAGATGCTGGGCCTGATCAACGAACTGCAGAAGCGGCTGAACACCGCCATGATCCTCATTACCCACGATCTGGGTGTTGTGGCCCAGACCTGCGAAAAGGTCATGGTCATGTACGCCGGTGAGGCCATCGAGTACGGCACAGCAGAGGATATCTTTGAGACCACGCAGCGCCACCCCTACACCCAGGGGCTGTTCAACGCCATTCCCAAGCTGGATGAGAACACCAAGCGTCTGGAGGCCATTGATGGGATGATGGCTGACCCCACCCAGAAGATCGAGGGCTGCCGCTTTGCTGACCGCTGCAAATATGCCACTGCAGCCTGCAAAAAGGCCCAGAAGATGCGGGAGGTCACACCGGGCCACTTCATCCGCTGCTGCCGGTTTGATCCGCCGCAGTCCAACACCTGAGCCGGGAGGAAATGACAATGGAAGAAAAGGTTTTGATCGAGGCAAAGAACCTCAAAAAATACTTCAAAGTCGGCGCAAACAGCCAGCTCCATGCGGTGGACGGCGTGAACTTCAAGATCAAGCGCGGCACCACACTGGGCGTGGTGGGCGAGTCCGGCTGCGGCAAGTCCACGCTGGGCCGCCTGCTGCTGCGGCTCTATGATGTTACCGATGGTCAGATCATCTACGACGGCACCGACATCACCAAACTGAATGCCAAGGAACTCAAGCCCATCCGTGCCCGGATGCAGATGATCTTCCAGGATCCGTCCGGTTCGCTGGATCCCCGCAAGAGCGTGAAGGAACTGATCGGAGAACCGCTGAAGATCTATAAAGCCTGCAAAAACCGTGACGAATACGATGCCCGCATCGCCGAGATCATGGAGACCGTTGGTCTGGATGAGCGTTATGCAGAGAGTTTCAGCCACGAGCTGGACGGCGGCCGCCGCCAGCGCATCGGCATCGGCCGCGCATTGGCCATGGACCCGGAGTTCATCATCTGCGACGAGCCGGTCTCTGCACTGGACGTTTCCATTCAGGCACAGATCCTGAATCTGCTGATGGATCTGCAGGATGAGAAAAAGCTGACCTATGTCTTTATCACCCACGATCTGAGCGTAGTCAAGCACATCAGCCACGAGATCATGGTCATGTATCTGGGCCAGTGTGTGGAATATGCCAAGACCGAGGATCTGTTCAAGAATCCGCTCCACCCCTATACCAAGGGTCTGCTGGATGCTGTGCCCATCCCCAGCCTGAAGGCCAAAAAGCTCTCCACCGAGGTCATGCGCGGCGAACTGACAAGCCCTGTGGACCCGGCTCCCGGCTGCCGTTTTGCGGCCCGCTGTCCCTATGCAACAGATGCCTGCCGCGGCAGGGATATCCCCTTGAAGGAAGTGGAACCTGGCCACTTTGTCAGCTGCACACGCTTTTGAGAACACGGAAAGGCGGGAAAATCGATGACAGAGGAAGAAAAAAAGGCCGCTGCCGAGCAGAAGCAGCGTGAGATGGAAGAGATGATGCGGCAGGCGCAGGAGAGCTACCGGCAGGAATATGCCAGTATGCCCTACGACGGCCCGGTCTATGGCTGCCGCCGGGAGGAGCTGATGCTGCCCATGCAGGACGGAGTGAAGCTCTATACCGAGATCTTCAAACCGGAGGGGCTTGCACAGTTCCCTGTGCTGATCCAGCGCAGCTGCTATCCCAATCAGCAGCCGCTGTATGAGATCAACGGAGCAGAACTGACCCGCCGGGGCTACGGCTATGTGATCCAGACCTGCCGCGGTACGGGCAAGAGCGAGGGACATTGGGAACCCAACGTCAATGAGCGCCCGGATGGCCGCGATACCCTGCAGTGGCTCAACGACCAGCCCTGGGCAGAGAGCATCGGCTATTTCGGAGCCAGCTATCTGGCCCTGACCGGCTGGGCCATTGCAGACATCGTTCCACCCAAGGTCAAGGGAATGATGCTGACGGTCTATGGCACCGACCGTTTCAAATCGGCCTATGAAAAGGGGCTGTTCCGCCACGACGTGCTGACTGGCTGGGCAATGCAGAATGCAGGCCATCCGGTCACAGCGGACTATCTGGAAAGCTGCCGCTTCCGTCCCCACGACAAGGTGGATGAAGCGCTGTGGGGTGGAACGCTGGACTGGTATCAGGACTGGATCCACGCCACCCGCCGCACAGATGCCTACTGGCAGCAGGGCTGGTGGAAGCTGTTAGCCGATGTGCCCGGAAATACCAAGGTTCCGGTGTATATCATCGATGCATGGTACGATCACCATTTTGGCAGTGCCATCAACACTTATGCCTCTCTGGCCCCTGAGACCAAAGAGCACAGCTGGCTGGATATCGGCTGCTGGAATCATATGTCCCAGCCCTGCATTGCGTGGGGCGAACAGCACAATCTGGAAAACGGTGACATCCACCGGATGCTGGAATGGTTCGATCTGCTGCTGAAGCAGAAAAAACAGCCGGAAAAGCGGGTGCGTACCTATGTAATGCGGGAGGACCGCTGGAAAACGCTGGAGGCATGGCCCGCCCCCGTGAGCCGGACTGAAAAGCTTTATCTGGGTGAAACAACTCTGAATGCCAAGCCGGCAGAAGGGGAGCGCACCTTTGTATATGACCCGGAGACCCCCGTGCCCAGCCATGGTGCAGAAAGCGTTCTGACCACCATTGCCGAGGCAGGCAGCCTGCTGCAGCCGGAGCCGGACTATCGGCCCGATGTGGTCAGCTTCGTCAGCGCTCCGCTGGAAAAAGCACTGCCCATTTGTGGGCAAATCAAGGTGCACCTGAATGTCTCGACCGATGTGGATGATACTGCCTTCACTGCCAAGCTGATGGAAGTGTTCCCGGACGGCAGGGCCTATAACATCCGGGGCGGCATCACCACCATTGCTGCCGACCTGCCGGAGGGTCAGACCTATACTCCTGGCCAGACAGCAAAGGTCTGTGTGGAGATGTGGGATATGAACTGGACGGTACAGCCCGGCAGCTGCCTGCGGCTGGATGTCTCTTCTTCCGACTTCCCGCAGTACGCCGTTCACAGCAATTACGCAGGAGTCTGGTCTGAACAGGGAAAGACCCGCATCGCCCACCAGAAGATCTTGCTGGGGGAGGGCAGCTTTGTAGAACTGCCCCTGCACGAGAACTGAGAGAAAGGAACCAAGACCATGACGGAACAGGAACGAAATGTCCTTCTGAACGAACTGCGGCAGCAGGAGAGCCAACGGGAAAAGCAGATCAAGCGGGAGCGGTTCCGCCGCCTGAATCCTTATGCAAAGAAAGGAGCGGTGGTATTTGCCGGTTCCAGCCTGATGGAACAGTTTCCGCTGTATGAGTTTTTGCAGGACGATGATCTGCACTGCACCTTGTACAACCGGGGCATCGGCGGCTTTACCACCACCGAGCTGCTGGAGGCTATGGACGAGTGCATCCTTGAACTGCAGCCCGCGCACCTGTTCCTGAACATCGGTACCAATGACCTGAACGGCCCGGACTACGACCGCGCCGCCATGCTGGGCCGGTATGAGGAGATCGTGCAGCAGATCCGGAAAAAACTGCCCGAAACAAAGCTCTACCTGCTGGCCTATTATCCGGTAAACCCCACCGTGGCCGAAGATCCGGGCCTGATCGAATGCTTCCGCTGGCGCACCAATGAGCGTATCCGGGAGGCAAGCGAGGGCGTGCAGGCGCTGGCCCGGAAATACGGAGCGGAATTCCTCGACCTGAACAAGGACCTGTACGATGCTGCCGGAAATCTGAAAGCGGAGTACACCATTGAGGGAATGCACCTGTATGCCAACGGCTACCGCCCTGTGATGGATGCTCTGCTGCCGCTGCTGCGCAAAATCGGAGAAGAACAGGGAGGAAAGCAATGACCGGAGTCTTTGGTGTTGTTCTGGGGCAGATCCTTTTGATGTTCCTCTATCTCATCATTGGCTATGTGCTTTACCGTACCGGACTGATCACCCAGGAGGGCAGCAAGGCACTGGCTCACCTGCTGTTATATTGTGTGCTGCCCTGTGTTGTGCTAAAATCATTCTGTATTGAGTATTCGGCAAAGGGAGCTGTGGAATTGGCTGTCAGCATTGCGGCAGGTGCCGGGGTGCTGCTGATCTCCATGGCGGTGTCGTGGCTCTTTTTCCGCAAAGACCCCATGGCGCAGATCGGTGTGGCTTTTTCCAATGCCGGGTTCATGGGATTTCCGCTGGTCACAGCAGTGCTGGGTGGAGAAGCTGTGTTCTATGCAGCAGGCTTTGTGGCCCTGCTGAATGCTTTGCAGTGGACCTACGGCCAGGCAAAGCTTTCCGGGGACAAAAAGTACATCCAACTGGGGGCAGTGCTCAAAAATCCGCTGGTGCTCTCCCTGCTGGGCGGTGTGATGATCTACTTCTGCCGCATCCCGGTGCCGCAGTTCCTCCGCACCCCCATGGGGGCCATTGCAGGCATGAACGCTCCGCTTGCCATGATCGTGCTGGGTGTCTATCTGGCCAGGACCGACCTCAAAGCCATCTTTACCCGCCCCCGGCTCTACGCCCTTTCGGCAGTACGGCTGGTGGTGATCCCACTGCTGACGATCGTCTGTCTGATGCTTCTTCCAGCCGGATGGTGGCAGATCGGCACGGTGCTCATCATTGTGAATGCGGCCCCCATCGGCAGCAACATCGCGGTGTATGCCCAGCGTCTGGGACTGGATTCTTCCTACGCTGTGCAGATGGTCTGTCTGAGCACTCTGCTGTCACTGATCACGCTGCCGGTGATGCTCAGCCTGGCTGCCGCGTTGGGCTTTGCATGAGTCTAAAACAACCAACAGAAAACAGGAGATAAGATGAAACAGTATCTTTTGATCGACATCGGCGGAACCTTCATCAAGTACAGCCTGGCCGATGAACAGGCCCGGAAAATCTCTGGTGGAAAGGTTCCGACACCGCTGACGAATATGGATGACCTTCTGGCGGCCATCGAGGGCTTTGCCGCTCCCCTTCAGGGACAGTTCGTGGGCTGCGCCATCTCTATGCCGGGCCGCATCGATACCAGAAACGGCATCGCCCATACCGGTGGAATGCTCAGTGCCTTTATGTGGGAGCAGCCCTTTGCTGCGCAGGTAGAGGCACGGCTGGGCGTGCCGGTGACCATCGCCAACGATGGCAAGTGTGCCGCAGCAGCGGAGGGGTGGACCGGTGCGCTGGCCGGTGTGGAGAATGGCCTTGTGCTGGTGCTGGGCACTGGCATCGGCGGCGGCATCATCCTGAACGGGAAGGTGCTGATGGGCGCTCACGCTGCCGCAGGCGAGGTTAGCGGCCTTGTCTCGGATATTTCAAAGATGGCCGACGATGATTTCAAACTGACCTCGGTAGAGCGGTATTCCGAAGCACCCCTCTGGGCGGAAATGGCCTCGGCAAGTGGCCTGATCTTCGAGTATGCCCGGCAGAAGCATCTGCCGACGGGCAGCCCCATGCCCACCGGGGAAGAAATCTTTGCGGCTTACAATGCCGGGGAGCCGGAAGCGCAGAAGGCTCTCAAGATCTTTGCCCGGCGGGTGGCCGTTGGCATCCTGAGCCTGCAGCATGTGCTGGATGTGGAAAAGGTGGCCATCGGCGGCGGTATCAGCGCAGCGGAGGCTCTGCTGCCTGCGATTCAGGCCGAGTTGGATTGGCTGTTTGAGCGCTGCACAGTCATGCCGGCGGTCAAGCCGGAGCTGGTGCGCTGCCGCTATGGCAACGATGCCAACCTGATCGGTGCCCTGAAGCTGTTCTTTGAACAGAACCCCGCCTGAACCAGAACAAAATAGAATAGGAGTAGAAACTTATGAGCGTTTTCCGTGATGATTTCCTGTGGGGCGGTGCCTGTGCAGCCAACCAGTTCGAGGGCGCATGGGACGTGGATGGCAAAGGCCCCAGTGTCCCTGACCTGTGCACCAATGGCTCTCACACCAGCCCGAAATGGGTGACAACTGCTGTCCGCTCCGACCGGCTGTATCCCAGCCATGAGGCCATCGACTTCTACCACCACTACGAGGAGGACATTGCTCTCTTCGCCGAGATGGGCTTCAAGACCTTCCGCACCTCCATCAACTGGACCCGCATTTTCCCCACCGGCATGGAGACCGAGCCGAACGAGAAGGGCCTTGAATTCTATGATAAGGTCTTTGACTGCTGCAAGAAGCACGGCATCGAGCCGCTGGTCACCATCAGCCACTACGAGCTGCCCTATGCGCTGGTGGAAAAATACAACGGCTGGGCCAGCCGGGAACTCATTGAGTTCTATATGAACTACTGCAAGGCTATTTTTGAGCGGTACAAGGATAAGGTCAAGTACTGGCTGACCTTCAACGAGATCAACTGCGGTACCATGCCCATGGGCGCGATCCTGGAAACCGGCACTATCCGGGGCTTTGAAGGCCCTACCGACAAGGTGCCGGACAACAAGCAGGAGCGTTTTCAGGCGCTGCATCACCAGTTTGTGGCCAGTGCAGAGGCTGTTCGGTATGCCCACGACCACTACCCTCAGTTCAAGATGGGCTGCATGATCTGCTTTATCACCAGCTACGCACTGACCTGCGACCCGGCCGACGAGATCGCCAACCAGAAGGCCATGCAGATCAGCAACTGGTTCTGCTCTGATATGCATGTCCGCGGCGAGTATCCTTCCTACATGAAGCGCTATTTTGCCGAGAATAACATCACCATCCGGCAGGAGCCGGAGGATGCTGCCATCCTGAAGGCCGGTACTGTCGATTTCTACACCTTCAGCTACTATATGTCCAACTGCATCACCACCCACAAGGATGCCGATGATGTGGGCGGCAACATCATTGCTGGTAAGAAGAATCCTTACCTGAAAGCCTCCGACTGGGGCTGGCAGATCGATCCCATTGGTCTGCGCTACACCCTCAACGCGATCTACGATCGCTACCGCATTCCCCTGATGGTGGTGGAAAACGGCCTGGGCGCTTACGACAAGAAGGATGCCGACGGAAAGATCCACGACAGCTACCGCATCGACTACCTGCGCGCCCACATCGAGCAGATGGCCGAGGCTGTAAAGGACGGCGTGGATCTGATGGGCTACACCCCCTGGGGCTGCATCGATCTGGTGAGTGCCTCCACCGGTGAGATGGCAAAGCGCTACGGCTTCATCTACGTCAATAAGTTTGACGACGGCACGGGTGATCTGAGCCGCGAAAAGAAGGACAGCTTCTACTGGTATCAGAAGGTCATTGCCACCAACGGCGAAGATTTAGGATAACAAAACAGACCTCCGGGTGCCATGTTTGCAGTACCGGGGGTCTGTCTTTTTGAAAGAAGGAGGTCATTTATGGAAAAGGCATTTTGCTGTGCGCCGGATTTTCCGGTGGTTCAGACAAATTACGGTCCGGTGCGAGGATATCGCTTCCGGGAGATCAGCAGCTTCAAGGGCATTCCGTATGGGCGGGCGGTGCGCTTCCATGCACCCCAGCCGCCCCAGCCTTGGGCAGAGCCGCTGGACGCTTCCAGTTACGGCTGCGTCTGCCCTCTGCTGAGCATCGATAAGCCCAGCGGCGAACTGCGTGTGCCCCACCGCTACTGGGTGCAGGATGAGGATTGCCTGAACCTGAACATCTGGACCCCGGCCTGCGATGCCCAAAAGCGGCCGGTGCTGGTCTGGCTCCATGGCGGCGGTTTTTTTGCCGGCTCGTCCATTGAGCAGGTGGCCTACGAGGGCGGAAACATGGCGCGGGAAGGGGACTGCGTGGTGGTGTCACTGAACCACCGGCTGAACATCCTGGGCTACTTGGATCTCTCCGATTTTGGGGAGGAGTACGCAAACTCCGGCAATGCGGGTGGGGATGATATCATCCTGGCACTGCAGTGGGTGCGGGACAATATTGCAGCGTTTGGCGGCGATCCCGGCTGCGTGACGGTATTCGGTCAGTCCGGCGGCGGTGCCAAAGTGACAACGCTGCTGCAGACCCCGGCAGCAGATGGCCTGTACCACAGGGCGATGATAATGAGTGGTGTGCTGGAAGGTTTGCTGAACGACAGTGTCGGCAGCGGCAGGGACTGTGTGCAGGCGCTGATGCAGGAGCTTGGCGTGCAGACAGCACAGCAGCTGGAAACTGTGCCCTACCACCAACTGGCGCAGGCTTACCGAAACGTCAGCCCGGCTCTGAAAGCAAAAGGCGCGAATGTGGGCCAAAGTCCCCACCCGAACCGCTTCTATCTTGGAGATCCGCTCCAAAACGGCAGTGGGTTTCGGCCCGAGACTGCAAACGTTCCGGTGCTGATCGGTACGGTTTATTCGGAGTTCTACGGTTTCTTTGATGGACTGAAAGGAGTCGGCCCGGAGGAAGCAGTGGGTCTGTCTGCCGCAGAGACCCTGCGGGAGCAGTTCCGCACTGCCTACCCGCACCGCCCGGAGGAAGACCTGCTGCTGGCAGATACCAGCTTCCGCGCCCCCACGATCAAATATGTCCGGGAGCGTGCCATGGCGGGTGGAAAGGTGTACAGTTATCTGTTTGATCAGGATTTCCCTCTGATGGGAAAAAGCACTCCGTGGCACTGTGCGGATATCCCATTTGTGTTCCACAACACAGAGCTTGTGCCAGTGTGTGCCTTTGAGGGAGCAAAGCAGCTGGAAGCGGAAATTTTTGGCGCTGTGATGCAGTTTGCCCGTACCGGTGCGCCGGGCTGGGCTGCCAGTACGGAGGATGTGGAACAGACCATGCTTTTCGGCCCCCAAAGCCGTCTGGTGCAGAATCACGATCACACACTGATCGAAGCATTGGCACCCTTCACAGATTTACGGATGAAAAAAGCGACCCGGGCAGGCGGACAGATCCAGCATTAAAAGCGCTGTTCAATGTATTTTGCCGTGGAAAACAACAAGGGGCTTTTCAAGGGCAGCGGCAGTGACGATGTCCTGCAGGAAAAGTTTGCCCGGCAGCTGAAGTGGTGTACCGATGTCATGGATGTTTTTGCACCCTGAATGGGGCTGAAATTAAAAAATGCAGTACCTTCTCTGCGCTTTCTCGCATGGAAGGTACTGCATTTTTGCTTGCTGCCTTATCTGTGCGGAATGGATGCCGCACGCGGCATTCAAGGGTCAAACCGGTCTGCATTCTATAATTGCCACTTGACCCAACCCGTGGTATAATGAAAAAATCGAATACTATGGGAACAAAGGACAGGGGTCAGAACAGAAAATGGCAAAACGAAAGCGAAAAACAACTGCAAAGCGCGCGTCTGCACGCAGAAAAAGCCGGGCCGAGGAGCGGATGCCGGCGGGGCTGGGCACCCTGTTTGTGGGGCTGCTGCTCATCGTGCTGGCGTTCGTGGAGGGGGACTCCGTCTGGAAGAGTGCCCACCAGATCCTATTTGGGCTGTTCGGCTGCGGCAGCTTTGTGCTGGGCGCAGCGGTGTGCTATCTGGCCATCCTCTACACCCGGGGGCAGGACCTGCTGATGCAGGTGTTCAAGCTGCTGCTGGGGCTGATCTTTGCCAGCGGCACGGTCATCGTGTTTTCGGATATCCCCGCCGACCTGACCGCTGCCCAGATGATCGCTGCCTGCTACCAGAACGGCGCAAACGCCTGGCTGGGCGGCGGCGTGCTGGGTACTCTGCTGGGCGGCAACCTGCTCCTGCTCTGCGGGCGGCCTGCGGCCAATCTGGTCATGGCGGTGCTGGCCCTGTGCGCCAGCCTGTATATTTTTGATATCACCCCTGCCGAGTGCTGGCAGTGGCTCTGCAATGTGGGCGGCGGTGTGCATGAAAAAGGCGTGGCGGTCTATGAGCAGAACGCCGCCCGCCGTGCTGAGCGCCTTGCGGCCCGGCAGGCGGAAGAGGAGGACCGCGCCGAGGAACCTGCGGACGATTACGATGATAATTTTGATGAGGAAGACGTGCCCGGCGGCATTCCGGTGCCCGGGTGGCTGTCCGGCGTGTTCAGCTGGGGCCACAAGGTGACCAAGGAGATGGAAGGCGAAGCGGAACCTGCTCCCGTGGACGATTCTCTGGGTTACGAGCCGCCTGCGCCGGTGGAGCCGGAACCGGCTCCCGCCCAGCCTGCCCCAGCCTTTGAGCCGGTCAAGGTGACCTCCAACCATCCCCGCGCGGCGTTTGATATTGATCTTGGGCCGGATACCTCTGTTTCCGAGGGCGGCAGCGAGCCCATTGAGCCCATCATCATCGGGCCGGGCGGCACCTTTGGGCAGGACCCGCTCCAAAAGGCCCCGCCCCGGGCCATCGTCAAACCGGTGGTGCCGGATGCCGTGGAGACTGCCGCCGAGGATTTCTTCGCGCCCGCCGGATCGCCTGCTCCGGCCCCGGTGGTGAACCCCACCGTGCCGCCTGCGGCCCCGGAAGCCCCTGCGGCTGCACCGGCAGAGCCCGTGCAGCCTGAGATGCCGGTGTTCCAGACCCCCACCCTGCCCACTACGGATGAGCCGGTGGTGCCGGTGCGGGTCAGCGCGGAAAACGCGGTGGCCATGCGCAGTGAGCCGGACGAGGACGGTTGGATCAGCATTACCAGCGAACCGGTGGAGGAAAAAGACCTGAACACGCTGGTGGCGGCCGCCATGGAAAAACCCGCCGCAGGCGAGCAGGCTGCCGCCACCGCCCCGGCCGAGGAGCCGGAGGTGGTGGAGACCTTCCAGTATCAGTACCCCAGCATCGAGCTGTTTGAAAAGTCTGCCGAGGAGGGTGACCCCGGTGCCCAGGACGAGCTGAAGGCCAACGCTCAGAAGCTGGTGGACACGCTGGAAAGCTTCGGCGTGCGCACCCGGGTGCTGGATATCTCGCGGGGACCCTCCGTTACCCGGTACGAGGTCCAGCCCATGGCGGGCGTGAAGATCAGCCGCATCACCTCGCTGGCCGATGATATCGCCCTGAACCTTGCCGTGGCCGATGTCCGCATGGAAGCACCCATCCCCGGCAAGCCTGCCGTGGGCATCGAGGTGCCCAACCACAAAAAGACCCCCGTTTTTATCCGCAGTGTCTTTGAAAGCCAGGCCTTCCTGCGGATGACTTCGCCCTTGGGCGTGGCGCTGGGCAAGGACATTGCCGGTGTGGCCCAGGTGGCCGACCTGTGCAAGATGCCCCATCTGCTCATCGCAGGCAGCACCGGCAGTGGTAAATCTGTTTGTGTGAACAGCATCATCATCAGCATCCTGTTCCGCTCCAGCCCCGAGGACGTGAAGCTCATGCTCATTGACCCCAAGGTGGTGGAGCTGGCTGAATACAACGGCATCCCCCACCTGCTGATGCCTGTCATCACCGAGCCGAAAAAGGCAGCGGGTGCATTGAGCAGCGCGGTGCAGGAGATGGAGCGCCGCTACCACCTGTTTGCGGAAAACAATGTCCGTGACATCAAATCCTTCAACAAGCTGGCGGCCACCGACCCCATGCTGGAAAAGATGCCCTATATCGCCATCATCATCGACGAGCTGGCCGATCTGATGATGGTCGTGGGCAAGGACGTGGAGGATTCCATCTGCCGGATTGCCCAGAAGGCCCGCGCCGCCGGAATGCACCTCATCGTTGCCACCCAGCGCCCCAGTGTGGATGTCATCACTGGCCTGATCAAGGCCAACATCCCCAGCCGCATTGCCTTTGCTGTGTCCAGCCAGGTGGACAGCCGCACCATTCTGGATGGTGCCGGTGCCGAGAAGCTGCTGGGCCAGGGCGATATGCTCTTTATGCCTGTGGGCGCGCCCAAGCCGGTGCGTATCCAGGGCACCTTTGTGCGGGATGAGGAGATCAGCCGTGTGCTGGACTTCATCAAGCAGAGCGCCACCGTCCAGTACGACGAGGCCATGATCGAAGCCATGGAAAAGCACGCCATTCAGGATGGCAAGAAGGGCGCATCCTCTGCAGATGCGGATGAGGAGACCGGCAGCGACCCGATGCTCAAGCAGGCCGTTGAGGTGGTCATCGATGCCGGGCAGGCATCCACCAGCCTGCTGCAGCGCCGCTGTAAGCTGGGTTATGCCCGCGCCGCCCGCATCATGGATGAGATGGAGCAGAAGGGCATCATTGGCCCCTATGAGGGTGCCAAGCCTCGCGCTGTCCTCATCAGCCGCCAGCAGTGGCTGGAAATGCAGATGAATCAGCCGGAGGAATAAGAACACAAGCAACACTTCTCTTGGCTCCCTGTCAGGGAAGCAGACAGAGAGGTTTAACCAGTGAGGAACACTATGGACAACTCTTCCCCGATCTACACCGAATTTCTTCCCATCAGCCGGGCGGACATGGAAGCCCGGGGGTGGGATCAGCTGGACTTTGTGGTGGTGGGCGGCGATGCCTACGTTGACCACCCCAGCTTTGGCACCGCCATCATCAGCCGCCTGCTGGAGGCCGAGGGCTATAAGGTCGGTGTGCTGGCCCAGCCCCGTTATTCCGACTGCGAGGACTTCAAGCGGTTCGGCAGGCCGAAGTACGGCTTTTTCATCGGCGGCGGCAACGTGGACAGCATGGTGAGCCACTACTCCGTGGCAAAAATTCCGCGTGCCGAGGACGAATACTCTCCCGGCGGCATCGGCGGCGCGCGGCCTGACCGCAGCGCCACCGTTTACACCAGGCTGGCCAAGGAGGCCTACCCCGACCTGCCCGTGATCCTGGGTGGTCTGGAGGCATCTCTGCGCCGGTTTGCCCACTACGATTACTGGCTGGACACCGTTCTGCCCAGCATTGCGGAGGACTCCGGAGCCGATCTCATCAGCTTTGGCATGGGCGAGCACCAGACCGTGGAGATCGCCCGGCGGCTGGCGGCAGGGGAGCCGGTGGAGTCCATCACCGATGTGGACGGCACCTGCTACCTGACCGACTTCGACCACCTGCCTGAAAAGTATGTGGAGTGCGCCGGTTTCCGGAAAGTGGCCTCCGATAAGGTGGCCTACGCCAAAGCCTGCCGCATCCAGATGGACAATCAGGATGTGGTCAGCGGCCAGATCATTGTCCAGAAGCAGAGTGAAAAGTACCTTGTGCAGAACATCCCGGCAAAGCCGCTGGTGCGCTGGGAGCTGGACAAGGTGTATGCGCTGCCCTACACCCGCCGCTACCACCCCATCTATGAGAGCATGGGCGGCGTGCCTGCCATCCGGGAGGTGCAGTTCTCCATCATCCAGAACCGCGGCTGCTTCGGCGGCTGCAACTTCTGCGCCATCCAGCTGCATCAGGGCCGCCGGGTCACCAGCCGCAGTGCCGACAGCATTGTGGCCGAGGCCGAGCGGATGACCCATGAGCCTGATTTCAAGGGCTACATCCACGATATCGGCGGCCCCACCGCCAACTTCCGGTTCCCGTCCTGCCGGGAGCAGATGCTGCGGGGCATGTGCAATGGCGGCAAGCACTGCCTGGCCCCCACCACCTGCTCCCACATGATCGTGGATCACAGCGATTACCTCAAGATCCTGCGCCGTGTCCGGGAACTGCCCGGCGTGAAAAAGGTGTTCATCCGCAGCGGCATCCGGTTCGATTACCTGATGGCTGACCCGGACGACACCTTCTTCAAGGAGCTGGTGGAATACCACGTTTCCGGCCAGCTGAAGGTGGCCCCGGAGCACTGCGCCCCCAATACACTGGCCTACATGGGCAAGCCGCCCATCCAGACCTTCAACAAGTTCAAGGATAAGTTCTACGAGCTGAGCAAGAAGGCGGGCAAAAAGCAGTACCTCGTGCCCTATCTGATGTCCAGCCATCCGGGCAGCACCCTGAGCGACGCCGTCTATCTGGCCGAGTATCTCTACAAAAACCACATGCGCCCCGAGCAGGTGCAGGATTTCTATCCCACCCCCGGCACGGTGAGCACCTGCATGTTCTACACCGGGCTTGACCCCTACACCCTCAAGCCTGTGTTTGTGGAAAAGACCGCGGAGGGAAAAGCGCTCCAGCGCGCCCTGCTCCAGTATTACGAGCCCCGCAATGCCGAAAAGGTCATCAAGGCGCTGAAAATGACCCACCGGGAGGACCTGATTCCGCTGCTGGTGCCCGCCGAGGGCCGCCGCGCTGTCCAGCGCTCTGCCCGCCGGGCCGAGCCTGCCGAGGTGACCATCCACAACGACGGCACTTATACTGTCCGCCCCAACAAAGGCCGGGGAGGCAGGAATCAGAGCCGCAGAGCCGCTCCGGCCCGCACCGCAGGCGGCCGCCAGCCCAGCCCCGGCGCACGTTTTGCACCCAATGGCACGGCACCCCGTAAGCCGAAGAATGATCAACAGAAAGAGAATACATTGTGGAAAACTTCAAAAAAGAAAAAGTAAGCCTCTGGCGGCGCATTGCCGCTCTGGCCCTGGCGGCGGCGCTGGCCCTTGGCCTTGCCGCCTGTGATGCCTCGGCGGTGGTGCCGGGCAGCAGCACCCCTACGGTCAGCACTGCCCAGCCTGCCGGAGACGGCCAGACCGCCAACTTTGAGATGCACTTCCTGGATGTGGGGCAGGCCCTGAGCGTGCTGGTGGAATGTGACGGCCAGTATATGCTCTACGACGGCGGCAACGTGGACGATGGCAGCTATGTCGTCTCTTACCTGCAGAATCTCGGCGTGGAGGAGCTGCAGTATGTGTTCTGCTCCCACGCCCACGAGGATCATGTGGGCGGCCTGTCCGCTGCGCTGGCCTATTTCCCGGCAGACCATGTGTACAGCCCCGTGGCGGAAGCCTCCACCAAGTGCTTTCAGGATTTCGTCAAGTACACCCAGCAGCAGGGCCTGCAGGTGGAGGTGCCCGCTGCGGGCACAGTCTGGCCGCTGGGCAGTGCCACTGTGACCATGCTGGGCCCTGTGGCGCAGTATGACAACACCAACGATACCTCCATCGTTCTGCGGGTGGATTACGGCTCCACCAGCTTTCTGCTCACCGGCGATATGGAATCGGATGCGGAGCGCGACCTCGTGAACAGCGGTGCCAACCTGAAGGCAGATGTTCTGCAGGTGGGCCACCACGGCTCCAGCACTAGCACGAGCTACATCTTCCTGAACGCCGTCCTGCCCGAGATGGGAATCATCTCCTGTGGTGTGAACAACAAGTACGGCCACCCCCACGAGGAGACCCTGAGCATCCTGCGGGATGCGGGCGTGGATGTTTACCGCACGGACCTGCTGGGGGCCATCGTGATCGGTTCCGATGGACAGAACTATACCATCCGCACCGAGAAAACGGCCACCGATGCTGAGCTCAACCCCACCGACCCGGCGGCAGCGTCCACCGCGCAGCAGGGGTATATCGGCAACGTGAACAGCAAAAAGTTCCACCTGCCCAGCTGTGCCAACCTCCCTGCGGAGAAGAACCAGATCCTCTTCTCTAGCTACGAGGAGGCCATTGCGGCAGGGTACAGCCCGTGCTCGAGCTGCATCAAGTAAAAAGCATATCAAACAAGCAGCGCCCTGCCGGGGTAAATCGGCAGGGCGCTGCTGTTTTCTGGGATCATTTTTTTCGCTTCTTGAAATCGACCGGCAGCGTTGTCCACCGCTTCCGGAAGAGATACGCCGCATCCTTGGGCTGGCGCTGGCGGGTAAAGATGCCTTTTTTGTTGCCGTCCACCCGCAGGATGCCCTCGGTGGTCTGGAAATCGGCAAAATTCCACACCAGCTCACCCTGTACGAAATCGTAGTGGTCGAACACGGCGTGGGTCATCTCCAGATATTCATTCTGGTACTCGGCACTCCACATCACACTGGGGAGCTTGTGTGCACCGCTCAGGTTGTCGGTGCCGTACTCAGTGAAGATGAGCGGGCGGCCATGCAGGACTTTTGCCCAGCCGTCCATTTCATGGCGGAAGGAGGCTTCGGCATCCGCCAGCCCGGCCCCGCCCAGTACATACCAGCCGTAGTAGCGGTTCAGGCTGACGAAATCGGCAAAGCGCTGGCCCTTGCTGGTGTCGGGCAGGCTGGTCATCAGAACCGTATAAGTACGGGGGCGCTTCTGGGGGTCGAGGCGGCGGGCCAGCTCAAACAGGGGCTTGAAGTATTCCTCCGTGCCCGCGCTGGTGCACTGAGGTTCGTTGAGCAGGCTCCATGCGATGACCGAGGGATGGTTTTTGTCCCGGTCGATCATATCGGTCAGGGCTGCCTTGTGGTTCTTGAGCAGCGCAGGCGTGGTCTCCTTCTCAAAAAAGCCCTGCTGCCTGCCGTTGCCCTGATTGGCGGCCAGGAAGTTGGCTGTGCTCTGCATAAAGCCCACGGCGGGGACTTCGTCGATGATGAGGAAGCCCTCCTCATCGGCCATCTGGTAGATCTCCTCAGCGTAGGGGTAGTGGCTGGTGCGGAAGCAGTTTGCGCCGATCCACTTCATCAGCTCGAAATCCCGCTTGACGGTGGGCAGGTCGAGCCCACGGCCCCGGATGTCAGCATCCTCGTGCCGGCCGAAGCCCCGCAGATAGACCGGGCTGCCGTTGAGCAGGAAACGCCCGTGCCGGATCTCAAAGGTGCGGATGCCGATCCGGTCCAGATACTCGTCCACCACCGCGCTGCCCTCGTGGATGCGGATGATCAGATCGTAGAGATAGGCGGCGTGGACGTTCCACAGCTTGGCGTTTTTGACCACCAGCGTGCCGGTGGTGCCGGAGCTTTCGGCCACCCGGGTGGTGCCGTCGTAAAGCTCCACAGTCACGGGGTGGGGGCCGTTGGTGGTCACGGTATAGTCGATCTCGGCCCCGGTCTCGGTCAGGCGGTATCGTGTGGAATAGTCCAGCACCCGCTCCTTGGGCAGGGCCATCAGCCAGACGGGCCGGTGGATGCCGGCGTAGTTGTAAAAATCAAAGTAGGGGGCGGCGATCTTTCTGCCGTCCGCAAGGGTGCGGGTGGTGCCTGCGGGCAGCATCGTCTCGCTGAGCTCGTTGTTCGCCAGAACACTGAGCTTGTTGAACTGGTTGTAGCGCACGATGTTGGTCACGGTGGCATCAAAGGGCAGGAAGCCGCCCTCATGCTGGGCCACCTCCACGCCATTGACGAAGACCCGGGCCCGGTGGGTGACCGAGCCAAACCGAAGAACGATGTCCCAGCCGCTCCATTCCGCAGGGACAAAAAAGCTGGTCTCGTACCAGAAATCACCGCAGTATTCGCGGGAGGCCTTGTCGGTGAACAGGTCGCAGAAGGAGGCGGGCACCGGCATGGAAAGAGAGGAGGGTAGGTCGAGCGCCCATCCGGCCTCCACACCCTTGCTCTCGGGGTCGAAGCTGAAACGCCACATCCCGTCCAGGCCGATGAGACGGCGGGTGGTGGTAGCGCGGGGATACAGCAGGGAGCGGTTCATCAGGATGACCTCACATTCATCAGCCCGGCGGCATTTTGCGTGCCACAGGGGCGTTTATTGTCTTTGTACCAAGTATGACAGAAATTTTATAAAAGGGATAGAAAGATTTTTGAATAAATCCAGACTTTTTTCAGGAAAACAGGCGCTGCTCTGGGCAGAATACCTATTATCTCCGTCCGGGTTTGAAAACTTCCGTAAAGAGTGCCACAAAAAGTGAATGCTGGGAAAAAGAGGGAAAAACAAAATGTGAACGAACTGTGAAAATACACAAAAACAATACCTTAAAATTGTACGAATTCACCTAAAAAATATTCTAACATTTTTTGATAAAAGTTTGTCATAATATTGGAGTACAAACTTGGATACAGCAGAAGGGACGCTGTACCGTTTTGAATTGACCACCGAAGGAGAATACAATGGCAAATGAAATGCAAAAGACCACCCCGTTTGGGATGCGGGACAAGGTCGGCTATATGTTCGGCGATTTCGCCAACGATTTTACTTTTATCCTGTCGTCCAGCTTCCTGATGAAGTTCTATACCGACGTGATGGGCGTGAGCGCCGGTGTTGTGGGCATGATCATGATGATCGCCCGCTTTGTGGATGCTTTCACCGATGTGACCATGGGCCAGATCGTGGACCGCTCCAACCCCACTAAGGACGGCAAGTTCCGCCCCTGGCTCAAGCGGATGTGCGGCCCTGTGGCCATCGCATCCTTCCTCATCTTCCAGTCCGGTCTGGCCGGGATGTCCTACGGCTTCAAGGTGGCATGGCTCTTTGTGACCTATATCCTGTGGGGTTCCATCTTCTACACCTCCGTCAACATCCCTTACGGCTCCATGGCTTCCGCCATCTCTGCTGACCCCAAGGATCGCGCAGAGCTGTCCACCTGGCGTACCATCGGCAGCACCCTGGCCAGCCTTGTGATCGGCGTTGGCACCCCCATGGTGGCTTACGTCACCGTCAATGGTCAGACGGTCCTCTCCGGCAGCCGCATGACCATCATTGCAGGCGTTTTCTCTGTCTGCGCCATCCTCTGCTACCTGCTCTGCTTCAACCTGGTGCGTGAGCGTGTGGATGTGCCCGCCAACAACAGCAAGATGGACATTGGCAAGATGCTCAAGAGCGTGTTCACCAACCGTGCCCTGCTGGGCATCATTGCTGCCGCCCTCTTCCTGCTGCTGGCCATGCTGACCATGCAGGGCATGGCAGGCTATGTGTTCCCCAACTTCTACGGCAGCGCCGCCGCCCAGTCTACCGCTTCTCTGCTGAGCAGCGTGCTGATTCTGCTCGTCTGCGCACCCTTTGCCTCCAAGCTGGCCAGCCGGTTCGGTAAAAAAGAGCTGGCCACCGTATCCTGCATCGTGGCCACGGTGCTGGAGGTCATCTGCTTTGTTCTCAAGCCCGCCAATGTCTGGGTCTATGTCGGCTTCTTCTGCGCCGCCTTCATCTGCCTGGGCTTCTTCAACACCATCATCTGGGCAATGATCACCGATGTCATCGATGATTCCGAGGTCCGCAACGGCATCCGTGAGGACGGCACCATCTATGCGGTCTACTCCTTTGCCCGCAAGCTGGGTCAGGCGTTCTCTTCCGGCCTGACCGGCGGCCTGCTGACCATGATCGGTTACAGCGCCGCCACTGCCTTTGACCCGGAGGTCACCATGGGCATCTTCAACATCTCCTGCATTGCCCCCGCCATCGGCTTCGTGGCCGTGGCCCTGAGCCTGTTCTTCATCTACCCCCTGACCAAACAGAAGGTGGAGGAGAACGTGGCCGCACTGGCACAGCGCCATAATAAGTAAGGAAACGGATCAAGCCGCCCACGGGAAATTCCTGTGGGCGGCTTGTTTCTGCTTCAAAATTGATGTATACTAATATATCAGGAATGATACAACGGCACGAGCGGAACAACAGGAAAAAGGAGCGGTGTACGATGCGGGTGGATCCTTTGCAGATCCTTACAAAGCTGGCAGCGGTGCAGAATATCCCGACCCGGCGGGTCACCCCGCCCTTTGAGGGGTTGGAAGAGTTTGACTACGGCCTGCGGCGATCGCTGGACCCCCAGTTCGACTGGCAGGAGTTCGGCCAGCTGCTGCTGGACAGCACCCCTGAAAATACCCTGCTGCTGGTGGAGGGCACCTTTGAGCTGCACTTTGCCCTGTTCCGCATCCCCGATGAAAAAAACACGGTCTTTCTCATTGGACCCTGGACGGTGGGCCCCCGCACCCCGAGCGCTCGCAAATGGGTCAGGCGCTATCTGGGGGAAGCCGGAGAGGCCGCTGTGCAGGAGTACTACAACGGCGTGAAGATCCTGGAGGCCAGCGATTTCTATGGAGCTTTGCGGGTTGTGGTGGATACGATGTTCGGCTGCACTGTCCCGGTGCAGGAGCTGAAGGAATTCCTGCCCTTCCAGTTCCACCCGGATACCCGCTATTTCCACGAGCCGGAGTTCCAGAAGGAGATCCCGGTCACCATGCTGGAGCAGCGGTACGAATCGGAGAACCGCATTCTGGACGCGGTGGCCCGGGGCGATGAGGAAGCCGCCATCGAGGCCATGCACCAGCATTCCCGCTTTACCTATGGCGGCCGGTTCGAGGGGACGCTCTACCAGCAGAAGAACAAGATGATCGTGCTGAACACCCTGCTGCGCAAGGCCATTGAACCCAGCAAGGTGCATCCCTATTATATTGATGCCATTTCCAGCAAGTACAGCCGCATCATTGAGGAAGCCAACGAGGTGCCCAACGAGATGATGTGGCAGATGACGCGGGATTACTGTGCCTATGTCCGCCGCTACTCGCTGAAGGAGTATTCGCCCGCGGTGCAGAAGGTGATGAACTACGTCAACCTGAACGTGGCCGAACCGCTGACGCTGAAAAGTCTGGCCGCCATGTGCTTCATCAGCCCATCGTACCTGTCGGCATTGTTCAAGCAGGAGACCGGCAGCACCCTGATCGATTATATCAACACCCAGCGCGTCAACCGCGCGGCCCAGCTGCTGGTGCAGAACAACCACACCATTGCCGCCGTGGCCGAGGAAGTGGGCATTCTGGACGTGAATTATTTTACAAAGATCTTCAAAAAGACGCTGGGAGTCACCCCCACCCGCTACCGCCGCGAACACAAAGAAAAGTGAAAAATGAAAAAAATGCCCGGTTTTTCCCGGAAATGTACGTTTTGTGCAAAACTCCCGGGAAAAAACGGGCATTTTCTGTACAGAGAAATTTGTTGCATGAACAGAACGATGCTGTAACCATTTTGAAAGGATTTATGGATTTTTGGCATGGAATTTGGATGTATGTTGCATTTTCGACTGATTTTGTACTTGATAGCAAAAAGAATGTTGTACACAACAATATCAACTGTGAAGAATGCACAAAGAAATGACCGGAATCTTGTGAACTTGTCCCATTGCGAATGATTTTCCAGACGGTTATAATACAAACAGAAACCATGGAACATACATGTAAGTATATTCCATGAGATGCTGTGATATGCGAATGAAGGAGAATAAGATTATGAAAATGATTTCCCGTCGTGACTTTATGAAGGCTTCTGCTGTTGTGGGTGCTGCCGGCGTTCTGACCGCCTGCGGCGGCTCCTCCAGCTCCACTGCGGCTTCTTCCTCTACCGCCGCTTCCTCTGCAGCTGCTTCTTCTGAGGCTGCAACCGGCAGCGCAAACGTCGGTGTCTGCATCTATCAGTTTGCTGATAACTTTATGACCCTGTACCGCACCGACCTGGAAGAGTACCTGAAGGATAAGGGCTACTCCGTGACCATCGTTGACGGCAAGAACGACCAGAACACCCAGACCGAGCAGATCAACACCTTCCTGCAGCAGGGCGTTGACGTTTTGATCATCAACCCTGTTCAGACCACCTCTGCACAGACCATCGTTGATACCATCAAGCCCTCCGAGACTCCCATCGTCTTCATCAACCGTGAGCCCGAAAAGGCTGTTCTGGATTCCTACGCAGGCAAGTGCTGCTACGTTGGCGCTGACGCACGTCAGTCCGGTACTTACCAGGGCGAGCTGATCCTGGAGACCGAGACCCAGGGCGATATCAACGGCGACGGCAAGATCACCTACATTATGTGCAAGGGCGACCCCGAGAACATCGATGCTCAGTACCGCACCGAGTACTCCA